>Ga0316614_10059_pt1 | contig 14376 bp, 14 predicted proteins | sample Kosokonia_enrich_FD_207732 | JGI IMG/M metagenome (GOLD analysis project Ga0316614, IMG submission 207732) | Wetland soil microbial communities from Old Woman Creek delta, Ohio, United States - Kosokonia_enrichment_stock | ecosystem: Environmental > Terrestrial > Soil > Wetlands | place: USA: Ohio... | reverse complement strand
CTTGCCTCAAGAGGTGATGTTATTTATTTTGTTATTGGTTCTGTCCCGACACCTGTCGGGAATGATTTACGATATCGATTGATTAGAAAATAAGAAGTGGGTTTTATTATGTTGTTAAAATAAGAAAATCAGGAGGATATGAATCTCCACGGGTAACCCAGATACTTCTGGCTCGTTGATAATATCAGTTTTCATATTCAGTCAGGTTATGTCTTATCGCGTGAAGCATGCTGACGCTTACTGTGATAAAACATGCGATGTAAGCAAAAATATCGCTCCGGGCTTCTTCCCGCGTTCCGTAGATCTTTTTCTTTATTCGTTCGTTTTTCAGGAACGACAACCACTCATGACTGGTGTACTGGCAGCCCTGGTCGCCTTCGAAGAGTTAAGGCGTTATTTGATTTGAGTACTATTGTTATATCGATTTTGATTACGCCGCAGTCTCAGAGACTACACAGCATCAGCCATAGCTCTGCCGGGGCAAGATGTATCGCCACAATGGCAACCCTGAGGGGCTTCAGGATGGGATGCTGGCTTGCCCTGGCTCATGAAAGAACCAGGCTGATTAGCTGTCAACTAGTACATGCGGCTATCAAAGGCTTGGTGCGAACTGATATTTTATAGAGTGCTTGTTATGAGTGGATTTCTGTGGACTGTAGCGGAGAGTAGTGAACTATGAAGTGGTGTCCCCTGCAGGAATCGATTTTCCTACTTAACCTATTGTTTTATTTTTATATTTAAAATTATTATGAATTAATCTATACATCATTGTATACGCATGTTATCGCCCCTCAAAGGAGGCGATCGCGCGTGAAGTTTCTTTGCAGAAGAAGTTAAATGGCTTAATTTACATTTCTTTACGCATATTGTTCATCAAATTTCTGCTTCCTTAGTACCTGACAACCGTTATCAATGACTAACAACGACTAATACTCACTAACATTCACCAATATTCACCAATATTCACCATTCCCCCTTCTTCAATTTTTCTGAATATCCCTCTCCTTTCTCTAACTTTACGATTAATATCTTCTATGTAAGTATATATACATCCAATACGGATTTATTTTTCTTGGGTGTAAAGCTAAGGGAGCGATGATGGGATTATTACCTCGAAAAAACATATCTGATGAAAAAATCAGGCTCTTACGCATATCTGATGTTATTAATTTAACCGGTTTGCCTAAATCTACTATCTACTTAAAGATAAAAAATAAGCAGTTTCCCACTCAATTACAGATTGGATCGCGCTCTGTAGCTTGGCTGGAAAATGAAATACAAGATTGGATTATTAACAACATCGAAAAAAGAAAGCATTAACAACATACAAACTAACTCCGATAATTAATTAAAAGGTATTTTATGCATAACCCCAAATTAGAAGGGGCGGCTTCACTCGCCCTGCAATTTACTAAAAGTAATTATCTTGCGAAAATTCAAAACTATAAGGTCATTCAATTTAATGATTCGAACAGTGACGCGGCGTGTATTGCCCGTATTATTGAAATTTTTACGCTAAATAAATTACGCGCAGAAGGTGAAAACCTGTTTGCGTTAACCGGCCTGATCATTCCTGATACCGGCTCTGAATCCGGTGAAATCAACATGTTGCTAAAACGCTGCATTCAATTGTGCCGCCATGAGGAAGAGGAGCTTGGCTACAGGGAACATGCAGCCGGTCAGGCCAAAGCGGCTACAACGCAGGTCTATACCGTCCGCACTGTTTCCGAGATGAAAAACCGGGGTTCACAACCTGTAAGCCGTGCTGATGCTGAATATCTTTATCAGACCGCGCAAAGCCGGGTTGAGGAACAGAGAAAGCGTGTAAGTCATTTCCGGTCTTTACCTGGCTTACTTGTTGAAGAAGCAAAGCGTATTGGAAAGGGCGTGGATAAAGCAGTGTTGCATTCATTTCCTGCGTCTTTGCGTGTTCCGGTAGAAATTACTTCGGCTAATCAGAATCCGGCAATTTCCAGCGCAGCCCGGTTTGTTATGGAAGCCCTTGATGAACTGGTAAACGCTGTGCGTGAAATCATTAAACACTGCACTCCGCCATCTGACAGATACATTTTAAATAATGGTGGTCTGTTGCGGGTGGCTGCGTATAAAGAGTATTACAGGGCGGATAATACTCTGTTACGAGCGTTGGTTACCGCTGAGGATTATGCAGACTACTTTCTGCAATGCCATAAACTGACCGGGCAAAAAGAAAAGCTTTTTTCCTTCTAATTACTTCAGGATGTATTTATGTTTGCTTTTAAAAATAAAAAGCCGGATGCGGCACGTCTCTATCACGAGAAATTAACAGGTGATTCCAGAGCTGACTTTAATGAAAGGCGTCGTTTCTCTCTTGGTGGTAATAAAGAAAATATTATCCGTGCATCTATTCTGGAATCAGGCTGGATGATGGAGCAGATCACTCTGCGTGATGTTAATGCTGTCTCTGGTAATGCCATCAATGTCGGTGCCAGTGAACTGCATACTGGCCGGGTTATGAATGGGCGTTTTCGTAAAAAGGTGTCAGTGAATGGTACTGAGTTCTGGCTTTCAGAAACGGATACCTGCGCCACTATCGGCTATGGCGAAATGTCGGATATCTGTAATCTTGGCCATGCCGGGGATTTTGATGAGGTGATGGATACCTTTTTCAGCCAGGTTTATTCACTGGATATGCTGCGAATTGGTTTTAATGGCTCATCCATTTCCGAAACGACCGATCCAGAAGCCAATAAGAAAGGCGAAGACGTCAATATTGGCTGGCATGCACTTGCAAAAGATTATCAGAAAGGAAAGCAGATTATTTCTGAACCACTGACCCTGGGCGAAACGGGGAAGTGGAAAAATATCGATTTACTGGCTAACCATCTCGTCACTAGGGTTATTGCGGAGCCGTTCCGGGAAGATCCCCGACTGGTAGTAATGGTCGGGGCCGAACTTGCGGCACAACAACGCCTGCGCCTGTTTAATGCCGCTGATCGCCCGGCAGATATCAGCGCCGCGCAGATGACTACCAGTTCCATTGCCGGGCGCTTTGCTTTCATTCCGCCCTTTATGCCCGGTAAGCGTCTCGTTGTCACCACACTGAGTAATCTGCATATCTATACGCAGGCGAATACGCGTTATTTCCGTGCCGGGTTTGACGAAGATAATTGCGAATATGTGCATTCCTATTTGCGTAACGAAGGTTACGCGCTGGGCAATCCGGAACTCTACGCCGCTGTTGATGAGAGCGCTATTTCTCTCGTTGAGTAATGTTCCTGCAAATAAAAAGCCCGCTGATTATTTAGCGGGCTTTGGGACATATTCAGGTGAAAAAATGAAACTTACAGAGTGGCAAACCCTGTGAGCACATTCAGAATGCCAGGATTTTCAGAAATGAACAATACAATAAATTCGGTTATAAATTTCTTGCGTAGCCTTAATCCTGCGGGCTATAGTTCCGCCGTTGCCGCAAAATCGGCAACCGGGCGTGGAAACCCGTGTAATCTGAAGGCGACACCAGACGCGCCATGCGTCTTTTTTTGTGTCTTTGTCTTTGCACACCTGTTACTTGCGCAGCGGTTTCTATGCCGTTGTAGCTATCGCGTAATGGTGGCTCAGGCGGGGCTGACTTCGGTCAGGCCGGTATCCTTCAGAGCCGGTATTTCCACCCCCGTCTGGGCTACCACCAGTGAGCGTGGAAACTCCGGTGGTGGCGTTAACCGCTATCTGAAGGAGATTGCCATTATGGCTACAGTCCCCGCATTGCTGCACCCCGAATATACCTTTCTGTTTCTTGCCGTGCGTCGTATTGATGGTAAAGCCCTGCCTGCGCCGGTTCGTATTACTGCGCATAACGAACGTGATGCCCGTCTGCAACTGATTACCGAGTTTGTTCTCTGCTTTGCTGGCCGTATTCCTTCCAGGATTTCCGGGGAGGTAAGGGCATGAAAGATATCTCTGCTGTGCAGTCGGGCTGCACCCTGTCTGATACCGGTGAAAACCGTCTGTTGCGCGTGACGCTGGCCAGTGAATTCCTTGCTGATTTGTTATCCGGGTGCGGTTCTTCCGGTTCAAGAACGGTTTCCGCTGAAGGGGCTGCGGCGATGTTTGCCTGTCTTGCCGAGCAGCTCGACGGCGTTGTAAAGGAAACCAGTACCATAAAGGGGAACCACAATGATCAGTAACGAATCCTTTATTTCCCCTGCCTTTCGTACCGCATTGCTGCGCCGTTATATCGCTGAGGCTTTCATTTCCTTGATGCTGCGCGTCAATGGCGAAGCCGCTTATATAGAAGAGGGTGAGCGCGTGGCGCTGACGCCTGACAAAGTGGCCATGAACATTCTTTATCACCTTGAAATGCCGTGGATGGATGAGTTTGGTATCGATGAGGGAAGCCGTCTAGCCGCAGAAGTACTGGAAAAAATGCTCGCACCGGGTTTTATGGGCGAAACGCTCCGGCTGTCCGTTGAGGGTGTTACGGAGATGCGTGAGGTTTACCGGGACATTATTTTTGGCGCGCCTGACGGGGAATTGCCTCCGGGTTATGAGTTTATGCCGGGTGGTGATCGGGAGGGGAGCCAGTGAAACAAATGTCTGTGACATCGGTAGCTACTGCCGCGCGTGGCCGCTGGCCTCATATTCTTTCGGTGCTGGGTATTGACGTACCGGCAGGCCGCAGCCACGGCGCATGCCCGAAATGTGGCGGTAAGGATCGTTTTCGGCTGGATGATAAAGAAGGGCGCGGGACATGGTTCTGTAATCAGTGCGGTAATGGCGATGGCCTGGATCTTGTTCGTCTGGTGACCGGCAAAGGAGTGAAAGAGGTGTCGGGCATGGTGGCCGGAACATTATCTCTGGCAGAAGTGAGCCAGCAACCCCCCATGCCTGCCAGAAATGAAGCTGCACGGCAGGCAAATGGCCGGGCGCGTTTTCATCAACTGATGAAGAAAATCAGGCAGGGGGAAAGCCGCTACCTGAGCGATCGCGGCCTTTATGGCCACGCCTTCGGCCTGCTTGAACAGACCACGACTGTTGCGGGGACGGTTTTTTCTGCCGGTTCACTGCTGCTGCCACTGACTGACAGCGACGGCATTATCTCCGGTGGTCAGCTTATCAGCCCCGAGGGAGATAAAAGCCTGTTACCGGGCAGCCAGCTGAGCGGCAGTTTTATTGCGCTGGCTGACATACCTGCGACGCCGCCTGAGCAGGTCATTATCACAGAGGGTTTCGCCACCGCGATCACGGTTTCCCTGATTGCTTCCGGCTGGGTTATTGCCGCCGTGGCGGCGACGAATCTCCTTAAAACCGCTGAAAAAATACGGCAGAAATGGCCGGATACCCGCATTGTGCTGGCCGCTGATAACGATCTGCTGGACGGGAAAGAAAACACCGGGCGTCTGTGGGCAGAGAAGGCCGCAAAAGCGGTTAACGGCTGGGTAACGTTGCCGCCGACCCGTCACAAGGCTGACTGGGATGATTTCCGTCAGGAAAATGGTCTGGAACGCGCCCGCGAGGCGTTCCGGGACGAAATGACCCTGCATGGCCGGGGGCAGACACGGCTACCGGAGGGGTTCCGCCTTACAAAAGAATATCTGTGGTATGACAAGCTGGTTAATAAGTCGGACGGGGACACGGAAATCCGCAATATCAAGATTTCCAGCCCTATCCGTGTCACGGCTATTACCAGCGACGCCGATGGCAGCAATTACGGGCGACTGCTGGAGTGGGAGGACACCAACGGCAATCCCCGGAAGTGGGCGATGCCGATGGAAATGCTGGGCGGCAGCGGGGAAGAGCTGCGCCGCGTCCTGCTGGTTAACGGTCTTTCCTATATCAATGTTAACGGTGCGGCAAGGGCGCACCTGATGGAATACATCTCACTGTGTAAGCCGGAAAATAAAGTTACCTGCGTGAACCGAACCGGCTGGCATGGCGGCGTGTACGTCTTACAGGATGAGGTGATTGGCCGCGATGCGCGGTCGGTCATTCTCCAGACCTCCAGCGTTCAGGGGCGGGATTTCCGGGTGAACGGCACATCGGAAGAGTGGCGGGAGCATATCGGGCGCTACTGCACCGGGAACGCCAGACTGGCTTTCAGCGTCAGCCTGGCCTTTGCTGCGCCACTGCTGCAACTGGTCGGCATGAGCGGCGGAGGCTATCACCTGAAAGGGGAATCGACGGACGGCAAAACCACCACCATGAAAGTGGCGGCGTCCGTCTGCGGCGGAACGGATTTCTGGCATACGTGGCGTGCAACGGGTAACGCGCTGGAGGGAACGGCAAGCCGCCGCAATGACGCCACGCTGATGCTGGATGAAATCCGCGAGGTGGACGGACGTGAGGCGGGGAATATTGCTTATATGCTCGCGAATGGCCAGGGCAAGGCCAGAGCCAGAACAGACGGTTCCGTGCGGGAAACGAACCGCTGGAACCTGCTGTTTCTCTCCACTGGCGAATTATCCCTGGTGGAGCATGCGGCAAACGCAGGGGAACGCACTTATGCCGGTGTTGAAGTGAGGATGATCCAGATCCCCAGCGATTCCGGCAAATACGGAGTGTTTGAAGAACTGCATGGTTTCAGCGGCGGCAAGGCGCTGTCTGAACATCTGGAACAGGGTGTAGCGCAGTTCCACGGTGCGCCGTTCCGTGACTGGCTGCGTCACATTACGGCTTCGCTGCCGGAGGTGACCAGCCAGGCGAAGGCGATGCTGAAAGATTTCACGCGCAGGCTGACGCCGCAGGATGCGGGAAATCAGGTCGGGCGGGCAGTGACCCGCTTTGCCCTGGTGGCGATGGCCGGGGAACTGGCCACCCGCGCCGGTATCACCGGCTGGTCGGAAGGTGAGGCTTACGCAGCGGCAGAACGTTGTCTGGCGTCGTGGATGATGGATCGTGGCCATTCAGCTAATCAGGAAGATCGCGCCGCGCTGGAACAGGTGCGCGACTTTATCACGCGTAACCAGTACAGCCGTTTTGCCGACTGGCACGACGACAGGAATCGTCCGGTAGCCATGATGGGCTTTCGCAAAGTGGATACGGGCAGTCAGACCACGGAAACGGTCACGACATTTTATGTCCTGCCGTCAGGCTGGAAGGAAATCTGTAAGGGCTTCAATGCCAGTAAGGTGGCAAAACTCTGCGTCAGCGCGGGCTGGCTGGAGCCGGGCAGGGATGGCCGAACCCAGACAAGCCTTCGCCTGCCAGAAATAGGCCTCAAACGGGTGTACCAGTTTAATACAAATGTGCTGGGCGACCCGGAAGAATAGCTTCGCACGAGTCTTATTTTTATGAGGTAACACAGGTAACAGAGGTAACAGCCAGACGCCGCAAGGGCTGTGGGTGTTACCAGTTAAAAAACAGGAGTGGTAACAGTGGTAACAAAAACCGGGTGTTACCACACGTTACCTCAAGGAAAAATGCAGAGGTAACGGCGTTTATCTTTATAAATCAACGGTGTTACCAGTGTTACCGCTGTTACACGCTCTCAGGTAAACAGACTTGTCCTGTCAGCCCTTTTTCTGGCAGGCAATTAATTAAGGAAACTGCATGCGCATAATGAAAATGACCTGTCCTGAATGTCTTGCCGACGCGACGATCCGCAAGACCAACCGTAAGCATCCGCAGCTGGCGGACGTTTACTGTAGCTGTACCAATGTTGAATGCGGCCACACGTTTGTGATGAGCGTGTCCTTTTCGCACACCATCAGCCCCAGCGCTCTAAAGGGGCAGGGAAGGGTAAAAGAACTGATTGATGCCCTGCCGGAACAGGATCGCGAAAAAGCGCTGGAACTTCTGCTTCAGGCAAAAACACGGGCTTAACGGCGGCAGACCGGGAGGCGAAACGCATGCCCGGCACTGCTTATTTGTGATGCAACTTTTTCAGTGTACTCCTTTAATAACTAACTGAATTTAATCATATTATTATTTTCGTATTCGGCGTTATCTCTTGCCGGACAGTGACGTAAAATTAAAAATCCCTTCTGAAACAATCACCTGAAAAAATTAGCGCCAGTCCTGAAAATGCAGAAACTGAAAAAAACTGAAATCCGTTTCAATTTTTTCAGTCCGGTTTTCATGCCAGCGAGCCAGCACTGGCGCGTGCTGGCTTACCGGTTTGTAGAAAAACAAAACTGAAAAATTTTACTGCCATGAAAGTGGCAGGCGGGTGCGGTGTAGTGCGATTTTGGTGAAGTGAAAAGTTTCTTGTTGAACAAAATTTTGGTAATACCATATCATGGCTGAACCGTAGTAGTATTGATGTATATAACAGGGTCTTTATATGTATTTATATAAATATAGGGAAATGAATGCACGAAATCTCTTATCGTTACGTAAACGAGAAATTTGGTATTCTGTGGGGCGCAAATTTAATGATCCATTTGACTGTACATTGAATGTACCAGTAAACCTTATGTCTGGTTCATCAATACTTTCATTTATCCATAAAAAAACCAGTGCAAAAAAACTTCTCGATGCAAAATTAATAACAACAGAACAAATTGAGCGAATCGCTTTAAAGTATATTGCTCAGGCTCAAGAATTAATGATTAGTGGGCACATAAATGAACATTCTTTATCACCAATACTTGATATTTTATTTGCTTCTTTACAAAGGAGTTTTGTATGTTGTTTTTCGAAAAATGCAACAAATCATTTGTTATGGTCTCATTACGCTGATTCTCATAGAGGCTATTGTTTACGATATAAAAAAGAAATTTTATTGCGTGATATAAAACCTCATTTATATGGAGATGTAGTATATGATGACACATCAATAGATCTGATTTCTGCTGTTGACGATTTTGCAAATATATCGAGTAATATTATTTTTAGGAAATCTTCATGTTGGGCTTATGAAGATGAGGTAAGATTGATCCATAATGATATAGCGGAAAATGAAGCGAATGTCAGTAAGGCTGAGGTGCATACTGAAGAAGCTATTGATTGTGTAATACTGGGCTATAGTTTTGATATGGCTAACTTACATGAGTTAAAAGCACAGTTTTCAAATGATGAAATAAAATTCAAAAAAATAGTGCGAAGTTCTGATGGTTACAAATTATATGTTTCTACGGAGTGTTATTAGTATATGAAAATACCGAAAAAAATAAACAGATCTAGGTTCACTCAGAGGATTATTGACTTTGCATTCAAATATCCTAACTTAGTTCCTAAGTATCTCCAATTTTATTCGAAAGAATATCACTCTGCTAGTGAGTGGATGAAAAAGAAAAGGGATGAAAAGCCCCAGTATTCATCCATATCGCTCTTCGAGGGGGATTTGTATTGGAAGGCCATTTCTTATTCAATGCTAATTAATGATGATGAATTAACAAGCTTGAATAAATGGGCTGAAAAAAAATCATTGTTTGTAGATGGAATAAAAAAAAGAAACATTGAATCAAGTTCATTTGATAATAATTCAAGCTGGGTGAATATAGGTTATATAAGAATTAATAACGATGGTTGTACGGACGGTTTTAATTCATTTTATATTAAAGATGAGTATTTTAATGGCGTTAGCATTTCTCTTACTAAATATTCCGCGGGGCTATCATTTCTCACTTTTTACATAATGCTTAAAGAGAGTGTTTCAGAAGACGTTAAGCATGTTAATGTGCCTATAATGAATGATTTTTTAGAGCTTGATACCTTCAATATATTTTCTAGAAAGAATGTAGGGATAAAGTTAAAAAGTTATCACGAATTTTCCAAGGATATTTTGATGGGGAAAATGGTTGATATCGAAAATTCATCCAGGGAATTTATCTATGCAGTGCTAAAAGAAATAAAAATCCATAAACAGGAAGACGAAGTATGTTGTGTAAGTGATTTCTACTTGAATCAGGAATCTCCATATTTTGATCGTGATGCAAAAAGTGATAATGAAAATTTAAATATATACATAAGAAAGCAGATGATTTTTTGGGACTCAAGGATTTCTTTTAATAAGCAAGAATCATTTATAGATCAATATTTCCATGGTATAAAAGGTTTTGATTGGTTTTATCTATATTGTTTTCCTGAGGGGAAAATGAATAAATATAATAATTTCAAGCGAGATATTATCTATAATTCAGAGTCGCATTTGGCAATTATTCCCCTGTTCCTTATAAGAAAGAAGATTGATTATCTTAGTAAGTATATAAATGACACTAAATTACATAAGGCTAACATTTCACTGGAGGTACTTCATGAAAGGTTGTTCTTAGTTTCTTATCAGCTTGAAATAATACTTTTATGGCTAAAGTTCTTAAAGGATGATATGAATTTCAATTTACGAAAAGAATATTTTGAGAATGCACATCGTCAGATTAATAATTTAACCGACAGGTCGGAGAAATTAAAAGGGATCACAAGTGCAATATATTCTTTGTCAGAGAATAGAATACAGGTTAATAACGTTAAATATAATAAGAGATTATCTTGGGTTGTGTTGTTTTTCGCTCTTGTTCAGATAGTTCTAGCTGCAATGTCGATTGAACCATCAAAAAAGGAAGCATTGTATTATCCGTTGATTTTATGGCTTAAACATATTGGCAGTTAATCTTCTGATGAGTTTGAAATATTATAAAGAAAATCTCTATACCATTGCATCATTGTTTTTCGATGGCCTAGATATAGCGCATGATTATAAGTACCTCGGATAGAGTTATTATCAACATGCGCAAGCTGCATTTCAATCCAGGCACTTTCAAAACCATACTCGTGCAAGATGGTGCTCATAGTGTGTCTGAAGCCGTGCCCGGTTAACCGGCCATGATACCCAAGCAGCTTGATTACTTTGTTGATGCTGGCTTCACTCATTGGCTTTCTGGCATCGTTGCGACTAGGGAAAACGAGGCTGTAATTGCCTGTGATCACCTGGAGTTTTTTCAGAATGTCGATTGCTTGGGTGGATAACGGAACCAGGTGCGGGCGTCGCTTTTTCATGCGTTCTTTTGGGATTTCCCACAATGCATTGTCGAGATCGAATTCTTTCCACTCTGCCGCGCGTAATTCAATAGTACGTACCCCTGTTAGCATCAGCAGCTGTGTGGCGTATTTCGTTACCAGGCTCCCCTCATAGCTCTCCAGAGCTTTAACAAAGTCGGGTAACTCACTTTCTGTCAGGAAGGGGAAATGTTGTGTTTTAGGCTTGCTGAGTGCGATAGCCAGATCGGGAGCAAAATTGTATTTTGCCCGGCCGGTTGCCACGGCATAACGAAGCACTTCGCCGCAACGGCGACGAATTTTGCTGGTCTGTTCCAGTGCGCCTCGTTTTTCAATTTTTTGCAGGACTGTTAGCAGTTCTAGCGGTTCAATTTGTTCAATTGGACGCTGGCCGATATAGGGGAGAAATATCCTTCTCAAGGCAGTTCAGAACCTCTTTCGCATAACCTTGCGACCATGTTGTGGTTTTTGACGAGTGCCACTCTCTGGCGACGGCCTCAAAGCTGTTTTCATGAGCGAATTGCAGCGCGATTTTTTCTGCCTTGCGGGCTTCGCTGGGGTTAATACCCTTTGCCAGCATAGAACGACATTCCTCGCGCTTTTGTCGTGCTTCAGCGAGTGATACCTCACCATACACACCAAACGAAATCATCTTTGGTTTACCGGCGAAACGGTAACGAAAGCGCCAGCCCTTACTGCCAGTTGTATCTATAAGCAGTGATAGCCCCATCCCGTCATTGAGGGTGTAGGGTTTTTCTTTAGGTTTGGCGCGTTTTATTTGGATGTCAGATAGCAGCATGTGTATAGAAAAAAGATCGAACCGGGTTACACACAATCCTATACGCAAGTGTGTATAGATTCCATTAGAAGTTATGGAACTTGTTTAGACGTGGGCTCTTTATACTTTCTTTTATTTTTAGTGAGTTATGGAAGTTATTGGACTGTCTGAGGCTTGGTAGTGGTGTCCCCTGCAGGAATCGAACCTGCAACTAGCCCTTAGGAGGGGCTCGTTATATCCATTTAACTAAGGGGACAAGGCGGCAGGAGTATAGCGTCATTTACCTGCTGCGTTAAGCATGTTTGCCGCCAAGTGGTTAAATCGTCACCGTTTATGCTTTTTTTTGCGCCTTCGTTTGAGTTTATCTGTACTTATGCCCGGGCTTTTTCTTCAGCCTTACGTTTGGTGATCATGTCGTTACGGATTTGCGCATGGCTGAGCAGGGCGAAAATAAAAGTACCGCCGCAGATATTCCCGGCGAGAGTTGGCAGGGCAAATGGCCAAATAAATTCGCTCCAGTGCACGGTGCCGCTAAATACCAGATAAAAAATCTCTACCGCGCCGACCACAATGTGAGTGGTATCTGCCAGCGCAATCAGCCACGTCATCAACACAATCACCACAATTTTCGCGGAGCCCGCAGCCGGAAACATCCACACCATTGTCGCGATGATCCAGCCGGAAAGAATTGCATTAGAAAACATCTCCAGCGGCGTATTCTTCATCACATCCATCCCGATTTTGACAAAGGCATCACGGGTCTCGTCGTCAAAAACCGGCATATATTCAAACGCCAAGGCAGCAACAGCAGTACCGAGCAGATTTCCCAGCAGCACCACGCCCCATAACCGCGCCATCAGGACAATTTCCCCAGACCGGGTTTTGCATCACCGGCAGCACGGCCGTCACGGTGTTTTCGGTAAAGAGTTGCTGGCGTGCCATGATGACAATAATAAAACCGAAGGTGTAACCCAGATTCTCCAGCAAAAAACCGCCCGGAACGCCCTCCAGTTGCACACGAAAAATCCCTTTTGCCAGCAATGATGATCCCATAGATAGCCCAGCGGCAATAGCCGACCAGAACAGCGCCATTGCGTCTCGTTCCAGCTCTTTTTCGCCATCCTGGCGAATATGTTAATGAATAGCCATGGCCTGGGAGGGGAGGCGATCCTCATCAAGTTCGATTTTTTCGCCGTGCTTTTTTTCGTCGCTCTTGACCTCGATCTCATCGCATGCTTATCGATTTTCTCCATACTTACCCCGCGTTTGCTGCATTGATGTCTAAAGCGTAGCGGTTTTACGCTGCTTTCCACGGCGGCATCGTCTTAAAGTGCCGGGAAAAGCAACAATGGCGATACGGTACAAGCAAAGTTTGTATAGAATTGTTAATCAGCCATATAGATAATGTCGGCTATGCTGGTTTAAGAGCCTATCCCATTAGGCAATTTTATTTGCCATTTTGGATCTGGGCAGTGCTCACACAAAATGTGTTGGCATTTTGAACGCCGCTTGCGGCGGCCCTTTAGGGCGAGCGAAGCGAGTCATCCTCACGTACTGCGTGTACGCTCCGGTTGTTGCGCGCTGTCCGTGTCCAAACTGGCTGCAACAAGATACGCCTGGTGGGATAGGCTCTTAGTCTCGTTCACTGCGTGGACATCATAATATGCGCTGATACAATGCGTTGTATAACTTCGACGCAAACCCGGCGCCGTGTTTGCGTTATTATGGATGGCCTTCAGCATTGGTCATTTTCTTCAGGGAGACACCTATGAAATACCGCCTGTCGGCCCTTGCGTTGGCAACCACTGTTCTGGTCGGCTGCGCCAGTTCTCAGCAGACGCAGGGACGTTCGGATCCGCTGGAAGGGTTCAACCGGACTATGTATAACTTCAACTTCAACGTGCTGGATCCATACGTTGTTCGCCCTGTGGCGGTAGTATGGCGTGATTATGTGCCACAACCTGCGCGCAATGGTCTGAGCAACTTCACCAGCAACCTTGAAGAGCCTGCGCAGATGGTGAACTACTTCTTGCAGGGCGATCCCTATCAGGGCATGGTGCATTTTACTCGTTTCTTCCTGAACACTTTGCTGGGTATGGGCGGTTTTATGGACGTAGCCGGTATGTCGAACACCAAATTGCAGCGTGAAGATCCGCACCGTTTTGGCAGTACGCTGGGGCACTACGGCGTTGGTTACGGCCCGTATATGCAGTTGCCGGTCTACGGCAGTTTCACTCTGCGTGAAGATGGTGGCGGTATGGTGGATACGCTCTATCCGGTGCTCTCGTGGCTGACATGGCCACTTACGGTGGGTAAATGGGCCGTTGAAGGTGTCGAAACCCGTGCGCAACTGCTCGATTCAGACGGCTTGCTGCGCCAGTCTTCCGATCCTTATATCCTCGTGCGGGAAGCTTATTTCCAGCGTAACGATTTTATCGCCAACGGCGGCAAGCTGAAGCCGCAGGAAAATCCGAATGCGAAGGCGATTCAGGGCGATTTAAAAGAGATCGATTCGGAATAAAACCGGTCGCAGCAAATAAAAAAGGTGAGCCAGGCTCTAATGCTTGTCAGTTAAGCTTTTGAAGGTAGCCGTAACGCATAGCGTTGCGGCTTCTTTTTTACTGCTCTTGGGTAGTGCCGTGGTCGTCGTCCCGGCAACACGAAGCTTGATGCCATCGCCATTA
>Ga0316614_10042_pt1 | contig 45306 bp, 44 predicted proteins | sample Kosokonia_enrich_FD_207732 | JGI IMG/M metagenome (GOLD analysis project Ga0316614, IMG submission 207732) | Wetland soil microbial communities from Old Woman Creek delta, Ohio, United States - Kosokonia_enrichment_stock | ecosystem: Environmental > Terrestrial > Soil > Wetlands | place: USA: Ohio... | reverse complement strand
GGGTAAATTTGTGGATGGTGTCGAGTGCCTGGCTAAGTAACATAAAAAAATCCGTAATCCCTGTGAGATTACGGATTCTTACACAGCCACTGGATCGTTCAACCGATCCTTAACTGATCGGCATTAGGGATCTTCCCGCCTTTCCCTTACGGCATACATGCCGCCCGCAAATGTACTGCGGGGCATCAATCAATTACTGAATACCTTCTGCTGCCATTGCTGCTGCAACCGCCGGACGTGCGGCAACCCGCGACATATACGCGTCAATATGGCTCAGGCCTTCCATGTTTAGTTTCACCGCGCGCGCCCAGCGCAGCACCGTAAACAGGTAGCCATCAGCAATGGTGAAGCGATCGCCGCTGATCCACTCGCTGTTCGCCAGGGATTCGTTCACGTATTGCAGCTTTTTTTCCAGCAGAGCGCGAACCGTCGGTTTGTACTCTTCCGGCGTATCCGGGCGGAAAAGCGGCGTGAAGCCTTTATGCAGCTCGGTAGCGATAAAGTTCAGCCACTCTAGCGTCTTGTAGCGCGGCATCGTACCGACCGGCGCCAGAAGCTGGCTGTCCGGTGCGCTGTCAGCGACATACTGCATGATGGCCACACCTTCCGTCACCAACGTGGCGTCATCAAGCTGAAGCGCAGGGATCTGGCCTTTCGGGTTAATGGCAAAAAAGTCTTCGCCATTTTCCAGGCGCTTTTTCATCAGGTCAACGCTTACCAGCGTCACCTCTTTACCGGTTTCACGCAGGGCAATGTGCGATGCAAGCGAGCAGGCGCCAGGCTTGTAAAACAGTTCCATTATGCTTTCCTTATAGTTAATTTCGGGCATTAGGTTATTACGTCGCAAAATAAAAAAAAAGCCGCTAACTTACGTTAACGGCTAAATATTTCGTGTTCCCCGCAGCGTTTACGCTGTTGCGGTTTCCGATGCTTCACGCACGTTGTTGTCGCTCTGCGTCATGCGGTTCAGCTTTGGTGCAGCCAGGATCATCAGCACAGCAATCACAGCTGTGGCGATACCAATCTGCAGGAAGACCGTACCGTAGATGTCCAGTGACATCAGCGGGTCGGTCACATTTTCCGGGATCGCCATCTGGTTAGCGACGTAACCTGCGATGATGTTCGCACCAGCAGTCGTCAGGAACCAGCTACCCATGATAAAGCCCATCAGACGTTGCGGTACCAGCTGCGCAACCATCGCCAGGCCCAGACCGGAGATCATCAGTTCACCGATACTTTGCAGAGCGTAGCTTGCAATCAGCCAGTTCACGGAGACGATACCGGCATCGGAAGCGAATTTTGTCCCCAGCGGCAGAACCAGGAACGCACCTGAGCACAACACCATACCGATGGCAAATTTATGCGGCATCGGCAGCGTATCGCCCATTTTGTTGTAGATGGCGGCCAGAATCGGGCTACCAATAATGATCCAGAACGGGTTCAGCGCCTGATACTGTTCCGGCTCAAACGCGATACCGAACAGAGTGTGCTCAACGTTGCGAATTGCGAAGAAATTCAGGGAGGTCGGCATCTGGCTGTACAAAACGAAGAAAACGATCGCCTGAAGCATCAGAACGAAGGCTACAATCATTTTGCGACGCGCAGCGCCTTGCAGGGCGAACGTCTCTTTCGTGAAGATGCAGATAATGCCCAGCGCAACAACGCCCAGAACCATACGGGCGATCCCCTGGTTATGCAGCAGCCAGGTTGCGATGGCAATCAGCACGACGACACCGATGATGGTCGCCAGCAGGTAACCCATGCGCACCGGTGCGAAGTCCGGTTTTGAACCGTAGTTTTTCACCCACCGTTTGCAGAAGGTGAAGTTAACGATAGTGATCAGCAGACCGACAACGCTCAGGGCAAATGCCGTGCTCCAGCCAAACTTCGCAGCAAGCCACGGGGTTGCCAGCATAGAGAAGAAGGAGCCAACGTTAATGGACATGTAGTACATAGTAAATGCACCGTCCAGACGTGGATCATCTTTGGCATAGCAGGTAGAGAGCAGGGAAGACGGGTTGGCTTTGAACAGCCCGTTACCGACGGCGATAGCCGCCATACCCATATAGACAACACCAGCGTCATGACCAGACCATGCCACCAGCGCATAGCCGATCGCCAGCACAATCGCGCCCAGCATAATCACACGTTTGGTACCGAGGACTTTATCACCCAGCCAGCCGCCGATGGCGACCAGGCCGTAGACCAGTGCACTAAAGGAAGAGAACAGCGTAATCGAGTCCGCTTCGGACATACCCAGCTGTTTTACCAGGTAAACGGCCATGATCCCTTGCAGGCCGTAGTAACCAAAACGTTCCCATAACTCGATCGAGAAAATCAGATAAAACGCTTTCGGTTGTTTAAACGCGTTCAAGCTAACGTTTTCGGTTGGTTTGTTTGCAGTTGACACATATACCTCTTTTTTTACATCCCATATTAACGGGGGTGTTCAGCGCGTAATAACCAGAGTTCATCACGCTTATAGTTATATTGGGAGGGGAAACGGCGGGTAATGTTCACTATCCTGGGCTTTCAGGCAATACCTTTGACATATTCTGTTACATAGATCCCCGTCATTACATTACTCGGCAATTACATTTGTTATTCAGAGTTAAATTTCACCAATGTAATAAAGATGGATTTTTACACTGAGATCATAGGGTGCGTTTGCTTAATTAGCTATATATTCTGCTGTTTTGCTTATAATGCAGTGTATTGGGCTGGTTTATCAAACATTAATGGTTATATGTATTGAAAATAAGTGATTAAACTCTGCGCTCCGTCCGGAGAATTTCAGCGGTAAACTTTTTTTTAACATCATATTAGCAATGTCAGCATAATCACACTTTAGTTGTATTTTTTTCTTCTAAAAAAATGATAAGTCTTAATAAATACGCATAAGTGAACGATTATTTGTCCAAATCATCATTTTTCGCATATTAATTCGTCTTAGTGGGCAATGTACAGAGATGTGAGTAATATCACATCAGTTATCGACTGAAAGTCAGCAAGTTCCGTCAATTTTCATTACTTCCGCATACGGTAAAAAGGCAATAACCATGGCTTTTTTAACGTTATGCCGCGCATTGTTCATGACATCCCGTCACGCTGTCTGGCAGACTGCTGCCTGTCCCTTTCTACTGGAGTCAAATAATGAACTTTCACCCGTGGCTCAATGCGTTACATATTGTCTCTGCCATCGTCTGGATTGGTGGCATGTTGGTAATGGCTGTGGTTGCTGGCTGGAGCGCGCTGCAAAGCGATAAAAGCTCAACGGTTGGGTTGTTGCTGGCGGTACGCCGCTGGAGCCGCAAAGTCGTCACCCCCGCGATGCTGTTGCTGTGGATTGCCGGGGCGATCATGGTTATCGCTCATGGTCAGTTTCCGCACCTCTGGCTGGTCGTGAAGATCGTGGCCGTGATTGCGCTTTTCGGGTTGCACGGTTTTCTCTCTGCAACGATACGTCGGATGGCGGCAGGTGAAGCGGTGAAGGGGGCTGGCGCCGTGCGCAATGCCACCACGCTGATTATTGTCGTGGTGGCGGTGATTATTCTGCTGGCGGTATTCCGGCCATTCTGACGGCGGTCAGAGTTCGACTTTGTCGTCGTACTCGCAGAGATCTTCGATAATGCAGGAGCCGCAACGCGGCTTACGGGCGATGCAGGTGTATCGCCCGTGCAGGATCAACCAGTGGTGGCAATCGACTTTAAACTCTGCCGGCACTACTTTCAGCAGTTTCTCTTCCACTTCCTCAACGTTCTTACCCGGTGCAAAACGCGTGCGGTTAGATACGCGGAATATGTGTGTGTCGACGGCAATAGTTGGCCAACCAAAGGCGGTGTTGAGCACCACATTGGCGGTTTTACGCCCGACGCCCGGCAGCGCTTCCAGCGCGGCGCGATCTTCCGGCACCTCACCACCATGTTTTTCCAGCAAAATACGGCAGGTTTTAATCACGTTTTCCGCTTTGCTGTTAAATAGGCCAATGGTTTTTATGTATTGTTTTACGCCCTCAACACCCAACTCCAGCATCGCGGCTGGCGTATTGGCAACCGGGTAGAGCAGCGCGGTGGCTTTATTGACGCTGACGTCGGTTGCTTGGGCGGAAAGCAGCACAGCGATCAATAGTTCAAATGGTGAACTGAAATTGAGTTCGGTGGTCGGGTGAGGGTTGTTTTCCCGTAAACGGGTTAATATTTCCAGCCGTTTTGCTTTATTCATTATGTTTTCTCGGGCGACGAGTGTGCTACGTCACTAACAGCGGCAGTGGCTTCCCGGCGCTTTTTCATTTTTTGATCGATAAGATATTTCACTGCCAGCATCATGCCCAGACCGATAAACGCACCCGGCGGCAGCATCGCCAGCAAAAACGGTGAATCGGTATGAAACACTTCAATACGCAGCACTTTTGCCCAGTTGCCGAGCAGACCATCTGCGCCGTCAAACAGGGTGCCGTTGCCAAGGATTTCACGCAGCGAGCCGAGAACAAACATCGCACAGGTTGCTCCCATGCCGATGGAAAAACCATCCAGTGCCGATAACGCCGGGCCTTTTTTCGCTGCAAAAGCTTCAGCGCGTCCGACCACGATACAGTTGGTGACGATCAGCGGAATAAAGATCCCCAAAGACTGATACAGACCAAAAGCGTAAGCGTTAATCAGCATTTGTACCGCACTGACCACGGACGCGATAATCATCACGTAAACAGGAATACGGATCTCTGCGGGCGTCCAGCGGCGCAACAGCGAAATAACGAAGTTGGTCAACGTCAGAACCAGCGTGGTAGCCAGCCCCAGACCCAGCGCGTTAGTCGCCGTGGAGGTTACCGCCAGCAGTGGACACATCCCGAGCAACTGCACCAGTGCGGAGTTGTTCTTCCACAGCCCCTGGACGATAACGTCTTTTACTTCGCTCATCGTTTACTCTCCACAACCCGGTAAACGGGAAAGCTGCTCTGGCAGCGTCGTCGCATACAGACCCGTGCGTTTAACCGCATTGACCACGGCGCGCGGGGTAATGGTGGCTCCTGTGAACTGATCGAAATCGCCACCATCTTTTTTCACCGCGAAATGCGGGTCTGTGGCACTTTCAATTTTCTTTCCGGAAAAATGTGTGATCCAGTTGGAAATACGCAGTTCGATTTTATCGCCCAGTCCCGGAGTTTCATGATGCTCAGTCACGCGTACGCCTAACACGGTACCGGAGAAGTTGGCACCGACCAACAACTGAATCGCCCCAGAGTAGCCGTCGGGGGCCGTGGCTTCAATCACCGCCGCCACCGGCTGCTCATCTTTTTTGGCAATCCATAGATGATGCTGGCCTTTACCTAACGCAGGATCGCTCACCAGATAACAGCTCTGTTGTAGTGCATTATTGTAGCTGTCACCGGGGATCACCTGATCAAACAGCGCTTTTTGTTGCTGCGCGGCCTGTTCGGCAATGGTGGTTTTGGTCATTTGATCAATGGCCGCCGTCAGGCCGGTAGAACCCGCTGCGAACAGCGCCAGCGTCACGCCATGTTTACGCATTGTCTTCAGCATGGCGACTCCTCAACGATGCCCGTACACGCGTGGACGCGTGTAGTAGTCAATCAACGGTACGGTGATGTTAGCCAGCAGTACGGCAAAGGCGACGCCATCTGGATAGCCGCCAAAACTGCGGATCAGCCACACCAGCAAACCCGCCAGCGCGCCAAAAATAAGCCGCCCTTTGTTGGTGGTGGAGGCGGTTACCGGATCGGTCAGAATAAAGAACGCGCCCAACATGGTTGCGCCGGAGAACAAATGCAGATGCGGTGCCGCCAGCGATTGCGGGGAAAAGATCCAGCCAAGCGTGGAACACAGCGCCAGCGAGAGCAGGAAGCTTAGCGGAATATGCCAGCGAATGGTCTTTTGCCACAGCAGGAACAGCCCACCGACCAGATAGCCGAGGTTAACCCACTGCCAGCCTGCGCCCGCCAGCACACCGCTGTAGATCGGGTATTGCAGGATCTGCTCGATGCTGTGACCTGCATGCAGTGACGTTTTAAACGTATCCAGCGGCGTGGCCTGGCTGACGCCATCAATGCCGATACGCAGGGTTTCCATGGTGGCGCCTGTTGCGGTATGCCCGCTGAAGATCACCTGTACCGCATCCATAAAGCCCGGCACGGTATGGGCAATTTCGTACGGCGGCAGCCAACTGGTCATTTGCACCGGGAAGGAGATCAGCAGTACCACGTAACCGATCATCGCTGGGTTAAATGGGTTGTGACCAAGCCCGCCATATAACTGTTTGGCGATAATGACGGCGAACACGGTACCCAGCACCACCATCCACCACGGCGCGAAAGGGGGAATACTGATCGCCAGCAGCAGGCCGGTTAACAGCGCCGAGTTATCCGCCAGAATCGCCCCCACGTTTTGTTTACGCAGCGACAACACCAGCGCTTCCGCTACCAGGGCACTGCCAATCGCGAGAATTATCTGTATCAGGGTTCCCCAACCGAAAAACCACAGTTGAGCGGCAATGCCTGGCACGGTGGCAAGCGTCACCAGCAGCATAATACGTGACGTCTGACGCTGGTTATGGGTATAGGGGGAACTTGCGATTCGGAAAACCATTTAATCCTCGTTAACAGCTTGCTGCGCGGCTTTTTTAGCCTGAACACGGGCGATGGCGGCGGCGACGGCCACTTTGCGCGGATCATCATTGGCGGCCTGCGGAACCGGTGATGCCTCATTTACCGCTGCCTGCATCTGCGTTTGTTCTGCTTTGCGCGCTTTCGCACGGGCAATTGCCGCTTCGACAGCGGCTTTACGCGGATCGACAGACACCTGCTCCGGCGGTTGTTCGGTAACCGGGGATTCAACCTGCGCCGCTTTACGCGCTTTCGCGCGGGCAATTGCCGCTTCGACAGCGGCTTTACGCGGATCGACAGGCACTTGCTCCGGCGGTTGTTCGGTAACCGGAGATTCAACCTGCGCCGCTTTACGCGCTTTCGCGCGGGCAATTGCCGCTTCGACAGCGGCTTTACGCGGATCGACAGGCACTTGCTCCGGCGGTTGTTCGGTAACCGGAGATTCAACCTGCGCCGCTTTACGCGCTTTCGCGCGGGCAATCGCCGCCTCAACAACAGCTTTGCGCAGATCGGTTGTTACATCGCTCGCCGCTTTTGTCTCAGCGAGCTGTGCTTTCTCTGTCTGGCGGGCGCGCACCTGTGCTTTGCGCGCTTCGCGGGCGGCGATGGCATCGCGGTTATCCGGCTCTGCACCAGCCTGAATCACCACCGGTTGCGTGGCGGTAGCTTGCTTTTTCCTTACACGAGATAGTGCAGCGTCGATGGCCTGCTGATCCCGAGCGCCAGGCTGCACTGCGGCCTGTTTGTGGCGCTGCTGGCGGGCAATTTTATCGCGCTCAAGACGAGCCTGACGCGCCTCAAAGCGCGCTTTAGCTTCGACCGTGCGTTTCTCTTCCTGTGCAATAGCATAAATTTCTGCTTTCTCCTGGCGGAAATATTGCACCAGCGGAATATTGCTGGGGCACACCCAGGCGCAGGCGCCGCATTCGATACAGTCGGAAAGATTATGCTCGGTGGCCTTATCGTGCTGCTGGCCTTTGCTGAACCAGTAAAGCTGCTGCGGCAGTAAATCTGCCGGGCAGGCATCGGCACAGGCGCTACAGCGAATGCAGCCTTTCTCTTCCAGAGGTTCACCCATTTCGCTGGCAGACGGTGCCAGCAGACAGTTGGTGATTTTGACCACCGGAACATCCAGCCACGGCAGGGTAAAGCCCATCAACGGGCCGCCCATAATGACCAGTTGTTCGCTGGAGGGACAGAAACCGGCATGCTCAAGCAGATGACGTACTGGCGTGCCCAGACGCGCCCAGACGTTGCCAGGACGGGTGATGGCTTCGCCGGTCAGCGTGACGACACGTTCGGTCAGGGGCTCGCCATCAATCACCGCGCGTTTCACTGCATAGGCCGTACCGACGTTTTGCATCAGGATGCCGATATCCGAAGAACGACCGCCGTGCGGCACCTGTTTGCCCGTCAGGATCTGTGTCAACTGTTTTGCACCGCCTGACGGGTATTTGGTCGGAATAACGCGTAACTGAATACCATGGCTGTCGGCCAGCACCGCCCGCATCATCGAAATTGCCTGCGGTTTGTTATCTTCAATTCCGATGAGGATCTGACGCGGTTTAAGAATGTGCGCCAGAATACGCACGCCTTCGATAATCTGCGCGGCACAATCCTGCATCAGCCGGTCGTCAGCTGTAATGTACGGTTCGCATTCGGCGGCATTGATGATCAGCGTTTCAATTTTATTGCCGCCGCCATACAGTTTGGCTGCGGTCGGAAAGCCCGCGCCACCTAACCCCGCGACGCCATACTGATGAATGCGTTCGAGCAACGCATCAATACTGTGCGAGCGGTAGTCATTCCAGGCGTTACGTTCGATCCAGCGATCTTCTCCATCTGCTTCAATAATGACGCTCATCTCCGGTAACGCAGAAGGGTGAGCGGTGGAGTGGGGAGCGATAGCGATAACGGTACCCGACGTCGGGGCATGTACTGGCAGCATTCGTCCGCGACCGCACGTCAGCGGCTGGCCGCGCAGCACCGTATCACCGACGCTGACGCACAGCTCGCCCTCAGCACCAATATGCTGTTTCAGCGGTATGACAAAGCGCTGCGCCAGCGGTAACTGGCGCAGCGGCGTGCCGTTAGACTGCGTTTTCATCTCCGGCGGATGAATGCCACCGTGAAAATCCCACAGTTTCTCTTTTCGGAAAGCGGAAAATAACTTAAACATGGTGTTCCACAGGAATAATACGTACCGGAATGGTTTCTAAATCCCATTTCCAGTTCGTGGTGGTCGTTTCCACAGGACGCAATTCAATGCACTGCGTCGGGCACGGATCCACACAAAGATTACAACCGGTACACAGATCGCTCATCACCGTATGCATGGCGCGCGTAGCGCCAAGGATGGCGTCGACCGGACAGGCCTGGATGCATTTGGTGCAACCAATGCAGTTGTTTTCATCAATAACCGCCAGCATCCGTACCGGCTCCTGTGCGCTGGCATCGCCGTCAATCGGTTGTGGATCGACATTCAGCAGTGTGGCGATTTTCAGCATTACCGCTTCGCCGCCCGGCGCGCAGCGGTTAATTTTTTCGCCGTTGATGCCCACAGCCTCCGCATAAGGGCGGCAGCCGGGATAGCCACACTGACCGCACTGACTTTGCGGCAGCAACTCATCAATACGTTCAACGACCGGATCGTCCTCAACCGCAAAGCGGCGGGATGCATAACCGAGAATGAGACCGAACAGTAGCCCAAGCACGCTCAGGGCTGCAACGGCAATCGAAATTGCACTCATTACAGTTTTACCAGACCACTAAAGCCCATAAAGGCCAGAGACATTAAGCCCGCAGTGATTAACGCAATTGCATTGCCGCGGAAGGGCGCTGGCACATCGGCAACCAGCAGACGCTCGCGGATCGCAGCAAACAGCACCATCACCAAAGAGAAGCCAACGGCTGCGGCAAAGCCATATAACGCCGATTGCATGAAATTATGACCAAGGTTGATATTCAGCAGCGCAACGCCCAGCACCGCGCAGTTGGTGGTAATCAACGGCAGGAAGATCCCCAGCAAGCGATAGAGCGCCGGGCTGGTTTTGCGCACTACCATTTCGGTGAACTGCACAACGACCGCGATAATCAGGATAAACGCCAGCGTGCGTAGATAGACTAAATCCAGCGGAATCAGAACCCAGGTATCGATAATCCAGGCGCACACCGACGCCAGCGTCATCACAAAGGTTGTCGCCAGACCCATGCCCATGGCGCTTTCCAGTTTTTTGGAAACGCCCATAAACGGACACAGGCCAAGAAACTTCACCAGTACGAAGTTATTGACCAGCACTGTCCCGATAAATAGCAGCAGATAATCTGTCATCATTTGGCCTGAAAATAAAAAAGCCGCCTATTATCGGTCAAACAGCACCGGGCGACAACAGGATAACTGTAAGGTTATTACGGATTAACAAAGGTCTTCTTCACGCGTTGAGAACGCTTGAAGTAAGGCACCATCAGCGCAGCGGCAAGCAGTGGGAACAGAAGCTGTCGCACTGCCAGATCGTCGGAAACGGGGGAGAAAGCGAACGCTTTCAGCGACAGCAGGACGCAAATTAGCGACCAGATTATATAGTGTTTGGGCACGCTGCGGCGGCGTTTAAAAAAGGCGATTACCAGCCAGAACGTGTAATACCAGATGGCGATAGCGAAGGCGAATGAAACGAACCACAGAACATTTTCTTTCAGCGTTTGCGCGCCGAGCGCCGCAACCGTCTGTGGCGTTAATAGCGCGGTGGCATAGAGCATTAATGCCAGAGAAGTACTTAATAACGTAAGCAGCAACCAGGCCAGAGGGCCAAGTAACCAGCCTCCGATTCGTTCTGCAGGCGTTGTCGTCATATGTATTCCTCTGTCAAAGCTTTAATGTAATGCATTTATTTCGCCGGGCGACGAGTATAAAGCATTACGCGCCAAATACCAGAGGCGTTATTGCACGTAGCGCCAGACAGAGCGGGGAACGCACCCAATGTCAAACAAGCGGCCGCCAGAGACCAGCTCAGCTCGGCGGTGATCGGCGGCGCGGTACATGTTGATGATTTCGGTGGTGTCGGTAAGAGTGTAGTTAAGGTGGTCAAACAATTTTTCCAGACTTTCAAGCGAACTGATTTTGCGGAATTTTAATAAATAATCCTGAACGTTCATGTCGTGGTTATCCATATACAGAAAGAGATGTAAATCAAATGGGGCTAATTTGTTCGAATAATAAACATTATTATTATCGCAACGTAAATAGCTCTATTATTAAATTAAGAGTTTTCTTTTCGAATGATAACAGGTGCCAGAACGGCGGCGGAGAAAAATAACGATCTTTGATATTGCTGGTAATCAGCATTTATCCTCTTTACCAGCAGTTTTGATTATTATTTTTTTTGCGTCACAATACTCTGTTCTGGTGGATGATAGTTATCTATATGGCTGGCGAAAATCAAAAGAACGGCCGATACTCCGAGCACCACCCACCCCATTAGTTCAATGATCCGATTGATTATTCCGGCCATACTTCTACAACTCTCTGATGTTAATCCATGTATAAAAAAACGCCATCATGTCCAGGAAAGGCGCTGATTGTAGATTTAAGCAGATTTTTCAACCGGAAACCAGAGCGTAATAGTGCTAAATCGTTCATGAAATTTATGAATAGAGGAAGCGGTTGTCGCCATTCGGCAGATGGTGTCAAATAAATGCTCTAAAAGGAGGGGGGCACGATATGAGTGATAAGATCCGTGTTGGCTTAGTCGGTTATGGCTATGCCAGTAAAACGTTCCACGCGCCGCTGATTGCCGGGACGCCAGGAATGGAACTGGTGGCTATTTCCAGCAGTGATGAATCAAAAGTCAAAGCCGATTGGCCCGTCGTGCCGGTTGTCTCTGAACCGAAACATCTGTTCAACGATCCGCAAATCGATTTGATTGTGATCCCCACGCCCAACGATACCCACTTTCCGCTGGCCAAAGCGGCGCTGGAAGCCGGTAAACATGTAGTCGTGGATAAACCCTTCACAGTGACACTGTCACAAGCTCGGGAGCTGGATGCGTTGGCGCGTAGTCTGGGACGCGTATTGTCTGTTTTCCACAATCGGCGCTGGGACAGTGATTTTCTGACGTTAAAAGCGCTACTGGCGGACGGCGCACTGGGCGAGGTGGCTTATTTTGAATCCCATTTTGACCGTTTTCGTCCGCAGGTGCGCAACCGCTGGCGCGAACAGGGCGGGCCGGGCAGCGGCATCTGGTACGATTTAGCTCCGCATCTGCTCGATCAGGCGGTTAATTTATTCGGTCTGCCAGTATCGCTGATGGTCGATCTGGCGCAATTGCGTCCGGGCGCACAATCAACGGACTACTTCCATGCCGTACTAACTTACCCGCAACGGCGCGTGGTGCTGCATGGTACGCTGCTGGCGGCTGCAGAATCGGCACGCTACATTGTGCATGGCAGCCGTGGCAGCTATGTGAAATATGGTCTGGATCCGCAGGAAGAGTGCCTGAAAAATGGTGCGCGTTTGCCGCAGGCTGACTGGGGCTATGATATGCGCGACGGCGTGTTGACGCGCGTGGAAGGCGAAGAACGCAGGGAGGAGAGCTGGCTAACCGTGCCAGGCAACTACCCGGCCTATTATGCTGCGATTCGCGATGCGTTTAATGGCATCGGTGAAAACCCGGTTCCGGCCAGCCAGGCCATCCAGATTATGGAGTTAATCGAACTGGGTATTGAGTCCGCAAAACATCGCGCCACCCTGAGCCTGACCTGACAACTGACCGCTCACGCCGCTGCGTGAGCGGGTTTTTTAAGCGCGTGCCACGCTCTCCCGTAATGCCTGTTTCTCTTGCGCACTGAGAAACGCCATCTCCAGACCGTTGATTTGCGCCTGGCGAATCTGTTCGCGGCTCAGTCCTGCTGCGGGTGCCGCAACCTGATATTCATGACCAATATCCACACCCTGTACGGCCGGATCGTCAGTGTTGATGTTGGCAAGGATGCCATGTTCGAGGAAAGTCTTGAGTGGATGGCGATCGAGCGAAGGCACGGTACTGGTCTGAATATTCGACGTCAGGCAGGATTCGATGCCGATACGCTGCTCAGCAAGGAAATCCATTAGCGCCGCATCGTCGATCGCTTTGACACCGTGGCCGATACGTACGGCGCCCAGTTCGCGAATCGCCTGCCAGATGCTCTCCGGCCCGGCCGCTTCGCCTGCGTGCACGGTAATGCGCCAGCCCGCATCTCGCGCGCGGTTAAAGTGCGGCAGAAACAGGCTGCCAGGGAAGCCGAGTTCATCGCCCGCCAGATCCAGCGCGGTGATCCCGTCGCGGTGTGCCAGTAAGGCTTTCAGCTCCTGCAAACAGGCGGCTTCGCCAAAGGTGCGGCTCATAATACCGATTAACCGCGCCTGGACGTTGAAGTCGCGGCTGCCTTCACGCACGCCGGCAATCACCGCTTCTACCACGCCAGCAACCGGCAGGTTGTGAGTCATTGCCATATAGCCTGGCGAGAAACGCAGCTCAACATAATGCAGGCTGTTAAGGGCAGCATCCTGCATATTTTCGTACGCCACACGGCGGCAGGCATCCAGCGAAGCCAGCACTTTAACGCCCCAGTCGAGTTTCGCGAGAAAACTGACCAGATCTGGTTCGTTCGAGGTGACCTGCACATGCGGACGCAGCGCGTCGAGCGTTTGCGCGGGCAGAGGTAAATTATACTGACGGCCAAGATCCAGAATAGTTTGGGCGCGGATATTGCCATCAAGATGGCGATGGATGTCAGTAAGTGGCAGGTTTGGATCTATCATGGTCGCACTCTTATTTTTGCTGAAGTGCATATCATTATACCACAGTGCAATAAGCTATTAAAAATTCAGCTAAATCAATGAATCCCTGAATGAAAAGACTATCACCGCGCTGTATGAGTTGTACGCGCTGATGCGGAGAGGTGTGTTGCTGTCTGGAAAAAAATTAACCCCTCCGCAGAGGGGGTAACATTACTGCTGCGGCACTGCCGGTACTTCCGGCACCGGGGGAACGTCGTTGTCCGGCTGCGCGGGCTGAAGCGACGGCAGACCAAACATACCGACAAACTCTTCGAGCGGCATTTTTTCGCCATTCAGCGTCACCTGACCGTTCGCGTATTGCAAGCTGGTGAGAATATTGTTGTTCTCAAGCGTGGTGATACGGAACATCTGGCCCATCGCCGCCAGCCCTTTAACTTGCTGGTTAGCCAGTTTCGCTGCTTCATCCTGCTGATAACCTTCCAGTTTCGCGATCTGGGTCATCAGTTCGGTGGCCATGTCTACCGGGATCACCAGTTTGCCATCCAGCGATTTCACCGTGCGATCAACTTCGTCGGCCAGCGTTTGCGGTGCGCCAGTGGCGGTGGAAGGATCTTTTAGGAACAGTGACAGATTAAAGGTGGCTTCGCCTTTGGCATTTTTCCAGCTTAACGGCGCAACGGTGATCACCGGTTCACCTTTCAGCAGCAGCGGTACGGCATTGAGGAAGGCTTCCGTCACTTTTTGTTGGTAGAGTTCCGGATTCTGTATCACTTCCGGTTGCGCCATCAGCGCGCGCGTCTGCGCATTGTACTGCTCGCTGAACTGATGCCACGCCTGACCGTCGATCTGGCCCACTTTTAGCGTCAGATTGCCGTTGCCCAGATCCTGCCCCTGAATTTTCAGGCTATTGAGGGTGTAATCGAGCTGGCTATTGATGTTTTTCTTATCATCAGCCAGGTCGGATTTGGCCGTTAAGTTCATGCCTTCTACTACGACCAGCTCTTTGTTTTCCACCGAAATAGAGAGTTTATCGAGCGACAGTTTTTGGTTGCCGGTTCGCTCATCAAAAGCCGCGATTTCGCTTTTGCCGTCGGTTTTTAGTTGATTAAACGACAGTTGCACGCGCTGCCCATACTCATTCACCGCATCGACCAGTCCGCTCTGTGCTTCTCCGCTCAGGGTGAGCGCGTTGCCATCTTTATCCGCGCTGAAACGGAACTGGCCGCCGCTGAAGGCGACTTTCTCGCCCTCTTTTTCAGAACTGAGCGGGCGCAGAGTGATATCGCTGCGCGTATCGCCGCTGTAGCCAATGCGGGTTTCGGCATAGAACGGCGATTCCCCTTTGGCGATGTCAAACAGCGCTTTGGTGACATCGTTATTAACCAGTTGCGTATGTACTGAGGCCATTGCTGGCACCAGGCTGAATGACTTAAGCTGCGCCAGCGGGAAAGGGCCGTGATCGACGGTTTCTTGCAGAACAATGTTCTGGCCGGGTTTCAGCCAGGTATTGCTGGCACCATCAACTGGCTTGATATGCAGTGTAAAATGGCTGGAGAAGAGGCCGCGCTGATAATCCTGCGCGGAAACCTCCACGTTGGCCTCCGGTGCATTGTGTTTAATCTGCGCATTGGCGTTGTTCACTATCTCCGTCAGACGGCTTTCGAGCTGTTTTCCCGTGTACCAGGCACCGCCGGTCCAGACGACACCCAGTGCAACAATAATCCCTGCGGCAACCAACGTTTTTTTCATAGTGTTTATCCATAAAAAATGAAACCAGGCGGTGAAGGCCGCCTGGACTGTCGAAATAGGTTACAGCAAGCTTAGCAATCCTTACTAAAAAGTTCAGTAAGTTAGTTGCTTTTATTGAATACGCGCGCCACTCTTCCGGTGCCGCGGACGGCCACTGGCGACTCATCGGCAGCAATGAATGCTGATTCGCCGGGTTTCAGTACCAGGCGGTCACTGCCTTCGCTGAGAACAGCTTCACCTTCCACACAAAAGACAATCGCTGCACTCTGCTGCGTCAGCGTGGTTTCAGCGGAGGAGAGATCGTGAAGCGAGAACGCAAAATCATCAACCGGGATCGGAAAATCCAGCTCCGCGCCATGACGCACCGGCTCGGTGAGGAGTGTGGCGGCAGGTTTCGGTGTGAATTTGACGTTTGCTACCAGTTCCGGAATATCGATGTATTTCGGCGTTAATCCGGCGCGCAGAACATTATCGGAGTTCGCCATCACTTCCAGCGCTACGCCTTGCAGATAGGCATGCGGCGTTTCGGCGAACAGAAACATCGCTTCGCCTGGATTCAGTTTTACCACGTTGAGCAGCAGTGGAGAGAAGAGGCCGCTGTCATCGGGGTAGAATTCAGCAATTGTGCGGATCGTCTGCCACGGCTCGCCCTGTTTTTCTTCCAGCACGGATTTCAGCACCGCCAGCGCGCGGGATTTTTCGTCACCCTGCATGTTGAGCAGCGCAGCAAACAGCTCGCTCAATCTCTCCGCGCCTGGCGCCTGTAAGAAGTGGGCGATAGACGGATGCGCGCCAGCGACCGGTTGCAGCAGTGAGACAATGTCGGAGAACTCACGGAAGGCATTCATGGCCAGGAACGGAGTCAGGGCAAACACCAGTTCCGGCTTATGGTTCGGATCTTTGTAGTTACGTTCCGCCGCGTTCAGCGGAATGCCTGCGGTGTTCTCTTTGGCAAAGCCGATTTCTGAGTTTTGCTTGTTGGGATGAACCTGAATCGACAGCGGCTGGTCGGCGCACAGCACTTTAAATAAAAACGGCAGCTCGCCGAAACGTTCTGCCACAGCCTGGCCGAGCAGGCGGTTTTTATCCTGCTCGATCACGTCACGCAACGCGCGGGTCTGACCGTTGGTATCCTGCACTTTTGAGCTGCTCTTCGGGTGCGCGCCCATCCACAACTCTGCCATCGGCAGGTTTTGCGGATTCGCCACGCCGTAGAGATCCGTTAACGCAGTTTTACTTCCCCAGGCATAGTTCTGCACTGAGTTGATGAGTTTTTGCATTATCAAGCCCTTTCTGAGTAATGAAATGTTGGCGTCATTAAAGCAACAAACCCGGCAGAAGTAACCTGTGCCGATAAAAAGTCGTATTAGTCTCAGCTTTTGTTAAAAAAATGTGTAGGATATGGTAACTCGCTTTAACACAGGCAGAGGGAACGGCTGCCTGAACAATAACCACATCGTGCCGTAAGTGAGAGAACAATGTCGAATAAAGCCTTTTACTATCAGGATCCTTTCCCGCTCGGAAAGGATGAGACCGAATACTACCTGCTAAGCCGCGATTATGTTTCTGTTGCCGAGTTTGACGGCCAACAAATCCTTAAAGTTGACCCGCAGGCACTGACGCTACTGGCGCAGCATGCCTTCCACGATGCTGCATTTTTACTGCGCCCGGCGCACCAGCAGCAAGTTGCCGATATCCTCGACGATCACGAAGCCAGCGAAAACGACAAATATGTGGCGCTGCAATTCCTGCGCAACTCCGAGATCGCATCGCGCGGCGTTCTGCCAACCTGCCAGGATACCGGCACGGCCATCATCATGGGTAAAAAAGGGCAGCGCGTGTGGACCGGCAGCGGCGATGAAGCCGCGCTGGCCCGAGGCGTCTATAACACCTTTATTAACGATAACCTGCGCTACTCGCAGAATGCGCCGCTAGATATGTACAAAGAGGTTAACACCGGCACTAACCTGCCAGCGCAGATAGACCTCTATAGCGTAGATGGCGATGAATATAAATTCCTGTGTATTGCCAAGGGCGGCGGTTCGGCCAACAAAACCTACCTTTACCAGGAAACCAAAGCGCTGATCACCCCGGCGAAGCTGAAAAATTACCTTGTCGAGAAGATGCGCACCCTTGGTACGGCAGCGTGCCCGCCTTATCACATTGCATTCGTGATTGGTGGTACATCGGCGGAAGCGACGCTGAAAACGGTCAAACTGGCATCAACCAAATATTACGACGCACTGCCGACGGAAGGTAATGAGCACGGCCAGGCATTCCGCGATGTGCAACTGGAGCAGGAATTGTTGGTGGAAGCGCAGAATCTTGGTCTGGGCGCGCAGTTTGGTGGTAAATACTTTGCCCATGATATTCGCGTGATCCGTCTGCCGCGCCACGGCGCGTCCTGTCCGGTGGGGATGGGTGTTTCCTGTTCGGCCGATCGTAACATCAAAGGCAAGATCACCCGTGAAGGGATCTGGCTGGAGCGGCTGGAGCAGAACCCCGGCAAATACATTCCCGAATCGCTGCGCCAGGCGGGCGAGGGCGAGGCGGTAAAAGTGGATCTCAATCGTCCGATGAAAGAGATTCTGGCGCAGCTGTCGCAGTACCCGGTCTCCACGCGTCTGTCACTCAGCGGCACGATCATTGTTGCTCGCGATATTGCGCATGCGAAACTGAAAGAACTGATGGACAGCGGTGAGCCTCTGCCGGAGTACGTGAAAAATCACCCTATTTATTACGCGGGCCCGGCGAAAACACCGGAAGGTTACGCGTCTGGCTCCCTCGGCCCAACCACCGCAGGGCGGATGGATTCCTACGTTGATCAGTTGCAGTCGCAGGGCGGCAGCATGATCATGCTGGCGAAAGGCAACCGCAGCCAGCAGGTGACGGATGCCTGCCATAAACATGGCGGTTTTTACCTTGGCAGCATCGGCGGCCCAGCGGCGATCCTCGCGCAGAACAGCATCAAGCACCTGGAGTGCGTGGCTTATCCTGAGCTGGGAATGGAAGCCATCTGGAAGATTGAAGTGGAAGATTTCCCGGCCTTTATCCTTGTCGATGACAAAGGCAATGACTTCTTCCAGCAGATCCATTCCGGCCAGTGCGCACGCTGTGTGAAATGATTCAGACCGCCCTGTGTGAACTGACCCCACATGTCGGGCGGTTTTTTGTTTCCGGGATTACCCGGCAGACCTGTTTCAGCACAAAGCAGTAAACAACATCATAAATAGCATCAATACTTTTACTTGTTTGCAGGTGAGCAATGTCAGTACTCAACACCACTTTGTAGCCAAGGAGAAAGTAATGACAACGCATCGCAGTGAGAAAGATTCGATGGGCGCCATCGATGTTCCGGCCGATAAACTGTGGGGAGCGCAAACCCAGCGGTCGTTGGAGCATTTCCGCATTTCCACCGAGAAAATGCCGGTCTCGCTGATCCACGCGCTGGCGCTGACCAAGCGTGCAGCGGCGAAGGTGAACCAGGATCTGGGGCTGTTGCCTGAAGAGAAGGCTCGCGCGATTATCGCGGCGGCAGATGAAGTACTGGCGGGCAAACATCCCGATGAGTTTCCGCTCGCCATCTGGCAGACCGGCTCCGGCACGCAGAGCAACATGAATATGAACGAGGTTCTGGCGAATCGCGGCAGCGAGATCCTCGGCGGCGTGCGCGGAATGGATCGCAAAATCCACCCTAATGACGACGTAAACAAAAGCCAGAGCTCCAACGACGTTTTTCCTACCGCGATGCATGTCGCGGCGCTGATTGGCGTGCGCGAACACCTGCTGCCGCAATTGCTGGTGCTGAAAAACACGCTTGTGGAGAAGTCCCGCGCTTTCGCTGACATTGTGAAAATTGGCCGCACCCACTTGCAGGATGCAACACCGCTGACGCTTGGTCAGGAGATCTCTGGTTGGGTCGCGATGCTGGAACACAACCTGAAGCATATCGAATTAAGTCTGCCGCACTTAAGCGAGTTGGCGCTGGGCGGCACTGCTGTAGGCACGGGGCTGAATACGCACCCGGAATATGCAGAGCGTGTGGCGAAAGAGCTGGCGAGTTTCACGCAACAACCGTTTATCACTGCTCCCAATAAATTCGAGGCACTGGCCACCTGTGATGCGCTGGTGCATGCTCACGGAGCGTTAAAAGGGCTGGCCGCATCGCTGATGAAAATCGCCAACGATGTGCGCTGGCTGGCTTCCGGCCCGCGCTGCGGTATCGGCGAAATCGCTATTCCGGAAAACGAGCCGGGTAGCTCGATCATGCCGGGCAAAGTTAACCCGACGCAGTGCGAAGCGATGACCATGTTGTGCAGCCAGGTGCTGGGCAATGACGTGGCGGTCAACATCGGCGGCGCATCCGGCAATTTCGAGCTGAATGTGTTCCGTCCGCTGGTTATCCATAACTTCCTGCAATCGGTGCGTTTATTGGCCGACGGAATAGAGAGCTTCAACAAGCATTGCGCGGTGGGCATTGAGCCCAATCGTGCGCGTATCGACCTGTTGCTCAATGAGTCGTTAATGTTGGTGACGGCGCTGAATACGCATATCGGTTACGACAAAGCGGCAGAAATTGCCAAAAAAGCCCATAAAGAGGGACTAACGCTGAAAGCCTCGGCGCTGGCACTCGGCTACCTGACAGAGGCCGAGTTTGACAGCTGGGTACGTCCGGAGTCGATGGTCGGCAGCATGAAACGGGCCTAACTTGCCAGATAAAGGTGCAGCCGCGGGATCAACATCGTCAGCGGCTGTGCCTGCGGTTTGAAACGGTGCTGTATATTATCGGCGTTGTAATCCAGCAGTTCGCCAATATCCGGCACCGTCCCGCCATTTTCCTCTGAAATCAGCGCAATCATCGGTGTCGGGCAAGCGTATTGCACCTGCTTTTGCGAACCGGAATACCAGATGCGCGCAATCGGCTGTACCTTCACCGGGCGTTTAATTTTCAGCCGCGCTTGCTTTGGCAGTGCGGCAATATCGTTGTACTCCTGTTCGACTTTCGCCAGCCACTGCTCCCGTGTGAAGGCTGAAACAGCGCGCGGTGATTTCAGGCTTTTCTCCAGTTGCGCCAGCACCTCATCTCGCGTGAGGTTTTTGATGATGTGTTTATTGGCCCAGCCGAAACGGATGGTAGCGGGGGAATGGATCAACGTTAGCGTGCGGTAGGCATTGAGGGTGATCAGACCCGGTAAATGACGATGTACCCACTCAAAACGTGCGGCGGGCACCAGCCCTGATTCCACGGTGACAATCCGTTCAAAGGTCAGTTTCAACGAATTGATTGCGCTGATGCGCTGTTCCAGCGCCTGACGAGTCGTCTCATTGGTTTGATAACACATTACACCCGGTAGCCGCACCGCGGCTTTGCTGCTGCGGTTCTCCGACTGCTGCTGAATGAACAGATGCGTGTAGTGGTTGAGCGTCAGCTCTGCCGCGCGTCGGCCAATATGTTGTTTGACGTGAATAGTAGGCAGGGGATCGTGCTCCGCGCCTTTGGCAATTTCCGGCAAGGTGAAGACGCGCCCGGCCATCAGACGACACTCCACCAGCGCCGCTTTCAATGCGCCGAGTTCATGTTCAAGCTGCCGAAAAGTGGTGTTCAGACGTTCGATAAGATCCAGCTCCGCCATCCTGATCTCTCCATTAGTTACAACATACTATTTAATTTATAACACAGATGTCTGCATTCGGCTACTGTGCCGCTGCGGTTCAGGAGGGCTGTGAAATGTGGTGGTAGATGGGCCAGCTAAAAGTAAATTGCGCACCGCCCAATTCGCTTTGTGAGCAACTGACTTCACCGCCGAAAGCCTGGGCTATCGAATGCACAATAGCCAGCCCCAGGCCGCAGCCGCCGGTTGCGCGATCGCGGCTGGGATCGAGGCGGACAAAAGGCTCGAACACACGCTGGCGTTCTTCGGGCGCAATACCCGGACCATCATCTTCGACAGTCATGCAGGCCTGCGAGCCCTGGCGCTGTAAGGTGACCCGCACGGTTTGCTGGCTGTAACGTAGCGCATTGTTTACCAGGTTATCCAGCACGCGTTCCATCAGGCGCATATCGAGCGCACCATATTCTTCGCCGGGCGTGGCGGTCAGCAACAATGTGTGCTGCGGGTTCATGCTGCGGGCATCATCCATATAGCTGTGAAACCAGGCAGGCAGATTCGGGGTGGTGAGTTTCAGCTCAGTTTGCGGGCGATCGAGCCGGGCATAGGTCAGCAGTTCTTCAATTAATGCTTCCAGTTGCCCGATATCCCGGTTCAGCGCCGCGTGCTCGGTTTCACTCAGATTATCGCTCATCTCCAGCCGGTAGCGCAGCCTGACCAGCGGCGTGCGTAGCTCGTGGGCGATACCGTCAATCAAATGTTTTTTACTGGCGATCAGCGCATTGATGTTATCAGCCATCTGGTTAAAGGCGATGCCGAGCCGCTCAAAGCTGGAATTACTGTCGAAATGAATACGTTCCTCCAGATGGCCATCACCAAAACGCTGTGCGGCAGATTCCAGCCGCAGCATCTCCTGCCAATGCGGGCGCATCCAGATAAATACCGGAAAGGCGAGCGAGATGGCAATCAGCGCCATCAGCGACATATCCAGCAGTCGCGTCTCATGCAGGAAAAAGAGATAGGGCACCGGGCCGACAGCCAGCACATAATGGCTGCGGGGAATGCGCTGAATAAAGGTGTATTCAGAATCCAGCGCCACAATATCGCCTTCGCGCAGCCGTTGAGCAGCGGGTTCCTTGAGGGTGAATTTATTCATCGGTTCAATGCGCAGATTGAATGACAAATTCAGATCCAGCTCTTTCAGTGTTTTTGCCCATTGATGCGGCGGGATTTCGCGCAGTTCGCTGCGCATTAAATAGAGGGAGCTTTTCATCAGGTCGTCCAGCGACTGACGTCCTGCGCGCTCGGCGGTAAATTTATAAACCAGACCCACCAGCATCGTCATGACCAGAAAACAGACGAACAGCAAAAGGTAAAACTGGACGAACAGTTTTTTCATCGTGACACCTGGTTAAGAGCTTCAGTTGTCCCACGCGTGCGGCGCGAACAGGTAGCCTTTGTTACGGACGGTTTTGATACGATAAGGTTCGGTGGCGCTGTCGAGCAGCTTTTTTCGCAGACGGGAGATCGCCACATCGACGCTGCGATCCATGCCGTCATAACTGACGCCGCGCAGGTTTTTCAGCAGTGCGTCCCGGTCCATGATCTGTCCGGCGTGGGTTGCCAGCTCCCACAGCAGCTCGAAATCCGCCGTCGAGAGCGAAACCTGCTCGCCTGCCAGCAGCACCTGGCGGTTAACTGGATCGATAGACAACGTGCCGAAGCTGATAGCTTTATGCTGCTTCAGCGACGGAACCGCAGGTTCCGCCGCGACGCCAGTGCGCTGTCGCAAATGTAACCGCAGCCGGGCCAGCAGCACAGCAGGTGGCGTGGTTTTGAGTATGTAGTCGTTGGCACCCATCTCCAGTGACAGAATATGGTTCATATCGCTGTCGAGCGAGGTGAGTAACACAATCGGGCCGTTCCACTGGCTTCGCAGGTCACGGCACAGCGTCATACCGTCTTTACCCGGCAGCATAATATCCAGCAGCACCAGCTCCGGTTTTTCACGGGCGATCACCTCTTCGGCACGATCGCCGCGGGGTTCGACAATGACATCCATATCGTGCTTGCCCAGATAAGCCGCAATCAGTGCGCCGACTTCCGGGTCGTCTTCCACAAAAACGATCTTATTCATATGCCAGTGTTATAGATAAAAACGTAAACATACACCGCCTTGCGGTAAGCTGCTATTACTCTTTTCTGAAAGCTATACGCTCAGTTATGCTATAGGTCGTTGTTGTTAAAGTATTAAAGGGAAAATTATGGGGTTGTTTTTTAAAGCTATGCTTGGCGCGCTGGTGGTGCTGTTGATCGGCGCATTAGCAAAAACAAAAAATTACTATATTGCCGGGCTGATCCCACTGTTCCCGACCTTTGCGTTGATCGCCCACTATATCGTGGCGACCGAACGCGGCGTGGAAGCGTTGCGCACTACCATCGTGTTCGGTATGTGGGCGATCATTCCCTATTTTGTCTATCTGCTGTCGCTGTGGTATTTCACCGGTATGATGCGCGTCTGGCCAGCGCTAGGCTGCGCAGTATTGTGCTGGTGCCTCAGCGCCTGGCTGTTAATTTTTGTCTGGAGCCGTACCCATTAACGCACCAGTATCCAGGTTGCCGGAACAGCGGCAATTAGCAGTAGGCCTATCAGCGCTTTTTCCCGCTGTTTCAGCGCGTCGGTCATTTTGTGTGTGTGACGGGCATACATAAAGACCAGCAGGCCCGGCGCGTAAAGCACCACGGAGAGCAGCAGGTGCATCGGCCCGGAGGCGTACAGTAACCACAACCCGTACAGGCAGGCACCAATGGCGACCGCCTGGTGCAGCGGGCGGCGGGCCATTTTCAGCAGGAAGGCACCAACGAGGAAGTAGGGCACCAGAATCATCTCTGAGGCGATGGTCAGCAGTGTGTTGTAATCCGAGCCAGTAAGCCAGATCAGCACCAGGCAGACCTGCACGCTGCTATTGGTCAGCCACAGCGAGGCGGCTGGTGCGCTGTTTTTATTCTGGCGCGCAAAAATGCGCGGGAAGGCTTTATGCGTCGCCGCCAGCAGTGGAACTTCGGCGGCCATAATGGTCCAGCTCAGATAAGCGCCACATACGGAGATAATCAATCCGGCGGCAATCACCACTTCACCCCAGCTACCGAGTAGCCTGACCATCAACCCGGCCATTGACGGGTTACGCATTTCTGCCAGTTCCGTACGTGGAATCACACCGAGAGAAAGCAGGGTGACCAGCAGATAGACCGTAAGTGCTGCCAGCACCGCCAGCAGGGTGGCGCGACCAACATCCTGTTTATTACGTGCTCTTGCTGATACTACTACGGCGCCTTCCACACCGATAAACACCCACAAGGTGATCAGCATGGTGTTTTTGATCTGTTCCCAGACAGGAACGCCGATCGCGATACCGCTGAAGTCCAGACGGAACTTGTCGAGGTTAAATGCCAGCGCGGCCAGCACGACAAACAATCCAAGTGGCACCAGTTTCGCCAGCGTGGCGGCAAGATTAATGCTTGCCGCTGTCTGCACGCCGCGCAGGACCAGCGCGTGAACAATCCACAGCAACGCAGATGCGCCGACGATCGATTGCCAGGTATTTCCATCGCCAAACAGACGCAGCGCGGGAGTATCGGTAAAGAAACTCAGTGCGGAAAAGACAATCACCAGATAAGAGACGTTAGCAATAACCGCACATAGCCAGTATCCCCAGGCCGAGCAGAAGCCGATCAGCTCGCCGAACCCTTCGCGGGCGTAGGTAAAAATACCGCCATCCAGATCCGGGCGGATACGCGTCAAAATCAGCATCGCAAAGGCGAGCAGCAGTATTCCCACGCCGGTGATCACCCAGCCGATGATCAACGCCGCCGGACTGGCGACTTCCGCCATATTCTGCGGCAGGCTAAATACGCCAGCGCCGAGCATGGAGCTCAAAACCAGCGCAGTTAAAGCGCTAAGGCCTAGTTTTTTTTCCATTGTTATCCTGTCAACAAATGCGGCTAATCCAGAATAATTATTTTGCCATGGCGCATAAATATGGTGGATATCACTGAGGCGCGGGATTCTACGGAGTGTCATAAAGGCATGCAATGCTGTCGATGACAATTTTGCGAAAAAACGGGAAAAAAGCGAAAAAAAAGCGGCCGAAGCCGCCTGATTCAGGAATGCGCTTACTTATAGAGATCGGCGCTGATGGTCATGTTGTTGCCGCTTTCTGACCACTGGCGCGTGATGTGGTAATACTTCGCGCCTTTCTGCGCGGCACGTTTAGCGACCTGATAGGAGATTTCCGTCATGTTGCCGTAGTTGCCGGTAAACTTGATGCTGTCGAACGGAACCATCTGCGCAGCCGTGATTTTGTTCAGCTCTTCGACTTTGGTACCATCAGGCAGTGTGACACTGTAACGCCCGCCGGATGTGGATTGTGTTTCGAAGAAACGACCAACACCCACGCCTGCTGTTGCATCGCTGGCCACGCCTGGGATTTCAACTTTCTTCGCTTCTTCACCGCCTTTAGCCAACGCAGCGCGGCCCGCATCGGAATCACGCGGAATGGCATCTGCGCTCTGAATAACGCGTTTTTTGGCGTCGGCTTTATAGATGAAAGCGGTGATGAGCTGGTTGCCGCCCTGGTTCGCATCAACCTGGCGAACGATAAAGAAAGACGCTGCGCCTTTTGCGCTGGCGGCTTTGGTGATAGCGTCGTTGACTTCAGGCTGCGTGCGGTAGAAGCCCTGAACAGTGACGGTATCGTACGGCTCAAGCGCGATGGCAACATCTTTTGGTAATTCTGTTACGCCGTTGATCACGCGGAAGGCCGGACGCTCTGCTTTTGCAGCGTCGGCTTTATAGAGATCGACGGTGGCGCGTTGGTTGCCGCTGTTGCCCGCATCAGAGGTATCTACAACATAAAATGCGGCTGCGCCTTCTTTATCCGCGCGTTTGGATGCCGCGCTGACGGCATCACCAATGGCATTAAAGCGACCGGTAATGACGATGCGATCGTAAGGTTTTACTGCCTCTGCCTGCTCCGGTGTTAACTCCGTGGCTGCGTTCGCTGTCATCACTGTGGCAGATAAAAGAGCTGACGCCAGGAGGGTATACTTAAGCTTCATAAAAATAGTCCTTCGCCTTGCGCAAACCATAAACTGGTGTTGTTGTTGGGAAAACGTCGGTGATTATTGCATTTAAACAGCGCTACTGTCTGCGTCATTTTTCACTGACTGTGCGATGAGGAGGCAAAAAACGATAACCTTTAGTGATATGTTGAAAAAACAGACGCTTGACCAGAAAAAGCGATATAGCATACAATTTTTAACGTTAATATATTGTTAAATGGCGACTCTTCGCTGGAGATTAATCGTGTTTTGCCGCTTCGCTTGAGCGGAATATCGGCCTGTTATAGCGAATTTAAGGAAAATAACCCTGCCAGAATCCCTCTACCATTCATATTCGCCGATAAAAGCACAATTTCTCTTTTTCGGCTGTGGATCACAGGCGTTATTTTCAGTAGGTTATAGAAAGTTTGTTACTGTTCTATTTTCCGGGGCTTTTGTGAAAACAGAGGTAAACGCCTTCGGGACGACTGACAAACCATCATCTAAATCCGATGGAAGGGAAAACTATGCGTATTGGTGTACCTAAAGAACGGTTGGCCAATGAAACCCGCGTTGCGGCGACACCGAAAACGGTCGAGCAATTGCTTAAATTGGGTTTCAGCGTTGCGGTTGAAAGCGGCGCGGGCAAGCTGGCAAGTTTTGATGACGATGCGTTTACTCTGGCAGGAGCAACGATAGTCGATAGCAGCAACGTCTGGCATTCCGACGTGATCCTGAAAGTGAACGCGCCGGACGATGAAGAGATCTCGCTGCTCAATCCAGGCACGACGCTGGTCAGCTTTATCTGGCCTGCGCAGAACCCTGCGCTGATGGAGAAGCTGGCGGCGCGCATCGTGACCGTGATGGCGATGGATTCCGTACCGCGTATCTCGCGTGCGCAGTCGCTGGATGCGCTCAGCTCAATGGCGAATATCGCGGGTTACCGTGCCATTGTTGAAGCTGCGCATGAGTTTGGGCGCTTCTTTACCGGGCAGATCACTGCGGCAGGAAAAGTTCCGCCGGCAAAAGTGATGGTTATCGGCGCGGGCGTCGCCGGCCTTGCCGCCATCGGCGCTGCCAATAGCCTTGGCGCGATTGTTCGAGCGTTCGACACCCGTCCGGAAGTGAAGGAGCAGGTGCAAAGTATGGGCGCCGAATTCCTGGAACTCGATTTCGAAGAGGATGCGGGCAGCGGCGACGGCTACGCAAAAGTGATGTCCGAAGCCTTTATCAAGGCGGAGATGGAACTGTTTGCCGCGCAGGCGAAAGACGTCGATATCATCGTCACTACAGCACTTATCCCTGGTAAACCGGCACCGAAGCTGATTACTCGTGAAATGGTCGACTCCATGAAGCCGGGCAGCGTGATTGTCGATCTGGCGTCGCAAAACGGCGGTAACTGCGAATACACCGTGCCGAATGAAATTAGCACCACGGCTAACGGCGTAAAAGTAATTGGTTATACCGATCTGCCAGGCCGCTTGCCGACGCAGTCCTCCCAACTTTACGGCACCAACCTGGTGAACCTGCTGAAACTACTGTGTGTAGAAAAAGACGGCAACGTGGTGGTCAACTTTGATGATGTCGTGGTGCGCGGTGTAACCGTGGTTCGCGACGGCGAAATCACCTGGCCGGCGCCGCCGATTCAGGTTTCCGCACAGCCGCAGGCAGCACCAAAAGTGACCGTAGCGCCGAAAGAAGAAGCCAAACCGGTCTCGCCGTGGCGTAAATATGCGCTGATGGCGCTGGCGATCATTCTGTTTGGCTGGCTGGCGGATGTCGCGCCGAAAGAGTTCCTCGGCCACTTTACTGTCTTCGCGCTTTCGTGCGTGGTGGGTTACTACGTGGTGTGGAACGTGTCGCACGCGCTGCATACGCCGCTAATGTCGGTAACCAACGCGATTTCCGGCATTATTGTCGTCGGCGCGCTGTTGCAGATCGGCCATGGCGGCTGGGTCAGCTTTTTAAGCTTTATTGCGGTACTGATTGCCAGCATTAATATTTTTGGTGGTTTCACCGTCACTCAGCGCATGCTGAAAATGTTCCGGAAGAACTAAGGGGTAACAGATGTCTGGAGGATTAGTTACTGCTGCATACATTGTTGCCGCGATCCTGTTTATTTTCAGCCTGGCGGGGCTTTCTAAGCACGAAACCTCCCAGCAGGGTAATAACTTCGGTATCGCCGGGATGGCGATTGCGCTGATCGCCACCATCTTTGGCCCTGATACCGGCAACGTTGCCTGGATTCTGGTGGCCATGATCATCGGTGGCGCGATCGGTATTCGTCTGGCGAAGAAAGTAGAAATGACCGAAATGCCGGAGCTGGTAGCGGTGCTGCACAGCTTTGTTGGTCTGGCTGCGGTGCTGGTCGGCTTTAACAGCTACCTGTACCACGATGCGGGCCTGGAACCGGTGCTGGTAAATATTCACCTGACCGAAGTGTTCATCGGTATCTTTATTGGTGCGGTGACCTTTACAGGTTCCATCGTGGCGTTCGGCAAGCTGCGTGGCAAGATCTCTTCTAAACCGCTGATGCTGCCACATCGTCACAAAATGAACCTTGCGGCGCTGGTCGTCTCTTTTGTTCTGCTGCTAGTGTTTGTACGTACCGACAGCGTCGGCCTGCAAGTTCTGGCACTGCTGCTGATGACCATCATTGCGCTGGTGTTCGGCTGGCATCTGGTGGCGTCCATCGGCGGCGCGGATATGCCGGTGGTAGTTTCCATGCTGAACTCCTACTCCGGTTGGGCGGCGGCGGCGGCGGGCTTTATGCTTAGCAATGACCTGCTGATAGTGACCGGTGCGCTGGTCGGTTCGTCGGGTGCGATCCTCTCTTACATTATGTGTAAAGCGATGAACCGCTCCTTTATCAGCGTGATTGCTGGCGGTTTTGGTACCGACGGTTCTTCATCCGGCGGTGATGAAGAAGTAGGCGAGCACCGCGAAATCAACGCGGAAGAGACTGCCGAGCTACTGAGAAATTCGCACTCGGTGATCATCACCCCGGGCTATGGTATGGCGGTGGCGCAGGCGCAGTATCCGGTGGCGGAAATCACCGAAAAACTGCGTGCGCGCGGCGTGAAAGTGCGCTTTGGTATTCACCCGGTCGCCGGGCGTCTGCCGGGCCATATGAATGTGCTGCTGGCGGAAGCGAAAGTGCCATACGACATCGTGCTGGAAATGGATGAGATCAACGATGATTTCGCCGATACCGATACGGTGCTGGTTATCGGCGCTAACGATACCGTTAACCCAGCGGCGCAGGACGATCCGAAGAGCCCCATTGCCGGGATGCCGGTGTTGGAAGTATGGAAAGCGCAGAACGTGATTGTATTCAAACGTTCGATGAACACTGGTTATGCTGGCGTACAGAACCCGCTGTTCTTCAAAGAGAATACGCAGATGCTGTTTGGCGATGCCAAAGCCAGCGTTGATGCTATCCTCAAAGCGCTGTAATTTATACCGCTTATAAATACCGCTCTTCGGAGCGGTATTTTTTTGGCCATAACCAGCATGAGCAGAGCGACTATACTTCTTTCTTCATGTTTTTATGTGGAGGAAGGATGACGTTTTTGCCTCATTTTGACTTTATATCCTTATCGATGTCGCCCGCATTCTGGGCAAGCCTGGCAACAGTGGTGGTGATCACGCTGGTGGTTTACTGGCTGTTTACGCGCTTGTTGAAGATGGTGATGAAAGGGGCGCATAACTGGCGTGAGAAACAACTCGGTGTCGGCAAAATGCAGCATATGCTGGTCGATATGCTCAGCCGCACCAGTCAATTTCTGCTCTTTATTGCTGCGCTACTGTTTAGCCTGCGTTTCATCGCTCTCCCCGACCGACTGCTTAACACCCTCGGACACGCCTGGTTTTTAGTGCTGGCAATTCAGATGTCCATCTGGCTTGATCAGGGCGTGGTGTCGTGGATGCGCCATTTGATGTATACGCCTGGCGCAAGCCGAAATCCGGTGACCATGGTGATTGCCGGTCTGTTGCTACGCATGATGCTGTGGACCATCATGCTATTGTCAATTCTGGCGAATGCGGGCGTCAATATCACCGCGCTGGTTGCCAGCCTCGGTGTTGGCGGTATTGCGATTGCGCTCGCTGTACAGACCATCCTCAGCGATGTTTTTGCCTCGCTCTCCATTGGCTTCGATAAGCCCTTCGAAATTGGCGATTTCGTGGTGTTTAACGATGTTGCCGGCACCATTGAACATATTGGTCTTAAAACCACGCGTATCCGTAGCCTGAGTGGCGAGCAAATCGTCTGCGGCAATGCGATTTTGCTGCAACAAACACTGCATAACTATAAGCGCATGCAGACGCGGCGTATCGTTTTCACCTTCGGTCTGGCCGTCAGTACGCCGCCGGACAAACTGCGGAAAGCGAGTGAAATGGTGCGGACCATCATTACCGACGTGGGTGAAACGAAGTTTGACCGTGCGCATTTTCAGGGATTCGCTACCGATCGGCTGAATGTTGAAGTCGTGCATATCGTCAACACGGTGGATTACAACAAGTACATGGATATTCAGCAGAAAATTAATATCCGCATTATGGAAAAGCTGGCAGAAGAGGGGATCGCGCTTGCGCTACCGTGCGCGGTGGTAAAAGGTAGGCTGGCGGTGGAAAACCAGGCGGCTGAGCAGTGCGGTGAACCGGCAGTATAAAAAGGTAACCTTGCTGGAGTGAACCCCGAAAGTTGGATACTCCAACAGATGGGGTTCACTTCATTGCGGGTTTACGTTTAATCGTCTTCGTCGTCCAGTTCGATCGGGCTTTGGTATTCATCCGGTTTGATAACCAACAGGTCGCAGCGCAGATGATCGATCACCTGTTCGGCCGTATTACCGAGGAACGCCGCAGAAATCCCGGTTCGCCCGATGGTACCCAGTACCACAATCCCGGCTTGTAAGTGCTCGGCCAGGTCCGGGATCACCTCTTCCGGTAACCCTTTCTCAACATGCGTCAGTTTCTCATCAATGCTGAATTTCTGCCGCAGCGCTTTCATTGCCAGCAGATGCTGACCACGAATAGCGTCGTTGTACACGCTGGGATCAAATTCCGGCAGTTCGATGGCGATATTGATTGGCGTAACCGGATAAGCACCGACAATATGCACTTCGGTATGGTTGACCTGTTCGGCCAACTGCAACGTCTCTTTGACCAGCTTTTCGTTAAGCGAATTGTGATATAGCTCTTCACTGGCGAGATTGACTGCCACCACGGCGCGACCACCTTCCGGCCAGGGCTGGTCTTTGACCATCCATACCGGACAAGGGCATTTTCGCAACAAATGCCAGTCCGTGGGGGTGAAAATAACCGATTCCAGCCGATCATGCTGGTGGGTCATTTTCAGCAATAAATCATGGCCACCGGAAATCACTTCCTGGATGATGGCTTCGAAGGGGCGGTTATGCCAGACCACTTTGATCTCAATCGGCACACCCGCATCAATATAAAATTTCGCCTGCTCGCGGATCCACGCAGTACGCTGGCTGATTACGCCCTGCCGCATAGCGGTGCGTTCATCGGGGGACAGAAGGGTAGTCATTTCGTAAGAGAAATCATAGATTGGCAAAAAGGCTTTAATGCGGCCACCAATCCGTTGATGCAAATACACAGCACGCCGTAATGCTGGCTGATCGTCCTGGTTAGGGTCGATGGCGACTAACATGTTTTGATACTTAGCCATACAGGGTCTCCTTACATCTGTCACCACAGTCTGTAAATAAAAGATAACCCATAAGTACTGAATGAAACAGGGAAAACCCTTTGCCAGATCAATAAATCACGAAAATTACACAGTCCGGCAAAGGGTCTGAAGGCAGGAGAAAAAACTCAGGCAACGTTGCGCGTATGGCCAGCCAGTTGCGCCAGCATATCGCTGTTTTCAATGGTGATATATTTACCTTTCACCGCCAGCATTCCGCTCTTCTGGAAGCGGCCGAGCAGACGACTAATGGTTTCTACCGTCAGCCCCAGATAGTTACCGATATCGCCACGGGTCATGGTCAGACGGAATTCGCGCGGTGAGAAGCCACGCTGGGCAAAACGACGCGAGAGATTATATATAAACGCCGCCAGACGCTCTTCAGCATTTTTCTTTGACAGCAGCAGGATCATGTCCTGATCGCCTTTGATTTCGCCACTCATCAGACGCATCATCTGCTGACGCAGGTTTGGCATTTTGCCGGAAAGATCGTCCAGCGTCTCAAACGGGATTTCACAGACCATTGAGGTTTCCAGCGCCTGTGCGAAGCTGGGATGATGAGCGGTACCAATGGCATCGAAGCCGACCAGATCGCCAGCCAGATGGAACCCGGTGATCTGCTCGTCGCCCTGTTCGGTAATGGTGTAGCTCTTAATCGTACCGGAACGGATTGCATACAGCGATTTCAGTTCATCCCCTGCTTTAAACAGAGTCTGACCTTTCTGGATGGGCTTTTTACGCTCAATGATGGTGTCGAGCTGATCCAGCTCGTGCTCATTGAGCGTAAAAGGGATACAAAGCTGGCTAATACTGCAATCCTGGCAATGGATTGCACATCCGCCTGACTGAATGCGTCGTATAATTCGCTTTTCCGGGATCATAGGTCTGCTCAAGCCGTAATTGATATTTGTCAATTTTAACATCTTTTTCTTGAGCACGTAAGTCTGGTAAAACGTCAATTCACGATTATTAAAACAGGCGGGCGAGCTTCAATGAGATGAATCGACATCATCTTGTTGAAATTCATTCACTTCGTTAAGGTTTTTATCGCAAGACTTCCTAATAAAAAGCCTTTTTATGCGCTTTTTTCACAATAGCAGGTAGCCTTCATGGCGTAACAGCCACTCTTTGCGCTGTACACCGCCCGCATAGCCGGTCATGGTGCCATTGCTGCCGATGACACGGTGACAGGGTACAACAATACTGATCGGATTTGAGCCATTCGCGGCCCCCACCGCCCGCGCCGCCGTTGCGCGCCCCAGCGTTTTTGCCAACTGGCCATAATGCACCACCTGCCCGCACGGGATCGTTCGTAGCGCCTGCCATACCTCACGCTGAAAGAGGGTGCCGGCGGTCGCCGTGGGGAGGGTGTCGATAATGGTCAGATCGCCGTCAAAGTAGCCCTGAAGTTTCTGGCTCAATCCGCCGGGATCCGTTGCGGCGATGCGTTGATAGCCTTCACTGCGATAATGGATATCTAGTAGCTTGTTCATGCGATCGCTGTGCTCTTCCCACTCTACGGCGCGCAGATGAAAATTTTCGTCGCACACTATCCATAACGGGCCAAGTGGGGTGGATATTTTATCCTCAAGTAGCGTTAACATCTGGCGTCCTTAACCGTGGCAAAGTGTGTCAATCCTGGCAGACAACTTACCGTGACACCATACCCCGGAAGTACGTTTATTCCGTTATGTTTAACTGAGGAACAGAATAATAAAGAGACAATATTTCGTTATCTAATAGAACATATATTATCTATTCTCGATGATAAAAAATAGAGCCTGCCGACATCCGTCAGGCTCTACAGTACACACAATGATGCTTCCTTTCGTTATTTTATGCTTGTCCTCCGTGTGCAGTAAATATATTTATAGCGGTGCGCGTAAATATTTACAGTATGAAATAGTGATTGATTTCACTATAATTTAACTAAAAATCATCACGTCAAAATGATCGTGATTTTAGTTAAGTGAAATTTATGCTCGCATATTTAATATGGTTATCTCGCTACGATTAAACAGGCGAAAACATTAGCTGTTTGTCAGCGTTAAGGTAAATTCTCGCGGGCCATTGTGGGGGCGCTACACGCCCGTTATAGTATATGAGCAGAAGTTGATGGAGGACTGCCTGATGAATCCTGACGACAAATTGCTTTTTCTTGACGCCATGGAGGACGTTCAGCCCCTGAAGCGCTGTGCAGATGTACACTGGCAGCGAACACCTAATCCTCGCGCGCAGCAGCGTATCGACACCCTGCAGCTTGATAATTTTCTCACCACGGGTTTTCTTGACATTATCCCTCTCGGTACGCCGCTGGAGTTTAAACGCGAAGGGTTGCAGAACGGCGTGCTGGATAAGCTGCGGCAGGGGAAATACAGTCAGCAGGCAAGCCTTAATCTGCTACGCCAGCCGGTTGAGCAATGCCGCCAGATGCTGTTCCTCTTTATGCACCAGGCGCGGCTTGCTGGTCTGCGCAACGTGCTCATCATTCATGGTAAAGGGCGGGAAGATGGCTCGCATCCGAATATTGTGCGTAGTTATCTGGCGCGCTGGCTGACCGAGTTTGATGACGTTCAGGCCTTTTGCGCGGCGCTGCCACATCACGGTGGCAACGGCGCCTGCTACGTGGCGTTGCGTAAATCGGAACAGGCAAAACAGGATAACTGGGAACGTCACGCCAAACGCAGCCGCTGATGGTCTGGCGTGATTTCTGTATTGCCTCTCACTGGCGGGTTTCTGCATAGAGCCCACCGTATTAATAATACAAATTGCTAATATCCGTCATTTTTGCCTGCGCTGGCGAATACTCCCGCGGTGTGAGTTTTATCCGCTGTTTGGCGATATATTCGGCCTGCCTATGATAGCCGATAAAATCTCTGGGGTTTTGACCTTCAGTGATCCCGTAACGTCGTTTGTAGTAAAAGTTAAATGTTTTGGAAATAAGGCCGGAATAATACTGGGATGAATATTCAGCGATGCCGCCCCGGGTTTTTATAAAATTAACGATGGCATGGCCAATATCGCTGCTGGGTGTAGAGCAGCGCAGGTAACTCTGCTTTCCGTCGCCGCCAAAAACCACGCCGTGCAGGCTTTTCATACCGATCCCTTTCCGTGTCAGCGCGCACTGAATATCTTCCAGGTTCTGTTGCAGCCCCAGACCTGTATCGAAATGCGCGCATAGCAGGTAATCGTGCTGATCGGATAAGGCATACAATCCCAAGCAAGTTTGCACCGCTGGCATGGAAAGGTCCAAATCTTCGCGTTTAAAAATACCATATTGTCCTTGAAATACGACGACTCTCATCTCAGTAGCTCCATCTGTAGTGAATACTATTTCATCAGGTCAGAAAAACTATTTAATAATACAAGGGTAATGGTTTTTGTCTCTTAATAATAATATTTGTGTATTTTTCATCTTAAATAAATATACCCGTCATACTTCAAGTTGCATGTGCGTTGGTTTTCCTCGCTCACCCCAGTCAGTTACTGAAGTAAGCTCCTGGGGATTCACTGTGTCGCCGCCTTACTGCAACTCGAATTATTTAGGGTATAGATGGGAAAATGCTTGTATAAATATATCGATAAGGTTTTTTATTTGACCATCGGTAAATCAACGTAGCGTGTTGTATAACTTGGTGATAGCATTTTCTGCGCCATGGCCCAACTTTTTTGAATGCTCTGCCCGGCAAACCAGAAGGTGCCGCATCCTGAATGATTAAGCCGATCGATGGTCGCATCAGCGCCTGGTTGTTGAGCAGGGGGGGATATTCGTCGAATAAATTAAGTTGCGCCACGTCCTGGCTATAAAAATCGCTGAGCATCACACCGGCTTTCATATAGCGAAAACCCGGTTCCAGATCCGGTCCCGCACGGGTGGAGACCTGAATAATATCCCGCGTGTCATTCGTGGGGATAGTCAACCGGCCGCTGGTCTGTGGGTTATAGAAGGTTTTATTTTTGTCATGTGGGCTGGTGCGTATAAAAACGCTTGTCACGCAGCAGTGTTGTCTTTCAGCCCGGAGTTTTTCCGTCGCACGCTCCGCATAGGTGCGCACCATCTGATACATATCGTTATATTGAGTGATGCGGTGATCAAATGAGCGGCTGCAGATGATCTGCTGTTTGGCGGGCGAAACTCATCAAATGCCATAACTGCGGTGAAAGCCTATCTGCGACATTTACTGGCACTATTTTCGTGGGCGGAACAGGATGAGATGGTGAAGCGTCAATATTGGGATTTACTGGCGCTAAGTCATGCCCACCAGTCGGAGCTAAGATAAGAGATGTTGGACGATATCAAGGAAATCAACTTTGCGCAGTGGGGCGCGGATGGGTAGATCGCGCAGGTTTGGATGGATCTTGCGATAATCATGGACGCAACCTGATTCAAGTCTGAACTGTTTAATTTACCCAAATAGCTTTTTGTCAAGCCGTGGAAAATCAAAACAATTGCGTAGTCGTTAAGTGAAATGGCTACTAAGCCCGTTTTGCTTGCAGACTCGCGTATGCATAGTGCTTCTTCAAATAACTTGAATTATAATGTCGGAAATATTAGCACGAACTCGGTGATTTTTTAATGATTTACATTATCGATGACGTTATTACATACAATTCACATGATTGCACGCTAACTCACCTTCCTACCGAAGAATCACTGAGCCTCAGCATTTCATCAGGTCGACTTTTTGAGCAATTGCTAAACTCTAATGGCGAAATTCTGGCGCGTGATACTTTGCTGACCGAAGTATGGGATAAATATGGTCTTCGCGGATCGAATAGTAACCTGAACCAGTATCTGAGTATCCTGCGCAAGGCGCTTTCTGCGTATGGGTGTGAGAATCTAATCATCACAATCCCTAAAATTGGGATACGCCTTAACACAGAGATTAAAATAGAGCGAGAGATTATCGCACCCATAATCGTGGCTGATAACTTATCCGACGACACATCAGCAGTGCCCCCTGTTGACGACCAGGTAAATGAAGCAGTATTAATTTCGTCAAAAACTACTGATAACATTGTGCGGCACTCATTCACTGTTACCCGGAACATTTTGTTTATCGTTATTACCTTAACACTTCTGGGAAGTGCTGCCTGGTATTACTCTGTGATGCATTCTGCAGAACTGAGTCTTCCGTCAAGCACAATAAAGCTGGCGGGCGGATGCGAGGTTGTACTAATGCATGGGGCGGATATTATTGAACGCCAGTCACAGGATAAGCAAATACTTCAAATTCTCAGTGAAAATAATCAATCTTGCGAGCCCGGGCGTAGAGTTTATTTCGATAAAATGACCTCATTAACAACCAAAAATTATGGTAGAACAATTCTGTCAGCATGTAAAATTAATAATAGTGGACACATCATTTCATGCGACAATTTTTATTATATGGACTGGAGAGTAGAATGAAAAGGAGCGCCAATATAGTGATTGTTTTTACGCTGATGGCACTATTAATATTAATCGTGTTTTTTTCAGGCATTTATTTTCTGAACCATCAAAACAAAGACTACCCTTTCCGTTGCTCAACATTTAGTCGATATGATCTCAGCCGCAGCGCGGCAAAAAATATTGAATTTGCTATCTCCCATGATTTGCGGTTCGAAGCAGAGAACGATGGTTATCTTTTATTAAATGGTCAGGCGAAAGTCGATGGGCATACCTTTATTTTTAATAGACGAATTGTGCTTATTAATGGTGCTAAAATAGATAATAATACTTATAGATATAAAATAGGTAAAATTATTACCTCAACAACCGATAATACACCGGATGAGTTTTTTAATCTATTGCTGGCGGAAATTACATTAGGTCCTTCTTATCTACAACTGGATGTTGATAAAGTTGATGAAGACTCCTATCTCATTGGCGGACCACTTTCCTATTTGTTCATCTGCCAGCGTTATTAAGTATCAGAAAATTACTAATTTTCAAGATAAGATATAAACCGGGAGGGATATCCAGACTTCCAGTTTTTGTCTATAGAAAACCCCAGCCTGGCTGGGGGGGGCCGTAAAACTGTCAGCTTTGGGCTGGTTATTAAAACTCCATTTGATTTGTTAAAACACCTTGCGGTCTGGTAACTGAAAGAGTCGAACAAGAAATCAAAAGGGGATCACAGTGGGGGACGAAAAGAGCTCAGCGCACATCTGATAGAACTGTAAATATCACATAGTTTTTTCTCCGAAATACCGAAGGCAGGTAGTCTATGGAGAAAAACTCAGATCATATCCATATACTTGTAGAGATCCTGCTGAAAATGAGTGTGTCGGGTTTTATGGGATATCTGCAGGCAGTAAGTTTGGTGATCTGAAGTTCAAATACGGAAACAGGAGTTCAGGTGCCGGGGTTACTATGTGGATACGGTGGTTAAGAACACGGCGAAGATACAGGTATATATAAAGCACCAGCATGAAGAGGATAAAATGGGCGAGCAGTTATCGATCCCTTATCCAGGTAGCCCGTTTACGGGCCGTAAGTAATCCATAAATGCAAATGTCAGATTGCGATGCGCCTGTTAGGGCGCTGCTGGTAACAGAGCCTTACAGGCGCATCTGAAAAACCTCCGGCTATGCCAAAGGATATTTATTTACATTGTTCAGACTATTACAGAAAGAGTTCTCATGACCAGGTCTGGAAACTATTCAGTATATTGCTAAAGTGTTTTAGCTCTTCAGCACTAAGTGGTACCGATTTTGAAAGAGAAAAAATTAATAAATCATCCATGTTAAGCGTAAAAATAGCCTGCTTTTGATAAAGACGGATCTTGTTTGCCCGCAGAAAATCGTAGGTAATCATGATCTCGATAGCTAAGTTATCACCAGCACCGCTTGTCGATGTGCTTTCTGATGCCAGTTTGTTGCCTTTTTTTGCAAAATATCAAGCTGGCTATTGATATATTCTTCAAGGTTATTATGGCTTCCTAAATTATCGCGAGAAATTATATCGCCAACCAGGCTTCGATAGTTCATCGGTATTTTCATTATGTCGCTATGTATTTGCACCAGGCGTGCTACGCGGGTAATTTTTGCGTGATCGGGTTCATTATCAAAAAAGCTAATATTTTCACTGCTTGAGCCAGAAAACAGTATGTCATCCTGCATGACACAGCCGATTCGGTTACGATGGTTTTCAAACCTGGTCTGGGTGATATCTATACCACCTACCGTGATAGTCCCGTCCTCCGGGTACAACCGGTCAAGAACAATTTTGGCTAAGGTGGTTTTTCCTTGACCAGAGGGGGCAACAATTGCAAGACTTTCACCAGTATTGATCTCTTGGTTTACGCCATTCACGACCCAAGGCTCGGTCGAGACATAGCGGAAACGGATATCCGTCAGTTTGATATTTTGTGGTGCTGGGTTTCATCACTCTTATCTTTGTTCACCAGTTCAGAGCAAGCTTCTGAGCTGGCTTCTATTTCGGACAGCACGATATCGGCCAGACGTTCTCCATGCATTCTCAACATTAGAAAGTCGGTAGCTGCGTTGATCAGACCTGCGCCGCAGCTCATAAACTGATCGGAAAAACTAATAAATGCGGTGAGCATACCTGCGGAGAAATTGCCATCCAGCACCTGCAGTGCGGCAAACCAAACAAGAACCACGCGACCTACTTATGTGATCACCCCTCGCGCAGAGCCGAACAAAATGTTGAGTTTTTGTATCACGATACCTTTGTTAGTACTAGGCTATGTCCCTTAACCTAACAATCGCCTGATAAATAATCTGATCGCCCCCAGTTTTAACATGCTCAGGTAGTTCCTTGCCGTTTTTTCCGAGCGTGTGGCTATACGACGATGCTCTTTTAATATCGCAAAACAGCGTTCCACGACGTTACGTTTTTTATAGAGTTGCCAGTCGGGTTTACGACGGTTGTCACGACTGGCCTTTTCGTTGGTCTTAAAAGGAATAACTGCCTTTATTCCCTTCTCTTTCAGATGAATACGGAGATTTTTCCCCGAGTATCCCTTATCCGTCAGTACGGTCTTTGGACGCGATTTTACGCATCCACTTTTGCGGATGATACCCACCCGGTTCAGTAAGGACCGTGCATATTGGCTTTCATGAACTTGCCCGCTGCTCAGATAGAAACTTAATGGCAAAATCCTGAGCCATCTGTCGCCAGATGGATTTTGGTGCCAAAGCCGCCGCGAGAGCGACCCAGCCCATGGTCATCGGGTTCATCTGGATGTTTTTTTTCGTACCGGCTGCTGCTTTCAGAGCACGGATATTACTGCCATCAAGCGCAATAGCATCCCAGTCGATTAATTCTTTCTCATCCAGAATCTGGAGCAACTTATTGAAAATAATGCTTATTACCCCAGCCTTAGACCACCGGTTAAACCGGTTATAAATCGTTTTCCAGTGACCATAACGCTCAGGTAAATCTCTCCACGGAGCGCCTGAACAAAGTACCCAGAAAATGCCGTTCATGACATGTCTGTGTGAAAAGTAGGGGCGGCCACCTTGTGAGGCGCTTCTTTCAGGCTGTAACAGAGGGGAAATCAGAGCCCACGACTCATCAGGGAAATCGTAACGAGCCACATTAAAGGACTTTTTGTAGTTAAAACAAACGTCAGATTGTACAAAAAATAGTTACGGGACACACCCTGGTAGGGAATAGTCCGCGGATACCAGCACCATATCCATGACCCATTGCATACAGAAGGGAGATAAGATACCGAATAGTTCCAGAGTGATGGGCAGTATGAGTAACTGGACAAAGGCTGATTTTACGGTCGTGTCCATTCATTTTTTCTGGTTTTGAATTTGCGCTCAATTGCTTAAAAAAGTCATAAAATATATGATGTCAATGAACCACCGCTGACCTCTACGATTTCATTATTTTTCAATTCACTCATATTCCTTCCTTATGCTGTAATTACAGCTTTGTCTTGAATGTACTTTCAGCAATATGCCTAAACCAACCTACAGTCGCATCCCAGCCGTTTATTGCACCATAAAGTGTACCCACAAACAGTCCAACGACAGCGCCTGCAATTAATCCACTGAGAGCTGAAATTATACCGGCACCTAATATTCCACCTGTGCTACCACCACTCATCGCCTATTTAACGCCAAAAGCGGTGATGCCAGTTGCTGCACCTACAACCACTGAACCAATAAAGTCAAAAAAACCTGCGCTTGAAACGTTTTTCATTTTAAAAAATGTTACTTCTCTCATTCATGTCTTCATAGTGTTTTTTTAACAAAATTATTCTATAAATGCCGATTCATGCGAGCAATACTATTAAAGTAAGAGTCTTCTCAGAAAAAACAGGTAAATACCAATAGTTATTTTACTTGGCTCATGATTGCGTTTTTTTACATAAATTTAACCATCATTGGGGGGCTGGGCTGTGGTTTTTTTTTGAAATCCTTTTGTTAATCTCAATCAAAGTGGTACTCATGCTGACTGTGACAGTCCAACATCTGTTTATAGAAAGTAATTGGATGGTACTGTTTTCGTCTCAGGGATGGAAAATCGTTATTTGAATATAATAATACACCGAATTTTTGTGTCTACCTCATTTTTAATAACCAATCGCATATTTATATAAATTAAACTATTAGATGTATATTCTGTTATTTTGTAAAATATTAGAATTAAAATCTATATGATATTGATTTTTTGATTTAAATGTCTGTTTTGGCGATTGTGTGTTTTAATTTCTACCAAGAAATGGCGCTTTGTTTTTTTTTGGTGATAAGAATTAACATTGACTCCAATTTTATTATGCTTATTTCTGATGTGATCATTATTTTTAAGGAGGGAGGCTATTTTCGATTTTTATGCAGCATTTTTATAACATGTATCATCAAATGATTGTGGTAAATTATTTTTTAATAAATAAGTCACAATGTCATAGATAAACATATCATTACATTTTTATGTGCTGGTTTTGTTTGTTTTTATGGTGTGATAATTTGCTGTTAATCATTTTTGTAGTGTTATTGTCTGTTTGTTGTGGTGTTTGTGGTGTTGAGTTTTATATTAAGACGGTTCTAATATGGCGAAACCGATTCATTGTTATTTTTCGGCTCGAATTTTGGGGGCGAGTAAAGAAGTTGTAGTTAACCTGGCGAAAGTAAATAGACCATAACAAAAAGATTTTACTAATCACTATCCTTTGAGTCAGTTAGATAGAGTTAATGAATATGAATAGAGTGACTGAAAATCATGAACGGATCATTGACGTATTAGCAGGGTATACGCAAATTGCTAATCCAGATGAGATATCCCGTGGCAAGCGTCGTTATCATTTAACAAAGGATAATGTACGCCGTGTTATGTTCATCCTTGACGGTGATTTTTTATTCAAATTGAAAAGCGAGAATAAGGTCCTGAATATATTATCTGTTCCATTTGTCGTTGGCGTGACACCAACATTAGATGAACCTCCAGTTTATCTGGAGAGAATCGATTATGGGAAAGTCAGTTCCATCGACTATGATTTTTTCTGGCAGTTGGTTTTTGAAAAAGAACTTTTCAATGATGCTGTGTCGATTTTATCGGGGCAGTATTCAGATTTAATGAATTATATACAATTACCTAAGAAAAATTCGCGCGATGAGGTTTGCTCTTTAATTGAGCACTGGAAAAAGCTTCCAGCACATCTTAAAAAACGTTTTTCTGCACTTTATCTTATTGAAAATAGCTCAACTCTTTCAAAAAGCTCGATTTGTAGGGTGTTGAAAGAATTAAAGGAAAAGGGCGAACTAGAACTTGTTAACGGTAAGTTAACATAACTTATAATTTAGAAGCAAACATCTGAAATGCTGAAGAGGAAACATGGTTATAAAAATTGCCTGCACAGATAAAAATTATTTCTTCAGATTAGGTATTTCTAAAATAATTGATGAGAGCATTTTATCTGTTGCAAATGTGGAATTTTTATCCAATTTTGATAGTCAGAGTTTGCAGCAGGCCGACTTAATAGTGGTTAATGCTTCGCAATGGCGTCTCTATATGTGTCAAACCGCATATCGCGACAGAAAGCCAGGTAGCATAATGTTGGTGTTTGTCGATAAATCAGAAGATTTCATCACATATCGACTCCCACTTTGTTATCGATCATTGGCCGTGGTTTCGCGAGCAGACTCAGTTAGTAAAGTAGCAAAGAAGATTACAAAAAATTTGTTTAACTTTCGGAATGGATTCATAGGATATCTTCCATCAGATTGTCTTCGCTGTAATTTTTCCAACGTTACAATGGTGCAATTACGCGTGATAAATTATTTAAAAAAGGGCCATAGTGTCAACCAGGCAGCAATGTATCTTGGTATGAATAACAAAACTGTTTATTCTCATAAATATGATGTAATGAGAAAGTTTTCACTTAAAGGTGATTTTGAATTCAATTCCTTTATCAATGATTTAACTTTGTCTGAAATTTATAACGGAAGAATAAACCATGGAGAGATTTAGTTATGTAGTAAGGTCTGTTTAAGTACTTTTTTCTGTGTTTATACCAGTTAATCATTTATCTGGCGTGCATTCGTTAATGAAGATTTTTTTCGAGGTATCTATGAATAATTTGTCACAACAAAAAAACTGTTGTGTGTTTATACCCTATAATATTGTTAAAGGCTGCATATTTAGCATTGTCCTTTTATTTACGGTATATTTTTACATCAACTATGCTGAAGCTGCACCATTACAAAATTCATCGGAACGTGTTTTTTCGGATAAGACTGCGAATGAAGAAAGTCAGTGGCAGAGGCTGGATACGCGCGCGCGAATTACTATATATCGCATCAGGGAAGACAATAATGAAATGTCAAAGGTGCCGGTAAATATATTTATTAATAATCAATATCATACAAGTGTTTTGCCGGGTGATGCTGCACTTGAACTGGGTCTGTGCCCAGGGGGAAAAGAGATAGATTTCATGCTGGGTAAGCATGGGGCAACCCATTTAAAGCCGCAAGAAAAAGTTGAAATTGACCCGCCAATTATTAATGAAGGTGAGCGATATTACTATCAGGTGGCAGTAAATAAGATGGGGCGACTTTCAGTGCACTCAGTGCCTTCTGAAGAAGCTGAGTTGGCATTAAGCAATCTTAAAGTGCAAACTCGTACATTATCACGGGTATTGCATGAGGTTTATTGCCCTGAAGTGACATATACGTCTAACTCACCTCGATTTTTCAACCGTGGGGATAGCTTAACGCAGCTGAGTGTAGATGGTAGACATTTCCTTCGTCAACTTGTAAAGAATATTAATAACGAGTTTGTTCAGGTGGATAAAATTGTCGTTAAAAAATATAGTGACCGTAATCACTCTTCAATAACTGAGTATCCTTTTGCTCAAATGCGAGCGAACAGTATAACTACGTATTTAACAAATTCAGATATTGCCTCACCTCGCTTTATTTCTCAGGTAGAGGTTCCTGAATGCGAAGCTCCTTCATTTGGTAACGCTTGTGAGCAGGAAAAACATAACTTAAAAGAAAGTTTGCATGTGGAAGTTTATGGAGTCATGAAAAATATTCACTCCACGATTTGATTTTTTTAATTCTCATTAATTAAGTAGGTATTTATGTTAAAAATTAATATGCGAAGTGTGAAGGGGATTGTCTCTTCATATACTATTGATGCAAAAGCAGCACAAGCTACAATCATTGAAGTTCCTCGCCAGGGGATCTTCAATATTGAATTAATCGATGGCGCTACTGGACATGCACCACAAATAGTCATTTCTAAACGGGTTGGAAAAAATTTATTATTATTTATTGGGCGTGATGAATCTACTCAGCCTGATGTCGTGCTGGAAAATTATTACGAAAATGATGATGTTCATGTAATCGGTCTTGGTGAAAATGGCCAGTATTACGAGTATGTGCCTACTTCCGGAGATGTTGCTGAATTTCCGCCAGCATTAACGGAAGGTAAGAGCGGTGAGCTGGTTTTAGGTGGCGAAGGTTACGCCAGTGCAGATCCGTTGGCTTCTGGTGATAATAATTTCAGTTGGTTACCCTTCCTCTTATTGGGTGGTGCTGTTACTGCGGGAGGCATCGCTATCGCAGCGTCTTCTGGCGGAGGTGGTGGTCACCATACTACGGCAAAAACAATCACAGCAACGTTTAATCCTGTAGCGGATGCTGACAGCGATGGTCGGCCTGAATTTTCGGGTACTTCAAATAGCCCTGATTCACAGGTAATCATTCAACTACCTGACGGCACGCAAATTACTACTCAAACTGACAGCGACGGAAACTGGTATGTTGAGGCTCCTGACTCGCAGCCTAATGGTACCATTACCATTACGATCACTGATAATGCAGGTAATAGTGGTAGTTTTACAGAGGAATTTATCGATACGGTTGCACCTGAAGCGCCTGTTATTAATATCAATGATAATGAGCAAATTGCAGGTAAAGCAGAACCAGGTTCAACCATAGTCATTACCGACGATAGTAACGGTAAATCCACTACTGTTATTGTTGATGAAAATGGTGACTGGAGTATCCAGCCTAATCCAATCAATGAAGGTGATGATAACGTCACGGTTGTGGTAGTCGATCCTGCGGGTAACGTATCTCCATCTGCTGATGCCTCTCGTCCAGATATTACTCCGCCTGATAACATCAATTCCGGCCTGGTGACGGACTCCATCACCCTGACGGATGATGTGGGTGACATCACCGGGGAAATCGTCAGCGGCAGCGTCACCGACGACGCGCGTCCGACCTTCTCCGGCAACGCGACCGGCGACATCGATCACGTCAATAT
>Ga0316614_10011_pt1 | contig 135372 bp, 119 predicted proteins | sample Kosokonia_enrich_FD_207732 | JGI IMG/M metagenome (GOLD analysis project Ga0316614, IMG submission 207732) | Wetland soil microbial communities from Old Woman Creek delta, Ohio, United States - Kosokonia_enrichment_stock | ecosystem: Environmental > Terrestrial > Soil > Wetlands | place: USA... | reverse complement strand
CGGACAGGCATAGGGTGATCTCATTGAATTTTTTGGCGAAAATCAGTAGATCATAAAACTCTATGCCTGTCTCCTTTTCTGGGGATTCATCAGCCCGAAGGGGTAAGGCTCAGGGATGAGCCGAATACAAAAGCCAACGCACATGCAGCTTGAAGTATGACGGGGATATTGGGGCGGGAAATGTTTCTCGCCTCATTTCGCTTTATCCCGCCAAAATACGCTTCTCCCCAATCGATAATTTCTGCACACTGTCGGCATTTCTCATTACGGAGTGATGGCATGAACAGTGGTATCAGGGCGGTGCTGGTGATGGCAGCGACGCTGAGTACGTCTGCGCTGGCGGAGCAGTCGGGCATCTCGTTTGATCATAAAGACTGGGAAGTGGTGTGCGACAACACGCTTACCTGCCGCGCAGCAGGTTACAGCGCGGAAGAGGAAGCCAGCGGATCGGTACTGATCACCCGTAAAGCCGGGCCGGACACGCCGGTTACCGTGGATGTGGTGCTGGCCGAGATGGATGCGGATGAAACCGCGACGCAGGCGGCGCTCTCGCTGTGGATCGACGGTAAATCGCAGGGCGAAATCGCCACCGAAGATAATGACACCTGGCGCTTATCGGATGCGCAGGTGCACAGCATGATTGACGCAGTGAAAGGCAGCGGCAAAGTGGAGTTCAAAGGCGCGGCAAAACCCTTTGTGCTCTCCAGCGACGGCGCGTATGCCGTGTTGTTGAAATTTGATGATGTGCAGGGACGGGTCGGCACGCCGGGCGCGCTCAGTAAAAAAGGCGATAAAGCCGAAAACACGGTGAAGCCCGCGGTGGCAGCGCCGGTAATTCAGGCGGCAAAAGTCGAAAGCGGCGAAGACCGCTCGCTGACCGTAGCCGAAGTCAACGCGCTGAAGCCGCGCCTGCTGGCGGCGCTCCCTAATAATAACGAGTGTGAAGGCATTGCATCACCGCAAGAACCGGTCATTGATGGCGATAATGACATTACGCTGACGCCGCTTGACCGTAAGCATGTCCTGATATCCGCCCTTTGCTGGCGCGGTGCGTACAACGAAGGTTACGGCTACTGGGTGCTGGATAAGGCCTTGAAAGGCAACCCGCAATTTATCACCAACGCGGCGTCCGACTATGCGGACGGCATCATTTCGCTGGGGCAGCGCGGTCGCGGTATCGGCGATTGCTGGGCCTCTGCGGAGTGGGTGTGGGACGGCGAAACCTTCCGTAAAAGCAGTGAATCCACCACCGGCATGTGCCGTTATATCCGCGCGGGCGGCACCTGGGATCTGCCGGAGTTCGTCACCGAGGTGAAAGAGGCGCAGTAATCCACCTGTTACTGAACACTGCGTTTGTCCGCTCAGCGCAGTGTTTACCGCCGCCACCGCAGAAAGGAGATAAACCATGTTGAGCCATTTCAATCATCTGACACTTGCGGTCAGCGATCTTGCTCGTAGCGTCGATTTTTACCATCAACTGCTGGGGTTGAAACTGCATGCGCGCTGGGACAACGGTGCTTACCTTACCTGCGGCGAACTGTGGCTGTGTTTGTCGGTGGATGCGCAGCGTGAATTTGTTGCGCCGCAGCGCAGCGATTACACCCATTATGCCTTTAGCATTAGCGAAAGAGATTTCGCCGGGTTTGTTGCGCGCCTCGAACAGGCTGGTGTTGTAAGCTGGAAAGCCAACAAAAGCGAAGGCGACTCCTGGTATTTTCTCGATCCGGACGGACATAAACTTGAAGCGCATGTCGGCAACCTCACCCAGCGGCTTATGGCTTGCCGCGAGAAACCGTATAAGGGAATGGTATTTTTTGATTGAAGCCGTTCCGGTGTGCGCTTTTCACAATCCATGGTCTGGCTGTTGCACTTTATATTGAACCGCTTCGAAGCAACACGGTTTGTGATTGAGGAGCCGTAAGGCGACGCTGTTATCCGGCGAATTACACCACCAGCGTGAAACTCTCGCCCTCACAGCGATAAACCGCCTGCGTCACGCCGGGGATGACCCACTGATTTTCCTCACCGGCCTGGCAGTGAAAACGGAGGCACAATCCACATCCGCCGCGTAACTGCCGGGGAATATCCTGCACCCGAAACGTCATGCCTGCGGCCAGCATCGCTTTGCGGGTTTGCAGCACACCGGGCGTATTGTGAAACAGCAGCAGATATTCGTTCATCACCGTTTTCCCTGTCGCTGACCTATCAGCGCGGCGCCGAGCGCGCCCGCATACTGCGCATCATCATGGGTAAACACCTCGCTATTCAGGTGCCCGGCCAGCATGCGGCGGAAGCTGGCGCAGTGGCTGACGCCGCCGGTAAACAGCAGCGGGCCTTGCGTGGAGAGACGCGCGACAAAATGCGCGCTGCGCCGTGCCATGGCGTTGATGACCCCGGCGAGGATCGCTTCCGACTCGATGCCCACCGAGCGCAGGCTGATCACTTCTGATTCGGCAAACACCGTACACATGCTGGTGAGCGGATGTGGCTCCACTCCGTCGGTGATGATATCCAGTTGTTCCACCTGGGTACCCAGCGTGCGCGAGATAACGTCCAGAAAACGGCCGGTACCGGCAGCGCATTTATCATTCATCAGAAAATCGGTGAGGTTTCCGCTCTCATCCAGGGCGATCACTTTGCTGTCCTGGCCGCCGATATCAATAACGGTACGGGTATCCGATTGCAGCAGCCGCGCGCCGAGGCCGTGACAGGAGATCTCGGTAACTTGCTTATCGGCGAAATTCACCAGTTGCCGCCCGTAACCGGTCAGCGTCAAAAAAGGTTTTTCCGCCACACCGGCACGCAGTGTTTCCCAGGCTTCGATAATAGAATCAGCAGGGCGAAATGAGGTCGGGCAGAGAAAGCGCCGCACAATGCTGTCGCCGTCCAGCAGAATGCCTTTTGTGGTGGTCGAGCCGGAATCAATGCCTATGGTCAGTGCCACAACGACTCCTTACAGCATCTCAATGAATGCGGCGACGCGGGTGCTGAGCTGCCCGATGTCGGATGTTGAGTAATCCGTCTCAATCGCCATATAAGGAATGTTGTGCTGCTGGCGTATGTGGCGTTTGATCGCCAGCGATTCGACCGCATAAGTGTGGCAGGCCTGCAAAATCACATCGATCACGCCATCGGCCTGGTACTCTTCCACCATCTGGCTGAGCAGCTTCAGGCGTTCGTCGTTGGGGGAGATGCACGAGCAGCCAATCGCCAGGTATTTGTCGGTCAATGCATCATAGACATCGCCACTCTCGTCAACGCAGCGTTCGGTCGCTTTCGCCCCGGTGCAGTTTTCGTAACCGACCACCCAGCCGCCGTTCTCTTCAATGGCGCGTACCACTTTTTCCGCCGCACCGCCAATCGGGCAACCAGTGATCAAAATGCGCGGGCGTGCATCGAGGCGTTCTCCGGCCTGCCAGTCGGCTCTGACCTGTTCAGCCATGGTGTTCAGTTCGCTAATCAGCGCCTCTTTATCGAAGCGGAAGGTCGCGCCATAGACCACTTTCAAAATATCGGCCCCGCTGAGTGCAGGAGGATTAAGTTGCCCGACGCGATAGAAGTTCGCCAGTGCCTGACGTTCGCGGTTTTTCAGCGCGATGGCAGCGCGCAGCGCGGCTTCACTAATTGGTTGACCAAAACGTTGTTCGATAACCTGCTGTAGCCGCAAAATTTCCGCTTTCCATAGCGCGCGGGAGGCGGCATCAGCGGCGCTGTTCGGCAACTGCATTACGTGTACGGCTTTGAACTCTGCCATGTACTCGTACATTTTTTTCTTGCCGTCGCAGGTGGTTTCGCCCACCACCAGATCGGAAAAGTAGAAGTAGGGACATTTGTCGGTTTTACCGAAGCCGTAGCTACTTTTGATTAACGGGCAGAGGTTGCGCGGTAGATCTTTTTCCGCTTCTTCGATGGTTTCATCGTTGGTGGAACAGAGTGAAACCACTACTGCGCCAGCCGCCATGGCGATCTCTTGCGGCATAAACGTGCAGTAGGTGCCGACTAGCGGAATACCCTGTTCTTTCAGGTCCATCACGGTGAGAAAACCTTTCTGGCGGGCGGCGGAGAATTGCTCGAAAACATCCGGGAGTACGGTGATAAGCGACATGATTTTCCTTCCCCGTGACACGGGAGATAATAAAAAGATGCCGCATTATAGCCGTAATGAATGTGTGGTTTTGTTGATCGCGGCGGCTCAAAAAGGAGAAAAGTGCAGCAGCGTAGGCAACTGCGACAGCAGATAAAGGATCAGGCCAATGCAGCCGCCAACCAGCGTACCGTTGATGCGGATAAATTGCAGATCCTTACCAATATTTAGCTCCACTTGTCGCGACATATCCCGCGCGTCCCAGCTTTTTACCGTGTCGCTGATATGGCGCGTTAAAAAAGCGGCAAAATCAGGCGCGACGCGATACGCCGCCTGCTCCAGATGTTCATTCAGCGAGGCGCGCAGCGCTGCGTCCGCCAGCAGGGTTTCGCCGAACCACTGCCCTGCATCGCTGATACGTTTTTTCATGCGCGAGTCAGCGGACTGCATATCCGCTTTCATCCAGCCGCGCAGATCTGCCCACATCTCGCCGACATAGCGGTTAAAGGCTTCGTCATTCTTCAGATATTCTTTGATGTTGTCAGCGCGCTCGGCGATTTGCGGATCGGTTTTCAGATTGGCAATCAGCTTGATGGTTGCTCGATCAAAGGCCTGGCGGATCTGATGCGCGCGATCTTCGTTAATATCATCCAGCAGCGAATTTACCGCCTCGGAGACCAGATCTGCACTCTGCTCGCCGAGCCATTCCGTTGGCAGCAGCTTTGCTTTCATCGGGTGATCGGTCTCCAGCCAGTGCACAACATGGCGGGCGATAAAGGTGCGGGTGCTCTCCCGTTGCAGCAGGGCGATAAGCTGGGCGATTAAGGTATCGAGCAGCTTCTGGTGTCGATTGTTGCGCGTCAGGCTCTCCAGCATGATGGCGCTGGTTTCGGTCAGATCGACTTTATCGATAGCTTTATGCACCGCGCGACGCAGCAGGCGCTGAATGCGGGCATCATCGGTCATTTCCAGAAAACCGCTCATTACCTGCAACAGATGCTGGCCAACGCGCTGCGCGTTTTCCGGCTGGCTAAACCAGACGCCGATCATCTGCGCCGGTTGATGACGCTGGATCAGCGCCACCAGCGACTGCGTATCGAGAAACTTCTCCTGCACGAACTGGCCAAGATTGTCGCCGATCCGATCTTTATTGCGCGGGATAATCGCCGTATGGCGGGAAATAAACGGTAACGGTACGCGATGAAACAACGCCACCACTGCAAACCAGTCCGCCAGCGCGCCAACCATTGCCGCTTCAGCAATGGCTTTGATCCCGCTCACCCAGAAACCTGGCGGCAGGAACAGCGTAGTGATAAACGTTGCGGCTGCAACCAGCAACAGCGAGAGCGCCAGACGCTTGGCGCGCTTAAGTTCGGCTAATTTTTCCATGACTTAAGCATATAACCCAACGACAGATTCATGCAAAAGGTTAAATAGCAAGCAGATCGCGCAGTAATCCAGCAAGGATCCACACCCCAAACACCATCAGCACTGCGCCAGCGCCGCGTTCTATCCAGCAGATGCTGCGGCTCAGGCGTTGCTGCACAGCGGGCAGGCCAATCAACGTGACCAGTGCCAGATCCCACAACAGCACCACCAGCACCATCCAGATGCCGCTTACCGATTGCTGAAGCAGCGTCGCCTCCGGCCCCAGCAACGCGGTCATCAGCGCAAGATAAAACAGCGCATTTTTCGGGTTCAACAAAGCGGAACCGAGTCCAGGCAGGTACTGTTTTCGCCATGACAGGGACTGTTGCTGCGTGTGCGTGATGGCCAGCGTTTGCGCGCGGCTACGCAGTAAATGGGTGCCGATCCACAGCAAATAGAGCGCACCGAGCAGTTCGATGACAGCGAACAGCGGCACAAACTGGCGCAGGGCGCTGGAGCCTATAATCACCAGTGCAATATAGAGTGCATTGCCGGTGGCGATACCAACACACAACCCGGCGCTGCCGCGCAGGCGGTAACGAATGGCAAAGCCGATCAGCAGGAAGAAATCCGGACCAGGGCTGAGCAGCGCAACAAAATGTGCCAGCGCCAGCGCGGGAAAAGCAGAAGGAAACAGCGATTCCATAGTGACCTCAACAGGAAAAAACAGCGGTCACCGTAGCGCAGAGGGCGCGCTATTTATTGTCGGATATTGATCGAGCGTACTGGCGTGGTGTGGCAGCGGTGTAGTTCACAAAGGTGCGGTGAAAGTGGCTCTGATCGGCAAAGCCGCTCTGGTAGCTGACATCGGCCAACGTTTCCCCGGCGCGCAGGCGGCTTTTGGCAAACTCTACGCGAGCGATATTAAGAAAGCTGCCGGGCGTCAGGCCGGTGTCCTGCTTAAAGGCGCGGATCAGCGTCTCTTTGCGCAGCGAAAAACCGTACGCCAGCGCATCCAGCGTCGGCGGCGATTGTAGGTTATCGGTTAATGCCGCCTGCAATTGCTGGCTCAGCGGACGCAGCGCGGAAGGATGATTGCCGTTGCCGGGCAGCGCGTTCAGCAAATGAGCGATGGCCGCCGGTAACTCGCGCGTTTTCCCGCGCTCTATAAGCGCCACAATTTGCTGATACTGGTGGCAAAGTTGTGGGTTGCGGATCATCTGCAAGGTTGGTTCAGGCTGAGGGCAGATTTCCTGGGTCAGATAAAGCATATGGTAGCTACGTGGTTGCCCGGCAAGCGGATTGCAACTGTGCGGCGTTAAGGCCGGAATGACAATCAGATCGCCCACTTGCAGCAGATATTCCTGTTGATGGCAGACGCAGCGGGTTTGTCCGTCGAGTATCGCGCCAATCGACAGTTGCGGATGGCTGTGGCGTTTATACGCCTGCTGGCTGCGCCAGGTGCTGCGCAGCTCAACGCCGGGCAGACGGCGGAACGTTTGTTGAATATCGCGGATGATCGACATAGCTGCCCCGGTTAGTGATCTGATTTCAGGTATATCACAGGCGGCTATTTGTCGCTAAACGCATTGCGCAATAGCTGCCACATATGGTGGGCCGCCGGGGTAAAGCGGCGGTCGGAGTTACGCAGCAGATGGCACTGTGCGCTGCTGGCAATCGGATGATCGAGCGGCACGGCAACCAGCGATCCCTGGCGAATAGGATCGGCGGCGGCATAAGCGGTCATAAACGAAATACCCAGCCCGGCCTGGCTCATGCTCATGGCGGTGGAAAATTGGTTGCAGCGGTACGCCGGGTGAAACTGCAACCCTTGGCTTTTAAACATCGCATTCATATGCCGTTGCAGACCAAAGTTTTCCGTCAGCGCGATCAACGGATAATCTGCCAGCTCTTCAATGGTGATACTGCTGCGCCCGGCGAGCGGATGCTGCGGTGACATGACCGCGCAAATCGGCCCCCACTGGAAGCTGTGGCGTTTGAGCTCTGGCGTGCCGATCGGGCCAAATGCCAGCGCCATATCGGCTTCGCCGCTGACAATGTCGTTGAGCATCTCCTGCATACTGCCCACCACGATATCGACAAACACCTGCGGATAAGATTGGGCGAATTCACGCATCACACCTTCGATAAAGGCGGTGATCAGCCCGCCGCCAATGCGAACCGAAATGGTACCGCCGCGCATATGGCGCAGATCTTTTAGCTGGCTTTCCAGTTTTTCTCGTCGCTGGCGACTGGCGAAATAGTCCTCGGCCAGCAAGCGGCCGGCTTCCGTCAGGACCACGTTTCGCCCGCGACGCTCCAGCAATGGTAGCTGGAGCGAGCGTTCCAGTTGGGCTATTTGACGGCTGATCACCGACGGGTTAACGCCGAGGATATCCGCCGCGCGGCGAATGCCCCCCTGGATGCCCACTTCATACAGATAGCCGACCGGTTTGTCCTGAAACATGCGCCGTTTTCTCTCTCAACTGTTGACCTGAAAGCAACAATAACATCCATTTGCAGGCATTTATCGTGCCGGTTTAATAGAGATAATCAGATTAATGTTTAATTTGTTCTGCCGGGAGGAATTTAAAGACAATGCCGATATGGTTGCACCAAAATGGTGCCCAAAAACGGTGAGAGATTATTTTATTGGGGCGGCACCATGGCTTAATTAAATAATTTTTCGCGAACTTTGCTTTTTATTCTCTGTATTTTTCGGGAAGGTTTTTTATTGCGTAAAAAAATGCAATGTCAGATATTTATTTTAGCTTTTAGTTATTCAGGCATGGATCCTGCTTATTCATACACCATGGTCATCTAATTTATATTTAAAGAGAGAAGTTATGAGCGAATCTAAAACGCTGGAGCAACCGGCAAAAGAAGACGCAAACGAGTGGAAAGTGGGGGCGGGGGCCTGGATCTCGTTGATCATTGTGCTGCTGGTGTTTTCCGGTTTCTTTTTTAAAGTGGACGGGATGGCGTGGCTGGGCGCTTTCGACTTCACCACGCTGGGCGGTAGTTTTGGCACTATGAAGTCGCCGGAAACCAACACCTTTATCGGCAGCGGCGGCATCAGCGCCAAAGCGGGTTTCCTGTTCGCGCTGTCGCTGGTGCCAACGGTCATGCTGGCGCTGGGGCTGCTGGAGATTTTCACCCACTATGGCGCTATCCGCGCGGCGCATAAATTACTGACGCCGCTGCTGAAACCGCTGCTTGGCATTCCGGGTTACACCGGGCTGGCGTTGATTACCGACCTGCAAAGTACCGATGCCGGTGCGGCGCTCACCAAGGAGCTGTACGACAGCGGGAAAATTGCCCGTAAGGATGTGGTGATTATGGGCGCGTGGCAATATTCCGGTGCCGGATTAATTAATAATTACTTCTCGATTGGATCGGCGATGTTTGCCTCATTAACCATTCCGATCATTATTCCGCTGGTCTTAATGTTTGTCCTGAAATTCGTTGGCGCCGCCGTGGTTCGCCTGACATTAAATACTGTCTATAAGAGAGATTTCGACCATGAGTAATACTGCCAAAGTCTCCGGCAACCCGTTTGATATTTTCGTTATCGGCGCACGTAAAGGTTTTAATATTGCCATTAATAACCTGATGCCGAATGTCGTCATGGCCTATGTGATTGCTGAAATGCTCAATTTACTGGGCGTGATGCAGATTATTGGTCATCTCTTCGCACCGCTGATGGGCGTTTTCGGCCTGCCGGGCGAAGCCGTTACCGTGCTGCTCACCGCCTGGCTCTCTTCTTCCGCAGGAACCGGCGTCGCTATTAGCCTGCTGAGTAAAGGCCAGCTTGATGTCGGGCAGATCACCATTCTCGCCCCGGCCATCTTTTTAATGGGTTCGCAGCTACAGTATATGGGCCGCCTGTTGGGTGTGGCCGATGTCCCGAAGAAGTACTGGCCGTTATTGATGGCCGTCAGCATTCTTAACGCGATTATTTCTATGCTGGTCATGCGCGTTATTGCCTGAGTAAAGAATACCAAGGAGTAAGACGTGTCACGCACATTAGAACACTTTAATTACCTGCATCAGATCCCAGAACTGGGCTTCGAAGAGTACAAAACCTCCACCTATATCGCAGGCGTACTGGAGGTGGCGGGCTACCAGGTCACGCGCCAGGTGAATAACACCACCGGTATTGTAGCCGTGCTGGACAGCGGCAAACCCGGCCCGGTGCTGGCTTTGCGCGCCGATATGGACGCACTGGGACATATCATCAATGGCGAGCATGTCGCGCGCCACACATGCGGCCACGATGGTCACTCTTCCGTGGTGCTGACTACCGCCCAGGAAGTGATGGCTGAAGGTGTGGTGAAAAAGGGTAAGCTGAAGTTTATCTTCCAGCCGGCCGAAGAACTGGGCACCGGAGCGATTGCCCTTACCGAGGGCGGCGTGCTGGACGATGTCGACATGCTGCTTGGCTTCCACCTGCGCCCGCTGGAAGAGTGCCCGATGGGGCAGGCTGTTCCGGCGATGTACTACTCATCATCTGCCACCGTTGAAGTGATGTTCCACGGTAAAGCCGCCCACGCCGCGCGCCCACATTTAGGGGTGAACGCGCTGGATGCTGCGGCACACGCGGTGCAGGCAGTAAATGGTATTCACCTTGCGCCGTCACTGACCTGGAGCGCGAAAGCCACGCGTTTTCTCTGCGATGCCGGGGTGACGAACTCCATTCCCGATAAAGCACAGGTGTGCTGGGATCTGCGTGCGGCGCAGAACGAATCCATGGATACGCTCAAACAGCAAGTGCTGCGCGCTATCGAAAGCAGCGCTGCGGCGTATGGCGCACGGGCAGAGATCCGCATTCTGAAAGAGATGCCTGCCGCCATTATTGATGATGAGGCAACGGAAGTGGTTTCCCGCGCTATTCGCAGCGTGTTTGGCGACGCCGGATTGACGGAACCGAAATCAACGCCAGGCAGTGAAGATTTCTTCCACTACCTGCGTCTGCGTCCGCAGGTGAAAGGCGGTTTCTGGGGACTGGGCGCCAACCTGACGCCGGGGCTGCATCACCCGGAAATGCACTTTGACCGCGAAGCATTAGCGCTCGGCGTAAAAGTGTTTAAAGCCTGCGTGCAGGATGTGCTGGGCTGAGTTACGGCTCCTGGCGGCGCAGTAAACACTTCGCCGCCCGCTGCGTGAAAACGCTGTAACGCGCTTTCAATATTAAAAGCACTGGCAGACAAACCGGATGCTGAGATTGATTACAGTGATATTCCGTCCACGAAGGATGCGTTATGGGCGGATGCTGCGCGCGGCAATGATGCGTGCTTTGCAGGACAAGAAGTAACGGATAATTGCCGGGAGGTGCTGCGCTTATCCGGCCCGTGTTTGGCTCTGCAAGCCCCTGGCCGGATAAGTCGTTTCGCCCATCAGGCTATTTCTTTAGTCCCGCAAAGGCTTCGCGGATCTCATCTTCCGGCAGTTGCACGCCAATAAACACCAGCGTGCTATGTGGGGTTTCATCGCCCCACGGACGATCCCAGTCGGCGCTGTAGAGGCGCTGCACGCCCTGGAACAGAAGGCGGTTTGGCTCGCCGTCGATCCACAGCATCCCTTTATAACGCAACAGTTTTTCGGCGAAACTCAGCAGCAGGCTCTCCATCACGCGCGACACCTCGCTGATGTCCACCGGGTAATCAAGTTCCACCACAATCGAGCTAATGTCGTTCTGCTTGTCGGCCATAAAATGGAAGCGCGGTTTAGCGGCGACCACGTTCTCTTCCAGCATAAATCCGTTGGTATTAAATAGATTCGCCAGCTCAATATCACCGTGAGTAACGGCGTAAATCGGCGCGCGGGCGTTAATACGGCGCAGGCGTTCTCGCAGCTTTTCGCTCTCACCAGCAACGTCGGTTTTGCTCAGCAGAATGCGGTCGGCATAGCCTATTTGTGATTGCGACAGCGTAAACTGGTTCATCTGCTCATCGGCGTGGACTGCATCGACCAGCGCGATCACCCCGTCAAGTAGATAGCGCTGGCAGAGGATTTCATGGGCGAAAAAGGTCTGGATGATTGGGCCAGGGTCCGCCATGCCGGTGCATTCGATCACCAGCCGGTCGAAGGTGATATCACCGCGATCGAGGCTGTCGAGCAGATCCAGCAGCGCATCTTCCAGTTCATTGGAGCGGCTACAGCAGATACAGCCGTTAGTCAGGGTTTTGATCTGCGTGGCGCGATCGCCAATTAATTGATCGTCAACGGAGACTTCACCGAATTCGTTCTCGATGACGGCGATTTTGTAGCCGTGTTGTTCATTGAGGATATGGCGTAAGAGGGTGGTTTTGCCTGCGCCGAGGAAACCGGTCAACAGTGTGACTGCAATTGGGGTCATAACATCTCCTTTAGCAACAGCGGACACCGCCCTTTCCGTCGCCGCCGTAACGCGCCTGCTGGCGTTCGCGGAAGAACTCTTCGTAAGTCATGTACGGTTTGTCGGGATGGTTGGTCTTCATATGGTCAACATAGTTGTCATAATCCGGAATACCAATCAGCATCTTTGCCGCCTGGCCGAGGTACTTTTTAGCTTCGCCTAAATTACCAAACATTATTCTTCCCGGATATTGATTACGCCGGATGGCGGCGTTCGCCTTATCCAGCCTACGATGACTGCGGAACTCATGTAGAACCCCGCTCTGCGGGGTTCTACATCATGATGTTTTGTATGCCGGATAAGCGTAGCGTCATCCGGCATCAGGTTTAATGGTGTGAAGAGGTTTTCACGCCGCCTTCCGGCACCGGAACATACGGTGTCTCTTTATCGGTACGCACTTTATTGTTACGTACGTTCAGCCAGGTTTTGATGCCGTAGAAGATGATGCTGTAAACCACCACCAGGAACAGAATACTCAAACCGGCGTTGGTGTAGTTGTTCACCACGATATGGTTCATGTTGGCAATCTGTTGTGCAGTCAGGTCACTGCCGCCTGCGGCAATCTTCTCTTTGTACTGGTTAGCCATAAACAGGAAGCCTTCCAGTTGCGGGTTGGTGCTGAACAGTTTCAGACCCAGCGCCCAGGTGGTGCACAGCAGCAGCCACGTTGCCGGAACCACGGTCACCCAAATGTATTTGGTGCGCTGCATTTTCACCAGCACCACTGTGCCCAGCATCAGCGCCACTGCGGCCAGCATCTGGTTAGAGATACCGAACAGCGGCCACAGGCTCTTCACGCCGCCCAGCGGATCGACCACGCCCTGATACAACAGGTAACCCCACAGACCCACGCAGCCCGCTGTACCGATAACACCGGCTACCAGCGAATCGGTTTTCTTCAGGAACGGCACGAAGTTGCCCAGCAGATCCTGCAACATAAAGCGACCTGCACGCGTACCTGCATCCAGTGCGGTAAGGATAAACAGCGCTTCAAACAGAATACCGAAGTGGTACCAGAAGCCCATGTCCGCCATCGGCATGATTTTATGGAACACATGAGCAATACCGACTGCCAGCGTGGGCGCGCCACCTGCGCGGTTCAGTACCGACGGTTCACCGATATCTTTCGCCGTTTGCAGCACTTGTTCAGGGGAGATAACAAAGCCCCAGGAGCTGACGGTGGCCGCCGCGTGCGCAGTCACATCTTTCAACTGCGCAAGGATCATCGGCGCGTTATCACCGCCCAGCTCATGCAGGTTCGGCATGGTGATGCTCAGACCGGCTGGCGGGGTGTTCATCGCAAAGTAGAGACCCGGTTCGATAATCGATGCTGCGACCAGCGCCATTACCGCAACGAAGGATTCCATCAGCATTGCGCCATAACCGATAAAGCGCGCATCGGTTTCGTTGGCCAACAGTTTCGGTGTCGTACCCGAAGCGATCAGCGCATGGAAGCCAGACACGGCACCACAGGCGATGGTGATAAACAGGAACGGGAACAGCGCACCTTTCCACAGCGGGCCGGTACCGTCAATGTACTGCGTAATCGCAGGCATTTTCAGTTCTGGGTTGAGGATCACGATGCCCAACGCCAGACCGACGATCACGCCGATTTTCAGGAAGGTCGCCAGATAGTCACGCGGCGCGAGGATCAGCCAGACCGGCAGCAGCGCGGAAACAAAGGCGTAACCCACCAGCGCGAAGGTGATGGTGGTGTCTTTAAAGGTCAACGCCGGTCCCCAGTACGGGTCGCGGGCGATCACGCCACCAAACCAGATAGCGGCAACCAGCAGCACAATACCGATCACTGACACTTCACCCACGCGGCCAGGACGCAGGAAGCGCATGTAGATCCCCATAAACAGGGCAATCGGCACGGTGGAGCAAACGGTGAACACACCCCATGGGCTTTCCGCCAGTGCTTTCACCACGATCAGCGCCAGCACCGCGAGGATGATGATCATAATCAGGAAGCAGCCGAACAGCGCGATGGTGCCCGGCACACGGCCCATCTCCTCTTTCACCATCTCACCGAGAGAGGCGCCGTTACGACGGGAGGAGATAAACAGCACCATGAAATCCTGTACTGCACCGGCCAGCACTACGCCTGCCAGCAGCCACAATGTGCCGGGCAGGTAACCCATCTGCGCGGCCAGCACCGGGCCGACCAGCGGGCCTGCGCCAGCGATAGCGGCAAAATGGTGACCAAACAGCACGTAGCGGTTGGTTGGCACATAGTTAAGGCCGTCGTTATTGATCACCGCCGGGGTTGAGCGGGTCGGATCGAGTTTCATCACCTTTTGGGCGATGTAAAGGCTGTAGTAGCGGTAAGCCACCAGATAGACGGAGACGGATGCAACAACGATCCACAGAGCACTAACGTGCTCACCCCGGCGTAAGGCGACAACAGAGAGACAGAAAGCACCGATAATCCCGAGAATCACCCAGGGTATGTGCTTGAAGAGCTTTTTAGTATCCATATCAGACCTGGTTTTTTGCAGAATGAGTGAACTGGACTGGAAGTATTGTTTTGGCTGAATGCTGGCAGCGATCATGACAAATTACGTGCGCAAAGCGGTGATGATTTGACTCAGTGGTCAGAAACGATTGCTGAGCGGTAAAGGGGGGCAGTGAGCGGTTTCAGCGGCGCGTAAGTGCCGGAAAATATGTGAGTTTGATCACATGGAAAGAAATAGGTGATTGTCTTTTATTCGGTAAAAAACGAACTGAAATAGCACGATGCACTATAAAGTTTTCTATATCCAGGCCGAAAACCTAACGTCTGTCTATAGGGAAAGAGAAAACATGTTAACTCGCATCAAACTTGTCACCAGTTTATTGCTGGTACTGGGATTATTTGGCCTTCTACAACTCACTTCCGGCGGCTTGTTCTTTAACGCGCTGAAACACGACAAAGAAAACTTCACCGTCCTGCAAACCATTCGCCAGCAACAGTCTACGCTGAACGCCAGTTGGGTTGCGCTGCTGCAAACCCGTAATACCCTTAACCGCGCCGGGATCCGCTACATGATGGATCAGAACAATATTGGCAGCGGCGCAACGGTGTCCGACCTGATGCAGATTGCCAGCACCTCGCTGAAACAGGCAGAAGCAGGCTGGAATGCTTACCAGGCGCTGCCGCGCGATCCGCGCCAGAGCGGGGAGGCTGCTGCAGAGATTAAACGTAACTACGATATCTACCACAACGCGCTGGCGGAGCTGATCCAACTGTTGGGCGCAGGCAAAATTAATGCCTTCTTCGATCAACCGACCCAGAGCTATCAGGACGGTTTTGAGAAGCAATACCTCAACTATTTGCAGCAGAACGATCATCTGTATGAAATGGCGGTCAGCGATAGCGAAAGCTCTTACGGCTCAGCCATTTGGATCATTATTACTGTGTTGAGCGTGGTGCTGCTGGTTATCATCGGCGTCTGGGCCGGGATCAAACAAGCGCTGATAGGGCCGTTGAACCACCTGATCGACAACATTCGTCATATTGCTGGCGGTGATCTGGTGCAGCGCATTGATGTCCACGGTTCCAATGAGATGGGGGTGCTGGCTGACAGCCTGCGTCATATGCAGAGTGAGTTGGTGCGTACCGTCAGCGATGTGCGCAATGGCGCCAATGCAATTTATAGCGGGGCCAGTGAAATTTCGGTGGGCAATAATGACCTTTCCTCTCGTACCGAGCAGCAGGCCTCTTCGCTGGAAGAGACGGCAGCCAGCATGGAAGAACTCACGGCAACGGTGAAACAGAACGCCGATAATGCCCGTCAGGCGAGCCACCTGGCACTGAGCGCTTCCGAAACCGCGCAGAAAGGCGGCAAAGTGGTGAATAATGTTGTGCAGACGATGCGCGATATTGCCGCCAGTTCGCAGAAAATTGCTGACATCATCAGCGTAATAGACGGTATTGCCTTCCAGACTAATATCCTGGCGCTGAATGCCGCCGTTGAAGCCGCGCGTGCGGGAGAGCAGGGACGTGGCTTTGCAGTGGTGGCGGGCGAAGTTCGCAACCTGGCGCAGCGCAGCGCCCAGGCCGCTCATGAAATCAAAAGCCTGATTGAAGACTCAGTCGGTCGCGTTGAACTGGGTTCTACACTGGTGGAGAGCGCCGGGGAAACCATGGGTGAAATCGTGAGTGCGGTGACCCGCGTGACCGACATTATGGGGGAGATCGCTTCTGCTTCTGATGAGCAGAGTCGCGGTATCGACCAGGTGGGGCTGGCGGTTTCCGAGATGGATCGGGTGACACAGCAGAACGCCTCGCTGGTGGAAGAATCCGCTGCTGCGGCGGCGGCGCTGGAAGAGCAGGCCAGTCGTTTGACGCAGGCGGTTTCCGTATTTCGCATTAGCCAGCAGCAGCGCAAGCTGAACAGCGCAACGCCAGCCAGTTTTACCAGGGCCGCTCCGGTAAGCGCGCAACCGCGTAGCGCGGCGGCGACCAATGCCAGTGACAACTGGGAAACTTTCTGACGGTTATTTGCGCTCTGTCATGCAGGGCGCGTTTTCCCCCGCTTCCCCGTGCTATGCTCACAGCATCATTTCGTGGAGAAGCCTTATGAACTTCGTCGCTATCCCTGCCATTCACTACAGTTGCACGCAACTTGCCGCCCTGGTTGGGCAATGTTTTGAAGGTTACAGCGTGCCGTTTTCGTTGCCGCCAGCGGTATTTGCCCAGCGTTTTATCGCCGAAGGGCTTAGCCTTGTGGACTCCTGCGTCTGGCTGGATGGCGAGGAGCCTGCGGCGGTGGCTCTGATCACCCGGCGTGGCGCATCAGCGCGGCTGGCAGCGTTCGCCATTCGCCCGCAGTATCGGGCGCAAGGGTTGGGCAAACGTCTTCTCCCTCCCTTAATAACCGCGTTGCACGATAAAGGCGTGCGGTTACTACGGCTGGAAGTTATTCAGGATAATCATCCGGCAGTTGCTTTGTATCACTCACTCGGTTTTATCACAGTCCAGCCACTTTATGGTTTTCAGGGCGCGAAGGAGGTGGACGGTGAAGAGAGCGCGTTGCAGGAAATTGATCCGCTGATCGTGGTGCGCAAAGCGGTCTGCGAGAGTAATGCTACACTCTCCTGGCTGACCGATCCGCTCTCCGTCGCATCATTACCGGCGCGGGCGTTTGAGTACCGCAATCATGCGCTGGCGGTGATTGCCACGCACATGGAGACGCCGCAGCTACGGTTTATTTATGTGGAGCCGGAGTACCGGCGCAGAGGATTTGCCGGTGAACTTCTGCGGGTGTTGAATCAGCATTTTCCCGGTTTGAGCACCTCAGTAGTGGTGCCCGGCGCGTTTGCGCCGTTGTTCGAGCGTGCAGGTTACAGCAGACTTGCGCTCAGCCAGTATGAGATGAAGGCTGACCTGTAACGGCCAGCCTTCGATTTTTAACCGTTGCCACTCAGCACTTTTATTTCCGCCAGCCCGATTCCAAGCTGGCGCGGCGAGTGGCCGAGGATATTCCCTTCGTTGGTGGATTGCGGGTCCGGCGGGACAATCACCAGTGTGCTGCTGCGGGACGGATTATTGAAGCGCAATGTCGTGGTGCTGAGCGTGTTATCCAGCGTCAGGGTTTGCTCTTCATCGCCGACACGCACCGGAATAGGGCGGTTGGCGTTCGGGCCATACGCTTTGGCGGTAATGACCAGTTCAAAATGTTCCGGCAGCGGCTGGTTATATTCAATCGATACTTCTTTTCCCAATCGTGCGTTGGACCAGCGCCCCCAGCTCTCCGGGCGGGAAATGCCATTGAATGCTTTCACCTCTTCCGGCGCGCCGGGAACGTTAAAGACAAAGCTATCGGCTTTGTAGCGAATGTTGTTATCGAGGATCTTCAGCGTATCGACATTATTCTGGTAGCGATCGGCGCTGATCACGCTCTCTTTAAACGCGGTTTTGCCTTTCCACAATGCTTTATCAATATGCTGCACCTGCTGTTCGCCGCCGAGCTGCCCCTGCGAGACGCACCAGTCGGTAGAGAGTGCGAGGTCTGGCGACCACAGGCGCGCCATTTTGTAGCACTGATCGATCCACACGAAGTTATCGCGCGGTGCAAAGTCGGCAAGCTGGAAGCGCAGCGGCGCGGAGTATTCGCTTTCTGGCAGCGGTTCAACCCGATCACTGGAAACGCGCACCAGCAGCGGTAAACGGAACTGGCTACCGGAGAAGGCGACCATCTGTTTCTGGCTATCCACCGTGAACGCTTTCATCGTTTTCGGGAAGTTCCACAGGCGAATGACGTCCGGTTTCCACGCCAGCACTTTCTCTTTCATATTAAGAAATACCCCGGAGAGCGACTGGCCGGAAATACTGCTGCGACCAAGGCCGAGGAAGTTGTCGCCGCCGAGGATATCGAGCACGGTTGCGCCGTTATCCAGCGTACTGCGTTTGATCCCGGAGACATCCTCCTGGGGTTCATCGCCGCGTATCACAAAGAACAGATCGCTGCGATCTTCTTTATTGAGGTATTTCCACGCCGTGTTGTTCATCGCCAGATGATCGGAAGAGACCACGATTACTGTGTCTTTAAACCATGGCGACGCTTTGATCTTATTGATCAACGCGGCGATATGCTGCTGGCTACAAGTGACGGCACTGAATGACTGGTTCGGCTTGCCATCATAGCTGTAACTTTTTCGCTCGCAGGTGCGCGAGATAAAACCATCCGGATGGTGTGTATCGACGGTCAGCGCAAACAGTGAGAAGCGTTTGCCCGCGCGCGACAACTCTTCGTAGCGTTTCCAGACAGCATCCAGCACCGTATCGTCGTAGAAGCCCCAGTCATTACGGTAGTGGGGATCGGCTACCTGGCTTTTAAGCTCTTCCGCGCCCACGAGATAATCAAAACCGTGCGATTTCAGGAACACATCTTTCCCGGCAAAGCGCAGATTCGCTCCCTGGATAAAATGGTTCTCATAGCCGGAATTTTTCAGAATATCGCCGAGGCAAAGATTCTGCGGGAAGAAACTGGACACTGAAGCGGAAGCGTTGCCTTCAAAAGGCGCGAACAGTGGAATGCCGCACTGCGAGGCGACCATACCAGCGATGGTGTAATCCGTACCGGGGAGTTGCTCCGTATGGCTAAAGTCGAGGCTCTGCGCCTTTAGCGCGCCCAATTCCGGCGTGAGTCCAGGAAATGCCTCTTCATTGAAGTAGGTACGCTCCAGGCTTTCGCCGTAGATGTAGACCAGATTGAGTTTCGGTTCCGGGATTTTCTTCGCCGGGACTTTATAAAAGGTGGAGAAGTCGGGATCGCCCTCACGCGTCTGGGATTTCACCAGTTCGGTGATTTGGCGGAACGCCGGGCTGGCATCGACCGAACCCAGCGCCAGCGCCAGTGCCAGCAGGCTATAGCCAAAATGATGGGGCAGATGGCGACGGCGGCGCAGTACCCAGCCCAGCGCGCAGAACAAAGCCACCAGCGCGAGAACCAGACCCGCCCCGGGTAACATGTATTTGCTGATGCCCGCACCGGTCAGACTGTTGGTGAGGGTGTACAACACTGCGTCGTTAATGCCGTCGCCGGTAAAGTAATGACTGGCGTACAGCGTGATATTCAAAACAATAAACAGGCCCAATACCAGCAGCGTTGCAGTAAACCACCAGCTATTTCGCCCCGCCTTACAGGCGTAAATCATGACCGAGGCGAGAAACAGAGCAATAGAGAGCAACTCGGACAACCGTCATTCCTTATCAAGACCAGACATATTGCTGATTAATAATTTTTTGTAACAGGAAAGCTAATTTAATGGTGATGTCACACTTCTGCAATTGTATTGTCACCTTATTCTGAAGATTAAGAAATGGTTTAGAAAAAGACAATCTCGTTGTTGATCATGTCTGTTAACGGGCGGGACGACAGAGAAAGAGAGAGGAAATGCCGCGTTCAGGCCGAAAAAGCGCTCAACGCGGCGGAAGATCAGGAGAGGAAGTTGACGCCCTGTTTCAGAACGATATCGCAGGCTTTTGATTTCACTTTCTCTGCCAGCGGCGTGCTGCCGATATTGCTCAGGTTCAACTGCTCGCCGTTTTTGGTGTTCAGCATACCCTGAAGACCAGTCAGATAGTTGGTGTCCTGTTTCTGCTGGCTGGCGCCGAGCCCCAGTTTATCCAGCACCTGGTTTTTCACATTCTCGGTATTGGTGAGCGAAGAGAGCTTGTTTTTGGCGCACCAGGTCATTACGCCTGCCGCATTGTTCATGGTATTTGAACTGAGCGCCTGATTACCGCCGTTAAGCAGGCCGGTCAGGGAGGAGAGAGATAACCCACCCTGCTGCGAGGCGGTGCTGCTCTGGTTGTACTGGCTGAGCTGGTTGGCGGCGCTGGAGAGCGTATCCTGCCAGGAAGCGGCGTTGGCAACGCTGGTTAGCAGGGCGCTGCTGATGGCAGCAGCGCAGAGCAGGCGTTTGGCGAATTTCATATCGTGCATATTCCGATGTTTCATTAAAGCGCTGATTATACTCCTGCGCAGATCCGCCACAGAGGTAAAAATTCTCAATATTCTTTACCGGTGACGCGGCTACGGTAGCTCTCCCAGTTGAAGATCACCCACAGACTGTTGCCAAGGCGCATCCTGTCCATTACGCGTTCGCCCAGCAGCTTATTCATCTCTTCCAGATTACTGTTAGTGAGCATGCCGGTCGGGCGTTTGGATGAAGAACGCCTGTCGACAATCTGATTGATAATGACTTTTTCGTAGCGAGATTCTGTTTGCATGCCGATTTCGTCAATCACCAGTAGATCGACGCTGCTTAAATCGTTCAGCAACTGTTCTTCACTGCTTTCGCGGTTGCCGAACGTCTCCTTCATTGCAGACATAATGTCGGCAACGGTAATGATCAGTACCGATTTGCCGCGCAGCAACAGTTCATTGCAGATGGCCGCGGCGAGGTGATTCTTGCCGGTGCCAGGTTTGCCGGAAAAGATAAAACTGGCGATATTGCCTTCAAACTCTTCGACATATTGACGTGCCTGGCTGAGGGCGCGCATTTGGCCCTCCGTTTCGACCCGGTAATTTTCAAAAGAGCAGTTCTGGTGCAACGGACGAATGCCGGAGCGATTAAAGGTGCGCTGCATTTTCATTGCGCGGTTTTCTCGCTCCAGCGCCGCCGAACGGATTGCACCCTGTTCTTTCTGCCAGGCCATTAGCTCCTCGCTCGTTTTAAAAGCGGGCTCGGTGTTGGCGGGCATCATCTTTTGCAGTCGCTTCATCAATTCGCCGACGTTTTTCATCGTTATCCTCTAAAGCCTGGTGGGATTTGATTGTCCGGTTCTGACAGGGCATTGATATCGCGTTTCGCCGTGCCATTCTGGCTGGCACGACCGATTTGCACGCTGCGTGCCAGCTTTTGCTGCCACTGCACATGGTGGAATACTTTGCCTTCGGCCTGCCAGTAAGCAACAAACGAGGCCAGCTCTTCCGGCGTAACGGGCTGCGTTAACGCAATACCCCACAACGCAGCCAGACGCTGGAAATCTGCATCCGGCTGCCAGCCGGCGTACATGACGAATTTGCCCATCGGCACATTCACCGGCGCGGCAGCAGGTTCTTCATAAAATTGCGCATCGAGGGCAATGTCGCTGGCTGGCCGCGCAAGGCGGGCTTCAAGCGCAAGTAATTGCTCAAGGCGCTGTTGTGTGATGGCATAAAACGCGGGGCTGTTATTGGCAAAAACAGCGACAGCGCCGCCTTCCGTGCGGGCCAGGACACTGGCGTGATCGCGCACAAATTCATCAATGCCGATGACATTCGATGTCAGGATTCTGGAAGACATAACGCGTTCTCAAACAGGATTACTACGGATAAGGCGCTCTGTGTTTTTTTCGCACAGGCATAATGACATATAGTAACACAGTGAGCGGAAAGGGCAGTACAGCATGAAAAAAGCCGGGTTTCCCCGGCTGCGGCTGTTGATTTTTCCAAAGTGTCGGCTTGCGCGTTAGGCAATAATGTTCAGCGTAACGTCGATGTTGCCACGGGTGGCATTGGAATAAGGGCAAACAATATGCGCGGCATCGACCAGTTTTTTCGCTTCGGCTGCGTCCATACCTGGCAGATGGATATTCAGTTTCGCTTCGATACCGAAACCGGTAGGCAGCGGACCAATGCCGACTTCACCTTCGATAAACGCCTCTTTCGGTATGGCGATTTTGTCGCGACCAGCAACGAACTTCATGGCGCCCAGGAAGCAGGCGGAGTAGCCCGCAGCGAATAGTTGTTCCGGGTTGGTCACTTCGCCGCCTGCGCCGCCCATCTCTTTTGGCACGCCCAGTTTGACATCCAGGACGCCGTCTGAAGAGGTTGCGCGGCCGTCACGGCCTCCGGTTGCTTTAGCTTTAGCGGTGTAAACGACTTTTTCTAATGACATGGCAGGTTCCTTAATTATTTGAGTGTTTACTATAAAATAGTGTGCTATTTGTTTGTTGAGGTAAACTCCCTGCAAAAGGGAGTTCATGCCCGTTGAAAGTTCTGGCGAAACTGTTCCAGTTGCTGCTTGATATCGTGCAGCGTCGCGTTATCGCAGGCCATAGCACAGCCTATCGCTTGCGGAATGGACGTCGCTTGCTGCTGCAACGCGCGCCCGCTTTCGCTTAACGTAATCACCACTTGCCGCTCATCCTGGCGTGAACGCTGACGACGGATCAGCCCTGCGCTTTCCAGCCGTTTAAGCAGCGGCGTTAGCGTTGCTGAATCCAGAAACAGGCGCTCACCAATCTCTGACACGGTGATGTCGTCCTGTTCCCACAGCACCAGCATTACCAGATACTGTGGATAGGTAAGATTCAGCGGAGCCAGAAGCTGCCGGTAGAGCTTATGCAGCGCCAGGTTTGTTGAGTAGAGCGCAAAACAAAACTGGTTATCTAAGGCGAGCTGTGCATTTTTGGTCGGTGTCGTTTTCATGTTTTTTAATATAGATAGCGCACGATTTAATTGCAAGGTATTTTTTTGCTGGCCTCGCCAGAAAACAAATCTCAAACGCGCGGGCGTTTGCGGTATATCCACAGCCCGGGAATCGACAGGCCAATAGAAAGCGCGCCAACGATCGATGAGGCTTTCAGGAAATTCGTCAGTAACAGGATCATTAACTCTTCGCTGTAGCCAAAGTGGCCAATTTTCACAGCGGAAACCATCGCTGTGTAGGCCGAGATGCCCGGAAACATTGGAATTACTGCCGCCACAGTAAACACTTTAGGATGCGCCAGATACCAACGCGACCAGCGAATGCCTATTGATCCCACCAGCATGGCGGCAACAAAGGTTGACCATTCGATATTAAAACCCCAGTACATCAGCGCAAAGCGGGAACCGTGGCCTACTGCGCCAAGAAGCGCGCACCAGGGCAGGGCGCGATGTGGAACGTTGAAAACCATGGCAAACCCGACTGCGGGGATTGCGGCCAGCAACATATCTTGTAAAAGTGCCAGAACAAAGGCGATCACATCCATCCGCGTAGCCCCCACAGTGTCATTGCCATCACCACGCCGATACAGGTGGCAAGGGTTAATAAGCTGGCGATAGCCCAGCGCGCAAGACCGGTGTTTATATGGCCTTTGAACATATCTGCAACTGCGTTTATCAGCGGAAAACCGGGTACCAGCAACAGCACGCTGGCGGCCATGGCGACGGTTGATGAATGAATAAAGGCAGGAAGTGTCAGCATCAAGCCAGAAACGGTCGTGGCCACAAAGGCGGTAACACAGAAATTAATCTGTGGATGCATATGGCGATTCGCCAGTAGCAGCCGCACGTACATCGCCACGCTGCTGGCGCAAAACGTAATAAATGCGCCGTCCCAGCCGCCGTTATTGAGTTTGCAGAAACAGGCGCAGGAGAGGCCAACCATAAGCGTGACCAGCCAGCGTGGGTAGCGCAGCGGTTTAACCTGGGCAAACCGCTTTTCAACGCCCCTGGCATCCAGCAGCTTATGTTCGGTCATGATCACGATATGCTGTATTTCCGTTACGACGTGCATATTGATTCCGCGATCGTTGTTTTTACGCGTTGAAGTCAGGCATTGCCCGTCTTTGATGGTTGTCAGAACAATGGCGTTAGAGGAGATGAGACTTTCAACGCTGTCCATACCCAGCGCGATGCCCAGGCGTGTTGATAGCTCCTCCACTAATGCGCTCTCTGCGCCATGTTGCAATAAAAAAAGGCCACACTGGATACACAATCGCGTAATAGCGCGCTGTGATGACTGGTCTGTTTGCATGATTACCCTGGTATCTGTTAACACAACGCTCGCGAAGGATGGAGCATAAAAGATAGTTTTAGCACAAGTGATAGGCAGAATAGCGCTCAGGTAGATCAAGATTTGTGCAGTAAGTCACGCTGAAGTGTGCTCTGAGGTCTTCTTAATTATCCGGTTCAGAACTCATTTGAGATTTTTTATAAAAAATCATATGAAAAGAAAAAGTGAATTTTTATTTTCAGATAATACCCTGATTTTTGTTATGTATTTATTGATCATTTGTTAAGGTTGTTATTCTTATCTTAATTATATTTCCTTTGATTAATTTAAATTTACTTTTTATTTTTTAATGATATGCAAAATAATCTGATTGTTGATATATCATATTGACATATAAATTGTTAATACTATAATTTCGGCTCTTTATGTTTGACCCCAACTCATAAATTTCGTCAATTATTTTGGCGACGTTTATCCAGATAATGTCTTTATCTGTGGTTACTATTGGAAAAAGTCATCATGCGGATTGATAGAACTTGCAAATGGATGTGGAGATTTTATGTTATCAGCAGACCATACTCATGGGATTATTATTAGCCAGACTCCGCTTCTGATGGCCGGGATTGGCGGTATACTTAAACATCATTTTCCTGAATACATCCTCAATTATTATTCTTGTGTAGAAGAGATAGATCTGCTGCAATTAAAGAGCGCTCGCCTGGTTATTGTTGACATCTCTGACGAGCCTTTCTACGCGAGAAGGCGATGTAAGGCTTATTATTCTCTTTTTTCTCAAAGCAATAGCTCACGCTGGATCTTTTTCACGCCACGTACGGTGCTGCCTGTGGCAATGGAGTTTTTGTTACGCCCGCGTATCACGTTACTCTCTAGCCAGGAACCCGTTGAAGGGGTGATTAATGCTATTCGCCACGGATACGGGAGTGAGGGAGAAATTAGCCGGGCACTTATACCTGAGGGAATGAGCAGGAGGGCCGCTGATGCTCATCTAAGTAAAATACTGACTTTATCTGAACGTAACGTGTTACGTCTTCTTGGAAAAGGTTTGGGAATAAAACAAATTGCAATGCTGCTCAAAAAAAGTAATAAAACAGTGAGCGCGCAGAAAAATAGTGCAATGAGGCGGTTATCATTACAGAGTAATGCAGATTTATATATATGGATTAATAGCAGCCAGGGAATGGCAGAACTGAATTCAGACGCGATATATGGAGACGGAAATGAATGGGGAATAGCCACAAAAAGGGAAATGTCGCCATTATTGAAAAGTGCGCAATGAGTCGGGAAGGATTACGACATTTATTTAGTGAATCGTCTATTAATAAGTATTCGTTTCATTTTTTTAACGAGCATTCGGTGTTTCGTCAGGCATTGAAGCACACACCCTTTTTTTCTGTTATCTATTCACTTTTGGGTCACAGGAAAGAACGGCGGGAGTGCCTGGTGTGTTTGCACTGGCTCTCGCTTTCTTACCACGATGTTCAGCATATTGTTCTGGCAGGAGACGATCGAGAAGCCCAATTGGTCGGGCATCTCTCTCCCTCGAGACTGCATGGTATTTTGAGCAAATCGTCTCCGCTGCCTGTATTACAGGAGCAATTGGGGATGCTACTGGGTGAAACACGGCGTATTAATGAAAACATGATCAATAATTGGTACGTGAGCCAGTGCCGGATGCTCAGCCCTACAGAATGGGAGCTCCTGAATTACTTGAGGCGAGGTTTTTCGCTGGCTGAGATAGCCTCGTTGTTGGATCGGAACGTGAAAACCATTCGCGCGCATAAGTTCAACGCGATGACGAAGCTGGGCGTTACGTCTGACGTCGGGTTATTGGATGCCGCAGACATTTTGACCTGGAGCCCACCAGCTCCTCGTTCAACGTCGGAGCTGATGTAGTTCAGCGACGTTTAAGCGCCAGGCGGGCTGCACCTGGCACTGTGAACTTACAGGCAAACGTCAATCCATTTTGCGCGGGTGAGTTCAGCCATTCGCTCAGGAGAAATGCGAACTGCGCTGTGGATTGCTCCCGCAGCGGGCAGGACTTCCGGATACTGTTTTAGTGAGATATCACAATAGATTGCCAACGGGTTTTCTAACCCAAACGGACAGACACCGCCCACCGGATGCCCGGTAACCACAACAACCTCATCGCTGCTCAGCATGCGAGCTTTCGCGCCAAAGGTGTTTTTCAGTTTTTTGTTATCCAGCCGTGCGTCGCCTTTAGCAACGACGAGAATAACTTCGTTTTTCACTTTTAATGACAGCGTTTTGGCGATTTGTCCTGGTTCAACATGGTGCGCGGCGGCGGCCAGTGCAACAGTCGCGGTACTTTGGTTCAGCTCAATAATATCGATATCGGGGGCGTTGTCGGCAAAGAATTGCCGCACGGACTGCAAACTCATGATGTTCTCCTGACTGGGACCGCTATTAATCTGTCATAAGCTTGTTATCCATGTAAATATCCCGATGTAACAAACCTCCCTACAAAGTTTCTCGATCGCCTTCACAATCGAGGAAACCGGTTACAGTAACCGGTTGCAGTGCTCACATCGCGGGTTAATACTCATTTTGTCCTTCCTTCTGTACATAAAAGCAAAAAAGAGCCGTCTATGAAACCTACACTGCTTTGTTGTAATGCTGGTTTAAAAACCCGCATGGTTTCAAACCTAAAAATGGATCGCTGCACGGCAAAACATTCGCTAGTGCGCTTATTTTTTTAGTCCGACAGGAGAGCTGATATGTCTGCTAACCATGCTGCGTTTAACCTGATTTTCCGGTTTATAGAAAACTATGTCAGCCCGATCGCCGGGCGGATCTCTTCTCAACGTCATGTTATGGCCATCCGTGACGGCTTTATTTCTGCGATGCCGTTTATGATTGTTGGCTCATTCTTATTGGTCTTTGCCTATCCGCCTTTTTCACCGGATACCACTTGGGGCTTTGCGCGCGCCTGGCTGGATCTGGCGAAACAGTATGAATGGCGGATCCTCACGCCTTTCGATATGACGATGGGCATTATGTCCATTTATATCTGTGCGGCGATTGCTTATAACCTCGGTAAGCATTACGTGAAGTCGCACCAACTCGATCCTTTCATGTGCGCAATGCTGTCGCTGATGGCGTTTTTACTGGTTGCGGCCCCGAAAACCAAAGGTACGCTTCCGGTAGACAGCCTGGGCGGAACCGGTATTTTCACCGCAATACTGGTGGCGATTTACTGTGTCGAAATGATGCGTTTCCTGAAGGCGCACAATATTGGCATCCGTCTGCCGGACCAGGTGCCGCCGATGATCAAAAACTCGTTTGATCTGCTGATCCCGGTGCTTGTCGTCGTGCTGACACTCTACCCGTTAAGCCTGCTGATCCAGTCGCAGTTCACTATGCTTATTCCACAGGCCATTATGGCGCTGTTCAAACCGCTGGTAGCGGCGGCGGATTCTCTGCCAGCGATCCTGCTGGCGGTGATTATTGCTCATCTGTTGTGGTTTGCCGGTATTCACGGCGCGGCTATTGTTTCGGGCATGCTGCAAATGTTCTGGTTAACTAATCTGGGGATCAACCAGAGCGCGCTGGCGCAGGGCGCACCGTTGCCGCACATCTTTATGGAAGCGTTCTGGACTTTCTTTATCGTGATAGGCGGCTCCGGTGCGACAATGGGGCTAGTGTTCTGCTATTTACGCAGCCGCTCGGTTCATCTGCGCTCGATTGGTCGGTTGAGCGTAGTGCCCAGCCTCTTCAATATCAATGAACCGGTGATTTTCGGCACCCCGATTGTCATGAATCCGGTGTTCTTTATTCCTTTCCTGCTGGCGCCGACAGTCAATGCCATTGTTGCGTGGGCAGCCATGAAGCTGGATCTGATCGGCAGAGTGATTTCTGTGGTGCCGTGGACGGCGCCTGCACCGATTGGCGGAGCGTGGGCGCTCGGCTGGGATTTCCGTGCCGCGATTCTTATCATACTGCTTGCCTGTATTTCTGCCGTCATCTATTTCCCCTTCTTTAAAGTGTATGAGAAACAGCTCCTGGAGCAGGAGGCGGAAGAGGCTCGGCGTACAGAGGATGAAAAACAGGTCGCTTAAAACAGGATCAAGGATAATCAGGGAGGCGTAACGCCTCCCTGATTATTTCAGCGTGCAGTCGCCGCACTGTTGCACATCCGGCAACCGGTAACGCTGGCAGCAGGTACGACGTACCAGCGCGCCATCGCGCAGTACAACAGTGCGCCACAGCGGATTGTCGCTGCAGTCGGAAAACTGTTTTTCGAAGAAACAGGTCTGGCGTAATTCCGTGACGCGTGCTTCACCCAGCAGCGGGATCATCTCACCCAGACAGCAGTTGATCAGATAGCCGGTGTTGCTCCAGATAAGTTTGCCATTGATATCGCCCGTGTCTTCCAGTGCCTGAACTACCGGGAGCATCGCCTGTGAAACCAGTGCGGTAATCCGCTGTGCATCATTTTGTGAGGTCAGTTGATGATTCTGCTGTACATCAATCCAGAAACAGGCCGCGCGACCTGTTTCATGGAATTCAACGTGAAAATGTTCAGGTGCGAGGCTAATAGCGTTTTTTTGCGTTAACAATGCCAGTAGCAAGGGCGGCACCATTAATCCCAGATACCATTGTGCCCATAGTGACAGCAGCGGTTTGTTTTCGCGCGGCTGCGCCAGTTGGTGACGGTAAATATGATCGGAATAAGTCGCAATCAGCGATTGTAGCGCGGCTGGCCGTGACCATTCTGCCAACGTCTGCGCTTGCCAGGGAACGGGTTCATTAAAGCGGATAAAATCGAGCAGATGGGGGCGCGTGCTGGCGATAGTTTCCCGCATAGCATTAGCCAGCGAATCGCGTTCATCAACGAGATGACTTCGCCAGATAACATGTTCAGTGATCGATGCGGTACGGTAAGTCATGGGCTGGTTGGATATGGAATGTAAATGATAATAATTAACAATCCTATCCACAGGTAAAATCGATAGCAAGATTTTTATCGTAAAGTTAGCGCTGCTACGCCTCAGGCGAGGCGCAATTCCCCGCTGACCAGAATATTGTTGCGGCCCAAATGTTTGGCTTCATATAACGCTTTATCTGCCCGCTCAATAGCTGCGTCGATATTGTCATCCAGCAATGGTGCAATACCAATGCTGATGGTGACATTAGTGGCGACACTTTCATTAAACATATGTGGGATCTTCAGATCGTACACTTTCTGACGAATGCGCTCGGCAGCCAGACGCGCATGTTCCAGATCGGTATTATTCATCAGGATCATGAATTCTTCACCGCCAAAGCGCGCGACGATATCGCGGGAACGCACGGCATCCCGCAATGCCGCTGAGACGCGAATCAGCGCCTGATCGCCCATCATATGGCCGTAGTGGTCGTTATAAGCTTTGAAGTGGTCGATATCCAGCAGCAGCACAAACCGCGAACTATCATCCAGCGCCAGTAGGTTATCGATTTTGGATTGCAGCCCGCGGCGGTTATATAACCCGGTAAGAGGATCCAGCATGCTCAAATCGTTCAAGGTCTTCCGTTCCTGCATTAAACGGTTCATTAACGCCTGGGCGAAATTATCATTACGCTGCTGAATCGCATGTTGTATGGCGATACCTAATACCGGCAAAGCAAAACTAAATATTAAACGGAGCTCGTTCTCCGATCCGGAGAAATAGAGGCAAGCGGTGAATACCGGCAATGAGTGCAGCAGAAACGCGGCAACGTTATTAGAGAAAGCAATCGAGCCAATAAAGAGGACATTTAGCAGGGCGATCAGCAAATATGATGAGGCGTTATGCTGGAATAAACCAATTTTTACGATCACATGCCATGCCCAAAGGCTGCCGAACATAAGAGAAATCAAGGGAATACTGATTTTCTTTTTCGGATAGTATCTGTGCCATGCGGGCAACACGGCGCTCACCGCAAAAATAATACATGCTGGCAGCGTGAAGACGCGCTGGTTATAGAGCGGCAGAGCCATGGAGAACATTGCTGAGAGTGCATTGAGTAGCAAGAAGAGTCGCAGGGACAATCGATATCTCTTGTTACATAGAGATTGCCAGGTTTGTAATGTCATACCTAAAAATCGTTATTTATCCGCAATGTAACACTATGTAGTGAGTCGATAAGGAAAGAAATAACGCGAAGAAACAGTCATCGCGAAAAATTAGTGATTTGGATTTTTATTTAAGCAATGCTTAATTTATCACCTTAATGAATGTCTGTCATCAGAAGATGAGCGATCTCTGTATATTGTGATAGCGGCAGTATGCTGACAAATGAGAAATAATATCATATAATATTAGTTATCATTATCGATATCAGAGATGAAAACATGTTGCAGCGAGCGTTGGGAAGTGGTTGGGGGATCGTTCTGCCGGGCATGATTGTTGCCGTTCTGGCACTGGCTGATGTTTCGATCAACGCATGGCGGATGGTGATTTTACTGGGTTTATTGCTGACTCCGGTGATGCTTTACCATAAGCGGTTACGGCATTTCGTTCTGTTGCCTTCAGGCGTTGCTCTGGTCGGGGGAATGATAATGATGTTGCTGAACTTGAAAACGATGGTGTAACAGCGGAGTTATACAGGGAGAGTATAAGATATCTGGTGCGAGGGGGGGGACTTGAACCCCCACGTCCGTAAGGACACTAACACCTGAAGCTAGCGCGTCTACCAATTCCGCCACCTTCGCACAGTCATCTTACTTTTTAGATATCGCCTCGTTGGTGCGAGGGGGGGGACTTGAACCCCCACGTCCGTAAGAACACTAACACCTGAAGCTAGCGCGTCTACCAATTCCGCCACCTTCGCACAGTGCGAGCGATATCTGCGTGGTTTATGGTGCGAGGGGGGGGACTTGAACCCCCACGTCCGTAAGGACACTAACACCTGAAGCTAGCGCGTCTACCAATTCCGCCACCTTCGCATACCATCGATACCTTTGAAGTATCGTTACCACGGAGGCGCATTCTAGATGTTTTCAATTTTTCGTCAATAGCTAATTGCTGAGAACAACACTGATTGCTGCAAAAATGGGCGCTGTGGATGGGTAAAAAGAAGAGACCCGGCGAACAGCGCTCGCCGGGAGAAAAGTGATTATTTCAGCGCCTGGCGCGTCATTACCGTGCGGTAAACCTTGAAACGCCCAGTCTGAGCGAGCACTTCATGGAAACCGAAGGTCTGATCTAATACCTCCGGGTACGGTAGGAAGGCGTTAGCGACAATGCGCAGCTCGCCACCGCTGTTCAGATGACGCACCGCGCCGCGTATCAATGTTTGCGCGGCTTCAAGACTGGTTTGCAGGCCATCATGGAACGGCGGATTGGAAATAATCATATCGAAGCGACCAGTGACTTCAGAGAAGACATTGCTGGCAAAGACCTCCCCTTCAAAGCCGTTGGCGGCGAGCGTCGCGCGGCTGGCTTCTACCGCCGGAGCGGAAACGTCGCACAGGGTTAAACGCACTTTCGGCGAATGGCTCGCCAGCACCGCTGCCAACACACCGGCGCCGCAGCCAACATCCAGCACTTTACCTTTCGTGTGCGGCGTCAGGGTCGAGAGCAACAACTGGCTGCCCACATCTAATCCGTCACGACTAAAGACGCCCGGCAGGGTTTTAATCGTCAGATCGCCCAGCGCATACTCACCCCAGAAACCATTTGCATCAAAGTCAGATTTCTTCTCCAGACGACCGTAATACAGGCCGCAGCGACGCGCGCTGTCTATTTTATTGAGCGGGCAATATGCAGCCAGCATCTGCTCGGCGCTTCGCACGCCGCTACGGTTTTCGCCGACGACGAAAATATCGCAGCCGACTGGTAGCAGCGACAGCAGGTTCATTAGTTGAAACTGCGCTTCTGGTTTGTTTTTTGGCCAGTAATAGATCAGCGTATCGACTTCGCCGATCGTATCATTGTCAGCGACCAGGCTGTAACAGGCGCGTTCGCCCATCTGCTGGCTTAAGGTTTGCCACTGATGATACTGTTGTGTCCAGGCACGGCTTTCAGCCGTCTCCAGACGAGCGGGCAGGTCATCCTGCAAATCACCGGCAAACAGAATGCGGTTGGTTTCGAAATCATCACTGTGGCGCAGCAAGACTTCACTTGCCGGGGTAAAAGCAGACATGAATGGGGTTCCTCGTTTAACTCAGGCGGCGATTATACACATTATCCTTCAAACTGCCTCTTTGTTGGCTTCACCTTTGCACCCCTGTCACTTACTTATGTAAGCGGCTGTGCAGTCTTGCCGCTTCGACGCAGTGTGAATGATTTTGTGTATACACTTTATCCTGCAAACAGCCTCTTTGTTGACGAGCGTCGTTGATGGCGCATTTTCGCCGAGTTTGCTATATTTGCGCGCCTGACACACAGGAGTGTTTCGCTATGACTTCCCGACGCGACTGGCAATTACAGCAACTGGGCATTACTCAGTGGAGCTTGCGACGCCCGGCAGTGTTGCAGGGCGAAATCGCCATTTCGCTGCCTGCGCATATTCGTCTGGTGATGGTCGCTTTCGAACCGCCGATGCTTGCCGAACCGCTGGTGAGCGACGTACTGCGTGCGCTTACCATTACGGCGGATCAGGTATTACAGTTGACGCCGGATCGCGTCGCGATGCTGCCGCCGGGCAGCCAGTGCAACAGTTGGTGGCTGGGCGTCGATGAACCGCAGTCGCTGGCGGGTGCACAGGTCGCAACGCCCGGCGTGGATGAATTACGCGCTAACCCTGCGGCACGCGCCGCGTTATGGCAACAAATCTGCGAACATGAACACGATTTCTTCCCTCAGCACGGCTGATTTAGCCCGCGCATATCAGATTGAAACACGGGCGCACGCCTTCCCCTGGAGCGAAAAGACCTTCGCCAGCAATCAAGGGGATCGCTACCTCAACTACCGGCTAATGGTGGGCGATGAGATGGCGGCTTTTGCCATTACGCAGGTTGTGCTGGATGAAGCCACATTGTTCAACATCGCGGTTGATCCCGCCTGGCAACGCAAAGGGTTTGGCCGCCAGTTGCTGGAACATCTGATCCGCGAACTGGAAGCCCGCGAGGTATTAACCCTGTGGCTGGAAGTGCGCGCGTCTAACGTAGGCGCGATTGCACTGTATGAAAGTTTAGGTTTTAACGAGGCGACAATCCGCCGCAATTACTATCCCACCGCCAACGGGCGCGAAGACGCGATAGTGATGGCCCTGTCAATTTAAAAAGGTGATGTAATGAAATGGGACTGGATACTCTTTGATGCTGACGAAACGCTGTTTACCTTTGATGCGTTTGGCGGCTTACAACGGATGTTTCTTGACTATAGCGTGACATTCACCGACCAGGACTTTCTTGAGTATCAGTCTGTTAATAAGCCGTTGTGGGTTGATTACCAGAATGGCGCCATCACCGCGCTGCAACTGCAACACCGCCGTTTTCAGGGCTGGTCTGAGCGCCTGAACGTTCCGGCGGGTTCGCTGAACGACGCGTTTCTTAATGCGATGGCTGAGATTTGCTCTCCGTTGCCGGGCGCCGTTTCGCTGCTCGGCAACCTGAAAGGCAAGGAGAAGCTGGGTATCATTACCAACGGTTTTACCGCGTTGCAGCAAACTCGCCTGGAACGCACCGGCTTGCGTGACTATTTTGATTTATTGGTGATCTCTGAAGAAATCGGTGTCGCCAAGCCCGATCGCCGCATTTTCGATCACGCGTTACAACTGGCCGGTAACCCGGATCGCGAGCGCGTCATGATGGTGGGCGATACGGCAGAATCTGACATTCTGGGCGGCATCAACGCCGGGCTATCCACCTGCTGGCTGAATGCGCACAATCGCGCGCTGCCTGAAAGCATTAACCCGACCTGGACCGTAACGTCCCTCAACGAACTGGAGCAACGCCTGTGTAAACATTGATTGTCTGCACTTCGCTGTTGAGTACAATAGTCGCATTTTTCATATTTCATCGCGTGGCCTGAGGCCGCGCAATTACACAGAAGATTTTTATTATGACGTTGTCTCCTTATTTACAAGAGGTGGCGAAGCGCCGTACGTTCGCCATCATCTCGCACCCCGATGCGGGTAAAACCACCATCACCGAAAAGGTCTTGCTGTTCGGACAGGCAATTCAGACCGCCGGCACAGTAAAAGGTCGCGGTTCCAGCCAGCATGCAAAATCCGACTGGATGGAGATGGAAAAACAGCGTGGGATCTCCATCACTACTTCCGTGATGCAGTTCCCGTATCGCCAGTGTCTGGTGAACCTGCTGGATACCCCGGGGCACGAAGACTTCTCCGAAGATACCTACCGTACGTTAACGGCGGTGGACTGCTGCCTGATGGTTATCGATGCAGCAAAAGGTGTTGAAGATCGAACCCGCAAACTGATGGAAGTTACCCGTCTGCGCGATACGCCGATCCTGACCTTTATGAACAAACTCGACCGTGACATCCGCGATCCAATGGAATTGCTGGATGAAGTGGAAAACGAGCTGAAGATCGCCTGCGCGCCCATCACCTGGCCGATTGGCTGCGGTAAGTTATTTAAAGGCGTTTACCATCTCTATAAAGATGAAACTTATCTTTATCAGACTGGGCAGGGCCATACGATTCAGGAAGTTCGTATCGTTAAAGGGCTGAACAACCCGGATCTCGACAAAGCGGTGGGTGAAGATCTGGCGCATCAACTGCGTGATGAGCTGGAACTGGTTCAGGGCGCATCCAACGAGTTCGATAAAGAGCTGTTCCTGAGCGGTGAAATTACCCCGGTCTTCTTCGGCACCGCGCTGGGTAACTTCGGCGTTGACCATATGCTGGACGGCCTGGTTGAGTGGGCGCCAGCGCCAATGCCGCGTAAAACGGATCTGCGCGAAGTGAAAGCAGACGACAGCAAATTCACCGGCTTCGTCTTTAAGATCCAGGCGAACATGGATCCGAAACACCGCGACCGCGTAGCATTTATGCGCGTGGTGTCAGGTAAATACGAAAAAGGGATGAAGCTGCGTCAGGTGCGCACCGGTAAGGATGTGGTTATCTCTGACGCGCTGACCTTTATGGCCGGCGACCGTTCGCACGTTGAAGAAGCTTATCCTGGTGACATTATCGGGCTGCACAACCACGGCACCATTCAGATTGGTGATACCTTTACTCAGGGTGAAATGATGAAGTTCACCGGTATTCCGAACTTTGCCCCGGAGCTGTTCCGCCGTATCCGTCTGCGCGATCCGCTGAAGCAGAAACAGTTGCTGAAAGGGCTGGTGCAGCTTTCGGAAGAGGGCGCGGTGCAGGTATTCCGCCCCATCGCCAACAACGATCTGATCGTGGGCGCAGTTGGTGTGTTGCAGTTTGACGTGGTCGTGTCGCGCCTAAAGAGCGAGTACAACGTAGAAGCGGTGTATGAATCCGTTAACGTGGCGACGGCGCGCTGGGTTGAAAGCAGTGACGTGAAGAAATTCGAAGAGTTTAAGCGTAAGAACGAGATCCAGTTGGCGCTCGATGGCGGCGATAACCTGACCTATATCGCGCCGACGATGGTGAACCTGAACCTGACGCAGGAACGCTATCCGGAAGTCACTTTCCATAAAACGCGCGAGCATTAATCCCCCACGGAGCACGGTATTCGCCGTGCTCCGGCACTTTTCCTGTCTTTTTAGCCCCTTGCGGAATGTTCTTAAAACCCACCCTTTTTTTACTCTCTGCTCGCTTTTTAACCTGTTAGCCGGGATTTCTGTCGATAGTGTTCTATATTTAACAAAGTGATGACATTTTAGACGGATAAAAGTCCTGTTAATTTCGTTTTTAGTGGGCTTTTATTCACACTTTTGCTCACTAAATGAGATTAATAACCACCTAAGTCAGATAAGGAGCGGCATTGTATCTGCAACTATTCGACCCTGGATTGTGTGATCTTTCGCCATGGCAGTTAAGCAGCCTGAGTTGCTGCAAGCGGCCACAAATTGTGGGCAAACCAACAGGAATAACATCGATGACTATGACAAAACTGAAGATTTCTAAAACTCTGCTGGCCGTCGTACTGGGCTCTGTAGTGGCAAGTGGTTCCACTTTTGCGGCAAACACTATCACCGACAAAGCGCAAAATGCCGCATCCGGCGTGGGGGAAAAGATCGACAGATCGATGACTAAAGTCGGTGGATTCATGGATGACAGCGCCATCACTGCAAAAGTGAAAGCGGCACTGGTGGATCATGAAAGTATTAAGAGCACCGATATTTCCGTCAAAACGGACAACAAAGTAGTAACGCTGAGCGGCTTCGTTGAAAGCCAGGCGCAGGCCGAACAGGCCGTCTCTGTGGCCAAAGGTGTGGAAGGCGTTGCTTCGGTAAGCGACAAGCTGCATGTCCGCGACGGGAAAAACCAGTCAATAAAAGGTTATGCGGGTGACACCGCTACAACCAGTGAAATCAAAGCCAAATTGCTGGCCGATGACGTTGTACCGTCTCGTAAGGTGAAAGTTGAAACCACCGACGGCGTCGTGCAGTTGTCCGGTACGGTTGATTCTCAGGCCCAAAGTGAACGCGCCGAAAGTATCGCAAAAGCGGTTGAGGGCGTTAAAAGCGTCAAAAACGATCTAAAAGTTAAGTAACAATTCCTGAAAACGTCAGCGCTCGCGTGGACGGGCGCGACGAATACGTGCCGGGAAAATATCGCAGATGAGCAGCCTGAGCGCTCATCGTAAGCGGTCGACATTAACTATGGTAAAGGAGAGTCTTATGTTTCGTTGGGGCATTATATTTCTGGTTATCGCGTTAATTGCCGCCGCTCTGGGCTTTGGTACTCTGGCGGGGACGGCAGCAGGTGCGGCGAAAATCGTCTTTATCGTCGGTATCGTCCTGTTCCTGGTCAGCCTGTTTATGGGCCGTCGGCGTCCATAGCATCCATCGAGTAGCTAGTGCTTAAATTTCGCTTACATTAAAGCCAGTCCTCGTGACTGGCTTTACTATTTCGGCCCGGCAGAAATTGCGTTACTTTGACAGATACAACGCAGCCAAAAGGAAAACACGGTGGGGCAATATATTCCAATAACGCTGGGCAATATTGCGCCTCTGGCGTTAAAACCGTTTCGTCCGGGCCGTCTCGCGCTGGTGTGCGAAGGCGGGGGCCAGCGTGGCATTTTCACCGCCGGGGTACTGGACGAGTTTATGCAGGCGGACTTTAACCCCTTCGATCTTTACTTTGGTACCTCGGCGGGTGCGCAAAACCTCTCGGCTTATGTTTGCAACCAGCCCGGCTATGCCCGCAAAGTGATCATGCGCTACACCACCACGCGTGACTTTTTTGACCCGGTGCGCTTTGTGCGCGGCGGTAACCTTATCGATCTCGACTGGTTGGTTGATTCGACATCCCGCCAGATGCCGCTGGCGATGGATTTTGCCGCGCGTTCTTTTGATGCTGGTAAAGCGTTCTATATGTGCGCTTGCCGCCAGGATGATTACACTGCGGAATATTTTGCGCCGACCCACCAGACGTGGCTGGATCAGATCCGCGCCTCCAGCGCCATTCCGGGTTTTTACCGTTCCGGGGTGTCGCTCAATGGCGTGAAATATCTTGATGGCGGCGTCAGCGATGCGATCCCGGTTCAGGAAGCGGCTAAGCGCGGAGCGAAAACCATCGTAGTGATCCGCACCGTGCCTTCTCAGATGTACTACACGCCGCAGTGGTTTAAACGTATGGAACGTTGGCTGGGCGACAGCAGTTTGCAGCCGCTGGTTAATCTGGTGCAGCACCACGAGAAAAGTTATTCGGCGATTCAGCGGTTTATCGAAACACCGCCGGGAAAACTACGCATACTTGAAATCTATCCGCCGAAACTTTTGCATAGCATGGCGCTGGGCAGCCGGTTACCGGCGCTACGCGATGATTATAAAATCGGCCGCCTGTGTGGTCGTTATTTTCTGGCGACGGTAGGGAAATTGCTGGTGGAAACCCCGCCGCTGATTCGCCATACTCTGGTGTCGGCTCCCCTTGTTGTGCCGCCCGCAGTTGTTGCCGCGCCCGTTTCTGCCACCTGCGTGTTGCCGCCTGCTGCTGTCGCCAACGATGTGCTGGATGCGCCGCTGGTTAATGCAGTACAAGCCAACGACTTACCCATTAATAAAGAGGATACGGCGTGAGTTTCCGCTTTATCGATACGCACTGTCATTTTGATTTTCCGCCCTTCACGGGTGATGAAATCGCCAGTATTGCCCGCGCGGCAGACAATGGTGTCGGGTGTATTATCGTACCCGCCATCGCTGCGCGCTATTTCGATCGCGTTTGCTCTCTGGCGCGCGAGTATTCTGCGCTGTATGCCGCGCTGGGTCTGCATCCGATTGTGATTGAAGAACATACGGCGCAAAGCCTTGAGCAGCTTGAGCAGGCGCTGGCCGCCAGGCCGGAAAAGGTGGTGGCGATTGGCGAGATCGGTCTTGATCTCTATCGCGATAACCCGCAGTTTGAACGCCAGCAGCAGGTGCTGGATGCGCAGCTAGAACTGGCGAAACGCTTTGATTTGCCTGTAATCCTTCATTCGCGTCGTACGCATGACAAACTGGCGTTGCACCTGAAAAAGCAGGCTTTGCCGCGCACCGGCGTGGTTCACGGTTTTTCCGGTAGCCTGCAGCAGGCGCAGCGTTTTATCGAACTGGGGTATTACATTGGTGTCGGCGGAACGATCACTTATCCACGCGCCAGTAAAACCCGTGATGTAATGGCGCAGTTGCCGCTATCCGCATTGTTGCTGGAGACTGATGCGCCGGATATGCCGCTGAATGGCTTCCAGGGGCAGCCTAACCGACCGGAACAGGCGGCGCGGGTTTTTGCCACGCTGTGTGAATTGCGCCCTGAAGCCCCGGATGTGATCGCCCAAACGTTACTGGAGAATACGCAGCAGCTTTTCGCTTTACAGGTATAGCGCCGGGCGCAGCACGGTGGTGACGCCGCGCTGTTGCAGCGCTTCCGCCAGCGGTTCGATATCTCCTTCGGTTGCGCTACGCCAGCTTTTTGCCTCGCCGTAAACGCCGTGCGCGTGGAATGCGTTGAGCCGTACCGGAATATGCCCCAGTTCACAGATAAACGCCGCCAGTGCGTCAACATGCAGCAAATAGTCGCTATGTTGCGGGATCACCAGCAAACGCACTTCAGCCAGCTTGTTCTGTGCTGCCAGCAGGCGCAGACTATTTTTCACCAGCGCATTATCCCGCCCGGTGAGAAAACGGTGATGTTCGCTGCCCCAGGCTTTTAGATCGATCATTGCCCCGTCGCAAACCGGCAGCAACTTATGCCAGCCGGTTTCGCTCAGCATTCCGTTACTGTCAACAAGACAGGTCAGATGGCACAGCTGCGGATCGGCACGCAGCGTAGAAAACAGCGCGTGCAGAAACGGCAGTTGTAATGTGGCCTCGCCGCCGCTGACTGTGAGGCCTTCAATGAATAACGCGGCTTTGCGGATCTTCGCCACCACCTCCTCCACAGACATCGACTGTGCCATCGGCGTTGCCTGTTGCGGACACATTTGCAGGCAGGTATCGCACTGCTGGCAGGTGACGGCGTTCCACTGTACTTGCCCGCCGTCAAACGCCAGCGCCTGATGCGGACAACCTGGCACGCAGTCACCGCAGTGATTGCAGCGGCCGATCGTCCACGGATTGTGGCAGCTCTTACAGCGCAGATTACAGCCCTGTAAAAACAGCGCCAGGCGGCTGCCCGGCCCGTCGACGCAGGAGAAAGGGATCAGGTTACTGACGAAAGCGCATCTGCTGCTCATGGCTTACCACTCGGGGTTGTCGCTCAAGAATATGCGTATTGCGTGCGGCTTCTTCACCCAGCCAGGTGGTGTTGGTGCGTGAACCTGCGGCGCGGAATTTCTCCAGGTCCGACAGACGCACCATATAACCGGTAACACGCACCAAATCATTGCCCGCGACGTTGACGGTAAATTCACGCATTCCGGCGTTAAACGCACCGCGGCAGAGTTGTACTACGGCCTGTGGGTTGCGTTTGACAGTTTCGTCAAGGGTTAAAATATCGCTGATCCCGGCTTTGTACCAGGCGTGGTGCGGCGCAACGGCCAGCAAATGGGTAATCGGATCGGGTTCATCGCCATAAGGCAGACGCGCGCCTGGCGTGGTACCGATATCGGAACTGATGCCGGATTGCGCATGCAGCAGCGCGCGTTGCTTCCAGCCATGTTTGACTGGCGTATTTTCAACAAATGCCGCCAGTTGCTCGCTGATGCGGTAGCCGAGGGCATTGGCCTGCTCATCTTTGCCGTAGCGCCCTGCGATGTTCGCTTTATCGCACAGGATATTGACCGCTTCAGCCAGCCCGTACATGCCGAACATTGGCGCAAAACGATCGGCGGTGATCAGCCCCTCCTGCACAAGGAAACTATGCTCAAAGAAACCGGATTGTTGATACAGGAAGTCGCAGCGCGCATCGATAATAGCCAATTGTTGCTGGCAATAATGTGGCAGCCGCTGGGTAAAGAATTCCTCTAGAGAGCGGCTGCCTTCAGCGATGACTTTCAGGTTCAGCCGTACCAGCGTACTGCCGCCGCCGCCCAGTGGCAGCGAGTTGTAACAACTGACAATGCCATAACCCCCTTTTGTGAAAATATTATCATGCAGCGGGCCGTTGGCGATATGCGGCTTGCTGCACGCGCAGATATTACGGGCAACTTCCAGCAGCAGATCATCCGGCGTGATCTGCGGATCATAAATAAACGTCAGATTCGGCGCGACCTGCTTTAATTCAGCATCAGCGCGCAAGATAGCGCGGGTGACTGGCGTATCATAAGGGCCGATATTGGCGTGGACAAAGGCATCCGGCAAAGTTCTGTCGAGATAGCGCCAGAAGCGTTTTATTCGAATATCGATTTCTTCTTGTGTTAGAATTCTAACATATGGTTGTAGTAACGCATCCAGTTGCCCAAGGTAAACCGGCATACCGGTAACAGAGGGAACATGGTGATAAATAATGGTCAGCAAAGAGATCGCATCGTCCAGATCCTTTGCCCCTTCCAGCTCCAGCCACGCGGATCCGTTAGCCAGAAATTTGGCGTAATCCGGCAGGACATAACGCGGTTTGTAGGGCGCGTGCCCTTCAAACATATCGCAAATTGCCCCCTCGTCGAGCGCCTCTTGCGCAGCTTGCGGCAGCGCCGGATAGGGGAGGCTATTTTCCGCCTCCAGCGCGAGAAAATGGTGTTTCTGCTGCGGTGTGAGCGTTGAGCTGGTAACAATCTGCTGGCAGCGTGTCTGTAATCCTTGCGTAACCGGTATCGACATGATCTTCCTCTTTATCCCGTGCGTTCAGGGCGAGGAGTGTAAGTCACCGACGAATAACCACTTTTGATCCATACGCACCTTAGCGGTAATCACGACCGCTTTTGTGTTTTAAAGTTTGATGAGTGTCTCATTATGGTTTTGCAAACGTGAATTATGTTTTCATTAACTGTGATGAGCATCGAAGTGTAATCGTGGGTTGATGTTAGAATATTAACAAGCCCGAACAGAAAATCGGCATTACGCCGTCGGAGAGAATATGAGTGATTTAACGGCAAGCAGCCTGCGCGCGTTGCAATTAATGGATCTGACCACCCTGAACGACGATGACACTAACGAGAAAGTCATTGCGCTGTGCCATCAGGCCAAAACCCCGGTGGGGAACACCGCCGCCGTTTGCATCTATCCGCGTTTCATCCCGATTGCGCGTAAGACGCTGAACGCGCAGGGAACACCGAACGTGCGTATTGCGACGGTAACTAACTTCCCGCACGGTAACGATGATATCGACATTGCGCTGGCAGAAACCCGCGCGGCGATTGCCTACGGTGCTGATGAAGTTGACGTGGTATTCCCGTACCGCGCGCTGATCGCCGGTAACGAGCAGGTCGGTTTTGATCTGGTCAAAGCCTGTAAAGAGGCGTGTGCCGCAGCCAACGTGCTGTTGAAAGTGATCATCGAAACTGGCGAACTGAAAGAAGAAGCGCTGATCCGTAAGGCGTCAGAAATCGCGATTAAAGCGGGCGCTGACTTTATCAAGACCTCAACCGGGAAAGTACCGGTTAATGCCACACCGGAAAGCGCGCGCATCATGCTGGAAGTGATCCGCGATATGGGCGTTGAGAAAACCGTGGGCTTTAAACCGGCGGGCGGCGTGCGCAGCGCGGAAGACGCACAGCACTATCTGGCGATTGCCGATGAACTGCTTGGCGCCGACTGGGCCGATGCCCGTCACTATCGTTTTGGTGCATCAAGCCTGCTGGCAAGCCTGCTGAAAGCATTGGGACACGGCGACGGTAAGAGCGCAAGCAGCTACTGATAGCTGCATTTGCCGGGCCTGCACCTCTCCCCGCAGGCCGGGTAAGGTATCGCCGCCATCAGGCGGTATAGTATAGGCTGATGACACCATGTTTTGCCGGGTCACTTTGGTTGCCCGGTCGTATCATTCCGCAGGGGGTTACCTTGTTTCTCGCTCAAGAAATTATTCGTAAAAAACGCGATGGTCTCGCACTGAGTGATGAAGAGATCCGTTTCTTTATCAACGGAATTCGCGATAACACTGTTTCTGAAGGCCAGATCGCTGCGCTTGCCATGACCATCTTTTTCCATGATATGACCATGCCAGAACGCGTGTCGTTGACCATGGCAATGCGCGATTCCGGTACGGTTCTGGACTGGAAACACCTTAATCTCAACGGCCCAATTGTTGATAAACACTCTACTGGTGGCGTCGGGGATGTGACCTCATTGATGCTTGGCCCGATGGTTGCTGCCTGTGGTGGCTATATTCCGATGATTTCCGGGCGCGGTCTGGGACATACCGGCGGCACACTCGATAAACTGGAAGCTATTCCTGGCTTCGACATCTTCCCGGATGATAGCCGCTTCCGCGATATTATTAAGGATGTTGGTGTGGCGATTATCGGCCAGACCAACTCACTGGCACCGGCCGATAAACGTTTCTATGCCACTCGCGATATCACCGCAACGGTGGACTCGATCCCCCTGATCACCGCTTCCATTCTGGCGAAAAAACTGGCTGAAGGCCTTGATGCGTTAGTGATGGACGTTAAAGTCGGCAGTGGTGCGTTTATGCCGACTTATGCGCTCTCCGAACAACTGGCGGAGGCGATTGTGGGCGTGGCGAATGGCGCAGGCGTTCGCACCACCGCACTGCTGACCGATATGAATCAGGTGCTGGCTTCCAGTGCAGGCAATGCGGTGGAAGTGCGTGAAGCGGTGCAGTTCCTCACAGGCGAATACCGTAACCCGCGTCTGTTTGATGTCACGATGGCGCTGTGCGTGGAGATGCTGATTTCCGGCAAACTGGCGAAAGATGACGCGGAAGCCCGGGCGAAACTGCAAGCGGTGCTGGATAACGGAAAAGCGGCAGAGATCTTTGGCCGCATGGTCGCGGCGCAGAAAGGACCGACGGATTTCGTCGAGAACTATGCCAACTATCTGCCCTCCGCCACGTTGAGCAAAGCCGTTTATGCCGACGACGAAGGTTTTATTACTGCAATGGATACCCGCGCGCTGGGCATGGCGGTGGTGTCGATGGGAGGTGGCCGTCGACAGGCGACAGACAGCATCGATTACAGCGTTGGCTTTACCGATATGGTGCGTCTGGGCGATCGCGTGGATGGGCAGCGCCCGTTGGCAGTCATTCACGCGAAGGATGAAGCCAGTTGGCAGGACGCCGCGCAGGCGGTGAAGACTGCCCTCGTTGTGGACGACATCGCCGCAAAAGAGACACCTACGGTCTATCGACGCATTACTGAATAACGGTATACTGATCTGATCGCTTTTTTACAAAGCACAAGGTACGGAGAACATATGAAACGTGCATTTATTATGGTGCTGGACTCTTTCGGCATCGGCGCGACTGAAGACGCGGAGCGCTTCGGCGACGCGGGTTCCGACACTTTCGGCCATATCGCTGAAGTCTGTGCGAAAGGTGAAGCCGATACCGGGCGTAAAGGGCCGTTGCATCTCCCTAATCTGACCCGTCTTGGGTTGGCGAAAGCCCATGAAGGTGCGACCGGTTTTATCCCGGCCGGGATGGACGGTAACGCAGAAATCACCGGTGCTTACGCGTGGGCGCATGAGCTCTCTTCCGGTAAAGATACGCCGTCAGGCCACTGGGAAATCGCCGGTGTGCCGGTGCTGTTCGATTGGGGCTATTTTAGCGATATTGAAAACAGCTTCCCGCAGGCGCTGCTGGATAAACTGGTAGAACGCACAAATCTGCCGGGTTATCTCGGCAACTGCCACTCTTCCGGGACGGTGATCCTTGACCAACTGGGCGAAGAGCATATGAAAACCGGTAAGCCGATTTTCTACACCTCTGCGGACTCTGTCTTCCAGATCGCCTGTCATGAAGAGACGTTTGGTCTCGATAAGCTGTATGAACTGTGCGAAATAGCGCGCGAAGAACTGACCGAAGGTGGTTACAACATTGGCCGCGTGATTGCGCGTCCGTTTGTCGGTGATAAAGCGGGTAACTTCCAGCGCACCGGTAACCGCCATGACCTGGCCGTCGAGCCGCCGTCAGCAACCGTGCTGCAAAAACTGGTGGAAGAGAAAGACGGTCATGTGGTTTCCGTGGGCAAAATCGCCGACATCTATGCCAACTGTGGTATCACCAAAAAAGTGAAAGCCACCGGGCTGGATGCGCTGTTTGACGCCACCGTGAAAGAGATGAAAGAAGCGGGCGATAAGACCATTGTCTTTACCAACTTCGTTGATTTTGACTCATCATGGGGCCATCGCCGCGATGTCGCCGGTTATGCGGGCGGGCTGGAGCTGTTTGACCGCCGTCTGCCGGAGTTAATGGCGCTGGTGGGCGAGGACGATATCCTGATCCTTACCGCCGATCACGGCTGCGATCCAACCTGGAAAGGCACCGATCATACTCGTGAGCACATTCCGGTGCTGGTTTACGGCCCGAAAGTGAAACCCGGTTCGCTTGGCCACCGTGAAACGTTCGCGGATATTGGTCAGACGTTGGCGAAATACTTTGGCGTTTCTGATATGGACTATGGCAAAGCCATGTTCTGATGATTTTGGGCGGGAGTTTCCCGCCCTTTCTGTTCTAACGACATAAAGGAATTAACGATGGCTACCCCACATATTAATGCAGAAATGGGCGATTTCGCTGACGTTGTGCTGATGCCGGGCGATCCGCTGCGTGCGAAGCACATTGCTGAAACATTCCTCGAAGATTACCGCGAAGTGAACAACGTGCGCGGTATGCTGGGTTATACCGGTACTTACAAAGGCCGCAAAATCTCGGTAATGGGCCACGGTATGGGCATTCCGTCCTGCTCCATCTATAGCAAAGAGCTGATCACCGATTTTGGCGTGAAGAAAATCATTCGCGTCGGTTCCTGCGGTGCGGTGCGTATGGATGTGAAACTGCGTGATATCGTGATCGGTATGGGTGCCTGCACCGATTCCAAAGTAAACCGTATGCGTTTTAAAGATCATGACTTTGCGGCGATCGCTGATTTCGACATGGTGCGTAACGCCGTCGATGCGGCGAAAACGCTGGGCGTTGACGCGCGCGTGGGGAACCTGTTCTCTGCCGATCTGTTCTATTCTCCGGACGGCGAAATGTTCGATGTGATGGAGAAATACGGTATTCTCGGCGTGGAAATGGAAGCTGCGGGTATTTATGGTGTGGCGGCAGAATTCGGTGCGAAAGCGCTGACTATCTGCACTGTGTCCGATCATATCCGCACCCACGAGCAGACCACCTCTGCTGAGCGTCAGACGACGTTTAATGACATGATCAAAATTGCGCTGGAATCTGTCCTGCTGGGCGATAAAGCGTAACGTTTTGTTGTGCCGGGTGGAGGCGATACCTTACCCGGCCTGCATTCCCCTGGCCTGATAAAAGCAGCGCTATCAGGCGCTTGCCGTTAACGCATTGCTTTGACAATCCACGCAGACAGCTCGCGCAGTTCCTGTTCCTGATCCGGAAAATCTACCCGTAGCGTATCGCACTCCTGCGCCAGCATATCCGCCCGGTACAGGCAGCCCTGCAAACGCGCCGCCAGCGCTTCGAGCGGTGCCGGGTTCAGGCTGTCGGTAAATACCTGCGTGCGAGTGATATGGCCTTTCTCAACGTCGAAATGTAACTCCACGCCGCCCCAGGTAAAGCGCTCATCCAGTAAATGGCTGAAAGCTGGTGCCTGACCGAAGTTCCACTCCCAACTGCTCTGGCGGGCAAAGGTTTCGGCGAAATTGGGCAGATCCGGCGTTTTCTCCGGCGAGATAATTTCGGCTGTAACACGTTCGCCGTAGTGGCTGAAGAAGGCCTCTGTTATCGCCTGGCAAATCTTCTCGTGGGTGATGCCCGGCAGTAATTCCACCAGGTTGGCGACGCGTCCTCGCACGGAGGTAATGCCTTTCGCTTGCAGTTTTTTCTTGTCAGGATTGAGGTAGTTAGCCAGACGGCTAAGATCGGCATTTAACAGTAGCGTACTGTGGTGGAAGCCGCGATCGCGGGTTTCCCGGTAGGCGGATCCAGACACTTTGCGGTCACCTTCTGCGGTCTTCACGACCAGGTCGTTACGCCCGGAGGCTTCTGCCGTTACGCCGAGCGCATTCAGCGCCGCGAGCACAATACCCGTAGAGATGGTTTTGTTGTATTCGGGTTTCCCGGCCATAAAGGTAAAGCAGGTGTTGCCGAGATCGTGGAAAACCGCGCCGCCACCGCTGCTGCGCCGGGCCAGCCGCACGTTGTCTTCTTCCATGCGCCGCGTATTGCACTCTTTCCATGGGTTCTGCGCCCGGCCGATAACCACGGTCATTATAACCATTTCACACATGATAATTACTATCATTTATACGTTTTGGATTTTATTGGCATTAGATATCAAAGGGATACATGATTGATAATTTCCCATGTATCCTGCCGTTACCCCCTGCCACTATATCAGTCTGCAATATTGGCAGTACTGGCAAGCATTTCTTTCTTCACGCGAAACACTGTAGCTCTACCGCAATCACACAGCTTTGCGATCTCGTCCGGCGTGTTCTTCCCGGCTTGAAGCATATCAATGATTTTACTGTGTAATTCCTTGTTTTTTTGCTTACCCTTGTACTTCTTAGCCTCTTTAGCAAGAGCGATCCCTTCATTGCGACGGGATGCGATCATACCTCTTTCAAATTCAGCAACGGCTCCCATCATGGTTAAGATCAGACGGGACTGTGGGGAATTATCAAAACTCATTGAGTTAGCGAGGAATTGAACAGTGATCCCGCGATCAACGAGGTTATCAATCATTTCCAGCAAATCGCGGGTATTACGTGCAAGGCGATCAATCGAGTGAGTAACGAGCGTATCACCTTCGCGGAGGTGTGAAAGCAGGTTCAACAGTTCAGGCCGTTCGCTGGTGGACTTGCCTGATTCCTTCTCTGTAACGATTTTGTCGCAAACAGGTTCTAGTACTGCTAACTGACGCTCAAGGTTCTGATCCTTTGTCGAGACTCTCGCATAGCCAAAAATCATTGTCCTGCCCTCACTACCAATTAGTATCATTTAAATTCTTTCAACGCATAAATGATACTAAACGAGACGCAAAAGAGGAGTATCACAAGGGATTACCCAAAAGAGATTTTTGATCGTTCTTTTTTTAGTCGATACAGGGTTAGTGAAAAGTTCGGTACCGAGATCTGAGTACGCGGCATTTTGTCGGCGGGGTTGAACTTGATCAGGCGAACGAGATTTTAAATCAGGCAGATCAAAACTGATTGCACTTTTATCTGAGTAAACGATCCCTTTAACTTTTTTGTCAAAAATCGGGATGTCCTGGATTTGATTGATTTTTGTACTTAAGACCAGTACTTTTAGCGAGGGCGAAGAAGGGGCCTACTAAAGGCCACGCTCGTGAACACAACTCAAGACATACCAATACGCTTTAACTAAAATACTGGACGTTAGTTAATAAAGTTTAAGCTCCCAATCAGTACTATCATAAATGCCTATGTACGCAATAAGATTATCATCTTTTTCCACTAATAAATCGTATTCAACAGGTTTTTTCACCGCAGCCAGAACACAAGATTTGACATCAGATACTGTTTTTCCAAATAATTTTAATTCATCCCATGTAAAATCAAAACCATATATTTCAGAAGCGACCAACTCTTCAAATTCAGGCATCCCCATCCCATGGGGAGCAATTCCCACTCCCTCGAAATCAAACAATCGCCACTTCCAATTGTTATCAGGGATTTTATTCAAAAGATCTGATAACATGATTTTTACTCCATCTTCAGTAAAAACATTTCCGCTCTCTGTATTCATTTTGGTATCTCCAATTCTTTTGCTGGGCCGTGTTGTAATGTTCCACCCGTAGGGTTCAATATGTAGCCATGTTGGTGCGGATTAGGATGATTTCCTGGTCGTCCATGATCTGTAAAATCAATATCCCTTTTTGGCACAAGTTGGTTGTTAGCATCATAACCCCATTCCCTCGCTTGGGTATAATCACCTCGACGTCCGGATTTTGTTCCTAATTGTGTATGTGGAACGTTAGTATCGGGGACAGGGTTACCAAATTTATCTCGTGGTAGTTTGCGTTCAGGACGATATGAGCCAAATTGAAGGGGAGCTTTTTTCATACCAAATAATACAGCAGAAGCAGCTATTATCGCACCCTCTGTTTGCTCATTAAGTACTTGATCGTATCCTTTAACAGCATCTCCACCCAACTGTTCTGCTGTTTTCCTGAAGCCCTCAACATTACCATTATATACACCACCCGCCGCCAGTAAACGTCCTGCGGCCTTGCTGTTAATTGTCTGGTATGTCGGCTCAGAAGTTGGGGTTGATGTTCCACCGGAGAAAGACAGTAAAAACGAAGTTGGACGGGGCTTTCCAGTACGGTAGTACCTGCATCCGACAGAATTCCTGTACTCTTTAAGGATCTGTTCAGCACCATTCATTTCAAACGCTTGGTAATTCTTACAAATAAGTTGACCTTCGTCATCAATATAGAAAAGCTCTCCTGGGGAACCATAACGGTTTAACATCACGATTTCACCTCTGAAGACAAGGTATCTCAGACGTCTTTCAGTATTGAATCCATTGGTATGATTGTTTTGGTAAGCATAGTTACGTGAATATGATGGTCGGGGTCTTAACCCTTCAACATGATAATGATCACGGTATCTGTCATCAAACTCGTACTCCTGCCTGATGTAATCCCATGTAACAGAAGGACGCGTGATCAGTTCATACTTCTCTGGTTCAAGATTATCCCTTGACAGGTAGAACAAGTTAAATCCCGGTAAACTAAAACTCATAACCACCTCCTTTTGGTAATGTCCTGTATATTTTATAACCATAGAAGAGCATTGAAAACAGAGAATTATTTCCCTACATTGATTATCAGAAAAAGGGCCGCTTTCGCGACCTTGTGTAACATCGTACTCATTGAGAACGATCAAGTACCATGTACGCTGGCTGGCACATGCTGCCACGTTCCTGTAGCCAGTAGTAGTCAAGATCGGCTACATGCACATCCAGCCCCGAATCCACACGGTTTATCTGTAGTCGAAGTCCTACAGTATCTTTATATGACAACCCTGATTTAACAACGTATTTGTACTTAACGCCGCTTTCTTCTTCAAATGACTTGAGATAAGGGGTGATTTGCTTCTGAATTTCTTTCAAACAAATAATTTCATTGCCAATAACAAAGGGCTTTTCGATTTTCCGTCAGGTACTGCCGCTATTGACGAAACAGAAATACAAAATAACATAGCTGCGATGGAAGTATTTTTCATTTTAATATTCCTTATTGAAGGTTAGTACTTAATACTTCGCCAGTGTCAGCAAGGGGTACTCTATATTTTTAAACGCACCGAAACCGTTTTGAGCCTGTGCTCTGTGTCCGTAAAGGGTGACTAATTTTTTGTCTTTATCGTACCAACTGTATGATGAAAATTTTGGTTCAGTAATTCCGTCAGTCCATTTAAACTGGTACTGGGCAGAATTTTCTACAGCTACCTTACAAATATAATCTCCTGCTTTATGTTTCGAAGCGGGCATCTGGCGGAAAATGCACTCCTCCACTGCCAGGTTGAACCACGGATCGTAAGATTCAGAGATAAGCAGACGAAGCGTCGACATAGCCGATATCCTTTCTTCGATTTTTCAATAGATTGCCACTAGCGGTAACCGCTACTCTTTCTTTTCGTGCTCTTCTTCTTCCGGCACGGATTTGTTAGCCGTTAGCAGGAACGGCGATTGTTGCCAGCGAGTGCGTTTACCCTGCAAAAGCGTACGCGTCAGCACGACGCCAATGGCCAGCGACAGCAGCAGCATCAGACGCAGAATATTGGTGGTGTTATCCACCTGACGGGCTTCCGTCGCCAGCGTGTGGGTATCCAGCGTCAGGCGCAGATAACCCAGCGGGCCGCTTTTCCCCTGAATGGGTTCGACAATTTGTTGACTGAAATAGCCGCCAGCTTTCTTACCATCGAGCGCCAGCCGGTCGCGAACATCAATGCTTTCGCCCGAACGTGCAATGAGATCGCCCTGTGCGTCATACACGCCGGCATCGAGGATCCGACTCCCTTCCGTAAGCTGGCGTAACACGACATCAATACGTTTTGCATCCGGCGCTTCGGTACGCATCAGCGGAGTAAGGTTGAGCGCCACCTGGCGCGCCAGGGTTCTGGCCAGCTCTTCAAACTGTGGATTGCGCTGGCGTTGATGGTTCTGGCTGAACCAGGATGCGCCCTGCATCAGCGCGACCAGCAATGCCAGACAGATGAGGACGATTACGGCGCGATGCAGCCGAAATTTAAGTTTTGCGCGAGCCATATTCCACCTGTTGAAAATTTGAGGCTTAATGTTGCCAGAAGCGCTGGTTACAAGGTAGCCTCATGCGTTATTTTCCCCTCCGATGCTTTCTGGCGCGAATGTTTTTACAGGAGCTTTAATGCTTAACAGTTTGACCTGGTGCGATCTGCCCGATGATGTTTCTCAGTGGCCAGGGTTGCCACTCTCTTTAAGTGGCGATGAGGTAATGCCTCTGGACTATCACGCCGGTCGAAGCGGCTGGCTCCTGTATGGGCGCAATCTTGATAAAACGAGCCTGACGGCCTACCAGCGCAAACTGGGTGCAGCAATGGTGATTGTGGCGGCCTGGTGCGTTGATGATTATCAGGTGATCCGTCTGGCGGGCTCGTTAACGCCGCGCGCTTCGCGTCTGGCGCATGACGAAGGTATGGATGTTGCGCCGCTGGGCAAAATCCCGCATTTACGTTCGCCAGGGCTGCTGGTGATGGATATGGATTCCACCGCGATTCAGATCGAGTGTATTGACGAGATTGCGAAGCTTGCCGGTACGGGCGAGATGGTGGCGGAAGTGACCGAACGTGCGATGCGCGGCGAGCTTGATTTCACCGCCAGCTTGCGCAGCCGTGTGGCAACATTGAAAGGGGCGGATGCCAACATTCTGATGCAGGTGCGTGAATCATTGCCGCTGATGCCGGGTCTGGTGCAACTGGTGTTGAAGCTGGAGACGCTGGGCTGGAAAGTGGCGATTGTCTCCGGCGGCTTTACCTTTTTTGCTGATTACCTGCGCGACAAGCTGCACCTCACGGCGGCAGTGGCGAATGAGCTGGAAATCATGGACGGAAAATTCACCGGCCATGTATTGGGCGATATCGTCGATGCCCGGTACAAAGCCAATACGTTGCAAGCGCTCGCTGAGAAGTACGAGATTCCGGCCACGCAAACCGTCGCCATTGGCGATGGCGCGAATGACCTGCTAATGATCAAAGCCGCCGGGCTGGGGATCGCCTTCCACGCTAAACCCAAAGTGAATGAGAAAGCGGAAGTCAGCATTCGTCACGCCGACCTGATGGGCGTATTTTGTATTCTTTCCGGTAGTATCAATAAGAAGTAGAGGTGATTGTGGCGAAAGCTCCCAAACGTGCGTTTGTCTGTAATGAATGCGGCGCGGATTATCCGCGCTGGCAGGGGCAGTGTAGCGCCTGCCATGCATGGAACACCATTACTGAAATCCGTGTGGCCGCTTCGCCCACCGTGGCGCGTAATGAGCGTCTTTCCGGCTATGCCGGGAATGCGGGCGTCTCGAAAGTGCAGAAACTTTCGGAAATCAGTCTGGAAGAGCTGCCGCGTTTTTCGACCGGTTTTAAAGAGTTTGACCGCGTGCTCGGCGGCGGCGTTGTGCCGGGAAGCGCCATTCTGATTGGCGGCAACCCTGGCGCAGGGAAGTCAACGTTGCTGTTGCAAACGCTGTGTAAGCTCGCTGAACAGATGAAAACCCTGTATGTCACCGGTGAAGAGTCGTTGCAACAGGTTGCGATGCGCGCCCATCGCCTGGGTCTGCCGACGAGCAACCTGAATATGCTTTCGGAAACCAGCATTGAGCAAATCTGCATGATTGCCGATGAAGAACGACCCAAACTGATGGTGATCGACTCGATTCAGGTGATGCATATGGCGGACATTCAGTCGTCGCCCGGCAGCGTCGCTCAGGTGCGCGAGACTGCGGCCTACCTGACGCGGTTCGCGAAAACCCGCGGTGTGGCGATTGTTATGGTCGGCCATGTCACGAAAGATGGTTCGCTGGCGGGGCCAAAAGTGCTGGAGCACTGTATCGATTGCTCGGTGCTGCTCGACGGCGATGCCGATTCCCGTTTTCGCACCTTGCGTAGCCACAAAAACCGCTTTGGTGCCGTGAATGAGCTGGGCGTGTTTGCGATGACTGAGCAGGGGCTGCGCGAAGTCAGCAACCCTTCGGCCATTTTTCTTAGCCGCGGGGATGAAGTGACCTCCGGTAGCTCTGTGATGGTGGTATGGGAAGGGACGCGCCCGCTACTGGTTGAGATCCAGGCGCTGGTGGATCACTCGATGATGTCGAACCCGCGCCGCGTGGCGGTAGGCCTGGAGCAGAACCGCCTGGCGATTCTGCTGGCGGTGTTGCATCGCCACGGCGGCTTGCAGATGGCGGATCAGGACGTGTTCGTGAACGTCGTCGGCGGGGTAAAAGTGACCGAAACCAGTGCAGATTTGGCACTGCTGCTGGCAATGGTTTCCAGCCTGCGCGACAGACCGCTGCCACAGGACCTGGTGGTGTTTGGCGAAGTGGGACTGGCTGGTGAGATCCGTCCGGTGCCGAGTGGCCTGGAGCGTATTTCCGAGGCGGCCAAACACGGTTTCCGCCGCGCGATTGTTCCGGCGGCAAACGTGCCGAAAAAAGTGCCGGAAGGAATGCAGATTTTCGGCGTGAAGAAGCTCTCAGATGCGCTAACCGTCTTTGACGACTTATAATTGGCTAAAGATTTTTGCAGGAGGCAACAATGTCGTCATTTGCTTATTTAAAAACCGCTATTCGCCAGAAGGGCTGCACGTTACAACAAGTGGCAGATGCCAGCGGTATGACCAAAGGCTATTTAAGCCAACTGCTGAATGCGAAGATTAAAAGCCCCAGCGCACAAAAGCTGGAGGCGTTGCACCGCTTCCTCGACCTTGAGTTTCCCCGGCGGCAGAAAAATATTGGTGTGGTATTCGGTAAGTTTTATCCGCTGCATACCGGCCATATCTATTTGATCCAGCGCGCCTGTAGTCAGGTTGACGAATTGCACATTCTCCTCGGCTACGACGAAACGCGCGATCGCGAGCTGTTTGAAGACAGCGCGATGTCGCAGCAGCCGACGGTCAGCGATCGGCTACGCTGGCTTCTGCAAACCTTTAAATATCAGAAGAATATTCGTATTCATGCTTTTAATGAAGAGGGCATGGAGCCGTATCCGCACGGCTGGGATGTCTGGAGTAAAGGCATCAAAGCGTTTATGACAGAGAAAGGTATCACGCCAAACTGGATCTACACCTCGGAAGAGGCTGATGCGCCGCAGTATCTGCAACATTTGGGGATTGAGGCCGTGCTGGTGGATCCGCAGCGTACGTTTATGAATATCAGCGGCTCGCAGATCCGTGAAAACCCATTCCGCTACTGGGATTATATTCCGACGGAAGTAAAACCGTTCTTTGTCCGCACGGTGGCTATTCTGGGCGGTGAATCCAGCGGTAAATCGACGCTGGTGAATAAACTCGCCAATATTTTTAATACAACCAGCGCGTGGGAATATGGACGGGATTATGTATTTTCTCATCTCGGCGGCGATGAGATTGCGCTGCAATATTCTGATTACGATAAAATTGCTTTAGGCCATGCGCAATATATCGATTTCGCGGTGAAATATGCGAATAAAGTGGCTTTTATCGATACTGATTTTGTCACCACGCAGGCATTTTGCAAAAAATATGAGGGGCGTGAACATCCCTTCGTACAGGCGTTAATTGATGAATATCGCTTCGATTTAGTAATCCTGTTGGAAAATAATACACCGTGGGTGAATGATGGCTTAAGAAGTCTGGGCAGTTCGGTTGACCGGAAAGAGTTTCAGGATTTGTTGGTTTCCATGTTACAGGAGAACCATATTGATTTTGTCCGCGTTGAATCGGCTGATTATGATTCGCGGTTCCTGCAGTGTGTTGAATTAGTTAAGAAATTGATGGGCACATAAGCGTGCGCAGAGCGCATTTAAAATATGCATTTTCCGTAATGATCTGCATTGAATATATACCCTAAATAACTCGAGTTGCAGGAAGGCGGCGACGCAGTGACAAATTCGTCGGGAACGAATTTGCCCAACCGAAGGTTGGCCTCCGGTGAGAGACAGGATGTCTCTCAGTAATCCTCAGGAGCTTACTTTAGTAAGTGACTGGGGTGAGCGACAAATCTGCCGGGAGCAGATTTGAACGCTGTAAGCAGCGGCCCCGAGGGGTAAGGCTCAGGGATGAGCCGAATAAAAAAGCCAACGCACATGCAGCTTGAAGTATGACGGGTATAACCACGTAATGATTCGCCGTAAGCGGTGAATTCTCTGCGCATTTCGGGGAAAGCGTGTTGGGGAAAGGGGAAAAAGCGGATGGGAAATCCATCCGCTTTGACGATGCTTATTTAGCGATACGTTTGTATTTAATACGTTTTGGCTCCAGCGCTTCAGCACCAAGCGTCCGTTTTTTATACTCTTCGTATTCGGTGAAGTTACCTTCGAAGAACTCGACTTTACCTTCATCCTGGTAATCCAGAATGTGGGTGGCGATACGGTCAAGGAACCAGCGGTCGTGCGAGATAACCATTGCGCAACCCGGGAATTCGAGCAGGGCGTTTTCCAGCGCGCGTAGCGTTTCGATATCCAGGTCGTTGGTTGGTTCATCGAGCAGCAGCACGTTGCCGCCTACCTGCAGCAGCTTCGCCAGATGCAGACGACCGCGCTCACCGCCGGAGAGTTCGCCAACGCGTTTACCCTGATCGGTGCCTTTAAAGTTAAAGCGACCAACATAAGCACGGCTCGGCATTTCGGTATTGCCGATACGCATGATATCCAGCCCGCCGGAAACTTCTTCCCACACGGTTTTGCTGTTATCCATGGCGTCACGGAACTGGTCAACCGAGGCAAGTTTCACGGTATCACCCAGGGTAATGGAGCCGCTATCCGGCTGCTCCTGACCGGACATCATACGGAACAGCGTCGATTTACCCGCGCCGTTTGGACCGATGATGCCGACAATGGCGCCTTTAGGTACGGAGAAGGACAGATTGTCAATCAACTGGCGATCGCCGTAGGATTTGCTGAGGTTGCTGACCTCAACCACTTTGTCACCCAGACGTGCTCCAGGCGGAATAAACAGTTCGTTGGTTTCGTTACGTTTCTGGTATTCCGTGCTGTTAAGTTCTTCAAAGCGCGCCAGACGGGCTTTGCCCTTCGACTGACGGCCTTTCGCACCCTGACGAACCCACTCCAGCTCTTTCTCAATAGATTTACGGCGAGCCGCTTCCTGAGAGGCTTCCTGCGCCAGACGCTGATCTTTTTGTTCCAGCCAGGAGGAGTAGTTGCCTTCCCACGGAATGCCTTCGCCGCGGTCTAGCTCAAGGATCCAGCCTGCGACGTTATCAAGGAAGTAACGGTCGTGGGTGATCGCCACCACGGTGCCTTCGAAGTCGTGCAGGAAGCGTTCCAGCCACGCAACGGATTCAGCATCAAGGTGGTTAGTTGGTTCGTCAAGCAGCAGCATGTCCGGCTTTTCGAGCAGCAGGCGGCACAGCGCGACACGGCGGCGTTCACCACCGGAAAGGTTAGCAACTTTGGCATCCCAGTCCGGCAGACGCAGGGCATCCGCAGCACGCTCCAGTTGCACGTTCAGGTTGTGACCGTCGTGCGCCTGGATAATCTCTTCAAACTTACCTTGCTGCGCGGCCAACTTGTCGAAGTCCGCATCGGGTTCCGCGTACTTCGCGTACACTTCATCCAGGCCTTTCAGCGCATTAACCACTTCGGAAACAGCTTCTTCAACCGATTCACGGACAGTATGTTCCGGGTTCAGTTGTGGTTCCTGCGGCAGATAACCAATTTTGATGCCGGGCTGCGGGCGGGCTTCACCTTCGATGTCTGTATCGATGCCGGCCATGATGCGCAGCAGGGTAGATTTACCGGCACCGTTAAGACCCAACACGCCGATTTTTGCGCCCGGGAAGAAGCTTAGCGATATATTTTTCAGAATATGACGTTTCGGCGGGACAACTTTGCCGACACGATGCATGGTATATACGAATTGAGCCACGTTGGACTTCGCCTCTTTGTTATGAGAGTAGTATTCAACAGCGGAGTGTAGCGGTTTTCGACGCTTAATCCCAGCCAACAGCGCCCACACTGTTAAATCACCACAAAAAGGTAAAAAAGTGTGCAGAACATGGCGCGTAGCGGCATGCCCGGTTAGCATTAACTCATTATGCGGCATGAGGCTGCCAATAACGTGACAGAAAGAGGAAAGAGCTGTGCAGAGAGCTAAACATGCCGCCTGGCGATTTGCGGCGGCCTGCGTTTGTTTGCTGTCCCTCAGCAATATGGCGCGCGCAGATTCACTGGATGAACAACGTAACCGTTATGCGCAGATCAAAAACGCATGGGATAACAAGCAAATGGATGTCGTGCAGCAACTTCTGCCCACGCTGACTGATTATCCGCTGTATCCCTATTTGCAATATCGCCAGATTACTGACGATCTGATGAATCAACCGGCCATCACGGTGACTAACTTCGTGCAGCAGAACCCGACGCTGCCGCCAGCACGCACGCTGAAATCCCGTTTTGTTAACGAACTGGCACGGCGTGAAGACTGGCGCGGGTTGCTGGCTTTTAGCCCGGAGAAACCCGCCACAACCGAAGCGCAATGTAACTACTATTTCGCCAAGTGGAATACCGGGCAGGCAGATGAGGCTTGGGCGGGAGCAAAAGATCTCTGGTTGAGCGGTAAAAGCCAACCGAATGCCTGTGACCGGTTGTTTGGTGCCTGGCGCGCTTCCGGAAAGCAGGATCCGCTGACATTTCTTGAACGCATCCGGCTGGCCATGAAAGCCGGTAATACGCAACTGGTGACGCTGCTGGCCGGGCAGATGCCCGCTGATTATCAAACTATCTCTCAGGCCATCATTAACCTTGCCAACAATCCCAACAGCGTCATGACGTTTGCCACTACCACCGGCGCGACCGACTTCACCCGGCAAATGGCGGCGGAAGCGTTTGAAAGCGTTGCCCGGCAGGATGTGGAAAATGCCCGTTTGCTGATCCCTTCGCTGGCGCAGGCGCAGCAACTGACGGAGGATCAAATTCAGACGCTGCGTGATATTGTCGCCTGGCGTTTGATGGGGAATGACGTCACCAGCGAACAGGCGCGTTGGCGCGATGATGCGGTGATGCGCTCGCAATCCACATCGCTTCTGGAGCGGCGGGTGCGGATGGCGATCGGCGCTGGCGATCGTCGCGGCCTGAATACCTGGCTTTCCCGTTTGCCGATGGAGGCGAAAGAGAAAGATGAGTGGCGTTACTGGCAGGCTGATTTGTTGCTGGAGCGCGGCCGTGATGAAGAGGCCAAATCGATCCTGCATGCGTTGATGCAGCAGCGCGGCTTTTATCCGATGGCGGCAGCACAGCGCTTAGGGGAAGATTACCAACTTCATATTGATAAAGTGCAAGGTAACCCCGATCCGGCGTTGGTTCAGGGCGCTGAAATGGCTCGGGTGCGCGAATTGATGTACTGGGGGCTGGATAATACCGCCCGCAGTGAATGGGCTAATCTGGTCACCAGCCGCCCGCAGCAACAGCAGGCGCAACTGGCGCGCTATGCCTTCAACCAGCACTGGTGGGATCTCAGCGTGCAGTCCACTATTGCCGGTAAATTGTGGGATCATCTTGAAGAGCGATTCCCACTGGCCTACCGCGATTTGTATGCGCGTTACACCAACGGTAAAGTCATTAGCCAGAGCTATGCGATGGCGATTTCCCGTCAGGAGAGCGCGTGGAATCCAACGGCGCGTTCACCGGTCGGCGCGAGTGGGTTAATGCAGATTATGCCCGGCACCGCCACCCATACAGTGAAGGTGTTTAACATTGCCAGTTATCGCAATGCCAGCCAGCTTTTCGATCCGGAAACCAACATCAACATTGGCACCAGCTACCTGCAATATGTTTATCAGCAGTTCGGCAACAACAGGATTTTCTCCTCAGCGGCGTATAACGCCGGGCCGGGCAGGGTTCGTAGCTGGTTGAACAACAGCGCCGGAAAACTGGATGTAGTGGCGTTTGTGGAGAGTATTCCGTTCTCGGAAACCCGCAGCTACGTGAAAAACGTCCTCACTTACGATGCTTACTACCGTTATTTCCTTGATGGTGGCAAACCGGTCATCTTTACTGACGCCGAATGGCAGCGCCGTTACTGATTTCTAAGGTTTATGCTATGCTGTGTACTCTTTAACGAGTACACTCTTTTCGGAAGCCTGTCCAGAGGCTTCCGAAACCAACGAATGGCGGAAAACTATGACTCAGCAATCTCCTTATTCAGCAGCAATGGCCGAACAGCGCGACCAGGAGTGGCGACGCTTTGTCGAGTTGGTCAGGCAGTCATATGAAAAGGATCTGCATCTTCCGTTGCTTAATTTGATGCTTACGCCGGATGAGCGCGAGTCGTTGGGGACGCGGGTGCGAATTATCGAAGAGTTGTTGCGCGGCGAGATGAGCCAGCGCGAGCTGAAAAGCGAACTGGGCGCGGGTATTGCGACTATTACCCGCGGCTCAAACAGCCTGAAAGCGGCACCTGCCGATTTGCGCCTGTGGCTGGAGCAGACGCTGCTGAACGATCAGCGGTAAACCGCGTTATGAAATGGGCTTAGCGCCAGAATTACCGCCTGATGGTAAACGCTCTCGCGGGTGAGTTTACCGGCAGTGAAAACACCAATCGCTCCCTCTTTACGGCCAATTTCATCAATGCCGGTGTCGTGTGACATCACCGGTCCGAGCGCTTCACCGGCGCGCACTCTCTGCAAAATAATCTCTGGCAGCGGCAGCGTGGCTGAGCGCGCTTCGCCCTGCATTTCTGGGTTTTCGATGACTACCCAGCTAAACGTACTGCCTTCATCAATCCCTGCTTCAATGGCAACCCAGAAATCGGCGTCAGGCCGCAGCTTGCGGGCATTGTTAACGCGATTACGTGCGCCAGCCCGCGTTTCCTGACTGCCAAACGGTTGTTCAGGCACGCCGCTATCGACGGAGACCGATTCTATATGGCAGGATCCTTCGCCGAAGATCTCGTTAAAAGCGTGCAGAATAGCCCGAATTTTCGCGGGATTTGTGGTAGCTGAGACAACATGGTGCATAATCTATAATTGGCTTGTCCGAAACGAGACGCGTTCTTTATCCCGGACAGAGGCCTTCCTCAGATAATAAATTCATCGCAGTATAATGGATAAAAAAGCATGTTACAGGTATACCTTGTTCGCCACGGTGAAACGCAGTGGAACGCCGAGCGTCGTATTCAAGGCCAGTCAGACAGTCCGTTAACCGACAAAGGGGAAACGCAGGCGTGGCAGGTGGCTGAACGCGCGAAAGCGCTGGGCATCACCCATATTATTGCCAGCGATCTGGGGCGTACCCGTCGCACGGCTGAGATCATCGCTGATGCCTGCGGTTGCGAGATTTCGCTTGAGCCGCGTCTACGCGAGCTGGATATGGGCGTGCTCGAATGCCGTCATATCGATTCCCTGACGGAAGAAGAAGAGAGCTGGCGTTGCCAGTTAGTGAATGGCACGGCTGATGGCCGTATTCCTGACGGTGAGTCGATGCAGGAGCTGAGCGATCGTATGCACGCTGCGCTGGCTACTTGTCTGGAGCTACCGGAAGGAAGCCGTCCGATGCTGATCAGTCACGGTATGGCGCTGGGCTGCTTGGTGAGTACCATTCTTGGGCTTCCGGCTTATGCAGAACGCCGTCTGCGTCTGCGCAACTGCTCCATCTCCCGCATCGATTACCAGCACAGCCCGTGGTTGGCATCCGGCTGGGTGGTGGAAACCGCAGGCGACGTTTCGCATCTCGACGCTCCTGCGCTGGATGAATTACAGCGTTAACGGCGGATTGGTACCAGATATTCGCAGCGAATATGTAACGGCGGCTCACGGTCGCGTGAGTCGTCAGGCTGCGGGTAGAAATGCTCAATATCCTGACCTTTGCGGCGCGTAAGGTTGAGTATCGGCATGCATGTGCCATAAACGGTCAGAATAAAGTCCTGTAATTCGTCCGGGGAGCCTTCAAAAGAGAAGGCCACGTAATCGCCGCCCTCCAGTAATACCCGCTGTGCATTGCTCAAATAGCCATTCGCCATTTCCGGTGTCAGCGCCGTAGTGTAAAACACCTCCTGTTCATCGTCTTTCTCGAGGCTGGGGCGCGGTTCGTGCAGCCCGTACAACTCCTGAGGAAGCGTCGGCGAATTGCTTAAAAATTCACGCCAGAACTGGATGCGCATTTGGTTACGGAAATCAGAGATCTCCTCCAGCGAGCAGGTGTAGCTCTGCGTTGTGCCGATCAGGTGCATCTGCGGCAGCGTTACAAATTCATGCTTGGGCAAGGTAAACTTGCCAAGACGCAGCGGCGGGCGGATACCAAAGGCGCTCCAGTCCGGTGAACGACGATAGAGCGCAGGCGTGACGGTAAACTGTTTTTTGAAAGCCCGGGTGAACGTTTGCTGTGAATCGAAACGATACTGTAGTGCAATATCAAGAATAGGACGGGCGGTAAGCCGTAATGCGACTGCGGATTTTGACAGGCGACGAGCGCGGATGTAAGCACCAATGGCATGGCCGGTGACGTCTTTGAACATCCGTTGCAAATGCCACTTGGAATAGCCCGCTTTTGCCGCCACATTATCTAATGAGAGCGGCTGATCCAGATGGCCTTCCAGCCAGGCGAGTAGGTCCCGAATGATCCCAGCCTGATCCATACAATATCCTCTTCCTTAATACAGCGATGAACACCTGATACCAGGGGACGGATAATAGCGGGTTTTTAAGGCTTTAGCATTCGGTGTTTTTTTTATGCACAAATTCGCATTGTGACTGATTTTCATCATAAATTTTGTAAAGTGGTGATCTGCAAACAGTTTCTCATTTGAAAACTGAATAGTTGCTAAAGGTAATATTCAAAAATGGTAACAATATGAAATACACGAAGTTATGCATTCCTGCATTGATGTTGGTGGCGTGGAGTTCAGCCCATGCGGAACAGATTGGTTCTGTGGATACGGTCTTTAAAATGTTTGGCCCGGATCACAAAATTGTAGTTGAGGCGTTTGACGACCCGGATGTTAAAAACGTGACCTGTTATATCAGCCGGGCGAAAACCGGCGGTATCAAGGGCGGACTGGGATTGGCGGAGGATACTTCGGATGCCGCCATTTCTTGCCAGCAGGTTGGGCCGGTTGAACTGAGCGATAAAATTAAAAACGGTAAGGCGCAGGGCGATGTGGTCTTCCAGAAACGGACTTCGCTGGTATTTAAAAAATTGCAGGTAGTGCGTTTCTATGACGCAAAACGTAACACTTTGGCATATTTAGCCTACTCCGACAAAGTCGTTGAAGGTTCGCCGAAGAATGCTTTAAGTGCAGTTCCTATCATTCCGTGGAGCAAATAGCAGAAATCAAAAAGCGGCGCCTGAGCGCCGCTTTTTTTATCAATTTTCGCTTATTCCTGCAGATCGCCGCAGAAACGGTAACCTTCGCCATGAATGGTGGCGATGATTTCCGGCGTGTCTGGCGTGGATTCAAAATGTTTGCGAATGCGGCGAATCGTCACGTCCACGGTGCGGTCATGCGGTTTCAGCTCGCGGCCGGTCATTTTTTTCAACAGTTCGGCACGGGACTGGATTTTACCCGGATTTTCGCAGAAGTGCAGCATCGCGCGGAATTCACTGCGCGGCAGCTTATACTGTTCGCCGTTTGGGCTGACCAGTGAGCGGCTGTTGATATCCAGTTCCCACCCGTTGAACTTGTAGCTGTCAACGCTGCGGCGTTCTTCGCTGACTGTGCCCAGGTTCATGGTGCGGGACAGCAGATTGCGGGCGCGGATAGTCAGTTCACGTGGGTTGAACGGCTTCGTGATGTAGTCGTCGGCACCAATTTCGAGGCCCAAAATCTTATCGACTTCGTTATCACGACCAGTCAGGAACATCAGTGCTACGTCTGCCTGCTCGCGCAGTTCGCGCGCCAGCAAAAGACCATTTTTACCTGGCAGGTTAATATCCATAATCACCAGGTTGATATCATTTTCAGCAAGAATCTGATGCATTTCAGCGCCATCAGTCGCTTCAAAGACATCGTAGCCTTCTGCTTCGAAAATGCTTTTTAACGTGTTGCGTGTTACCAACTCGTCTTCAACAATAAGAATGTGCGGGGTCTGCATGTTTGCTACCTAAATTGCCAACTAAATCGAAACAGGAAGTACAAAAGTCCCTGACCAGCCTGGTGCATGTCGAAAATTAACATGACGGCATACCATGACTAAAGTACGTAATTGCGTTCTTGATGCACTTTCCATCAACGTCAACAACATCATTAGCTTGGTCGTGGGCACTTTCCCTCTGAACCCGACAGTGTCAAAAACGGCTGTCATCCTAACCATTTTAACAGCAACATAACAGGCTAAGACGTAAATGACACCCAATAAAACTACGCTTCGTTGACATATATCAAGTTCAATTGTAGCACGTTAACAGTCTGGCGAAATCTTCACGGCCAAATGCCAGAGCTGGCGACTATTTATCAATAAACCAACTAGTTGCGCATATTAATTGATAGATATGATGAATCCAATACAAGAACGAAATACAGTAATAAAATACTATGTATAAACAGAGGGATAAGCCCTTTCTGTTAACATCTTAGCAGGTACGATTGCTGATAAACAGTTTAGCTTTTTTAATTGTGTGTAATCTGAAAATCAATGATTTGTGTTAGAAAATTGTAAATTCGCTCTGCGTAGTATGTTGATATATGTCACATTCTCCTGCGGAATCAGTAAGAAGAGAAAGTAAAATGCAATTGGTTGTAGTGCTTGTTTGCCCTGCGAGGCCCGAAAATGTTGGGGCTGCTGCCCGGGCGATGAAAACCATGGGGTTTCATGACTTGCGCATCGTCGATAGCGATGCGCATTTGCAGGATGGTGCGCGCCGTGTTGCCCACGGCTCCGGCGATATCCTTGATAATGTTAAAACTTATGCGACGCTTGCCGACGCGCTGGCGGACGTTCAGTTCACCATTGCGACCACGGCGCGTAGCCGGGCGAAGTTCCACTATTACGCGACGCCAGCAGAACTGGTGCCGCTATTGCAAGAGAAACGCACATGGCTTGGCAGTGCCGCGCTGGTCTTTGGCCGCGAAGATTCCGGTTTAACCAATGAAGAGCTGGCGCTGGCAGACATCTTAACCGGTGTGCCGATGGCCGCGGATTATCCATCGCTGAATCTGGGGCAGGCAGTAATGGTTTTTTGCTATCAATTAGCATCATTAATGCAACAGGCACCTCAGCAAGTGGCTCCGGTTGATGATAACCAGTTGCGCGCATTGCGCTTGCGAGCCCGTGAATTACTGGAAAAACTCTGCGTTGCGGACGATATCAAAATGGCAGACTGGCTGGATCAGCGTCTTGGTCTGCTTGAACAGCGGGATACGGCAATGTTGCACCGATTGCTGCACGATATTGAAAAAAAACTCTCCGAGTAAGTCACTACGATAAGTTTGTTTTATAGTTAAAACCGCTGAAATCTATTATTGTAATGACCATGTCGCGCTGAAAGTTACTGTCGTTTCAGCGTAGCCGGGAAGGCGAATAAAAACGCAAAAAATAAAAATAAATTGACTTAAGCGGGCAGATACTTTAACCAATATAGGCATACTGTACAGACAGATAATATTACAGAGTACATAACATCTATGACACGCATCAGCACCATTACCATTATTACAACCATCACCATTACCACAGGTAACGGTGCGGGCTGACGCGTACAGGAAACACAGAAAAAAGCCCGCACCCGAACAGTGCGGGCTTTTTTTTCGACCAAAGATCAAGGGGTAAAACCATGCGAGTGTTGAAGTTCGGCGGTACATCAGTGGCAAATGCAGAACGTTTTCTGCGTGTTGCCGACATTCTGGAAAGCAATGCCAGGCAAGGGCAGGTAGCGACCGTACTTTCTGCCCCGGCGAAAATCACCAACCATCTGGTGGCGATGATCGAAAAGACCATCAGTGGCCAGGATGCAGTACCGAATATTAGCGATGCAGAACGTATTTTTGCCGACCTGCTGCAAGGGCTGGCCGATGCGCAACCTGGATTTCCCCTCGCACAGTTAAAAACCTTCGTCGAACAAGAATTTGCACAGATCAAACATGTTCTGCATGGTATCAGCCTGCTGGGGCAGTGCCCGGACAGTATCAACGCGGCGCTGATCTGCCGTGGCGAAAAACTCTCCATCGCCATCATGGCCGGTCTGCTGGAAGCGCGTGGTCATAAAGTCAGCGTTATCGATCCGGTGGAAAAATTACTCGCCGTCGGTCACTATCTGGAATCGACTGTCGATATTGCCGAATCAACTCGTCGTATCGCTGCCAGCCGCATCCCGCAGGATCATATGGTGCTGATGGCAGGTTTCACTGCCGGTAACGAAAAAGGTGAGCTGGTTGTGCTGGGGCGCAACGGTTCGGATTACTCTGCCGCCGTGCTGGCCGCCTGTTTACGCGCCGATTGTTGTGAGATCTGGACGGATGTCGATGGTGTCTATACTTGCGACCCAAGACAGGTACCGGACGCCAGATTGCTGAAGTCAATGTCGTATCAGGAGGCCATGGAGCTTTCCTACTTCGGCGCCAAAGTTCTTCACCCCCGCACGATTACCCCGATTGCTCAGTTCCACATCCCTTGCCTGATTAAAAATACCGGTAACCCGCAAGCCCCCGGCACACTCATTGGCGCAACGTCGGACGAAGATGACCTGCCGGTAAAAGGGATCTCCAACCTGAACAACATGGCGATGTTTAGCGTTTCAGGCCCAGGCATGAAAGGCATGGTCGGCATGGCCGCCCGCGTATTTGCGGCGATGTCGCGCTCAGGGATTTCCGTCGTCTTGATTACCCAATCCTCCTCGGAATACAGCATCAGCTTTTGTGTGCCACAGTCCGATTGTGTTCACGCTCAGAAAGCGATGAATGAGGAGTTCTATCTGGAACTCAAAGAGGGGCTGCTGGAACCGCTGGCAGTAATGGAGCGTCTGGCGATCATCTCCGTGGTCGGCGATGGCATGCGTACCTTGCGCGGTATCTCGGCAAAATTCTTTGCCGCTCTGGCTCGCGCCAATATCAACATTGTGGCGATTGCTCAGGGCTCCTCTGAACGCTCTATCTCGGTTGTGGTGAGCAATGATGATGCGACGACTGGGGTGCGCGTTACTCACCAGATGTTGTTTAACACCGACCAGGTGATTGAAGTTTTTGTCATCGGTGTTGGCGGTGTCGGCGGCGCGTTGCTGGAGCAGTTGAAGCGTCAACAAGGCTGGTTGAAAAACAAGCATATCGATCTGCGTGTCTGCGGCGTGGCGAATTCAAAAGCGTTGATGACCAATGTACACGGCCTGAATCTGGAAAACTGGCAGGCCGAAATGGCGCAGGCGAAAGAGCCTTTCAATCTGGGGCGCTTGATCCGTCTGGTAAAAGAGTATCATTTGCTTAATCCGGTGATTGTTGACTGTACTTCCAGCCAGGCTATGGCCGATCAGTATGCGGATTTCCTGCGGGAAGGTTTCCACGTTGTCACGCCGAATAAGAAAGCCAACACCTCGTCACTGGATTATTATCACCAGTTGCGTCGTGCAGCGGAGAAATCTCGGCGTAAGTTCCTTTATGACACCAACGTTGGTGCGGGCCTGCCGGTGATTGAAAACCTGCAAAACCTGCTCAACGCTGGTGATGAGTTACAACATTTTTCCGGGATCCTTTCTGGCTCACTGTCGTTTATTTTCGGCAAACTGGACGAGGGAATGAACCTCTCGGAAGCCACGGCGCTGGCGCGCGAGTTGGGTTACACCGAACCGGACCCGCGAGACGATCTCTCCGGGATGGATGTAGCACGTAAGTTGCTGATTCTCGCTCGTGAAACCGGGCGAGAACTGGAGCTTTCTGATATCGTCATTGAGCCTGTCTTACCCGCAACGTTTGATGCGTCCGGCGATGTTGAGAGCTTAATGGCGCGCCTGCCGCAACTGGATGACGAGTTCGCATCTCGTGTGGCGCTAGCCCGCGATGAAGGAAAAGTTCTGCGTTATGTCGGTAATATCGAGGAAGATGGCACCTGTCGGGTGAAGATCGCCGCTGTTGACGGTAATGATCCGCTCTACAAAGTGAAAAATGGTGAGAATGCGCTGGCGTTCTACAGCCACTATTATCAGCCGTTGCCGTTGGTATTACGCGGTTACGGCGCGGGTAACGATGTAACAGCAGCTGGCGTCTTCGCAGACCTGCTGCGTACCTTGTCCTGGAAGTTAGGAGTCTGACATGGTGAAGGTGTATGCTCCGGCTTCAAGCGCCAATATGAGTGTTGGCTTTGATGTGCTGGGCGCGGCGGTAACGCCGGTAGATGGAACTTTGCTGGGCGATAATGTTTCGGTGGAAGCCGCAGAACATTTCAGCCTGAAAAATATTGGCCGTTTTGCCAGTAAATTACCGACTGAACCGCAGGAAAATATTGTTTATCAGTGCTGGGAACTATTCTGCCAGACGATTGGCAAGCAGGTTCCGGTGGCAATGACGCTGGAAAAAAACATGCCGATTGGCTCGGGGCTCGGTTCCAGCGCTTGTTCTGTTGTCGCCGCGCTGGTGGCGATGAACGAGTACTGCGGTAAACCGCTGGATGATACGCGCATGCTGGCGCTGATGGGCGAGCTGGAAGGGCGCATTTCAGGCAGTGTGCATTACGACAACGTCGCACCCTGTTTCCTCGGCGGTATGCAGTTGATGATCGAGGAAAGCGGCATTATCAGCCAGCAGGTACCCGGTTTTGATGAATGGTTGTGGGTGCTGGCTTATCCGGGTATTAAAGTCTCAACGGCGGAAGCGCGCGCAATTTTGCCCGCGCAATATCGCCGTCAGGATTGCATCGCTCACGGGCGACATCTGGCGGGCTTTATTCATGCCTGCTACACCCGCCAGCCCGAGCTGGCGGCAAAATTGATGAAAGACGTGATTGCCGAGCCGTACCGCATGAAATTGCTGCCGGGCTTTGGCGAAGCGCGTCAGGCAGTGGCCGATATTGGCGCGTTGGCCTGTGGGATTTCCGGTTCCGGGCCAACGCTGTTTGCTTTGTGTGATAAGCCGGATACCGCCCAGCGCGTAGCCGACTGGCTAGGCAAACACTATCTGCAAAATCAGGAAGGCTTTGTTCATATTTGCCGGCTGGATACGGCGGGCGCACGAGTAGTGGGATAACCAATGAAACTCTACAATTTAAAAGATCACAACGAGCAGGTCAGCTTTGCGCAGGCCGTAACGCAGGGGCTTGGCAAAAATCAGGGCCTGTTTTTCCCGCACGACCTGCCGGAATTTAACCTGACGGAAATCGACGTCATGCTGGAGCAGGATTTCGTCAGCCGTAGCGCGAAGATCCTTGCTGCTTTTATTGGCGATGAAATTCCGCAGGACGAACTGGAAGCGCGGGTACGCGCCGCGTTTGCTTTCCCGGCGCCGGTTAAACCGGTAGAGAGCGATATCGGCTGTCTGGAGTTGTTCCATGGGCCAACGCTGGCGTTTAAAGATTTCGGCGGACGTTTTATGGCGCAGATGCTGAGCGCCATCAGCGGCGACAAACCGGTGACCATTCTGACTGCTACCTCGGGTGATACCGGTGCTGCGGTAGCACATGCCTTCTACGGCATGAAAAATGTGCGCGTGGTGATCCTCTATCCGCAAGGCAAAATCAGTCCGTTGCAGGAAAAACTGTTCTGTACGCTCGGTGGTAATATCGAAACTGTGGCGATTGATGCCGACTTCGATGCCTGCCAGGCGCTGGTGAAACAAGCCTTCGATGATGAAGAATTGAAAGCCGCGCTGGGGCTGAACTCGGCGAACTCGATCAATATCAGCCGATTGCTGGCGCAGATTTGTTACTACTTCGAAGCGGTCGCGCAGCTACCGCAGGAAGCGCGCAACCAACTGGTGGTTTCCGTACCGAGCGGTAACTTCGGCGATCTGACCGCGGGTTTGCTGGCGAAATCGCTGGGGCTGCCGATCAAACGCTTTATCGCAGCGACCAATGCCAACGATACCGTGCCACGTTTCCTCAAAGAGGGGCAATGGCAGCCAAAAGCGACGCAAGCGACGCTCTCAAATGCCATGGATGTTAGCCAGCCGAACAACTGGCCGCGCGTTGAAGAGCTGTTCCGCCGTAAAATCTGGCGTCTGAATGAGCTGGGTTATGCTGCTGTGGACGATGAAACGACGAAAGCGGCCATGCGTGAGCTGAAGGATAAAGGCTATGTTTCAGAGCCGCATGCCGCGATTGCATATCGCGCCCTGCGCGATCAGCTTAATCCGGGCGAGTACGGTCTGTTCCTTGGTACGGCTCATCCTGCGAAATTCAAAGAGAGCGTGGAAGAGATTTTGGGCGAATCGTTGCCGCTGCCGAAAGAGCTGGCGGATCGTGCAGATCTGCCGCTGCTTTCCCACCACTTGCCTGCGGATTTTGCTGCATTACGTCAGTTGATGATGCGTAACGCGTAATTTCTCTGCTTCCCCTGCCTGCAAGCTGTCTCTTGATCAGAAGATCTGATCAAGAGACAGCTCGAGCTGGAGAGGGTTTCTCTTACTGTTCGTATCGCTTAAACACCAACTCTTCTTGCGATGAAACTTCCTGATCAAAGAAATAGCCTTCGCTGTTAAACCCAGTTAATTGCTCCGGTTTAGTCAGGTGATTCTCAATAATAAAACGACTCATCAGACCGCGTGCTTTTTTGGCGTAGAAGCTGATGACTTTGAATTTGCCGTTTTTCTCGTCAAGAAACACCGGTTTAATGATCCTGGCGTTCAGCTTTTGCGTTTTGACCGATTTGAAATATTCATCAGAGGCCAGATTGATAACGGTCTCATCGCCTTGTGCCGCAATGGCTTCGTTGAGTTTGTGAGTGATCACGTCGCCCCAGAACTGGTAGAGATCTTTCCCTTTGGCATTTTCCAGGCGAATACCCATCTCCAGCCGGTACGGCTGCATCAGATCCAGTGGACGCAGCACGCCGTATAAACCGGAAAGCATACGCAGATGTTGCTGCGCGAAATCGAAATCCGCATCGCTAAAGGTTTCTGCCTGTAAGCCGGTATAGACATCCCCTTTAAATGCCAGGATGGCCTGGCGCGCATTTTCCGGGTTGAAATCAGGTTGCCAGTCGTGAAAACGCGTGGCGTTCAGGTCGGCCAACTTGTCGCTGATCCCCATTAGCGCTTTGATTTGCGGCGCGGAGAGCTTACGCGCGCTGTTAATCAGTTGCTGTGAGTGATCCAGCAGTTCCGGCTGGGTAAAACGCGTGGTCGCCAGCGGGCTCTGGTAATCGAGGGTTTTGGCAGGTGAAATAAGAATCAGCATACTCAGTCCTTGCTGTGCGAGAAATTTCCGCTGACTTTAGCAAAAAAAACTACAGACTTGATCGATAGTTGCGATTAGTGCTACGAACGGGGAATGTCGTCCCAACTGCCTGGCGCCAGTTGACGCTTTATTTCCGGATAACGCTGTGGGTCGAAGAGCGGCATAACTCCCAGTTTGCGCTGGCGCAGATAGTCACGAGCCAGCAATCTGACCACTGGCGAAAGCAGCAAAATGGCGGTCAGGTTGATCATCGCCATCAGTGCCATCACGACATCGGCAATGTGCCAGATAAGCGGTACGCTGAATATGGGGCCTGCCACTACCATCGATAAAATACCGATGCGCAGCAGCCAGAGGTTTCGATTACTGTGGCAGCGTAAAAAGATCAGATTATTTTCCGCATAAATATAATTCGTGACGATCGAAGTAAATGCGAAGAACAGGACGATACAGGCGACAAATCCTGCGCCCCAGCCACCGGTCAATGAGGTCATGGCTTGCTGCAATTGTTGGATGCCACCAAATGCATCGCTTAGCGGAACCGTACCCGCCAGCAACAATACCACTGCGCTGGCGGTGCAGACCAGGAAGGTATCCACCAGCACGCCGATCATTTGCACAATTCCCTGTGCTACCGGGTGCGGCGGCCATGAGGCGGCCATAGCGGCGGCGTTAGGCGATGATCCCAGCCCGGCTTCGTTGGCAAACATACTGCGCTGAAAACCGCTGGTCATTGCCTGACACAGGGTGTATGCCATCGTGCCTGTCGCCGCTTCCTGCCAGCCGAAAGCGCTTTTAATGATGGTGGTAAAAATCTCTGGCAGTAAGTTGGCATGCCAAAGGCTAAGACCCAGACTGACCAGAATCCAGGTAAGCCCTACCACTGGCACCAACCACTGCATCAGCCGGGCGGTGGGTTTTAATCCCCGAACGATGAAAAAGAGAATGCAGAGCGCCAGTGCCATGCCGCTGGCGATTCCCGGCACGCCCCACGCAAAGTGCACGGCCTGTGCGACGGCGCTGGACTGAATGGTATTAAACACCAGGCCATACGCGAGCAGCAGGAACACTGAGAAAAGCACACCCATCCAGCGCATACCTAAACCGCGCGCCATATACCATGCCGGGCCGCCGCGAAACTGATTTTCCGTATCACGCTCTTTATACAGTTGTGCCAGAGAGCATTCGGCAAAGCTGATTACCATACCGATGAGCGCGGCGATCCACATCCAGAAAACGGCGCCTGGCCCGCCGGCGGTTAATGCAAAAGCCACGCCCGCCAGGTTGCCGCTGCCCAGCCGTGTTGCCAGGCTCAGACAGAGTGCCTGGTAAGAGGTGATCGCGTTGGGTTGTGGTGTGCGGCTACTTTTAAGGCTTTTCCCAAAGTCGGGCAGAAAACGAAAGGGGACAAACTGACTGCGTACAGCAAACCAGATACCTGCCGCTGCCAGCAAGTACACCATGAATGAACCCCAAAGTATTTCACTGATAAATGAGAAAAATTCTGGCATTAACATTCCTCTTGTTGATGCCGGGTTATGACCTGAGGCGAGGCTATTGGTGGGAGCGTATCACTTCGCAGGCAGTTAATTAGCAGAGTTTACCATACTATTGACACAGCATTGTCTGCGGTTGCGCTGGCAGGGCGTCGTGTTATCATCAGGGCAGACCGGTTACATCCCCCTAACAAGTATACTCGTCATACTTCACGTTCAGGTGCGCTGGCCGCGTTTGTGCTCCAGGGGTGCAAATGTGTCGTGGGCCAAACATGAATTATTCAGGGTATCGTTTAAAGAGAAACATTATCATGACGGATAAATTGACCTCCCTGCGTCAGTACACAACAGTCGTGGCTGATACCGGAGATATTGCGGCAATGAAACTGTACCAGCCGCAGGATGCAACAACGAACCCTTCTCTGATCCTTGGCGCTGCCCAAATCCCGGAATACCGTAAGCTGATCGATGATGCCGTAACATGGGCTCGCGCTCAGAGCAGCGATCGTGCGCAGCAGGTTGTTGACGCGACAGATCGCCTGGCGGTGAACATTGGTCTGGAAATCCTAAAACTGATCCCAGGCCGTATCTCTACTGAGGTTGATGCTCGTCTCTCTTACGACACCGAAGCCTCTATCGCCAAAGCGAAACGCCTGATCAAGATGTACAACGATGCTGGTATCAGCAACGATCGTATCCTGATCAAACTGGCCTCTACCTGGCAGGGGATTCGCGCGGCTGAACAACTGGAGAAAGAGGGCATCAACTGTAACCTGACGCTGTTGTTCTCCTTCGCGCAAGCGCGTGCATGTGCCGAAGCGGGCGTATTCCTGATCTCCCCGTTTGTAGGTCGTATCCTCGACTGGTACAAAGCCAACACCGACAAGAAAGAGTACGCGCCGGCAGAAGATCCAGGTGTGGTTTCCGTAACCGAAATTTACCAGTACTACAAACAGCACGGTTATGAAACCGTGGTGATGGGCGCCAGCTTCCGTAATACCGGTGAAATCATCGAACTGGCTGGCTGCGACCGTCTGACCATCGCCCCGGCGCTGCTGAAAGAGCTGTCTGAAAGTGCTGGCACCATCGAGCGCAAACTGGCGTATACCGGTGAAGTGAAAGCGCGTCCGGAACGTATCACCGAAGCGGAATTCCTGTGGCAGCATAACCAGGATCCGATGGCGGTGGATAAACTGGCGGATGGTATCCGTAAGTTTGCCGTTGACCAGGAAAAACTGGAAAAAATGATCGGCGATCTGCTGTAATCCTCAGGCGTGACCGGTTTACCGGTCACGCTTCTTCTCTCCCTACTGTCTGCCTTTCCCCTCAGCGTGTATCATTTCGTTAAATAGTTTTTTTGAACGGAATGAATATGGACACACTACGCATTGGTTTAGTTTCGGTTTCCGATCGCGCATCCAGCGGTATTTACCAGGACAAGGGTATTCCTGCGCTTGAGGAGTGGCTGGCGAGCGCGCTGACAACCCCGTTTCAGATTGAGACCCGGTTGATCCCGGATGAGCAAAGCATCATCGAACAAACGCTGTGCGAACTGGTGGACGAAATGAGCTGCCATCTGGTGCTGACGACTGGCGGCACCGGGCCTGCGCGACGCGACGTAACGCCGGACGCGACGCTGGCGGTTGCCGATCGCGAAATGCCGGGGTTTGGTGAGCAGATGCGGCAAATCAGCCTCAATTTTGTACCGACGGCGATCCTCTCCCGCCAGGTTGGCGTGATCCGCAAACAGGCATTGATCCTGAATTTGCCCGGCCAGCCCAAATCGATCAAAGAGACTCTGGAAGGTCTAAAAAGCGCTAACGGCGAAGTCAAAGTGCCCGGTATTTTTGCCAGTGTTCCGTATTGTGTACAGTTGCTTGACGGACCGTATGTTGAAACCAATCCGCAAGTCGTAGCATCTTTCCGGCCTAAAAATGCAAGGCGCGAAACATTATCCTAAAAGTTAACCTTTTCTGAAATAAAGACGGCGAACCATGGCGTGTTTATTTATTTACGGTATAGTAATTTTTAATTTACACAATTCGTAATAATTAAATCAGCACTCTCTATTTACAAATGGTTCGCTATGTCAAATGCCACTCGTCCTCTGAACGGACAGGATTATAAAACGCTGACGCTTGCTGCCCTCGGCGGTGCGCTGGAGTTTTACGATTTCATCATTTTCGTCTTCTTCGCCGCCGTCGTTGGCGAGATTTTCTTCCCGGCGGATATTCCTGAATGGCTGCGCCAGGTGCAAACCTTTGGCATTTTTGCCGCTGGTTATCTGGCGCGTCCGCTTGGTGGCATTGTCATGGCGCACTTCGGCGATCTGGTCGGGCGCAAGAAGATGTTTACCCTGAGTATTCTGCTGATGGCGTTGCCGACGCTGGCGATTGGCTTGCTGCCAACGTATGCCTCAACAGGCATTGTGGCGCCGCTGTTGCTGCTCTCGATGCGCGTTTTACAGGGGGCGGCCATCGGTGGTGAAGTGCCTGGCGCGTGGGTGTTTGTGGCGGAACATGTTCCGGCGCGTCGCATCGGTATTGCTTGCGGTACGTTGACAGCGGGCCTGACCGTGGGGATTTTGCTCGGTTCGGTGGTGGCGACGCTGGTTAATACCAGCATGACGCAACAAGCTATTCACGATGGCGGCTGGCGTATTCCGTTCCTGCTGGGCGGCGTATTTGGCCTGGTGGCGATGTATCTGCGCCGCTGGTTGCAAGAAACGCCGATATTTCTTGAGATGCAGCAACGTAAAGCGCTGGCGCAGGAATTACCTGTTAAATCGGTCGTGCTGAAACATAAAAAAGCAGTGGTGATTTCCATGCTGCTGACCTGGCTGCTTTCCGCCGGGATTGTGGTGGTCATTCTGATGTCACCGGTATGGCTGCAAAAACAGTATGGTTTTGCTCCGGCCCTGACGTTGCGGGCCAACAGCATCGCGACCATTATGCTTTGCTTTGGTTGTCTGGCCGCCGGGCTGCTGGTCGATAAATTTGGCGCCAGTCGCACTTTTATTATTGGCAGCGTGCTGCTTGCCTGTGCCAGTTGGTTTTTCTACCACCTGGTGGGAGCACACCCTGAGCAGCTTTTTGTCCTGTATGGCCTGGTGGGGCTGTGCGTTGGTGTGGTCGGCGCGGTTCCTTACGTAATGGTGCGGGCATTTCCGGCGGAGGTTCGCTTCACGGGAATCTCATTCTCGTATAACGTCTCATACGCTATTTTCGGTGGCCTGACGCCGATTGCGGTGACCATGCTAATGGGCGTTTCGCCGATGGCGCCTGCCTGGTATGTGCTGGCGCTATCGCTTATTGGTTTAGCGCTGGGGATCTGGCTGCGTCAGGATCTCCATCACCAGGATAGCGTAGCAGAGCGGCCGGTAGAGCAAGCATAAACAAATGGAGCCGCAGGCTGCGTTTTCAGTTTGAGCGGGCCGGTTGGTAATGAACAGCGAAAAGTTCTTTTTTATGCGTTGAGGGCAGGAAAATATCAGGAATAGGAATAATAGGGATAATAGGGATATAGAAAAAATGCGAAGCCTGGCTTCGCATTTTAGCAGTCAGCGCAGGAATTAATGCTTTTCACCAATAGGCAGAACGGTACGTTCAAACTGTTCGTTCAGCACTTCGCCCATCGCCAGGTAGATGGCGCTCGCGCCGCAAACCAGACCGATCCAACCCGCGACATGTACGATGCTTTCGTTATCAACCAGATGACCTACCGCCAGCAGAGCAAACAGTACGGTCAGGCTCAGGAAAACGAACTGCAGCGCACGCGCGCCTTTCAGCGTGCCGAAGAACATAAACAGGGTGAAGACGCCCCAAATCCCCAGATAAACGCCGAGGAAGTGGCCGTTTGTCGCATCCGCAAGACCCATTTTCGGAAACAGCAGAATCGCCACCAGCGTCAACCAGAAAGAACCGTAAGAGGTGAATGCAGTTAAACCAAAGGTGTTGCCCTTTTTATATTCAAGCAGGCCCGCGAGAATTTGTGCGATACCACCATAGAAAATGCCCATCGCCAGAATAATGCCGTCCATTGGGAATAAACCAATATTGTGCAGGTTAAGCAGAATAGTGGTCATGCCGAAACCCATTAAGCCCAGCGGAGCCGGATTAGCCAACTTAGTGTCGCCCATAATTCCTCAAAATAAATCAATACAAAAAAGGATAAATGAAGCCCCGCACCATGTTGAACTGGCGGGGTGCGGCATCATAATTAGCGGTAATGGGCCTGTCTATGATCTGAACTGGTGTAAATTAAAATTTTTTTATCGTTTGCCCCTTGATGAGCCGCTTAGTGACCCCATCTTGTAGTCAACCGCAGTGTGTGGGCCTGAAAAAAACGATACAGGGTGGTTGAAACAGCACGTTTCGCCCTTATTACAGGTTCACAACCACATGATGACGAATTTTTAGTGGAGACGTTTAGATGGGTAAAATTATTGGTATCGACCTTGGGACAACCAACTCTTGTGTAGCCATTATGGATGGCAATCAGGCTCGTGTGCTGGAGAATGCTGAAGGCGATCGCACCACTCCTTCTATCATTGCTTACACACAGGATGGTGAAACTCTGGTAGGTCAGCCGGCTAAACGTCAGGCCGTGACGAACCCGCAAAACACCCTGTTTGCGATCAAACGCCTGATCGGTCGTCGCTTCCAGGATGAAGAAGTCCAGCGTGACGAAGCCATCATGCCGTACAAAATCATTGCTGCTGATAACGGCGATGCATGGCTTGATGTAAAAGGCACCAAAATGGCACCGCCGCAGATCTCTGCCGAAGTGCTGAAAAAAATGAAGAAAACTGCTGAAGATTACCTGGGTGAGCCGGTAACTGAAGCGGTTATCACCGTACCTGCTTACTTTAACGATGCTCAGCGTCAGGCAACCAAAGACGCTGGCCGTATCGCAGGTCTGGAAGTAAAACGTATCATTAACGAACCGACAGCGGCAGCGCTGGCCTACGGTCTGGATAAAGAAACCGGTAACCGCACTATTGCGGTTTACGACCTGGGTGGTGGTACGTTCGATATCTCTATCATTGAAATCGATGAAGTTGACGGCGAAAAAACCTTCGAAGTACTGGCTACCAACGGTGACACCCACCTGGGTGGCGAAGACTTCGACAGCCGCCTGATCAACTACCTGGTGGAAGAGTTCAGGAAAGAGCAGGGTATCGATCTGCGTAACGATCCGCTGGCGATGCAGCGTCTGAAAGAAGCGGCAGAAAAAGCGAAAATCGAACTCTCTTCCGCGCAGCAGACCGACGTGAACCTGCCGTACATCACCGCAGACGCGACCGGCCCGAAACACATGAACATTAAAGTGACTCGCGCGAAACTGGAAAGCCTGGTGGAAGATCTGGTTAACCGTTCTATCGAGCCGCTGAAAGTTGCACTGCAGGATGCTGGACTGTCCGTATCTGACATCAACGACGTGATCCTGGTCGGTGGCCAGACCCGTATGCCGATGGTGCAGAAAAAAGTGGCTGAGTTCTTCGGTAAAGAGCCGCGTAAAGACGTTAACCCGGATGAAGCTGTTGCTATTGGTGCTGCGGTTCAGGGCGGTGTTCTGACTGGTGAAGTTAAAGACGTTCTGCTGCTGGACGTTACCCCGCTGTCGCTGGGTATCGAAACCATGGGCGGCGTGATGACTGCGCTGATCAACAAAAACACCACCATCCCGACCAAGCACAGCCAGGTATTCTCTACTGCGGAAGATAACCAGTCCGCTGTAACCATCCATGTGCTGCAGGGTGAACGTAAACGTGCGTCCGATAACAAATCTCTGGGTCAGTTCAACCTGGATGGTATTAACCCGGCACCGCGTGGTATGCCGCAAATCGAAGTCACCTTCGATATCGATGCTGACGGTATCCTGCACGTTTCCGCGAAAGACAAAAACAGCGGTAAAGAGCAGAAGATCACCATCAAGGCTTCTTCTGGTCTGAATGAAGAAGAAATCGCGAAAATGGTTCGTGAAGCAGAAGCGAATGCAGAATCTGACCGTAAGTTTGAAGAGCTGGTGCAAACCCGTAACCAGGGCGACCATCTGCTGCACAGCACGCGTAAGCAGGTTCAAGAAGCAGGCGATAAACTGCCTGCAGAAGACAAAACGGCTATCGAGTCTGCGCTGAACGAGCTGGAAGTTGCGCTGAAAGGCGAAGACAAAGCTGAAATCGAAGCGAAAATGCAGGCGTTGGCACAGGTTTCCCAGAAACTGCTGGAAATCGCACAACAGCAGCACGCACAGCAGCAAGCGGGCGCTGATGCTTCCGCGAACAACGCGAAAGATGACGATGTTGTCGACGCCGAGTTCGAAGAAGTCAAAGACAAAAAATAATCGCCCTGATGCAGGGTAGATAACCAGCACGGGCGTCGGGGTTTTCTCCACGCCCGTGCTCGTATGTTAAGGGGCAGATAAACCGATGGCGAAGCAAGATTATTACGAGATTTTAGGCGTTCCGAAAACAGCGGAAGAGCGTGAAATCAAAAAGGCGTACAAACGCCTGGCCATGAAATATCACCCGGACCGCAACCAGGGCGATAAAGAGGCCGAAGCCAAATTTAAAGAGATAAAAGAAGCCTACGAAGTTCTGACCGATGCCCAGAAACGTGCTGCTTACGATCAGTACGGCCATGCAGCATTTGAGCAGGGCGGAATGGGTGGCGGTGGATTCGGCGGTGGCGGCGGCGCTGACTTCAGTGACATTTTCGGTGATGTGTTCGGCGATATCTTCGGCGGTGGTCGTGGTCGCCAGCGAGCAGCTCGTGGCGCTGACCTGCGCTACAACATGGATCTGACGCTGGAAGAAGCGGTACGCGGCGTGACCAAAGAGATCCGCATTCCAACGCTGGAAGAGTGTGACGTTTGCCACGGCAGCGGCGCTAAACCTGGCACTCAGCCGCAAACCTGTCCGACCTGTCACGGTTCCGGCCAGGTGCAGATGCGCCAGGGGTTCTTCGCCGTACAGCAGACCTGTCCGCACTGTCAGGGGCGCGGTACGCTGATTAAAGATCCGTGCAACAAATGTCACGGTCATGGCCGCGTGGAGAAATCTAAAACCCTATCCGTAAAAATCCCGGCAGGCGTGGACACCGGCGATCGCATCCGCCTGAGCGGCGAAGGCGAAGCGGGTGAGCATGGCGCGCCAGCAGGCGATCTGTACGTTCAGGTGCAGGTGAAACAGCATCCTATCTTCGAGCGTGAAGGCAATAACCTGTACTGCGAAGTGCCGATCAACTTTGCCATGGCGGCGCTGGGCGGTGAAATCGAAGTGCCGACGTTGGATGGCCGCGTGAAGCTGAAAGTACCCAGCGAAACTCAGACCGGCAAACTGTTCCGCATGCGCAGCAAGGGCGTGAAATCCGTCCGTGGCGGCGCTCAGGGCGATCTGTTGTGCCGCGTCGTTGTTGAAACACCGGTTGGCCTGAACGAAAAACAGAAGCAACTGCTGAAAGATCTGCAGGACAGCTTTGGCGGCCCAACGGGAGAGCACAACAGCCCGCGTTCCAAGAGCTTCTTCGACGGCGTGAAAAAATTTTTCGACGATTTGACGCGCTAAGTCTTTCATACCGCGTATATCAGGCCCGGCTTTATGCCGGGCTTTTTTATCGTTTTTGGCACTATTCGGAAAAAGAGAATATAAACCCAATTATAATCTGTTTTTATCGAGGATTCGCGGGGGGTAAGATAGCCCGCACAACGGAATAGTGAACGAGAGAATAACATGAAGCTTTTACAGCGTTTCTTTAGCAGCGATGCTGCTGGGGGCATCGTACTTATCATTGCGGCAGCGCTCGCAATGCTGTGTGCCAATCTTGGAGTCACGCAGGGTCTTTACCACAATTTCCTGTCGACGCCCGTCGAATTAAAGTTCGGTTCGCTGGAAATCAATAAAAACATGCTGCTATGGATCAACGATGCGTTGATGGCCGTATTTTTCCTGATGATTGGCCTGGAAGTGAAATATGAACTGGTACAGGGCGCACTTGCCAGCCGCCAGCAGGCCGTATTTCCGGTGATTGCTGCCCTTGGCGGTATGGTTGCGCCCGCGCTGATCTTCCTGCTGTTCAATTTCCATGATCCACTGGCGCGACACGGTTGGGCTATTCCAACCGCGACGGACATTGCTTTTGCTCTCGGTGTCCTTGCTTTGCTGGGTAATCGCGTGCCTGTGGTGCTGAAAGTGTTCCTGATGGCGCTGGCGATCATTGACGATCTGGGTGCGATTATCATTATTGCCTTGTTCTACACCAGCGATCTCTCAACCACTGCGCTGGGGGTGGCGGCGGCATCCATTACCGCGCTGGCGATACTGAATGCCTGTAATGTTCGACGTATCGGCATTTATATGCTGGTTGGGATAGTACTGTGGACGGCGGTGCTAAAATCCGGTGTCCACGCGACGCTCGCCGGGGTGGTTGTCGGTTTCTTCGTTCCACTGCGCGAGCAGAACGGTGTTTCTCCGGCTCGCCAACTGGTCGATGCGATTTATCCGTGGGTTGCATGGCTGATTCTGCCGTTATTTGCTTTTGCGAATGCCGGCGTATCGCTGAGCGGCATGTCTGTATCCGGACTGGGCGATGTGCTGCCGTTAGGCATTATTGCCGGGCTGGTTCTTGGTAAGCCGCTGGGTATCACGATCTTCTGTTGGCTGGCGTTACGTTTAAAGCTGGCGAAGTTACCGCAGAGCGCTGAATTTAAACAGATTATGTCGGTAGGCGTGCTGTGCGGCATTGGCTTTACTATGTCGATTTTTATCGCTTCGTTGGCCTTTGGCGATGCCCATGAGGAGATGATTGCCTGGAGTAAATTAGGGATCCTCTCCGGCTCGATTATCTCAGCAGTGGTGGGATATTACTTGCTGCGTACTCGTATCGTTCGCGTTTAGCGACAGAAGTGAGTAGAGGGCTATGTCGTATATCAATTACAACCATTTGTATTACTTCTGGCATGTCTACCGTCAAGGCTCCGTCGTTGGTGCGGCGGAGTCACTCTTTCTGACTCCGCAGACCATCACCGGGCAAATAAAATCCCTCGAGGAGCAGATGCAAGGCAAGCTCTTCAAACGTAAGGGCAGAGGACTGGAACCGACAGAACTGGGCGAACTGGTATTTCGTTACGCGGATAAGATGTTCACGCTCAGTCAGGAGATGCTCGACATTATCAATTATCGCAAAGAGTCCAGCCTGCTATTTGATGTCGGCGTCGCGGATGCGCTTTCCAAGCGGCTGGTCAGCAGTATCCTCAGCGTGGCGGTAAGTGAGGGCGAGCCGATCCATTTGCGCTGTTTTGAATCGACACATGAACTCCTGCTGGAGCAGCTAAGCCAGCATAAGCTCGACATGATTATCTCTGACTGCCCAATCGATTCCACGCAGCAAGAGGGGCTTTTTTCGGTGAAAATTGGCGAATGCAGCGTCAGTTTCTGGGGCTGTAATCCGCTGCCGCAAACGCCTTTTCCATTTTGTTTACAGGAGCGGCGCTTATTGATTCCAGGGCGACGTTCAATGCTGGGGCGAAAGTTGCTGAACTGGTTTAATGCGCAAGATTTGCAGGTGGAGATTCTCGGGGAGTTCGATGATGCCGCGCTGATGAAGGCGTTTGGTGCCGTACACAATGCTATTTTTGTTGCCCCGACGCGCTACGCTCACGATCTTTTTGCCGATGAAAGCATGGTTGAAATCGGTCGGGTGGATAATGTGATGGAGGAGTATCACGCAATTTTTGCTGAGCGGATGATTCAGCATCCTGCCGTGCAGCGCATTTGCAATCAGGATTACTCAGCGCTTTTCGACCAGCCGCAGAAATAAAAAACCCGCCGAAGCGGGTTTTTTTCACAAAGCCAAGAAACGTAGCGATTAAGCCAGTTTGTTGATCTGCGCGGTCAGGTTAGCCTTATGACGCGCTGCTTTGTTTTTGTGGATCAGACCTTTAGCGGCCTGACGATCCACAATCGGTTGCATATCGTTAAATGCTTTCTGCGCAGCCGCTTTGTCGCCAGTTTCAATTGCTGCGTATACTTTCTTGATGAAAGTACGCATCATTGAGCGACGGCTTGCGTTGTGCTTGCGGGCCTTTTCAGACTGAACGGCACGCTTCTTAGCTGATTTGATATTAGCCAAGGTCCAACTCCCAAATATGATCTTTATGGACAATTCAAAGGCCGGGGAATATGCCCTTTTAGCCTTCTTTTGTCAATGGATTTGTGCAAATAAGCGCCGTTAAGATACAACGCTCGTTACGTAGTGATGGCGCAAGATTCTAACAGCTTGCTTGCCGCGAATACAGCTTTTCCACCAGAAAAATCGCTCACGATGCCAGATTTTCATGCCAGCGGCGGGCAGCCTGATGAAATCCTTCTCCTTTCTGCTGCGTGAAGGCAATCGTCGGTTAACGTTGCCCGTTGTACAAGGTATAATCCGACGATTTTCACTGTTTTGAGCCAGACATGAAGCTGATACGCGGCATACATAACCTCAGCCAGGCCCCTCACGGGTGTGTGCTGACGATTGGTAATTTCGATGGCGTACATCGTGGCCATCAGGCGCTTTTACAAGGGCTTGGCGCGGAAGGGCGGGCGCGTAGTTTGCCGGTGGTGGTGATGATTTTTGAACCGCAACCGCTGGAACTTTTCGCTGGGCAGAAAGCCCCTGCGCGCCTTACCCGGCTGCGTGAAAAGCTGCGCTGGTTGGCGGGTTGCGGCGTGGATTACGTGCTGTGTGTTCGTTTTGACCGCCGTTTTGCGGCGTTCACCGCACAAACCTTTGTCAGCGAACTGCTGGTTGATCGTCTTGGTGTGAAATTTCTCGCAGTGGGTGACGATTTCCGTTTTGGCGCTGGTCGCCAGGGGGATTTCTTGTTATTACAGAAGGCCGGTCAGAAATATGGCTTTGACGTCACCAGTACGCAAACTTTCTTTGATGGCGACGTTCGTGTGAGCAGTACGGCGGTGCGTCAGGCATTGGCTGACGATAATCTTGAGCTGGCTGAACAATTGCTCGGCCATCCGTTTAGCATCTCCGGGCGCGTGGTGCACGGTGATGAACTGGGGCGCACCATTGGTTTTCCGACGGCGAATTTACCGCTGCGCCGTCAGGTCTCTCCGGTAAAAGGGGTATATGCGGTGGAAGTGGCTGGACTGGGCGATACGCTTTACCCGGGCGTTGCCAATATCGGCACCCGCCCGACGGTTGCAGGTGTGCGCCAGCAGCTTGAAGTGCATCTGTTGGATGTTGTAATAGACCTCTACGGGCGTCATATAGATGTAGTGTTGCGTAAAAAATTACGCAATGAACAGCGATTTGCCTCGCTCGATGAGCTGAAAGCGCAAATCGCCCGCGATGAGGTAGCGGCCCGCGAGTTTTTTGGGCTATCTAAACCGGCTTCTTAAGGCCTGGTGGTATTAATCAAACCGAAATACGGAACCGAGAATCTGATGAGTGACTATAAATCTACCCTGAATTTGCCTGAAACAGGGTTCCCGATGCGTGGCGATCTCGCCAAGCGTGAGCCGGGAATGCTGGCGCGTTGGACTGATGATGACCTGTACGGCATCATCCGTACAGCGAAAAAAGGCAAAAAAACCTTCATTCTGCATGATGGCCCTCCATATGCGAATGGCAGCATTCATATTGGTCACTCGGTTAACAAGATTCTGAAAGACATTATTGTTAAGTCCAAAGGACTCGCAGGTTATGACTCTCCCTATGTCCCGGGTTGGGACTGCCACGGTCTGCCCATTGAGCTGAAAGTGGAGCAGGAGTTCGGTAAGCCGGGTGAGAAATTCACCGCCGCTGAGTTCCGCGCCAAATGCCGTGAATATGCCGCAACGCAGGTTGACGGTCAGCGCCAAGACTTTATCCGTCTTGGCGTGCTGGGCGACTGGTCGCACCCGTACCTGACCATGGATTTCAAAACCGAAGCCAATATTATCCGTGCGCTGGGCAAAATCATCGGCAACGGTCACCTGCTTAAAGGCGCTAAGCCGGTGCACTGGTGTGTCGACTGCCGTTCCGCGTTGGCGGAAGCAGAAGTGGAGTATTACGACAAAACCTCTCCGGCTATATACGTAGCTTTTGAAGCTGTTAATTCAGAAGCGTTAAAAAGAATATTCGATCCGCAGCCTGAAGAAGAATTTGTAGGGCCGGTATCGCTGGTGATTTGGACAACCACTCCGTGGACCCTGCCAGCGAACCGCGCAATCGCTTTGGGCACGGATATCGACTACGTAATTTGTAATTACGACGGGAAGAACTATATCGTTGCGCGAAACCTGTATGGTGAATTCCTCAAGGTAATGACGTTAAATAACCCAGACTCAAAAGGAATGATTGACGCACCTAAAACAATCAAAGGTTCCGAACTTGAGCATCTGCGGTTTAAACATCCGTTCCTGGATTTTGATGTCCCTGCGATCCTCGGCGATCACGTTACGTTGGAAGCCGGTACCGGTGCGGTACATACCGCTGGTGGTCACGGCCCGGACGACTATACCATCAGCCTGAAATACGGTCTGGAAATCGCCAACCCGGTTGGTCCGGACGGTGCCTATCTGCCAGGTACTTACCCGACGCTGGATGGCGTGAATGTGTTCAAAGCCAACGACATGATCGTGGCGCTGCTGAAGGAAAAAGGCGCGCTGCTGCACGTTGAAAAGATGCAGCACAGTTATCCGTGCTGCTGGCGTCATAAATCGCCGATTATCTTCCGTGCAACGCCGCAGTGGTTTGTCAGCATGGATCAGAAAGGTCTGCGTGCGCAGTCGCTGAGCGAAATCAAAGGCGTGCAGTGGATCCCGGACTGGGGTCAGGCGCGTATCGAATCGATGGTCGCCAACCGTCCTGACTGGTGTATCTCCCGCCAGCGTACCTGGGGCGTTCCCATGTCGCTGTTTGTGCATAAAGACACCGAAGAGCTGCATCCGCGCACGTTGGAGCTGATCGAAGCCGTTGCCAAACGCGTTGAAGCCGACGGTATTCAGGCATGGTGGGATCTCGACCCGCGCGACATCATGGGTGATGACGCTGACAACTATGTCAAAGTGCCTGATACGCTGGACGTCTGGTTCGATTCCGGTTCAACTCACGCTTCCGTGGTTGATGTGCGTCCGGAGTTTGCCGGTCACGCAGCGGATATGTATCTGGAAGGCTCGGATCAGCATCGCGGCTGGTTTATGTCCTCGCTGATGATCTCCACGGCGATGAAGGGCAAAGCGCCGTACCACCAGGTGCTGACTCACGGTTTCACCGTGGATGGTCAGGGCCGCAAGATGTCCAAATCCATCGGCAACACCGTTTCCCCACAGGAGGTGATGAACAAACTGGGCGCGGATATCCTGCGTCTGTGGGTCGCTTCCACGGATTACACTGGTGAAATGGCGGTTTCTGACGAGATCCTGAAACGCGCAGCGGACAGCTATCGTCGTATCCGTAACACCGCGCGTTTCCTGTTGGCGAACCTCAACGGCTTTGATCCGGCGAAAGACATGGTGAAACCGGAAGAGATGGTGGTGCTGGATCGCTGGGCAGTGGGCTGTGCGAAAGCGGCTCAGGAAGATATTGTTCAGGCCTATGATTCCTATGATTTCCACGAAGTGGTGCAACGCCTGATGCGTTTCTGCTCCATCGAAATGGGGTCGTTCTACCTCGACATTATCAAAGACCGCCAGTACACCGCGAAAGCGGACAGCGTGGCGCGTCGTAGCTGCCAGACCGCGTTGTACCACATCGCCGAAGCGCTGGTGCGCTGGATGGTGCCGATCATGTCCTTTACCGCCGATGAAATCTGGGGCTACCTGCCGGGCGATCGTGAGAAGTATGTCTTTACCGGCGAGTGGTACGAAGGCCTGTTCGGCCTGGCGGAAAGCGAAGCGATGAACGATGCCTTCTGGGACGAACTGCTGAAGGTGCGCGGCGAAGTGAACAAGGTTATTGAGCAGGCGCGCGCAGATAAGAAAGTCGGAGGCTCTCTGGAAGCGGCAGTTACGCTGTTTGCCGAGCCGGAGCTGGCAGCGAAGCTGACCTCGCTGGGCGACGAATTGCGATTTGTCCTGTTGACCTCCGGGGCGAAAGTTGCGGATTATGCCAGCGCTTCAGCGGACGCTCAGCAGAGCGAACAGCTCAAAGGGCTGAAAGTCGCGCTGAACAAAGCCGAAGGTGATAAGTGCCCGCGCTGCTGGCATTACACCAATGATGTCGGCCAGGTGGCGGAACACGCAGATATCTGCGGACGCTGTGTGAGCAACGTCGCCGGTGACGGCGAAAAACGTAAGTTTGCCTGATGAGTAAGCCTCTCTGTTCTACAGGACTACGCTGGCTGTGGCTGGTTGTGGTTGTGCTGATTATCGATCTGGGCAGTAAATTCCTGATCCTCCAGAACTTTGCGCTGGGGGATACGGCGTCGCTGTTCCCATCGCTCAATCTGCACTATGCGCGTAACTATGGCGCGGCATTCAGTTTTATGGCAGACAGCGGCGGCTGGCAGCGCTGGTTCTTTGCCGGTATCGCTATCGGTATCTGCGTGGTGCTGACGGTGCTGATGTACCGTGGGAAAGCCACGCAAAAGCTGAATAACATCGCTTATGCGCTGATTATCGGCGGCGCGCTCGGTAATCTTTTCGACCGTTTATGGCATGGCTTTGTCGTCGATATGATCGATTTCTACGTCGGCGACTGGCATTTTGCTACCTTTAACCTTGCCGATAGCGCAATTTGTATCGGCGCGGCGCTGATTGTGCTGGAAGGCTTTTTGCCTAAACCTGCGGCGAAAGAGTAGGTATAAATGTAAATGCCGGGCGGCCTTTGCTTGCCCGGCCTACAGAATTTGTGGCCGCCCATAGGCCCGGTAAGCAAAGCGCCACCGGGCAAACAGGTAAGTCAAAACAAGCGAGCAACCTGCATGTCTAAATCCGTACAGAGCGATAGCGCAGTGCTGGTGCACTTCACGCTCAAGCTCGAAGATGGCTCTCTTGCTGAGTCAACCCGCAACAACGGCAAACCAGCGCTGTTTCGTCTGGGCGATGGTTCGCTCTCTGAGGGACTGGAGCAACACCTGCTGGGTCTGAAAGCCGGGGGAAAAAAGGTTTTCTCTCTCGAACCGGATGCCGCATTCGGTACGCCGAGCCCGGACCTGATTCAGTACTTCTCCCGCCGTGAGTTTATGGATGCCGGGGAGCCTGAAATCGGGGCGATTATGCTCTTTACCGCAATGGATGGCAGCGAAATGCCGGGCGTGATCCGTGAAATTAACGGCGACTCTATCACCGTCGATTTCAACCATCCGCTGGCGGGCAGAACCGTCCATTTTGATATCGATGTACTGGAAGTCGATCCGGTACTGGAGGAAACGAATGCAGATCCTGTTGGCTAACCCGCGCGGTTTTTGCGCCGGCGTTGACCGCGCTATCAGCATTGTTGAAAACGCGCTGGCTCTGTACGGCGCACCAATTTATGTGCGTCACGAAGTGGTGCACAACCGTTATGTTGTTGATAGCCTGCGCGAGCTCGGGGCTATTTTCATTGAGCAGTTAAGTGAAGTGCCGGATGGTGCAATCCTGATTTTCTCTGCCCACGGTGTTTCCCAGGCGGTGCGTAATGAAGCAAAAAGCCGCGATCTGACGGTTTTCGATGCCACCTGTCCGTTAGTGACAAAAGTGCATATGGAAGTGGCTCGCGCCAGCCGACGTGGTGAGGAAGCGATCCTGATCGGCCACGCCGGGCACCCTGAAGTGGAAGGAACCATGGGGCAGTACAGCAACCCGAAAGGGGGCATGTACCTGGTCGAATCGCCTGCCGATGTTGCTACGCTCAACATCAAAGACGCGGGCAAATTGTCATTTATGACGCAGACCACGCTCTCGGTGGACGATACTTCTGATGTCATTGACGCACTGCGCGCCCGTTTCCCGCAGATTGTTGGCCCGCGTAAAGATGACATCTGTTACGCCACGACCAACCGGCAGGAAGCGGTGCGAGCGCTGGCCGAACAGGCGGAAGTGGTGCTGGTGGTCGGGTCGAAAAACTCATCCAACTCCAACCGTCTGGCCGAACTGGCAGAGCGGATGGGAAAAAGCGCTTATTTGATCGATGACGCTTCTGATATCCAGGAAACCTGGGTTAAAGACATCAAATGTGTAGGCGTAACTGCCGGTGCCTCCGCGCCGGACATTCTGGTGCAGAACGTGATTGCCCGCCTGCAGGAACTGGGCGGCGGTGAAGCCATCCCGCTGGAAGGCCGCGAAGAAAACATTGTCTTTGAAGTGCCAAAAGAGCTAAGGGTTGATGTTCGCGAGGTCGAATAACATTTCGACCTAAACTTTGTGCGAAGATGCCAGACTGAGTCTGGCATTTTTTATGGATTTCACTTCAGGAGGCTCTATGCGTTTGCCAATGATTCTCGACACCGATCCGGGTATTGACGATGCCATTGCCATTGCCGCCGCGCTGTATGCGCCGCAGTGCGAACTTAAACTGATTACCACCGTCGCCGGTAATGTCTCGCTGGAAAAAACCACTCGCAACGCCCTGCAACTGCTCAACTTCTGGCAGGCCGATATCCCGCTGGCGCAAGGTGCGGCGACACCCTTATTGCGCCCTCTGCACAGCGCCGCCGAAGTGCACGGGGAGTCCGGCATGGATGGCTACGACTTTGTTGAGCATCAGCGCCAGCCGCTGGCTAAACCGGCATTTCAGGCAATACGCGATACGCTAATGGTGTCTGCTGAACCCGTTACGCTGGTGACCATCGGCCCGTTGACCAATATCGCGCTGCTACTGTCGCACTACCCGGAGTGCAAGTTCAATATCCGGCGTCTGGTAATGATGGGCGGCTCCGCCGGGCGGGGTAACTTCACACCAAATGCCGAATTCAATATCGCTATCGATCCCGAAGCTGCTGCCCGCGTCTTTCACAGCGGCCTTGAGATCGTGATGTGCGGGCTGGATGTCACGAATCGGGCGACGCTGACGCCTGAGTTCCTCGCGGCGCTACCCGCGCTCAACAAAACCGGTCATATGTTGCATGCGCTGTTTAGTCACTATCGTAGCGGCAGCATGGCAACCGGGCTGCGTATGCATGATCTCTGCGCAATAGCCTGGCTGGCCCGTCCGGAACTGTTTACGCTGAAATCCTGTTTTGTGGCGGTAGAGACGCAGGGGCAATATACCTCTGGCACGACGGTGGTGGATATCGACGGTAAGCTGAAGCAGAAACCGAATGCGCAGGTCGCACTGGATATTGACGTGGAGGGTTTTCGTCATTGGGTGGCAGAAGTGCTGGCGTTCGCACCCTGATGAATCATGCCTTTTACTGATATTTTCGGCTGTATATCATTAATTTCTAATTATCGGCGTTTTCGGCTGGTGGCCCCGGCGTGGGCTGGTTAATCTGGAAACGATTCTCACGCATTTTTTTAACAAAAGAGTACAACTATGCATGATGCACCAATCCGCGTAGCCATCGCGGGTGCTGGCGGGCGTATGGGCCGCCAATTGATCCAGGCCACATTGGCTATGGAAGGCGTGGCGCTTGGCGCAGCACTGGAACGTGAAGGGTCTTCTCTGTTAGGCGTTGACGCGGGAGAACTGGCCGGTACGGCGAAAACCGGTGTTACGGTACAAAACAGCCTTGATGCAGTGAAAGACGATTTCGACGTATTTATCGATTTTACTCGCCCGGAAGGGACGCTGGCGCATCTGGCCTTTTGCCGCCAGCAGCAAAAAAGCATGGTAATTGGTACCACCGGATTTGACGACGCGGGCAAACAGGCGATTAGCGATGCTTCACAAGACATAGCGATTGTCTTCGCGGCGAACTTTAGTGTTGGTGTAAACGTGATGCTGAAGTTGCTGGAGAAAGCGGCGAAAGTGATGGGCGATTACACCGATATCGAGATCGTTGAAGCGCATCACCGCTACAAAGTCGATGCGCCTTCGGGCACGGCGCTGGCGATGGGAGAAGCCATCGCGAAGTCACTGAATAAAGATTTAAAAGAATGTGCGGTTTATTCACGTGAAGGGCATACCGGTGAGCGCGTCCCGGGCACGATTGGCTTTGCTACGGTACGTGCCGGTGACATCGTCGGCGAACATACGGCTATGTTCGCCGATATTGGCGAGCGTATAGAAATTACGCATAAAGCCTCCAGCCGCATGACTTTCGCCAATGGTGCCGTGCGTTCCGCTTTGTGGCTAAAAGGAAAGCGTAATGGACTTTTTGATATGCGAGATGTGCTTGATCTCAACAATTTGTAAGAGTTACTACCCATCGTGATGTGGTTGTTGCAGTCGTAATTAATTGATTGCAAAGGGCAGTATTTTATTGCCCTTTTATTTTCTCTTTTTTTCTCAGTTTATTAGGCCAGAATGGTATAATCTTCACTTATGTCCTGTTTTTTTTGCGCTGAAATATAAATTTTGACCATTTGGTCCACTTTCTTGTGCCGGGATTGCCTCTCCATAAGTTTTCTTGCTACGAAATCGTTTTCGTGGCTGGTTTTTTTGATCTTTTTATCTGTTAAATTCAGTAATGAAGGGCAGTGGCGTAAAAGAATAAGAAAAATATGTGAGAAAAGTTGACTTTTAACCGACATCTCTCCAGAATGCCGCCGTTTGCCAAAAATCCACGGCCAGCAAATTTGCATTGATTGATCATCTCAATATGAATTAATATGCAAATAAAGTGAGTGAATATTCTCTGGAGGACGTTTTGATTAAGTCAGCGCTATTGGTTCTGGAAGACGGAACCCAGTTTCACGGTCGGGCCATTGGGGCAACGGGCACGGCAGTTGGGGAAGTCGTTTTCAATACTTCAATGACCGGTTATCAAGAAATCCTCACTGACCCTTCCTATTCCCGCCAAATCGTTACTCTTACTTATCCTCATATCGGCAATGTCGGCACCAACTCCGCTGACGAAGAATCCTCTCAGGTACATGCGCAAGGCCTGGTCATTCGCGACCTGCCGCTGATTGCCAGCAACTACCGTAATACCGAAGACCTCTCTTCTTACCTGAAGCGCCATAACATTGTGGCGATTGCCGATATCGATACCCGTAAGCTGACGCGTTTGCTGCGTGAAAAAGGCGCGCAAAACGGCTGCATCATCGCTGGCGATAATGTCGATGCTACAGTGGCGCTGGAGAAAGCGAAAGCGTTCCCAGGTCTGAACGGAATGGATCTGGCAAAAGAAGTGACGACAGCAGAAACCTACAACTGGACCCAAGGCAGTTGGACGCTGGCAGGAGAACTGCCGCAGGCGAAAGCGGCGAGCGAATTACCGTTCCACGTTGTCGCTTACGACTACGGTGCGAAACGTAATATCCTGCGTATGCTGGTCGATCGCGGTTGCCGTTTAACGGTAGTACCGGCGAAAACCCCGGCAGCGGACGTACTGAAGCTCAATCCGGACGGTATCTTCCTTTCCAACGGCCCAGGTGACCCGGCGCCATGTGATTACGCGATTGAAGCGATTAAAACCTTCCTCGAAACAGATATTCCGGTGTTCGGCATCTGTCTCGGTCACCAACTGCTGGCGCTGGCGAGTGGCGCCAAAACCATGAAGATGAAATTCGGCCACCACGGCGGCAACCATCCGGTAAAAGATATTGATAACAATACCGTGATGATCACCGCGCAGAACCACGGTTTTGCCGTTGATGAAGCCTCAATGCCTGCCAATTTGCGGGTGACGCACAAATCGCTGTTCGACGGCACACTGCAAGGCATCCATCGTACCGACAAACCGGCGTTCAGTTTCCAGGGCCACCCGGAAGCCAGCCCGGGGCCGCACGATGCCGCACCGCTGTTTGACCACTTTATTGAGCTCATCGAGCAGTATCGCAACACCGCCAAATAATCAGGAGAAGAACAGCCATGCCAAAACGTACAGACATAAAAAGTATCCTGATCCTTGGCGCTGGCCCGATTGTTATCGGCCAGGCGTGTGAGTTTGATTACTCCGGTGCGCAGGCGTGTAAAGCGCTGCGCGAAGAGGGGTACCGCGTTATCCTGGTGAACTCCAACCCGGCGACGATCATGACCGACCCGGAGATGGCGGATGCCACTTATATAGAGCCTATCCACTGGGAAGTGGTACGCAAAATCATCGAAAAAGAGCGCCCGGATGCCGTACTGCCAACCATGGGTGGTCAAACTGCGCTGAACTGCGCGCTGGAACTGGAACGTCAGGGTGTGCTGGAAGAGTTTGGCGTCACCATGATTGGCGCGACCGCTGATGCAATTGATAAAGCTGAAGATCGCCGCCGTTTCGACATCGCGATGAAGAAAATCGGTCTCGACACCGCGCGTTCCGGTATCGCTCATACCATGGACGAAGCGCTGGCCGTCGCAGCTGACGTTGGTTTCCCGTGCATTATCCGTCCTTCCTTTACCATGGGCGGCACCGGTGGCGGCATCGCCTATAACCGTGAAGAGTTTGAAGAGATTTGCGCCCGTGGGCTGGATCTCTCGCCAACCAATGAACTGCTGATTGATGAATCGCTGATTGGCTGGAAAGAGTACGAGATGGAAGTGGTGCGTGATAAAAACGACAACTGCATCATTGTCTGCTCCATTGAAAACTTCGATGCCATGGGGATCCACACTGGTGACTCCATCACCGTGGCGCCAGCACAGACCCTGACCGATAAAGAGTACCAAATCATGCGTAACGCCTCGATGGCGGTACTGCGTGAAATCGGGGTGGAAACCGGCGGCTCGAACGTACAGTTCGCGGTGAACCCGAAAAACGGTCGTCTGATTGTGATTGAAATGAACCCTCGCGTATCCCGTTCTTCTGCGCTGGCTTCAAAAGCGACCGGTTTCCCGATTGCCAAAGTGGCAGCCAAGCTGGCGGTGGGTTATACGCTGGATGAATTGATGAACGACATCACCGGCGGCCGTACTCCGGCGTCGTTCGAACCGTCCATCGACTACGTTGTGACCAAGATTCCACGCTTCAACTTCGAGAAATTTGTCGGCGCTAATGACCGTCTGACCACGCAGATGAAATCAGTCGGTGAAGTGATGGCAATTGGCCGCACGCAGCAGGAATCGATGCAAAAAGCGCTGCGTGGTCTGGAAGTAGGCGCGACCGGCTTCGACCCGAAAGTGAGCCTTGACGATCCGGAAGCGCTGACCAAAATCCGCCGCGAACTGAAAGACGCAGGCGCAGAGCGTATCTGGTACATCGCCGATGCATTCCGTGCTGGTCTCTCCATTGATGGCGTATTCAATCTGACCAATATTGACCGCTGGTTCCTGGTGCAGATTGAAGATCTGGTGCGTCTGGAAGAGAAGGTGGCAGCGGTGGGCATTAACGGTCTGGACGCTGACTTCCTGCGCATTCTGAAACGTAAAGGCTTTGCCGATGCTCGTCTGGCTAAACTGGTTGGCGTACGCGAAGCGGAAATCCGCAAACTGCGCGATCAGTATGACCTGCATCCGGTCTACAAACGTGTGGATACCTGTGCGGCAGAGTTCGCTACGGATACGGCCTATATGTACTCCACTTATGAAGATGAGTGCGAAGCTAACCCGAGCCAGGATCGCGAAAAAATCATGGTACTGGGCGGCGGTCCAAACCGTATCGGACAGGGTATTGAATTCGACTACTGCTGCGTACATGCGTCGCTGGCGCTGCGCGAAGACGGTTATGAAACCATCATGGTTAACTGTAACCCGGAAACGGTTTCGACCGATTACGACACCTCTGACCGCCTCTACTTTGAGCCGGTGACCTTCGAAGACGTGCTGGAAATCGTTCGCGTCGAGAAGCCGAAAGGCGTCATCGTGCAGTATGGCGGCCAGACACCGCTGAAACTGGCGCGTGCGCTGGAAGCTGCAGGCGTGCCGGTTATCGGTACCAGCCCGGATGCGATTGACCGTGCGGAAGACCGTGAGCGCTTCCAGAAGGCGGTTGACCGTCTGAAGCTGAAACAGCCAGCGAACGCTACTGTCACGGCGACTGAGCAGGCTGTAGAAAAGGCGAAAGAGATTGGTTACCCGCTGGTGGTGCGTCCGTCTTACGTGCTGGGCGGCCGCGCGATGGAAATCGTCTACGACGAAGTCGATCTGCGTCGCTACTTTATGACGGCGGTGAGTGTTTCCAACGATGCGCCGGTTCTGCTTGATCGTTTCCTCGATGATGCGGTGGAAGTGGATGTCGATGCCATCTGCGATGGTGAAATGGTGCTGATTGGCGGCATCATGGAGCACATCGAACAGGCGGGTGTTCACTCCGGCGACTCCGCCTGCTCTCTGCCAGCTTACACGCTGAGCCAGGAAATTCAGGACGTCATGCGCCAGCAGGTGCAGAAACTGGCGTTCGAGTTGCAGGTTCGCGGTCTGATGAACGTACAGTTCGCGGTGAAAGACAACGAAGTTTACTTGATTGAGGTGAACCCGCGTGCGGCACGTACCGTTCCGTTCGTCTCCAAAGCTACCGGCGTGCAGTTAGCGAAAGTGGCGGCGCGCGTGATGACCGGCAAAACGCTGGCGCAGCAGGGGCACACCAAAGAGATCATCCCGCCGTATTACTCAGTGAAAGAGGTGGTGCTGCCGTTTAACAAGTTCCCTGGCGTTGACCCGCTGTTAGGGCCAGAAATGCGCTCTACCGGTGAGGTGATGGGCGTCGGGCGCACCTTCGCTGAAGCATTTGCCAAAGCACAGCTCGGTAGCAACTCGACGATGAAGAAATACGGTCGCGCGCTGCTCTCTGTTCGCGAAGGCGATAAAGAGCGCGTGGTGGATCTGGCGGCTAAGCTGTTGAAACAGGGCTTTGAACTGGATGCAACCCACGGCACAGCGATTGTGCTGGGCGAAGCTGGTATCAATCCGCGTCTGGTGAACAAAGTGCATGAAGGGCGCCCGCACATTCAGGATCGTATCAAGAATGGCGAGTATACCTACATCATCAACACCACGGCAGGCCGTCAGGCGATTGAGGATTCCAAACTGATTCGCCGCAGCGCGCTGCAATACAAAGTGCATTACGACACCACGCTGAACGGCGGCTTCGCCACCGCGATGGCGCTGAATGCGGACGCTACAGAGAAAGTGATTTCCGTGCAGGAAATGCACGCGCAAATCCGCAAGTAAGCCTACCTCCGGCCCGTTTCGCGGGCCGTTTTTTTTCTGCCTGTAGCCCGGTTTTGTAGGCCTTAATTGCGGACCAGGTGAAAGACATGAGTGAGCTGGATAATTGATCCAGCCTGCTGTGAGAAGGAGTCCCGCCCCGGCGGGAGCCTTCAGCCCGCACTTCTGGCTTCGGTATTGCTACGTGAACATGGGGTGGCGGCTTATATTTCGCCTGATATTCCCACACAGATTGTCGCTTTGAGCCAGACGATTAACTGTCTACACTCTCAAGGAAAAGAGCGCAGTGAAAAACAGGTTGATCGATGATCCTTATAATTTATGCCCATCCTTATCCGCAGCATTCGCATGCGAATAAGCGAATGATTGAGCAGGCAAGGGCGCTAGAAGGCGTCGAAATCCGTTCTCTCTATGAGCTATACCCTGACTTTAATATTGATGTGGCCGCTGAGCAGGAGGCGCTTTCCCGCGCTTCGCTGGTTATCTGGCAACATCCTATGCAGTGGTACAGCGTTCCGCCGTTGTTGAAACTCTGGCTGGATAAAGTGTTATCGCATGGCTGGGCCTATGGTCACGAGGGCATCGCGCTTAGGGGCAAAAATGTGATGTGGGCCGTGACCACTGGCGGCGGCGACCACCATTTTGATATTGGATCGCACCCCGGCTTTGATGTGCTTTCACAGCCGTTACAAGCAACAGCTATTTACTGTGGGATGAACTGGTTACCACCTTTTGCTGTGCACTGTACCTTTATTTGCGACGATGAAACCCTACAGGCTCAGGCGCGTCATTACAAACAACGTTTGCTGGAGTGGCAGGAGGCGGCACATGGATAGCCATTCATTAATACAGGCGCTGATCTACCTGGGATCGGCCGCGCTGGTTGTCCCCATCGCCGTACGGTTGGGGCTGGGGTCGGTGCTTGGCTACCTGATTGCTGGCGGCATTATTGGGCCGTGGGGATTGCGATTGGTGACTGATGCCGAATCCATTCTCCATTTCGCCGAAATTGGCGTGGTGCTGATGCTTTTCGTGATTGGCCTTGAGCTGGATCCGCAACGATTGTGGAAGTTGCGCGCCCCGGTGTTTGGCGGCGGCGCGCTGCAAATGATGAGTTGCGGCCTGCTGCTTGGCGTGTTTTGCGCCCTGCAGGGGCTGGCCTGGCCAGTGGCGTTGCTGATTGGTCTGACGCTGGCGCTCTCTTCTACCGCGATTGCCATGCAGGCGATGAATGAACGTAACCTGACGGTTTCGCTGATGGGGCGCAGCGCCTTCTCGGTGCTGCTGTTCCAGGATATCGCTGCGATCCCACTGGTGGCGATGATTCCGTTGCTGGCGGCCAGCGGCGGTGCGATGACGTTGAGCGCTTTTACTATTTCGGCGCTGAAAGTCGTGGGTGCGCTGGCACTGGTGGTGCTGATTGGGCGTTATGTCGCGCGTCCGGCGCTACGCTTTGTTGCTCGCTCCGGGCTGCGGGAAGTGTTCTGCGCCGTAGCGCTGTTTCTGGTGTTCGGCTTTGGGTTATTGCTGGAAGAGGCGGGATTGTCTATGGCGATGGGCGCCTTCCTTGCCGGGGTGTTACTGGCCAGCTCTGAATATCGTCATGCACTGGAAAGCGACATCGAACCGTTTAAAGGCCTGTTGCTTGGGTTATTCTTTATTGGCGTCGGCATGTCCATCGATTTTGGTACGCTGGTGACGCACCCGCTGCGTATCCTGCTGTTGCTGGTGGGTTTCCTGGTGATTAAAAGCGTGGTGCTGTGGCTGATCGCCCGCCCGTTACGCGTGCCGGGTAAACAGCGGATGTGGTTTGCTGCGTTACTGGGGCAGGGGAGTGAATTCGCCTTTGTGGTGTTTGGCGCCGCGCAAACCGCGCAGGTGCTCGATCCGGAATGGGCGAAAGCGCTGACACTGACGGTTGCGTTATCAATGGCAGCGACGCCAGTTCTGTTGGTGCTGCTGGCGCGGCTGGAGACTGCCGGTTCACAGCAGGAGCGCGAAGCTGATGAGATCGATGAAGAAGAGGCGCGGGTTATCATCGCCGGATTTGGTCGTTTTGGTCAGATAGCTGGACGTCTGCTGCTTTCCAGCGGCGTGAAGATGGTGGTTCTTGACCACGATCCCGATCATATCGAAACGCTGCGTAAATTCGGCATGAAAGTCTTCTACGGTGACGCTACACGCGTTGATCTGCTGGAGTCCGCTGGCGCCGGACGTGCTGAGGTGTTGATTAATGCAATTGACGATCCACAGGCCAGCCTGCAATTGACTGCGCTGGCAAAAGAGCACTTCCCGGATCTGCACATTATTGCCCGCGCCCGCGATGTTGATCACTATATCCGCTTGCGACAGGCGGGCGTCGACAGACCGGAACGTGAAACCTTCGAAGCAGCGCTGAAAACCGGGCGTCTGGCGCTGGAAGGGTTAGGATTAGGCCCCTATGAAGCTCGCGAGCGCGCCGACCATTTCCGCCGTTTCAATACGTCGATGGTGGAAGAGATGGCGCAGGTCGAGAATGATGCGCAGGCCCGTGCCGCCGTGTTTAAGCGCACCAGCGCCATGTTGACGGAAATCATCGCAGAGGATCGCGCCCACCTTTCGTTAACGCAGCGTCATGGCTGGCAGGGAACGGAAGAGGGACGGCATACGGACGATCCGGCAGACGAACCAGCGGTGAAACCGCAGGAGTGAACCTGTTCAGGCGGGTTTATGGGTAACATTTTGAATTAAAGCGAGTTGAAAGTTGGCGATGCAGTAACAGGTTGTGGTATCGCCAGCATAATAAAAAATTTTCTCATCCTTTACCTTGCCCCCCATCGACGAAAGATTGCGCTTTCCGTATAGTGGCGACAATTTTTTTGCATCCAGGAATGAATGAATGATCAGTCTGATTGCCGCGCTAGCCGTGGATCGCGTGATTGGTATGGAGAACGCCATGCCGTGGAATTTACCGGCCGATCTCGCCTGGTTTAAGCGCAATACCTTAAATAAACCGGTGGTGATGGGGCGTCTGACGTGGGAATCCATCGGCCGTCCGTTACCGGGACGCAAGAACATTGTGATCAGCAGCCAGCCGGGTACTGACGATCGTGTCGAATGGGTAAAATCCGTGGATGAAGCGATTGCCGCTTGCGGCGATGTGGAAGAGATCATGGTGATCGGCGGCGGGCGTGTTTACGAACAGTGTCTGCCGAAGGCGCAGCGCCTCTACCTGACACACATTGATGCTGAAGTGGAAGGCGATACCCACTTCCCGGATTACGACCCGGACGACTGGGAATCGGTATTTAGCGAATTCCATGATGCTGATGCGCAGAACTCGCATAGCTACTGTTTTGAGATCCTCGATCGCCGCTAAGTTGTCCCCGGCGGGCCACCGCCGGGGAGTCCTTTAAGAGGCTATCGCCTCACCATCCCCTAAATCCATCTGGCGATTTGACGGTTGCGTGAAGTACATTTTGTCTTCCCAGCGCAGGCAGGTCAGTACGCCGCCCCAGCAGCAGCCTGTATCCAGCGCGTAAATCCCTTCCGGTGTGCCATCGCCTTCCAGCGATGCCCAGTGACCAAAGACGATGCTGTACTCCTGCGAAATCGGTCCCGGAATCGAGAACCATGGTTTAAGTGGTGCAGGGGCACGCTCGGGAATATCCTTGCAGTACATATCCAACTGCCCGTTCGGAAAGCAGTAACGCATACGCGTGAAGGCGTTAGTGATAAAGCGCAAGCGGGCAAGCCCGCTGAGTTCCGGTGTCCAGTGATTTGGCAGATCGCCGTACATGGCATCGAGGAATAGCGGATAGGAATCGCTGGATAGCACCGCTTCGATATCGCGCGCGCAGTGTATCGCCGTCGCCAAATCCCACTGGGGAGTGATCCCCGCGTGCGCCATTAACAGCTTTTTCTCTTCGTCGATTTGCAGCAGTGGCTGACGACGCAGCCAGTTGATCAGCTCGTCGGCATCGGGCGCTTCCAGTAATAAACTGAGCCGGTCTTTTGGTTTATTGCGGCTGATACCGGCAAAGACGGCCAGCAGATGCAGATCGTGATTGCCCAGTACGAGGCGTACGCTATCGCCCAGTGATTTGACGTAACGCAGTACATCCAGCGAGCCCGGCCCACGAGCGACTAAATCGCCGGTAAGCCATAGGGTGTCTTGCTGTGGTGAAAATTCAACCTGTTTTAACAGCGCGATCAGTTCATCATAGCAACCATGAACGTCACCAATCAGATATGTAGCCATTGGATTAATGAATCAGTATTGGAACAGCGAGTCGGAAGACCGGGACGGCGATGCGAAACGCAGTGCCCTGCGCGTCGATCATTTCGTAGTGGCCCTGCATCGTACCCATCGGCGTCTCAATAACCGCGCCGCTGGTGTATTGGTATTCACCGCCCGGCTCAATGTGCGGCTGTTCACCGACTACACCTTCGCCCTGAACTTCCGTTTCGCGGCCATTTCCATTGGTGATCAGCCAGTAGCGTTTCAACAACTGGACAGGCGTTCGCCCCAGGTTCCGGATGGTAATGGTGTAAGCAAACACATAACGTTCATCGTCGGGGGTTGACTGAGACTCAATGTAGACGCTTTGTACCTGAACACAAACTCGGGGCGAATTGATCATGAGTTAGCTCTCCTTCGGCGGCGCATTTTCCGTCAGGTAGTTGGCTAACTGACAGTACTGCGCGACAGAGACATTTTCCGCGCGCATCGTCGGGTCGATCCCCAGCGATGCCAGCACCTCAACCGTAAATATATTGCCGAGGCTATTGCGGATGGTTTTACGACGCTGGTTAAAGGCTTCGGTGGTAATGCGGCTCAGCGTGCGAATCTCTTTGACCGGATGCGGCAACGTACTATACGGCACCAGACGAACCACGGCAGAATCCACCTTCGGCGGTGGCGCAAAGGCTGTCGGCGGCACTTCCAGAACCGGAATAATCTGGCAATAGTACTGCGCCATCACGCTTAACCGACCATACGCCTTACTGTTTGGCCCTGCAACCAGACGATTTACCACCTCTCTCTGCAACATAAAGTGCATATCGGCAATGGCATCAGTATAGCTAAACAGATGGAACATCAATGGCGTGGAGATGTTATACGGCAGGTTGCCGAAAACACGCAGCGGCTGGCCGAGCGTTTGCGACAGCTCGCTAAAATTCATGGTCATCGCATCTTGCTGATAAATTGTCAGTTTTGGCGCGAGGAACGGATGTGTCTGTAGGCGCGCAGCCAGATCGCGGTCAAGTTCGATAACTGTCAGCTTGTCCAGTCGTTCGCCAACCGGTTCGGTCAGAGCGCCAAGCCCTGGACCGATTTCAACCATCGCCTGACCCTTTTGCGGGTTGATGGCCGATACGATGCTGTCGATCACGAACTGGTCGTGGAGAAAGTTTTGCCCGAAGCGTTTACGGGCTAAGTGGCCCTGATGGACTCGATTAGTCATTGAGTATTAACAATCATTTTGATGGCGAGGTTAAGCGCCGTAATAAAACTGCCGACATCTGCTGTTCCATGGCCCGCCAGTTCCAGCGCGGTGCCGTGGTCAACGGATGTGCGAATAAAAGGTAAGCCGAGAGTGATATTCACGCCGCGGCCAAAGCCCTGGTATTTTAGCACGGGCAGACCCTGATCGTGGTACATCGCCAGTACGGCGTCGGCATTATCAAGGTATTTCGGCTGAAATAGCGTATCGGCAGGTAGCGGACCGCTCAAATTCATACCGCTGGCCCGCATTTCTTCCAGCACCGGAATGATCGTATCGATCTCTTCCGTCCCCATGTGCCCGCCTTCACCTGCGTGTGGATTCAGACCGCAGACCAGAATGTGCGGATGGCGGATACCAAATTTCTGCTGTAAATCCCCGTACAGAATGCGAATAACCTCGCGCAACAGTGCTGGCGTAATGGCCTGTGCTACATCTTTGAGCGGCAAATGGGTGGTCGCCAGCGCAACGCGTAGCTCTTCGGTGGCCAGCATCATCACCACTTTGGCGGCGTGCGAACGCTGCTCGAAAAACTCTGTATGCCCGCTAAACGGCGTACCCGCGTCGTTGATCACCCCTTTATGCACCGGGCCAGTTACCAACGCAGCAAATTCACCGTTCAGGCAGCCATCGCAGGCGCGGGCAAGGGTTTCCACAACATAAGGGCCGTTAAGAGGGTTGAGTACGCCCAGCGTCACTGGTGCATGTAGCGGGAGATGCAGCACGGTTAATGTACCGGCTTGCTGCGCAACCGCAGCAACTGCGGGATCGTAATCCCTAAGCTGCAACGGCAGACCGAGCAGGGCTGCCCGGTCTGCTAACAGCGTCGCGTCTGCACAGATAACCAGTTCAACCGGCCAGTCGCGCTGGGCGAGCTGAACCACCAGATCCGGACCAATCCCGGCGGGCTCGCCGGGAGTGATAACGACACGCTGTGTTTTCATTTAGTTACTCAGGATTTTCACGTAGGCGCTGGCGCGTTGTTCCTGCATCCAGGTTGCTGCTTCTTCGGAGAACTTGCGGTTCATCAGCATACGATACGCTCTGTCTTTCTGCGCGGCGTCCGTTTTATCAACGTTACGCGAATCGAGCATTTCGATCAGGTGCCAACCGAAGGAGGAGTGCACCGGGCCGCTCATCTGGCCGCGTTTCAGCTTCATCAGCGCATCGCGGAATGCTGGATCGTAAATATCAGCTGCCGCCCAGCCCAGATCGCCGCCCTGGTTTGCAGAACCCGGATCCTGAGAGAACTCTTTCGCTGCATTAGCAAACGTGGTTTTACCGCTCTTAATGTCCGCCGCGATCTCTTCCAGTTTCACGCGAGCCTGATCGTCACTCATGATGGGTGACGGTTTCAGCAGGATGTGACGAGCGTGAACTTCCGTTACAGAAATGTTCTGAGACTGTCCGCGCAGATCGTTAACTTTCAGGATATGGAAACCAACGCCGGAACGAATCGGCCCGATAATATCGCCTTTTTTCGCTGTGCTCAGCGCCTGAGCGAAGATGCTTGGCAACTCCTGAATGCGCCCCCAACCCATCTGGCCGCCTTTCAGCGCCTGCTGATCGGCAGAGTAGGTGATCGCCAGCTTGCCGAAATCACTGCCTTTACGCGCTTGATCGACAATCGAACGCGCCTGGCTTTCAGCTTCGTTAACTTGATCCGACGTCGGATTTTCCGGCAGCGGGATCAGGATGTGGCTCAGGTTCAGTTCGGTGCCGGCATCGTTCTGGTTCCCCACCTGCTGCGCCAGGGCATCTACTTCCTGCGGCAGAACCGTCACGCGACGGCGCACTTCGCCGTTACGCACTTCAGAAATGATCATCTCTTTGCGGATCTGGTTGCGATAGGTGTTGTAATTCACCCCATCGTAAGCCAGACGGCTACGCAATTGATCCATAGACATTTTGTTCTGTTTGGCAATGTCGGCGATAGCGGCATCAAGCTGCTCGTCCGTCACTTTAACACCCATTTTGGTGCCCATCTGCAGAATGATTTGATCCATGATCAGTCGTTCAAGGATCTGATGGCGCAGTGTGGCGTCATCTGGCAACTGCTGACCCGCCTGGCCTGCATTGGCCTTTACGGACTGCATCATGCTATCAACGTCACTTTCAAGCACTACGCCGTTATTGACGACTGCAGCGACTTTATCAACAACCTGAGGCGCAGCAAAACTGGTATTCGCAACCATAGCGATACCGAGAAGCAGCGTTTTCCAGTTCTTCATAGCTTTTCCATTTCAATTAACCGCAATGCGGATTACGTTGCAAATCAAACAGATCACATTGAACTACGATACGGCAGAATGTTTGATCGCAGCATTTGTGGCGTACCCAAACCGTAGTTTGAACTCAGACCGCGCAGCTCAATGTTGAAACCGATGACGTTGTCATACTTGCTTTGGTTATTTTGCCAGCCGTTAATTTTCCGCTCATAGCCGACGCGGAGAGCATAACAGCAGGAGTTGTACTGCAATCCAACCATCTGGTCAGCGGATTTGTGTGTATTGGTGTCGAAATAGTAAGCCCCGACGATCGACCAGCGGTCGGCAATCGGCCAGCTTCCTGCAGTACCTACCTGCGAAATACCATCTTTATACTGCGTGGCAGTCGCGTAGCTTGGCAGCGTTGCCTGAATGTATTCCGGGCTGGCGTAACGGTAGCTCAGTTGCAGCATACGGTCTTCATCACGACGGTATTCCAGTGATGAACTGCTGTTGGCGATGGCATTCAGACGTGTGTCATACTGCACGCCGCCGCGCAGACCCCAACGATCCGAGATACGCCAGTAGGTATCACCCGCCCAAACCAACGACCCCGTTTTGTTGTCTTTCTCCCAGTTAATGTTGTCATCACCGGTGCGGGACTCGGTGAAATAGTAGATTTGACCAACAGAAACGTTAAAACGTTCAACTGCCGCATCATCATAAATGCGTGTTGTGACGCCGGAGGTAACCTGATTTGCGGAGGCGATACGGTCAAGCCCGCCGTAGGTGCGATCGCGGAATAACCCGCTGTAGTCGGATTGTAAGAGCGTTGAGTCGTAGTTGTTGATATAACTCTGATCGCGATACGGTACATACAGATACTGCGCGCGTGGCTCCAGCGTCTGGGTATAACCTTCCGCCCAGTTCATATCACGTTCAAACACCATCTTGCCGTCCATCTTAAATTGCGGCATGACGCGGTTGACCGTCTCTTTGTAATCCGTGTTATTACTTGCGTTGTAATCATCCAGATTGCTCTGCTGGTAGTGGGTCGCCAGCATTTTCACCTCGGTATTCAGGCTGCTCCAGTCATTGGAGATGGGCAGACTTAACGTCGGCTCCAGATGAACACGCGTCGCTTCCGGATAGTTAGCGTTAGTATTTGTGAAATGAACCGCCTGGCCATACACCCTTAAGTCAAATGGCCCAAGGTCATTGTGGTACCAGTTCACATCCAACTGCGGCAGAGCCGCGTAGGAGTTACTGTTTTCGCGGTTAAATACCTGGAACTGTTTAGTCGATACCGTGGCGTCAAAGTTTTCCACCCCGTAACCCACACTAAAAATCTGGGTCGCGTAACCATCGGTACTGGAACCGTAATTTGATGTGAAGTCATTAAAGTAGTAAGGATCACTGACTTTGGTGTAGTTGGCATTAAAACGCCACACCTGATCCATCACGCCAGAGTGCTGCCAGTAAAATAACCAGCGGTGGCGGTTGCTCTCTGCCGGATAATCATTTTGGTAGACGTTGTCAGATGGCAAATAGTCAAATTCAACCAGGCCACTCCCGGCCTGTGTCAGATAGCGGAATTCGTTTTGCCACTGAATATTGCCACGTTTATGGATGTAGTGCGGCGTGATGGTCGCATCCATATTTGGCGCAATGTTCCAGTAGTACGGCAGGTAAAACTCGAAGTAATTACTGGTGCTGTACTTGGCATTCGGGATCAAGAAACCGGAACGGCGTTTGTCACCGATCGGCAACTGCAAGTACGGGCTATAGAACACTGGCACGGGGCCGAGTTTAAAGCGCGCGTTCCAGATCTCCGCAACCTGCTCCTGGCGATCCTGAATCACTTCGCTACCCACGACGCTCCAGGTGTCAGAACCCGGCAAGCAGGAGGTAAAGGAGCCGTTATCCAGAATCGTATAGCGGTTTTGCCCGCGCTGTTTCATCAGGTCGGCGGTGCCACGCCCCTGGCGACCCACCATCTGGTAATCACCCTGCCAGACGTTGGTGTCTTTGGTATTCAGGTTTGACCAGGCTTTAGGACCTTTCAGGATGACCTGGTTATCGTCATAGTGCACATTACCCAGGGCATCCACTGTGCGTACCGGATCTGTCTGGCCTTCCGGCTGCAACTGGTGAAGCTGAACTTCATCGGCCTGTAAGCGGCTATTACCCTGATTAATATCTACATTGCCGGTAAACACGGCGTCGTCAGGATAATTACCTTTTGCGTGATCGGCATTAATCGTCACTGGCAGGTTATTGGTATCACCCTGTACCAGCGAGCGATTGTAGCTGGGGATACCAAGCATACACTGCGAGGCAAGATCGGCTGCCATTCCCTGTTGACTATAAAGGGCGGAGCCAATCATGGTGGCCAGGAGGGTGGGGATACGTTTTTTCATACGTTGTATTTGTTGTTCCGTCATCTGTGGCTTTACGCTGGCAAACGGTCTGAGACTAACTTACTCGCCTTTGCAACGCTAGTTTTAATCCTGCCCGCGTTCGAGCCAGGGAGAGAAGACTGCGCCTGTGCATGGCATAGAATGACGGGTATGATAAAGCAAATTTTAGCCGACGGCATGACGATTTGGGGAGTATATGCAGTATTGGGGAAAAGTGGTTGGTGTGGTCATCGCTCTTTTCATGGGCGGCGGCTTTTGGGGCGCGGTTCTGGGGCTGATTATCGGTCATATGTTTGATAAGGCGCGCAGCCGTAAAATGGCCTGGTTTGCTAACCAGCGTGAACGTCAGTCGCTGTTCTTCGCCACTACCTTTGAGGTGATGGGGCATCTGACCAAATCGAAAGGTCGCGTCACCGAAGCTGATATCCAGGTCGCCAGCCTTTTTATGGATCGTATGAATCTGCATGGCGAGTCGCGTACGGCGGCACAACGCGCGTTTCGCGACGGTAAAGCGGATAATTACCCGCTTCGCGACAAGATGCGTCAGTTCCGCAGCGTCTGTTTTGGCCGCTTCGATTTGATTCGGATGTTTCTGGAAATTCAAATTCAGGCCGCCTTTGCCGATGGATCCCTGCACCCTAGCGAACGCGACGTGTTGTATGTGATTGCTGAGGAGCTGGGTATCTCGCGCCTGCAATTCGATCAGTTCCTGCGCATGATGCAGGGTGGCGCACAGTTTGGCGGCGGTTACCATTATCAGCAGCAGGCAGGCGGTAACGGCGGCTGGCAGCAGGCGCAGCGTGGTCCGACGCTGGAAGATGCCTGTAATGTGCTGGGCGTGAAACCGACAGACGATGCTACAACCATCAAGCGCGCTTACCGTAAATTGATGGGCGAGCACCATCCGGACAAGCTGGTGGCAAAAGGTTTGCCGCCGGAGATGATGGAGATGGCAAAACAAAAAGCGCAGGAAATTCAGAAAGCTTACGAGCTAATTCGTGAGCAGAAGGGTTTTCGCTAAGCGTAAGACTCCCCCGGCACGCGGTCGGGGGAGTGTATTAAAAATCTACCGGAGCTTTGAACGTCATGCTATTGCCGAATTCCGGATGGGTAATCGTCAGTGTTTCGGCATGTAACTGTAAACGCGGCGCCAGCGCCAGCGCTTGCGGCGGCGCATAAAAGCGGTCACCGAGAATCGGATGACCAATAGCCAGCATATGCACACGCAGTTGATGCGAGCGACCCGTAATCGGCTTTAGCCGCACGCGGGCGTTACCGTCATCATCCAGCGACAACACTTCATACTCAGTCTGCGCCGCTTTGCCGGTTTCGTAACACACTTTCTGCTTCGGGCGATTCGGCCAGTCGCAAATCAGCGGTAAATCCACCAACCCTTCCGCTTTCTCCGGGTGGCCCCAGATGCGCGCCAGATACTGCTTTTTCGGCTCGCGCTCGCGGAACTGGCGCTTTAGCTCACGTTCTGCATTTTTGGTCAGAGCCACCACAATCACGCCGCTGGTGGCCATATCCAGTCGATGCACGGATTCAGCCTGCGGAAAGTCGCGCTGAATACGCGTCATCACACTGTCTTTGTGCTCATCAAGACGACCCGGAACCGACAACAAGCCGCTGGGCTTGTTGACGACCATAATGTGCTCATCCTGATAGAGAATAACCAGCCAGGGATCCTGCGGCGGATTGTAAGGCTCCATCACCATAAACAGCTCCGTTATTGATGTGTCACAACGATCAGACGCAATGCGTCCAGTCGCCAGCTTGCCTGATCCAGGCTTTCTAGCACTTGCTGGCGATTACTTTCAATAGCAGCCAGTTCATCGTCACGAATGTTCGGGTTAACCGCACGCAGTGCTTCCAGACGCGACAGTTCAGCAGAGAGTTTCTCGTCTGCTTCGCTGTGGGCGGCATCAATCAGCGTACGCGCTGCGCGCTCAACCTGCATTTCACCTTTTTGCAGAATGTTGTGTACATCCTGATGCACCGCATTCACCAGCTTACTGCCGGTATGGCGGTTCACAGCGCTGAGTTGACGGTTGAAACTCTCAAACTCAACCTGTCCGGCCAGGTTGGTGCCATTTTTATCAACCAGCAGGCGGATCGGCGTTGGCGGCAGGAAGCGGTTAAGCTGTAGCTGTTTCGGCGCCTGCGCTTCCACGACGTAGATCAATTCCAGCAACAGCGTACCGACCGGCAGCGCTTTGTTTTTCAGCAGCGAAATGGTACTGCTGCCAGTGTCGCCGGAGAGGATCAGATCCAGACCGTTGCGGATCAGCGGATGTTCCCAGGTGATGAACTGCGCATCCTCGCGGGAGAGCGCGACATCGCGATCGAAAGTGATGGTGCAGCCATCTTCCGGCAGGCCCGGAAAATCCGGCACCAGCATATGATCGGACGGCGTCAGGACGATCATGTTTTCGCCGCGATCGTCCTGGTTAATACCCACAATATCAAACAGGTTCATGGCGAAGGTGATAAGCGCGGTGTCATCATCCTGCTCTGCAATACTTTCTGCCAGGGCTTGCGCTTTTTCACCGCCATTAGAGTGGATCTCCAGCAGACGGTCACGCCCTTGTTCCAGCTGCGCTTTCAGCGCGTCATGCTGCTCGCGGCAGGATTTGATCAACTGCTCAAACCCGTCGGTGTTTTCCGGCGCGGCCAGATAGTTAATCAGCTCATCGTGGACGCTGTCGTAAATCGTGCGGCCGGTCGGGCAGGTATGTTCAAAGGCATCCAGCCCTTCGTGATACCAGCGAACCAGTACGGACTGCGCGGTTTTCTCCAGATAAGGCACATGGATCTGAATATCATGCGCCTGGCCGATACGATCCAGACGACCGATACGCTGCTCCAGCAGATCCGGGTTAAACGGCAGATCGAACATCACCAGATGGCTGGCGAACTGGAAGTTACGGCCTTCAGAGCCAATCTCCGAGCACAGCAGTACCTGCGCACCGCTGTCTTCTTCGCCAAACCACGCGGCTGCACGATCGCGTTCGATAATCGACATACCTTCATGGAACACTGCCGCGCGAATGCCTTCGCGTTCGCGTAGAACCTGTTCCAGTTGCAGCGCGGTCGCTGCTTTGGCGCAGATCACCAGTACTTTCTGGGAGCGATGGCTGGTCAGGTGGCCCATTAACCACTCTACGCGAGGGTCGAAGTTCCACCAGGTGCCGTTATCGCCTTCGAATTCCTGATAAATCTGTTCCGGATAGAGCATGTCGCGGGCGCGTTCTTCCAGACTCTTGCGCGCGCCCATAATGCCAGAAACTTTAATGGCGGTTTGATACTGGGTCGGCAGTGGCAATTTAACCGTATGCAGTTCGCGTTTCGGGAAGCCTTTCACACCGTTGCGGGTGTTACGGAACAGCACGCGGCTGGTGCCGTGTCTGTCCATCAGCATGGTGATCAGTTCCTGGCGCGCATCGGCTGCACCGTCGTGGTCGCTATTGGCAGTTTGCAGCAGCGGCTCAATATCCTGTTCGCCCACCAGATCGCTCAGCGTATTCATATCGTCATTGCTAAGCCGTGCGCCTGCCAGCAGTAGCGCCACTGCATCGGCGACAGGGCGATAGTTTTTCTGCTCTTCGACAAACTGGGCAAAGTCATGGAAACGGTTTGGATCAAGCAGGCGCAGACGGGCAAAGTGGCTCTCCATGCCCAGTTGTTCCGGCGTGGCGGTCAGCAGCAAAATGCCCGGTACGCGCCCGGCCAGTTGTTCGATAGCCAGATATTCGCGGCTGGCTTCGTTTTCGCTCCACACCAGGTGATGCGCTTCGTCCACCACCAGCAGATCCCACTCCGCATCGCAAAGATGCTCGAGGCGCTGCTTGCTGCGGCGTACAAAATCGAGGGAGCAGATCACCAACTGTTCGGTCTCAAACGGGTTGTCTGCATCGTGTTGCGCTTCGGCATAGCGTTCATCGTCGAACAGGGCGAAGCGTAGGTTGAAGCGACGTAACATCTCCACCAGCCACTGGTGTTGCAGGGTCTCCGGTACTACAATCAGCACACGTTCCGCTGCGCCAGAGAGCAGTTGTTGATGCAGGATCATCCCGGCTTCAATGGTTTTCCCGAGACCGACTTCATCCGCCAGTAGCACGCGCGGCGCATAGCGGCGACCCACATCGTGAGCGATGTGCAGTTGATGAGGGATGAGGTTAGTGCGCTGGCCACGCAGGCCGCTCCATGGCATACGGTATTGCGCACTTTGATAGTTGCGGGCGCGAAAACGCAGCGCAAAACGGTCCATACGGTCGATCTGCCCGGCAAACAGGCGATCCTGTGGTTTGCTGAACACCAGTTTGCTGTCGAGCAGCACTTCGCGCAGGATAACGTCGTTTTCTTGAGTATCCAGACGCGTTCCGGTATAGGCAAGCAGTCCGTTTTCTTCTTTTACGTCTTCAATCGTTAACTGCCAGCCTTCATGGCTGGTAACCGTATCGCCGGGATTGAACATGACGCGGGTAACCGGGGAATCGCTACGGGCATACAGACGATTTTCTCCGGTGGCGGGAAAAAGGAGCGTGACCGTGCGTGCATCGATGGCAACGACTGTACCAAGTCCGAGTTCGCTTTCCGTGTCGCTAATCCAGCGTTGACCAAGTGTAAAGGGCATAAATGAACTCTATATCTCAAATTGCAGGCAATAGCTCGTCACCGCCTGAAGGGAGGCGGGCGCGAACAGAATTGGGACCAGAAAAAGGAAGGGCGCTATGGTACTGGATGACGTTACATTCGTATAGCCTGAAAAGTGTAGCTTTAGTGCAAATGCTCCATTAAAACAGCCCCAGTTGCCCCGTAAGAAGTGTAGCAAAATCGTCGTCGATGAAAGGGAGAATTCCGTCAGCGACCGGCTGTAACTGTTTACTGAGATAGTGATCATAATCGAGCGGCGAGCGCTGATAATCCACCGGCTCAGGGCCGCTGGTGGTCCAGACGTATTTAATCGTGCCGCGATTCTGATATTGCACCGGGCGGCCGCGTTTGACGTTCTCCTCATCGGCCAGCCGGGCAGCACGTACATGCGGCGGCACATTGCGTTCATACTCGCCCAGCGCGCGGCGCAGACGTTTACGGTAGACCAGTTGTTCATCCAGTTCGCCCGCCATCAGGCTGGTGATCGTCTCCCGTACGTAATCCTGATACGGTTCGTTACGAAATACGCGCAGATAGAGCGTTTGCTGAAACTGCTGCGCCAGTGGTGTCCAGTCGGTGCGCACCGTTTCCAGCCCCTTAAACACCATGCGCTGGTTATCACCTTCTTGAATCAGCCCTGCGTAGCGTTTTTTACTGCCCTGCTCAGTGCCGCGAATGGTCGGCATCAGAAAGCGGCAGAAGTGGGTTTCAAACTCCAGCTCCAGCACGCTCTTCAGCCCCTCATTTTGCAAATGCGCCGCCCACCATGCGTTGACATGTTCCACCAGTGATTTACCGATGCGCGCCGCCTCTTCTTCGCTGTGCGCCCTCTTCAGCCAGACGAAGGTTGAATCGGTATCGCCGTAAATGACATTAAAGCCCTGTTCTTCAATCAGCGCTTTGGTCTGGCGCATGATTTGATGGCCACGCATGGTGATCGATGACGCCAGTCGGGGATCGAAAAAGCGGCACGCGCTGGTGCCGAGCACGCCGTAAAAGGCGTTCATGATAATCTTTAATGCCTGCGACAGCGGTTTATTACCCTGTCGTTTGGCATCATCGCGCCCGTTCCAGATTTGGCCGACAATCTCCGGCAGGCAGTGTTTCTCACGGGAAAACCACGCACCAAGGAAGCCTTCAGTGCTGTACTCGGGCTCCGGCTGCGCCATGCCTTCCACCAGACCGACCGGATCGATGAGAAAGGTACGGATAATCGAGGGATAAAGGCTTTTGTAATCCAGCACCAGCACCGAATCGTAGAGCCCCGGACGGGAATCCATCACGTAGCCGCCAGGACTTGCCTGTGGAGGCACATCACCGAGATTCGGCGCCACGAAACCTGCGCGGTGCATGCGTGGAAAATAGAGATGGCTGAAAGCGGCGACCGAACCGCCGTGTCGGTCTACCGGCAATCCGTTGACCGTGGCGCGCTCCAGCAGAAACGGCAGAATCTCCGTTTTATGGAAGATGCGCGTCACCAGCTCGCAATCTTTCAGGTTATAGGTGGCGAGCGCCGGTTTATTCTCGGCGAACCGGCGATCAATCTCGTCCATCCGATCCCACGGGTTGTCGATGGCTTTGCCTTCGCCGAGCAGCTCCTGCGATACCGCTTCCAGTGAAAAAGATGAGAAATTCCAGAAAGCGGACTTCAGCGCTTCAATGCCGTCGATAATCAGCCGACCGGCGGCCTGCGCGAAGAAGACGCCGTTTTTAAAACCGTGTTCGCGCCACTCCAGCTCGCTGCCGCGTCGTCCAAGGCTGAGCGGTACACGGTAACGCTCGGCGCTTTTTTGCAGTACGCGCAGATCGAACTGCACCACGTTCCAGCCGATGATGACATCCGGGTCGTGCGCGGCGAACCAGGCGTTGAGTTTTTCCAGCAGCTGTGGGCGGCTGGCGACATACTCCAGCTCAAAATCCAGCCCCTGCGCGCTGCCGTTTTCCGGCCCCAGCATATAGACTGTACGCTGGCCGCAGCCTTCCAGACCGATGCAGTAAAGCTCGCCGTGGCGGCTGGTTTCGATATCCAGCGACACCCATTTCAGCGGCGGGCGATAGTGGGGATTGGGTTTGAGGCGTGCATTGATCAGCGCGTCACCCTGTGTTTCGCCATCTACCCATACCGGCGCGGTGATAAAGCGCTCCATCAGAAAGCGCTCTGGCGGACGAACATCGGCTTCGTAGAGCGTTACGCCGCCTTCGCGCAGCAGCTTTTCCAGGCGCATCAGCTGACGATGAGCACGGCAATAGAGGCCGAACACAGGCTGGCGGTGGAAATCGCACAGTTCGAGCGGTGTGAGCCGCCACTGTTTTTCATTGCTTAACAGTCGGCGGGCCATTTCCACTTGCGCGGCGGGGATAAAGGCTACCGACTCCTGTGGTGGCAGCACAACGCGCAACGGGCCGTTATCTGTCGCCAGCCAGAATTCCACCTCGGTGCCGCCAGGGGTATCCCGCCAGTGCCGGGTTAATAAAAAGCCTTCTCGCGCCTGCGCCACAGCGTTCTCTCATAAAATAAAACCAGGCGAGATTATAGCCTGGTTTATGCAGTTATGCTGTGGTTTTATACAGTTATTGGCTATTGTCCGTAGTAGGCTTTGGCGCCGTGTTTACGCAGGTAGTGTTTATCCAGCAGCGTTTGCTGCATAGCAGGTAGACGCGGGTCGAGCTGGCGACAGAAAATGCCCATATACGCCACTTCTTCCAGTACTATCGCGTTATGCACCGCGTCATCAGCGCTTTTCCCCCAGGCGAAAGGCCCGTGAGAATGCACCAGCACGGCGGGCATTTGGGCGGGATCGATACCCTGTTTTTCAAAGGTTTCGACAATCACATTGCCAGTTTCCCACTCGTATTCCCCGTTGATTTCGTCATCGCTCATTTTACGGGTGCAGGGGATCTCGCCGTAAAAATAGTCCGCGTGCGTGGTGCCGGTTGCCGGGATCGGCTGGCCAGTCTGCGCCCAGATGGTGGCATGGCGGGAATGGGTATGCACGATGCCGCCAATACCAGGAAAAGCCTGGTACAACAGGCGGTGCGTTGGGGTATCCGACGACGGTTTTTTGTTGCCTTCAACCACTTCTCCGGTAGTGATATTGACGACCACCATATCGTCGGCGGTCATCACGCTGTAATCGACGCCAGAAGGTTTGATCACCAGCACGTCGTGCGCGCGATCAACTGCGCTGACATTACCCCAGGTCAGCGTCACCAGATTGTGTTTCGGCAGCGCCAGGTTGGCTTCCAGCACCTGACGTTTAAGATCTTCGAGCATTTCTTTCTCCTGCTATTGCCGGATGGTGCTAACGTTTATCCGGCCTACGGGAATCTTCAATCGCCAGGTGGCGTTAATGTTAATCCGGCCAGGGAAACCCACAGGCCGGTAAACGAAGCGCCACACGGCGCGAACATCTGCGCTTAGCGTTTTGAACCGTAATAGACTTCATTCCAACGCAGCGCATCTTTAAACGCCGGCAGACGGGTATCGTTGTCGATGACCGTCAGTTCGATGTCGTGCAGTTCGCTGAACTGGCGCATATCATCCAGCGTCAAAGCGTGGCTAAAGACAGTGTGGTGCGCGCCGCCCGCCAGGATCCAGGCTTCGGAAGCGGTCGGCAGATCCGGCTGTGCTTTCCACAGCGCATTCGCCACTGGCAGTTTCGGCAGATCGTGCGGAGTTTTGACCGCATCGACGCAGTTCACCAGCAGGCGGAAGCGATCGCCCAGATCGATCAGGCTGGCATTGATCGCCGGTCCTGTTTTGGTCGAGAAAATCAACCGTGCCGGATCGGCTTTGCCGCCGATACCCAGGTACTGCACATCCAGCGTCGGTTTCTCATCGAGGGCGATAGACGGGCACACTTCCAGCATGTGAGAACCCAGCACCAGGTCGTTGCCTTTCTCAAAGTGGTAGGTGTAATCCTCCATAAAAGAGGTGCCGCCGCTCAAACCGCCGGACATCACTTTCATGATGCGCAGCAGCGCGGCGGTCTTCCAGTCGCCTTCACCGGCAAAGCCATAGCCCTGCTGCATCAGACGCTGCACCGCCAGACCCGGCAGCTGTTTCAGGCCGTGCAGATCTTCGAAGGTGGTGGTAAAGGCATGGAAACCGCCTTCCTCAAGGAAGCGTTTTATCCCCAGCTCGATGCGCGCGGCATCCAGCACGTTCTGCCGTTTGTCACCGTGAACCTGCGCTGCTGGTGTCAGGCGGTAGCTGCTTTCGTACTCGTCCACCAGCGCGTTGATATCACCATCGCTAACTGCGTTTACTACCTGTACCAGATCGCCAACGCCCCAGGTATTCACCGAGAAGCCAAACTTGATCTGCGCGGCGACTTTATCGCCGTCCGTCACCGCCACTTCGCGCATGTTGTCGCCAAAGCGCACCACTTTTAGATGGCGGGTATCCTGTTTGGAAACCGCCTGACGCATCCACGCGCCAATGCGTGCATGAGCATGGCTATCCTGCCAGTGGCCGGTTACCACGCTGTGTTGCAGACGCATGCGCGCGCCGATAAAGCCGAACTCGCGGCCGCCGTGCGCGGTCTGGTTCAGGTTCATAAAGTCCATATCGATGCTGTCCCATGGCAGGGACGCGTTGAACTGGGTGTGGAATTGCAGTAGCGGTTTATTGAGGATGGTCAGGCCGTTAATCCACATTTTGGCCGGAGAGAAGGTATGCAGCCACACCACCATCCCGGCGCATTTGTCATCGTAGTTGGCGTCGCGGCAGATTGCGGTGATCTCATCCGGCGAGGTTCCCAACGGCTTCAGCACCAGCTTACAGGGCAGTTTCGCTTCCGCATTAAGGGCGTTGACCACCTGCTCGGCATGCTTTGTCACCTGTTTCAGGGCTTCCGGGCCGTACAGGTGCTGGCTGCCAATAACGAACCATACTTCATAATTGTCGAAAATAGTCATGATCTTGTCCTTAATGAGTTAACGCAGACTGCGAGGTTGTCGCGGCGGAAGGAAGATAGTGCTGTTCGGCGCTTTTCGCCCACTGTTGGTAGCGGCGGTAGAGCCGTTCAAACTGTTGCGCCTGCGCCGAAGGCTGTAGGGTTTTCTCGATGGCGCTGGCCATCAAGCGCTGTGCTGCCGGGATATCTGCATGCACCTCTGCGGCTACGGCGGCGAAAATCGCGGCGCCCAGCGCGCAGCACTGTTCAGAGGCCACGACCTGCAATGGGCGATTAAGTACGTCGCAGCAGGCCTGCATCACGCCGAGGTTTTTGCGGGCGATACCGCCGAGCGCCATCACGTTATCCACGGCAATACCCTGCTCGGTGAAGCACTCCATAATGGCGCGCGCGCCAAAGGCGGTGGCGGCAATCAGGCCGCCAAACAGCGCTGGCGCATCGGTAGCCAGATTCAGATCAGTGATCACCCCTTTCAGACGCTGGTTGGCGTTTGGTGTGCGGCGGCCGTTAAACCAGTCGAGCACCACTGGCAGATGTTCGAGCGACGGGTTTTTAACCCAGGCATCAGTCAGGGCGGGCAGCAACTGTTTCTGCTGCGCTTTAATTTGTGCTTTCAGCTCCGGATGCTGCTGCGCCAGTTGTTCCAGCGGCCAGCCGAGGATGCGACCAAACCAGGCATAGATATCGCCAAAGGCGGATTGCCCGGCTTCGAGGCCGATAAAATCGGGTACTACGCTGCCATCCACCTGACCGCAAATCCCTTTCACCGCGCGAGTGCCGACGCTCTGCTTATCGGCAATCAGGATGTCGCAGGTAGATGTACCAATCACTTTCACCAGCGTGTTGGGCTGTGCGCCCGCGCCGACGGCACCCATATGGCAGTCGAATGCGCCGCCGGAAATCACCACGGATTCGGAAAGCCCCAGGCGCTGCGCCCATTCGGCGGTCAGCGTGCCGACCGGCAGGTCTGCGGTGTACGTGTCGGTAAACAACGGCCAGCGCAGGTGTTTATTGATAATCGGATCCAGCTCGTCAAAGAATGCTACCGGTGGCAGGCCGCCCCAGCTTTCATGCCACAGTGATTTATGCCCGGCGCTGCAACGTCCGCGACGAATCGCCTCTGGGCGCGTCGTGCCGGAGAGCAGGGCTGGTACCCAGTCGCACAGTTCAATCCAGGAAACGGCCGCCTGAGCAACGGCGCTGTCGGCGCGGGTGACATGCAGGATTTTGGCCCAGAACCATTCGCTGGAATAAATGCCGCCAATGTAGCGTGAGTAGTCAGTTTTACCGGCGCTATGGCACAGGCGGGTGATGGCTTCTGCCTCTTCGACGGCGGTGTGATCTTTCCACAGCACAAACATGGCGTTCGGGTTGTCGGCGAACTCCGGACGTAACGCCAGCACGCACCCTTCCGCATCTATTGGCGCAGGTGTCGAGCCGGTACTGTCCACGCCGATGCCTTTAATCGCTGCGCGTTGTTCGACGCTGAGTTCAGCCAGTACACTTTTCAGTGCGGCTTCCATCGACTCAATGTAGTCGCGCGGGTGGTGGCGAAACTGATTGTTCGGCGCATCGCAATAACGCCCCTCCTGCCAGCGCGGATACCACTCAACGCTGGTGGCGATCTCCGCTCCGGATGTGCAGTCTACCGCCAGCGCACGTACTGAATCGCTGCCGAAATCGAGGCCAATTGTGATTGCCATGCATGTTGCTCCATGAAAAATAACCGTTAGGAAAACCATAGTGAGCGGCGCTTAAAACCGTCAGGCAGGATTCGCTAATCTTATGGATAAAAATGCTATGGCAATGCAAAGTGTGACGCCGTGCAAAAATTCGATGTGGACATTTCTGCCACCTTTATAGACACTTCCGTTATCCCTTTTCAGGCCATTTCAGGGCGAAAAAGAGGCGTAATTGCTTTTGTCTGGCGGGATTAATCCGTACCAGTATGCTGTGCCTCAGGGCGGCAGGCCGCCGCAGGATGAATGGTTTATCAATATGGACAATTGGTTTCCTTGCCGGGTATAGGAGTATTGCGTTTATGGCTGAATCACAAAACGATCCACTGCTGCCTGGGTACTCGTTTAATGCGCATCTGGTTGCGGGGTTAACGCCGATCGATTCGGAAGGCTATCTCGACTTTTTCATTGATCGGCCGCTGGGGATGAAGGGTTATATCCTCAACCTGACGGTGAAGGGAGAAGGGGTGGTAAAAAACGGCGGTAAGCAGTTTATCTGCCGCCCTGGCGATATTTTGCTGTTTCCGCCGGGGGAAATTCACCACTACGGTCGTCATCCCGATGCGTCGGAGTGGTATCACCAATGGGTTTACTTCCGCCCGCGCGCCTACTGGCACGAGTGGCTTAACTGGCCGACATTGTTTTCCCAAACGGGATTTTATCGTCCTGATGACGGCAATATGCAGCGTTTTCGTGAGCTTTTTGCGCAAATTATCGATGCCGGGCAAAGCGGCGGGCGTTACGCTGAACTGCTGGCGATCAACCTGCTGGAGCAGCTATTGCTGCGGCGCATGGAGGCAATCAACGAATCGTTGCATCCACCGCTGGATAACCGCGTGCGCGATGCTTGCCAGTACATCAGCGATCACCTGGCGGACAGCCATTTTGATATCGCCAGCGTAGCGCAACATGTTTGTCTGTCACCGTCGCGGCTGTCGCACCTTTTTCGTCAGCAACTGGGCGTGAGTGTGCTGAGTTGGCGCGAGGATCAGCGCATCAGTCAGGCAAAATTGCTGCTTAGCACCACGCGGATGCCGATAGCCAGCGTTGGGCGCAATGTAGGCTTTGACGATCAGCTCTATTTTTCCCGGGTATTTAAAAAATGCACCGGAGCCAGTCCCAGCGAATTCCGCGCGGGGTGCGAATAAAACGTAAAGTTTGGCAATAAAAGGTTCGGCAATGCGACATATACCCTAAATAATTCGAGTTGCAGGAAGGCGGCGACGCAGTGACAAATTCGTCGGGAACGAATTTGCCCAACCGAAGGTTGGCCTCCGGTGAGAGACAGGATGTCTCTCAGTAATCCCCAGCAGCTTACTTCAGTAAGTGACTGGGGTGAGCGACAAATCTGCCGGGAGCAGATTTGAACGCTGTAAGCAGCGGCCCCGAAGGGGTAAGGCTCAGGGATGAGCCGAATAAAAAAGCCAACGCACATGCAGCTTGAAGTATGACGGGTATAACCTGTAAAACTTTCAGATAATTGAAAGGTTGACGCTCACGGAGTCGCTCCGGAGAATCCAGCCTTCATGCTGAACAGGACTGGTTATGGAAGCACTACTGGAACATTTTATTACACAATCGGCAACATACTCGCTGGTGGCCGTTGTGCTGGTGGCATTTTTTGAATCGCTGGCGCTGGTCGGGTTGATTCTGCCCGGCACGGTGATGATGGCCGGGCTGGGCGCGCTGATTGGCAGCGGCGAAGTCAATTTCTGGCAGGCGTGGCTGGCGGGTATTATCGGCTGCCTGCTGGGCGACTGGCTCTCGTTTTGGCTGGGTTGGCGCTTTAAAGCGCCGCTGCACCGCTGGTCCTTTATGAAAAAGAACAAAGCGCTGCTGGATAAGACCGAGTACGCGCTGCATCAACACAGCATGTTTACCATTCTGGTAGGGCGTTTTGTCGGGCCAACCCGTCCGCTGGTGCCGATGGTCGCAGGTATGTTCGATCTGCCAGTACGCAAATTCCTTCCCCCGAACATTATTGGTTGCATGCTCTGGCCGCCGTTCTATTTCCTGCCCGGTATTCTGGCTGGTGCGGCGATTGATATTCCTGCCGATATGCAAAGCGGCAACTTCAAATGGCTGTTGCTGCTGACTGCTGTGCTGTTGTGGCTGGCGTGTTGGCTGTGCTGGCGTCTGTGGCGTTCCGGCAAGGCGGGCGTGGATAAGTTAACCCGTTACCTGCCGCGTTCGCGTTTGCTTTTGTTGGCGCCGGGAATGCTGGTGGCGGGCGTCGCGGCTGCCGTGGCGCTGATGAATCACCCATTGATGCCAATGTATCTCTCGATTTTGGGGAAAGTGATCCGCGGTCACTGACCGCGAATACCCAGCAGCGCAGAGGCCGATGATTTGCCGCTCAGCAGGTCATCAGTTTTCCCATCCCAGGCAATGCGCCCATCGGCAACCACCAGCGAGCGTTCAGCGATGCGCGCCGCATCCTCAATGCTGTGCGAAACCATCAACAATGTCAGTTGCTGGCGGCGGCACACCTCCTGCACCAGCGACAACATCTCCTGGCGCAGCGCCGGGTCGAGCGCGGAGAACGGCTCATCCAGCAGTAGCACCGGCTGCTCGCGCACCAGGCAGCGGGCGAGGGCGACGCGCTGGCGCTGGCCGCCGGACAACTGCTCCGGCAGGCGATCAAGTAATTCTTCCAGCCCCATGGTATCGGCGATCTGGCGCAGTGTTTGTTGCTGTTCGCTGTTTAACTTCAGCCCCGGATTAAGCCCCAGCCCAATGTTCTGCCGCACCGTGAGATGCGTGAACAGGTTGTTCTCCTGAAACAGCATGGATACCGGGCGCTGCGACGGCGGCGTGTGGGTATGATCGTTGCCTGCAATGGTTAATATGCCGCTCACCGGGGTAAGAAAACCGGCAATCAGATTCAGCAAGGTGCTTTTCCCCGCGCCGCTCGGCCCGAGAATGGCTATCTGCTCGCCCGCTTTCACTGTCAGGGTGAAACGCATTGGCAGATGCTGATAAAGCCAGGTGACATCAATCAGTCTTAGCATGGCGACCCGGAAGTTTTTCAATCACAGTGAATAAGATAAAGCAGAGCAACAGCAGGATCAGCGCCGTTACCGCACCATCCTGGCTGCGATAGGAACCAATTTGCTGATAAAGATAAAACGGTAGCGTGCGAAAGTCGTCATTACCAAACAGCGCCACCACACCGAAATCGCCAATCGATAATACGCAGGCGAATGCCAGCGCCTGCGACAGCGGGCGTTGCAACGCCCGCAGCTCCACCACACGAAGACGGCGGAAGCCCTGCATTCCGAGCGACTGACACAGCATGCTGTAGCGGGCGGTAATGTCGCGCATCGGGTTTTCCAGCACTTTTAATGCGTAAGGGATGGCCATCAGCGCATTGGTGAAAATCACGATACCGTCGGCGGAAGCGGGCAACCCGATACTGTTATTGAGCAGCAGGAAGAAGCCGGTTGCCAGCACAATACCCGGCATCGCAAGGATCAACATACCGCTCAACTCCAGCGCCTGGCCGGCCATTGTCTGCTGGCGAGCGCGCAGCTCGCGGCTGCTCCACAGTAGCATCATCGTCAACACGACACACAGCAACCCGGCGGCCAGTGCGATGCGCAGCGACGTGGCTGTTGCCTGCCAGAGAACCGGTTCGCTCAGCACTTTCAGCAGACTCAAATTGAAGCCATCAACGATCACCGCCAGCAGCGGCGGCAGCAGTAACAGCAGCGCCAGCACAATCAGGGTGATATCTGTTATTCGGCTGAATAAGCGATCTTCCGGATTGCGCCAGCCCTGGATCTGGTGGTTACCGACAGCAATGGATTTACTCATGCGCTGGCTTAACAGTACCAAGCTGAGGCAGCAGATCATCTGCATCAGCGCCAGCAGCGCGGCGCGGGCCGGATCAAAATCAAAACTCAGCGCCTGATAGATTGCCAGCTCAATGGTAGTGGCCTGCGGCCCGCCGCCCAGCGATAGCACCGTGGCGAAGCTGGCGAAACAGAGCATAAAGATCAGCGCTGCGGTCGGCGGAATCTGGCGACGCAGCCACGGCCATTCCACAAAGCGGAAAAACGCCCAGCCGCGCATACCTAACTGTGCGGCAAGCTGGCGTTGCTCGCCGGGGATCTGCTCCAGTGCTTGCAGCAGCAACCGCGCCGCCATCGGCAGGTTAAAGAACACATGCGCCAGCAAGATGCCTTGCAGGCCATAGGGCGAGAAATGCCACTCCAGCCCGAAAATATGCCAGAGCGAGGCCAACCAGCCCTGGCGGCCATACACGCTGAGAATGCCGAATACTGCCACCAGCACTGGCAGAATCAGCGTCATGGCACACAGACGCAGCAGTGCGAGGCGGCCTGGGAAACGCCGTCGGTACAGGGCGCGGGCAAGAAAAATCGCCGGGAAAACGGAGAGCAGGGCAGAGAGAAAGGCCTGCCAGAAGGAGAAACGCACCACATGCCATAGATAGCTGTCGTGCCAGAAGGCCGACAGATCGGTTAGTGGTGCATTTTGCCACAGCGCCAGAAAGGTGGTCACCGCCACCGCCACCATCAGCGCGGCGGCGGTGAGGCCGGGAAGCAGCCAGCCGGCAATCAGTGGCTGACGGCGCGTTGCCATGCATTAATCCATGATGCGCGTTGAGCCGCGATTTCTTGCGGGGTGAATTCAAGCGAGGTTTGCGGTTTTTCCAGCGTATCAAACCCGGCTGGTAGCGGTACATTGCTGACCGGGTACATCCAGTTGCCGGTGGCGATAGTGTTCTGGAATGCCGGAGACACCATAAATTTCAAAAATTTTTCCGCCAGTTCTGGCTGTTTGCTGGCGGCAGTGCGGGCGGCGACTTCGACCTGCAGGTAATGCCCTTCGCTGAAATTCGCCGCTGCGTAGTTGTCTTTTTTCTCTTCAATCAGATGGTAGGCGGGCGAGGTGGTGTAACTTAGCACCAGATCGCTTTCCCCTTTCAGGAACAGGCCGTAGGCTTCGCTCCAGCCTTTGGTGACAGTAACTGTTTTGGCTGCCAGCTTCTGCCAGGCGTCCGGGGCTTTGTCGCCGTACACTTTTTGCATCCACAACAGCAGACCAAGTCCTGGCGTACTGGTGCGGGGATCTTCGTAGATCACGCGCCATTTCTGATCGCTTTCCACCAGTTCTTTCAGGCTTTTCGGCGGGTTTTTCAGTTTGTTTTTATCGTAAACGAAGGCGAACCAGCCGTAGTCGAACGGCACAAAGGTGTCGTTTTTCCAGCCGCCAGGCACCTTGACGGCATCCGTCGCCACGCCGCTTTTGGCAAACAGTTTGGTTTGCGCTGCCGCTTCCAGCAGATTGTTATCCAGACCAAGCACCACATCCGCTTTGCTGTTTTTGCCTTCCATACGCAGACGGTTGAGCAGCGAGACGCCATCCTCCAGCGCCACAAATTTCAGCTCGCAATTGCAGTCGCTTTCAAAGGCTTTCTTCACTGCCGGGCCGGGGCCCCAGTCAGCGGAGAAGGAGTCGTAGGTGTAGACGGTGAGTACAGGTTTGGCAAAAACGGGAGCGGTAATCAACAGCAGTAATGACAATGATTTTTTTAACACTTTGCACCTCAAAAAATGGGTGGCAAAGGATTTTGAGAGGCAGCCTCAAATCCCTTCGCCGGCGTTATCCGGATCAGGTTCGACGGGTATTTTCTCAGCACACGCCGTTGGCGCAGCACCCCGTTGAGAACGCCGCTATTGTAATGATTTGGTAAAAAATGCGAAAGCGTTATGGATCAGGCGGCGCATACCAGGCTGATTTAAAGTCAAACCAGCCCAGCGTATTCATGCGCAGCCCGCGCATACTGCGTTGTCCCTGGATCCTCAGCCAGTGGTGGATTAACGGCACCATCGCTTTACTGGCCAGTAACTGCTGAGACCAGGCAGCGAGATTCATCTTTCCGGCTCGCCACTCGGTGGCGGCGGCCTGCCAGTCGATCGGAATACAGTGCTGCAACAACGGCACTTCATACAGGTTGGCAAAGACCGAGAAGTTGAGCGGCAGGGTAAAGTTGGCGCTGTTAAGCCACAGATCGCTGGTCGCTTCACCCCGGTGCCACTCGGCGTACTCTACCCTTTGTACGTGAAGTTTTACCCCTTGTTCTGCCAGTAAATCGCTCATGATACGGGAGAGCGCCTCATGCTCATTATGTTCGCGGTAGAAGGTGAGCGTCAGGGATTCCAGCCCGGCAGGCTTCTCGCCGACGCCTGGTCGGGCATGATGCCAGCGCGGCAACAGGCCGTAGGCCGGGAACCAGTAACGTTGATAGGGCTCGTCGGCATGCCATAACAGGTTGGCGGGGGAGAGGATCTGGCTTACCCACTCCCTGACTGCCGGGCTGGCGCCGCGGCTGGATCGCGCGTCAAACAGCAGATAGTAGCAGCCTTCTTCCAGGCGGCTTTCAACCGCTTTTTCATCGCCTGTCGGCCCTTCGAGCGTCAGCCCGCAGGTCGGGTCGTCGCTGAGATCCGGCAGCACCCAGACATTCACTTCATCAATCAGGGCGCGGAAGCCGAAATAGTCGTCAAAGGCGTGAATCTTCAATTGGTGGCTGGTATTGCGCACCACGGCATACGGGCCGGTGCCAATCGGCTGGCTGGAAAAATGGGGCAGGGTGTTCCACTCCCGCGGCAGGATCATGGAAGGCACATGCCCCATCAACCAGGGGAGCCAGTTATCTGGCTGCCAGAGATGAATATCTAACGTCCAGGGCGTTGGAGAGACGACCTCGCGGATATGCGAATAGAGCGGCAGGGCGGTCACCCGTTGCAGGGAAGTAATCACATCGCTCATTTCCAGCTCGCGGCCGTTATGAAAGTGGATGCCTGGGCGTAAATAAAAGCGCCAGTGTAAAGGGGAAATCGCCTTCCAGTGATGAGCGATATCCGCTTCCAGTTCCCCATTTTCCTCATTTATGCGCGTCAGCGCGCTAAATATTTGCCGCGCCATATGGGTTTCGGAGCGTCGTAATGGCGTGCCCGGCAGCAGGTTGCGCAGCGGGCGATAATAGAGCACGCGCAGGATATGCCGCCCCTGGCGAAAGGTCCGTCCAAGATGGGAGACGAGCATCTGGCGGACAGCCTCTTTATCGCCCACCAACTGAACCAACTGATCGATACGATCCTGCTCCAGCAGATCTTCCGCCCGCTGCTGCTGGAGCGCCAGCCCGGTATAGAGGAACGTCAGACGCGAACGCTTGCCGCGCCCCGCTTCTGCCTCCCATGTCAGCCAGCCGCGCTCCTGCATGGTATTCAGCAGCGTACGCATATGGCGGCGTGAGCAACTGAGCAGATCGGCCAGCTCATTGAGCGTGGTTTCCTGAGATTTTCCGTCGCAGCATTGCCACAAACGGATGAACTGCTGTTGCAGGCGGCCAGAGGACATAAAAGGGGAACTCCTGATAAAAACTCAGCAATTTATTTATCCCTATATTAAGCCAATACTTCTCTTCGATGAAAGCGAGGAGGGGGTATGCAGAGATCATCCATACGACGGTTTTATCTGGCTTATTTTCGCGCTACGCAGGATGTGTGCTGGCTCGCCCGTCAGAGTGCAGGGCAGCGCCTGAAGATGCTGGAAGAACTGATGCAGTGGGAAGTGACAACGCCGGTCTCGAAAGACTGAATCGCGGCCATCATGTGTGACTGAGTATTAGGCGCAAATCCGCCTACGCCAGCAAAATATTTTTTGCTGGCTTTTTTCGTTTATTATTTCAGCGGTTTTTGCCGCTTTTGAAAAGGAAACGTTCATGCTCTGGTTAATGACGATGGGACGTCGTCTCAACGGTGTTTACGTCGCTTTTATGATCGTTGCGTTTATGATGGGGGTTGCTGGCGCGGTGCAGGCGCCGACGCTGAGCCTGTTTCTCAGCCGCGAAGTGGGGGCTCAGCCTTTCTGGATCGGGCTGTTTTATACCGTCAACGCGATAGCCGGGATCCTGGTCAGCCTGTGGCTGGCAAAACGCTCCGATAACCAGGGTGATCGTCGCAAGCTGATCCTCTTTTGCTGCCTGATGGCGGTGGGCAACGCACTGTTGTTTGCCTTCAACCGTCATTATCTGACGCTTATCACCTGCGGCGTGCTTCTGGCCTCGCTCGCCAATACCGCGATGCCGCAGCTTTTTGCGCTGGCGCGCGAATATGCAGACAGTTCTGCGCGGGAAGTGGTGATGTTCAGTTCGGTGATGCGTGCGCAGCTCTCGCTGGCGTGGGTGATTGGCCCGCCGCTGGCGTTTATGCTGGCGCTCAATTATGGTTTTACCGCTATGTTCACCCTTGCCGCCGGGCTTTTTGTGATAAGCCTGGTGATGATTGCATTCTGGCTACCCTCGGTGCCGCGCGTGGCGCAGCCCGCCGTCGCAGTGACGGAAGTGAGCGGCTGGGGCGATAGGAACGTGCGCATGCTGTTTATCGCCTCAACGCTGATGTGGACCTGCAACACCATGTACATCATCGACATGCCACTGTGGATTAGCCTGGAGCTGGGGCTGCCGGATAAACTCGCCGGGATCCTGATGGGCACTGCGGCTGGTCTGGAGATCCCGGCGATGATCCTTGCTGGGTATTTTGTTAAACATCTGGGCAAGCGGCGGATGATGGTGACAGCCGTCGCCGCAGGTGTGGTGTTTTATCTGGGGTTGATCTTCTTCCACAGCCAGACGGCGCTGCTGGTGCTGCAATTATTCAACGCGATTTTTATCGGCATCGTCGCCGGTATCGGTATGCTGTGGTTTCAGGATTTAATGCCGGGGCGTGCCGGTTCGGCGACAACGCTGTTTACCAATAGTATTTCAACCGGAGTGATTCTTGCCGGGGTGATTCAGGGCGCCCTGGCGCAAAGTTTTAGTCACGGCACGGTGTACGTGGGAATTGCGGTGATTTCCGTGGCGGCGCTGCTGCTGACCAGCCGCGTGAAGGATGTGTAATTTTTGTTTGCCAGCTGTCTGGCGGTGATCGCGCCGGTTTGCTTGCCGGATAAACGTTAACGCTATCCGGCAAGTCGTCTGCTTTTGTTAGCTCATAAATGCCGGTTGCTTGCTTTCGTAAGCGGCAATCGCGTCTTCATGCTGAAGCGTCAGGCCAATGCTGTCCAGACCGTTCAGCATGCAGTGGCGGCGGAAGGCATCAATGTTAAAGCTATAGGATTTCCCGCCCGCTTTTACCACCTGCGCTTCGAGATCCACCTCAAAGGTCGTACCCGGGTTGTTCTGTACCAGCGTGAACAGCGCATCGACATCCTCTTCGCTCAGCGTTACCGGCAGCAACTGGTTGTTAAAACTGTTGCCATAGAAGATATCGGCGAAGCTCGGCGCAATCACCACTTTGAAGCCGTAATCGGTCAGTGCCCATGGCGCATGCTCGCGTGAGGAACCGCAGCCAAAGTTTTCGCGCGCCAGCAAAATGGAGGCACCTTTGTATTGCGGGAAGTTCAGCACGAACTCCGGGTTCGGCTGCTCGCCTTTATCATCAAGGAAGCGCCAGTCATTAAACAGATGGGCACCAAAACCGGTACGTGTAACCTTCTGCAGGAACTGTTTCGGGATAATAGCGTCCGTATCGACGTTGGCGGCATCCAGCGGAACAACCAGGCCGGTATGTTGGGTAAATTTTTCTGCCATGGTGAGCTCCTTACAGGCTACGAATATCGGCGAAATGACCGGTTACCGCCGCAGCGGCAGCCATTGCCGGGCTGACCAGATGCGTGCGTCCACCACGGCCCTGACGGCCTTCAAAGTTACGGTTACTGGTGGAAGCGCAGCGTTCGCCGGGGTTCAGACGGTCATTATTCATTGCCAGGCACATAGAGCAGCCAGGCAAACGCCATTCGAAACCGGCTTCGATAAAGATCTTATCCAGACCTTCCGCTTCCGCCTGCGCTTTCACCGGGCCAGAGCCTGGCACCACCAGCGCCTGTACGCCTGGCGCGACTTTGCGGCCTTTAGCGATCTCCGCAGCGGCGCGTAAATCTTCGATACGCGAGTTTGTGCAGGAACCGATAAACACTTTATCAATCGCTACTTCGGTCAGTGGAACGCCTGGTTTCAGGCCCATGTAAGCCAGCGCTTTTTCCGCAGAGGCGCGCTCAACCGGATCGGCGAACGATGCCGGATCGGGGATGGTATCCGTTACCGAAATCACCTGGCCCGGGTTGGTGCCCCAGGTTACCTGCGGCGCGATCTCTTCTGCCTGCAAGGTCACAACGGTGTCGAAAGTTGCTCCTTCGTCGGTATGCAACGTTTTCCAGTAAGCGACAGCATCATCAAAATCTTTGCCTTTCGGCGCATGCCGCCGGTCTTTCACGTAGTTAAAGGTGGTGTCGTCCGGTGCGACAAGACCGGCTTTCGCGCCCATCTCAATCGCCATATTGCACAGCGTCATGCGGCCTTCCATGCTCAACGCACGAATTGCATCACCGCAGAATTCCACCACGTGACCGGTACCGCCTGCGCTACCGGTTTTGCCGATGATCGCTAACACGATATCTTTGGCGGTGATCCCCGGTGCCGCAGTACCTTTCACTTCAATTTTCATGGTCTTAGCGCGACCCTGTTTCAGTGTCTGCGTTGCCAGCACATGCTCAACTTCCGACGTGCCGATACCGAAGGCCAGTGCGCCAAACGCGCCGTGGGTTGCGGTATGCGAATCGCCACAAACAATGGTCATACCCGGCAGGGTAATGCCCTGTTCTGGCCCCATCACATGGACAATCCCCTGGTACGGGTGATTCAGGTCATACAGCTCAACGCCGAATTCGTTGCAGTTTTTGATCAATTCCTGCATCTGGATACGCGCCATTTCGCCGGAAGCGTTAATGTCTTTGGTCTGCGTGGAGACGTTATGATCCATGGTGGCGAAGGTTTTACCCGGCTGGCGCACCGGACGTTTGTGCGCGCGCAGGCCGTCAAATGCCTGCGGTGAGGTCACTTCGTGTACCAGATGGCGATCGATATACAGCAATGGTGTTTCGTTTGGTGCTTCATACACAACGTGCGCATCAAACAATTTTTCGTACAGACTCTTAGCCATGGTTACACCCCTTCGGCGACATAACGGGCAATGGTATCGCCCATTTCATCGGTACTGACAGCCGCGGCGCCACGGGCTAAATCACCGGTACGCACGCCTTCTTCTAATGCACGGTTGATTGCGCTTTCGATAGCGGAAGCCGCTTCACCAGCGTCCAGGCTGTAACGCAGCAGCAGCGCCAGCGACAGGATTTGAGCAATCGGGTTCGCAATATTTTTACCGGCGATATCCGGGGCTGAGCCACCCGCTGGTTCGTACAGACCAAAACCCTGTTCGTTCAGGCTTGCTGAAGGCAGCATACCCATCGAACCGGTGATCATCGCACACTCATCGGAGAGGATGTCGCCGAAGAGGTTAGAGCACAGCAGCACGTCAAACTGGGACGGATCTTTAATCAGTTGCATAGTAGCGTTATCAATATACATATGCACCAGCTCAACATCCTGATATTCGCTGGCAATTTCGTTGACGATTTCGCGCCACAGCAGAGAGGTTTGCAGAACATTGGCTTTATCAATCGAGTGCACTTTTTTACGGCGTTTACGCGCTGATTCAAACGCGATACGCGCGATACGCTCGATTTCAAAACGATGATAGACCTCGGTATCGAAGGCCTTCTCATGCTGACCGCTGCCTTCACGGCCTTTCGGCTGGCCGAAGTAGATACCGCCAGTCAATTCACGCACGCACAGAATATCGAAACCATTAGCGGCGATGTCTTCACGCAGCGGGCAGAAAGCTTCCAGCCCCTGATACAGTTTGGCCGGGCGCAGGTTACTGAATAATTTGAAGTGCTTACGCAGCGGCAGCAGCGCACCGCGCTCCGGTTGCTGTGCTGGCGGTAGATTTTCCCATTTCGGGCCGCCGACGGAGCCAAACAGAATGGCGTCTGCCTGCTCACAGCCTTCAACGGTTGCCTGCGGCAGCGGGTTGCCGTGACGGTCGATGGCGATACCGCCCACGTCATAATGGCTGGTGGTAATGTGCATACCGAAACGGCAACGTACGGCGTCCAGTACTTTCAGGGCTTGCGCCATGACTTCCGGACCGATACCGTCACCCGGTAACACAGCAATATGATAATTCTTCGACATCACACGGTTTCCTTTTTGTTCTCTTTGTTCTGCGCTTTGCGTTGCAACTCTTTTTCGACTTCGGCGGCGCGCCAGATATTGTTCAGCACATGCACCATGGCTTTGGCTGAGGACTCAACGATATCGGTCGCCAGACCCACACCGTGGAAGCGGCGGCCATTGTAATTGGCGACGATATCAACCTGCCCCAGCGCATCTTTGCCGTGGCCTTTGGCGCTGAGACCATATTTCACCAGTTCGATGTCGTACTCGGTGACGCGGTTAATAGCCTGGTAGATGGCATCAACTGGGCCGTTACCATTGGCGGCTTCGGTTTTAATTTCATCACCGCAGGCCAGCTTGATGGAGGCGGTTGCGATGTCGTTGGAGCCGGACTGCACGCTGAAGTAGTCCAGGCGGAAATGTTCTGGCTCTTCTTGTTGTTTGTTAATGAACGCCAGCGCTTCCAGGTCGTAATCGAAAACCTGGCCTTTTTTATCCGCCAGTTTCAGGAACGCTTCGTACAGGTTATCCAAGTTGTAATCGGCCTCCTGGTAACCCATCTCTTCCATCCTATGTTTTACCGCCGCACGGCCGGAACGGGAGGTCAGGTTTAACTGTACCTGATTCAGACCAATGGATTCCGGGGTCATGATTTCGTAGTTTTCGCGGTTTTTCAGCACACCATCCTGGTGAATACCGGAGGAGTGGGCAAAAGCGCCAGTGCCGACAATCGCTTTGTTCGCCGGAATCGGCATATTGCAGATCTGGCTGACGGTCTGGCTGGTGCGCCAGATTTCATTGTGATTGATGCGGGTGTGCACGTTCATAATATCTTTGCGCACCTTAATCGCCATGATCACCTCTTCCAGCGAGCAGTTACCGGCACGTTCACCGATACCGTTCATCGCACCTTCAACCTGGCGTGCGCCGGCGTGTACCGCTGCGATGGCGTTGCCAACGGCCAGACCTAAATCATCATGGGTATGTACGGAGATAATGGCTTTATCGATGTTCGGTACGCGGTCATACAAGCCGGTGATGATATTGGCGAATTCAAACGGCATGGTGTAGCCGACAGTATCCGGGATGTTGATGGTTTTTGCCCCGGCGTTGATGGCAGCTTCGACCACCCGCGCCAGATCGTCGATTGGCGTACGGCCCGCATCTTCGCAAGAGAACTCCACATCATCGGTATAGTTACGTGCGCGTTTGATCATATAAATTGCACGTTCAATCACTTCATCCAGTGTACTGCGCAACTTGGTGGCGATATGCATTGGCGAGGTAGCGATAAACGTATGGATGCGGAACGCTTCAGCGACTTTCAGGGATTCTGCAGCGACATCAATATCTTTTTCAACGCAGCGTGCGAGAGCGCAAACGCGGCTGTTTTTCACATGGCGCGCGATGGTTTGTACGGATTCAAAATCACCCGGGGACGAAACCGGAAAGCCGACTTCCATCACATCGACGCCCATACGTTCCAGCGCCTGGGCGATTTGCAGCTTCTCTTTCACGCTCAGGCTCGCCTGTAACGCCTGTTCACCATCACGTAATGTAGTATCGAAAATAACGACTTGCTGGCTCATGGTTTAGGTCCTTGTTATCTGAGGTCGCCTCGCTACGAGCATAAAAAAACCCGCGCCAAGGCGCGGGTTTTCTGTCTTAACTGGCAGACAATTCAACTCTGAATGTCGTCCGCCGGTCTACCGCGCACAAGAGATGCGTTTAGTAGTAGTAGACCAGCGAAACCGACGTTACGAATCATGAATCAAGCTCCAGGAAAAACGTTATGCTTTTAGTGGTACTGGATACGCTTGTTAAAGTCAACCCCTGCTCCTGAAAACCATCTTCAGAACAGGTAGATTGTATGGCTGCTTTTCAGTTAATTATCCTGTTCCGTAGAATGAAATGCGTATTTCGTGCGCATCACTATTGAGTGTTTTTTAATGGATGACCAATAGCTTAAAGATAAATTTACAGAACAACCCTTTACGCTTTGCGTTATGGGATGGATGGCTGTTAGCTTTATCATCAGATGAGTTTCGGAATGTTTGATAAAGTAAAAGTATATTAATCCGTCATTGATTATCGTATTATTTACCGTCACATTTCCCTTGAGGGGATATAAAAAATTTAAAAGTTCCTAATTTTTCACGCTATGCTTCTAATAATGCTATATGCATGATAAATGATCTTCCTGAATATTATTATTACACAATTAAGGGAGTTTTATCATGACGCCGGATTGCAATGTTCCAGGAGAATCTATTGACAACCATCAGATTGTCGATGTGGGCAAACCACAGTTGCGTTCAGTAGATCTTAATTTGCTTACCGTTTTTGATGCGGTAATGCAGGAACAAAACATTACCCGTGCGGCGCAAGTGCTGGGAATGTCACAACCCGCAGTGAGTAATGCCGTTGCGCGGCTTAAAGTCATGTTTAACGACGAGCTTTTTATCCGCTATGGCCGTGGGATTCAACCCACTGCGCGTTCATATCAACTGTTTGGCTCAATCCGTCAGGCATTGCAGTTGGTACAAAATGAGTTGCCCGGCCCGGGATTTGATCCACTGAGCAGTGAGCGTGTATTTAATCTTCGTGTATGCAGTCCGCTGGATAACCTCTTAACGTCAATTATTTACAATAGCGTTGAAAAGGCTGCACCTAATATTAACCTGGTGTTTAAAGCAGATCTTAATCACAGTACTGAACATCAATTGCGTTGCCAGGAAATTGAATTTGTGATCGGCTACGAAGAGTTTCGTCGTCCGGAATTCTCTTGCGTTCCATTATTTAAAGACGAAATGGTACTGGTAACCAGTAAAGAGCATCCACGCACTGAGAATCTTGTTACCGAAGCTAGTATATTCAATGAACAACATGCTGTGGTTTTGCTGGGTCATTATGCTTCCTTTAGTCAGCCCTGGTATGATACGGCGGAAAAGCAGAACCGTATTGCCTATCAGGGGATGGCAGTCACCAGCGTATTAAACATTGTCGCGCAAACGCATTTGGTGACGATTGCGCCGCGTTGGTTGGTTGAACGTTTTGCTCATAGCCTGCCTTTGAAGGTATTGCCTTTGCCGCTGGCGCTTAATACACGCACTTGTTATCTCTCATGGCATGAAGCAGCAGGCCGTGATAAAGGTCATCAGTGGATGGAAGAGCTACTGATCTCGGTTTGTACTCTGTAATTTGGTTGCAGAATAGACCGGCTTGTTTAGTCGGTTTATTCTGCTTAATCCTGCATGGGTAGTATTTTATTTCAATTACGGTCGTCAGCGTCTTCCCGCATGGTGCTAAAAATGCATGATTTTCTGTACAACCTGTCATTTGGATGATGAATGGTCATCGTCTTTCCTTATCACAGATGTTTTCACCAAATCTGATGCTCTCGCGTTGTTTTTCCTCTTTTGTATGCCGTTGACGTCGGTGGTTTGCTAATTGCTTGCCAGATTTTGAGCGGTTATGGTAACTGCCATTCATAATCAGAATGCAGGGTTTCCTGCTCTGAACAGAGCGACAAAGTGGAAATGAGTTCCACCGTCAGTCGACAAATATAAGCCTGGAGGCAAAGCATGGAGATGTTGTCTGGAGCCGAGATGGTCGTCCGATCGCTTATTGATCAAGGCGTAAAGAAAGTATTCGGCTACCCCGGAGGTGCAGTCCTGGATATCTACGATGCCCTGCATACTGTTGGCGGTATTGAACATGTGTTGGTACGTCATGAGCAGGCGGCGGTGCATATGGCCGATGGGCTGGCGCGGGCAACGGGTGAGGTTGGGGTGGTACTGGTCACGTCTGGCCCGGGTGCGACGAATGCAATCACGGGTATCGCTACCGCTTATATGGATTCCATCCCGCTGGTGGTACTTTCCGGTCAGGTTGCAACGTCGCTGATTGGCTATGACGCATTTCAGGAGTGCGACATGGTGGGGATTTCCCGTCCGGTGGTGAAGCACAGTTTCCTGGTTAAACAAACCGAAGACATTCCCGGCGTATTAAAGAAAGCGTTCTGGCTGGCTGCCAGTGGGCGTCCGGGGCCGGTGGTGGTGGATCTGCCGAAAGATATTATGAACCCAGCCAACAAGCTGCCCTATTTCTGGCCGGAATCGGTCAGCATGCGATCTTATAACCCGACAACGCAGGGGCACAAAGGGCAAATCAAACGCGCTTTGCAAGCACTTGTGTTGGCGAAGAGGCCGGTGGTCTACGTTGGCGGCGGTGCGATTAACTCCGCGTGCGAAACTCAGTTGCGCCAGTTGGCTGAAAAACTGAATTTGCCCGTGGTCTCATCCTTAATGGGGTTGGGCGCGTTTCCGGCGTCGCATCGACAGGCGCTGGGCATGCTGGGTATGCACGGGACTTACGAAGCCAATATGACGATGCACCATTCTGATGTTATTTTCGCGGTTGGCGTGCGTTTTGACGATCGCACCACCAATAACCTGGCGAAGTACTGTCCGGATGCGACGGTCCTGCATATCGATATCGACCCCACTTCCATTTCCAAGACTGTACAGGCTGATGTGCCCATTGTCGGCGACGCGCGGCTGGTTCTGGAACAAATGCTCGAACTGCTGGAGCAGGAAGATCAGCCGCAGCCGCTGGATGAGATCCGTGACTGGTGGTTGCACATTGAACAGTGGCGCGCGCGTCAGTGCCTGAAATATGACACCCAGAGTGAAAAGATCAAACCGCAGGCAGTGATTGAAGCTATCTGGCGTTTGACGAATGGTGATGCCTACGTTACTTCCGATGTTGGACAGCATCAGATGTTTGCCGCGCTCTACTACCGTTTTGATAAACCGCGCCGCTGGATCAACTCCGGCGGGCTGGGCACTATGGGTTTTGGTTTACCCGCCGCGCTTGGCGTGAAGATGGCGCTGCCCGAGGAGACAGTTGTCTGCGTGACCGGCGATGGCAGTATCCAGATGAATATTCAGGAACTCTCTACGGCCCTGCAGTATGAGTTGCCGGTGTTGGTATTGAACCTCAATAACCGCTATCTGGGGATGGTGAAGCAATGGCAGGACATGATCTATTCCGGCCGCCATTCACAATCTTATATGGAGTCGTTGCCTGATTTTGCTCGTCTGGCAGAAGCTTACGGCCATGTGGGAATTCGAATTACGCGTCCGGATGAGCTGGAGGCGAAGCTGGCGGAAGCGCTGGAGCAGGTGAAAAACAATCGCCTGGTGTTTGTTGACGTTACCGTTGACGGTAGTGAACACGTTTATCCGATGCAGATCCGCGGCGGCGGCATGGATGAGATGTGGTTAAGCAAAACGGAGAGAACCTGATTATGCGCCGGATACTGTCTGTACTACTGGAAAATGAATCGGGCGCGTTATCGCGCGTGATTGGCCTGTTCTCTCAGCGCGGTTACAACATAGAAAGCCTGACCGTTGCGCCGACTGACGATCCCACCTTATCGCGGATGACGATCCAGACTGTCGGCGATCAAAAAGTTCTGGAGCAGATCGAAAAGCAACTGCACAAGCTGGTTGATGTATTACGCGTGAACGAGCTGGGGCAGGGGGCATATGTTGAGCGTGAAATCATGTTGGTGAAGATTCAGGCCAGCGGTTATGGTCGTGAAGAGGTGAAACGCAACGCCGAGATCTTCCGCGGACAGATCATTGACGTTACGCCGTCGATTTACACGGTTCAGCTCGCGGGTACCAGTGACAAACTGGATGCGTTTTTAGCCACGATTCGTGATGTGGCGAAAATTGTTGAAGTTGCGCGCTCCGGCGTGGTGGGGTTGTCACGCGGCGATAAAATCATGCGCTGAATAGAATAACCTTCCACATTTTTTACAGACCCGGTGTTCTACGCCGGGCTTTTTTTTGCGAAATCAGCCGGAACCAGAGACGAAAGCGGTTGCCGGAGTGAGTATTCTGCGCTTAGATGTTAAGGGTTTTAACCTATATCCCTAAAAAGGTTATGGAGTACATTAATTTAAGGGGCAATTGTGAAACTGGATGAAATCGCCCGGCTAGCCGGCGTCTCACGAACCACGGCAAGCTACGTCATTAATGGTAAGGCGAAGCAGTATCGTGTCAGCGACAAAACCGTTGAGAAAGTAATGGCGGTTGTTCGTGAGCATAACTACCACCCAAATGCGGTGGCGGCTGGCCTGCGCGCAGGACGCACACGTTCGATTGGGCTGGTTATCCCGGATCTTGAAAACACGAGCTACACCCGCATTGCCAACTATCTGGAGCGCCAGGCTCGTCAGCGCGGCTATCAGTTGCTGATCGCCTGCTCGGAAGATCAACCCGATAATGAAATGCGCTGTATCGAACATCTGTTGCAGCGGCAGGTGGACGCTATTATTGTTTCCACCTCATTGCCGCCAGAGCATCCGTTCTATCAGCGCTGGGCCAATGATTCCTTCCCGATTGTCGCGCTGGATCGCGCGCTGGATCGTGAACACTTCACCAGTGTTGTTGGTGCCGATCAAGATGATTCGGAGATGCTGGCCGCAGAATTGCGTAAGTTTCCGGCGGAGCGCGTGCTTTATCTTGGGGCGTTACCGGAGCTATCTGTCAGTTTCCTGCGCGAGCAGGGCTTCCGCACCGCGTGGAAAGACGATCCGCGTGAAGTGCAATATCTCTATGCCAATAGCTACGAGCGTGAAGCCGCCGCTCAGCTATTTGATAAATGGCTGGAAACCAATCCTATGCCACAGGCGATGTTTATAACGTCGTTTGCGTTATTGCAGGGTGTGCTTGACGTTACGCTACGTCGCGACGGTAAATTGCCGTCGGATCTGGCGATCGCGACTTTTGGCGATCACGAACTGCTCGATTTCCTGCAATGCCCGGTTCTGGCAGTGGCGCAGCGCCATCGCGATGTTGCGGAGCGGGTTCTGGAAATTGTGCTGGCAAGCCTTGACGAACCGCGTAAGCCGAAAGCGGGTCTTAGTCGTATCCGGCGTAATCTTTACCGTCGCGGGATATTAAGTCGCGTATAAGTTCAGATAAAGGCAGCGTAAGCTGTAATGCTTGTCAGTTAAGCTTTTGAAGGTAGCCGTAACGCATAGCGTTGCGGCTTCTTTTTTACTGCTCTTGGGTAGTGCCGTGGTCGTCGTCCCGGCAACACGAAGCTTGATGCCATCGCCATTAT
>Ga0316614_10008_pt1 | contig 160223 bp, 144 predicted proteins | sample Kosokonia_enrich_FD_207732 | JGI IMG/M metagenome (GOLD analysis project Ga0316614, IMG submission 207732) | Wetland soil microbial communities from Old Woman Creek delta, Ohio, United States - Kosokonia_enrichment_stock | ecosystem: Environmental > Terrestrial > Soil > Wetlands | place: USA... | reverse complement strand
GGCAGCTTCGAGGCGAAACTCGGGGCTAAAATTACGTCTGTTACGTCCGGTCATAATGTCACCTGTTTTGACTATGAGGTGATGATATCACCTCTGTTCAGGTGGCCAAATTCACTATGCCACTACACAGTCACTTACTTATGTAAGCTCCTGGGGCTGCGCGGTCTTGCCGCTGCGACGCAGTGTGAATGATTTTGTGTATACACGTTATCCTTCAAACTGCCTCTTTGTTGGCTTCGCCTTTGCACCCCAGTCACTTACTTATGTAAGCTCCTGGGGCTGCGCAGTCTTGCCGCCTCGACGCAGTGTGAATGATTTTGTGTATAGAACAGAAAGAGATGGGGACATTCACCCACGGTGGGTGTTTTGCGCTCGTTTGGGTCATCACCGCGAAAGGAGTCAACTAATGGATATTCCACGTATTTTTACTATCAGTGAAAGTGAACATCGCATCCATAACCCATTTACGCCAGAAAAATATGCCACCCTTGGGCGCGTGTTACGTATGAAACCGGCGGCGCGGATCCTCGATCTCGGCAGCGGTTCGGGTGAGATGCTTTGCACCTGGTCTCGTGATTACGGCATTACCGGTGTCGGCATCGACATGAGCCCGCTCTTTACTGCGCAGGCAAAATTGCGTGCCGAAGCACTGGGAGTTGCGGCGCATGTGCATTTTATTCATAACGATGCGTCCGGTTATATCGCCGACAAAAAATGTGACGTGGCTGCCTGTGTCGGCGCAACCTGGATAGCGGGCGGTGTAAGCGGAACCATCGCACTGCTGGCAAAGAGCCTCAAACCCGGCGGAATCATGCTTATTGGTGAACCGTACTGGCGTCAGTTACCCGCAACGGATGAGGATGCCAAAGCGTGCGGTGCCAGCGCGTTAGCCGATTTTCTCACGCTCCCGCAACTTGTCGCCAGCTTTGGCGAACGCGGCTATGACGTGGTGGAAATGGTGCTGGCAGACCAGGAAGGCTGGGATCGGTATGAAGCGGCAAAATGGCTAACCCTGCGCCGCTGGCTGGCGGAAAACCCTGACGATGAATTTGCCGCCGAAGTGCGGGAAACGTTGACGCTGGCGCCTGAACGCCACGTTACCTGGACGAGGGAATATCTGGGCTGGGGTGTTTTTGCGTTAATGGCGCGCTAAACGAGACAACCGATATCGCGGAAAAGCGATACCGGTATTAGCTTGCCCGGCAACTTACCTACGCTTTTAGCCGGGCGACCAGTTCAAACTCGCTGAAGTTGACCGGGCGCTGTTGCCGCATTGAGATGTTCCCGGCGATCCCGGTCAGAATCGACATCGCTCCGGCGCGGTGATCGGCGGCGCGTTGCAGCGGATCGTTGCCCGGCGTGCCGAACAGATCCGCCAGCATCGCGTTATCGCCGCCGCCGTGGCCGCCTTCGCCGAGGGAAAACGTCGCTTTCCACGGTGCTGCGAACATCGGAAACACGGTGATATCGCAGGATTCCAGGCTGCCTTCATTGGCGCGCTCGCCGCCTGCGTTAACGTAAGATTTCTCGACGATTTTCATCTCCAGCCGCCCAAGGCTACCGTTAAAGACCACGTTTAACCCTTCCCACGGCAGATAGGTGTTCAGCGAGTAGCTGAGTTGACACTGGTTCTGGTATTTCACCAGTACTGACATGGTGTCCTCAATGGTGATACCGTCGCTGAACACGCTCTGATCGCGCCAGTAGCTATCTTCGTGTTCGGCATCGAGATAGAGCGCTTTTAATTGCGGGTTATCTGCCATATGCAGCGCAAAAGGATCATCTTTGGCGGCGGCATAACCGTGGGCGCGCGGGTAAAAATGGGTGACGCCGCGTTTTTCGGCGTTCTCTTTGCCGTAGAAACGCAGCCCGCCTTCGGCGTAAACCCGTTGCGGATAGCTATTGAGCCAGAAATTCATCAGGTCGAAATGGTGCGTCGATTTATGTACCAGCAGCCCGCCGCTGTTACGTTTTTCCCGGTGCCAGCGGCGGAAATAATCCGCGCCGTGTTCGGTATTGAGCAGCCATTCGAAATGAACCGAGTAGACTTCGCCGATGGTATTTTTCATCAACAGTTCGCGCACTTTGCTGTGGTGCGGCGCATAGCGGTAGTTGAACGCCACGCGCACCGTGCGCCCGGTTTGTTCGATGGCATCCAGAATACGCAGTGCGCGCTGTTCATCAATGGTCATTGGTTTTTCGGTGATCACATCGCAACCGGCGCGCAGCGCCCGCACAATGTAGTCATCATGGGTGCGATCCATGGTTGTAACGATGATGATGTCCGGGCGGGTTTCCGCAATCATCTCTTCAAATTGCGCCGCTTTCCATGTTGGGACGGCGGCGGCACCTTCGTTTTTCAGCAACTGATTGGCGTAATCCATGCGTGTCTGGTTGCTGTCGCAAAACGCCACCATGCGGGCGTTTTCCCGCCACTCTCCGCCGATGGCGGCAATATATAACCCGGCGCGCCCGCCCGTACCCACAAGAGCATATTTTTTCATTTCATCCTCGCAATCCATTTATGAATCGATGTATCCATGAATCAAAAACGCTATTTCATTTTTATAATGATACTGTAGCGCGATGGCGAGAGAGGGATAGAGCAGAAAGGCGAAAATGTGATCCCCGGCCATTACTGACCGGGGCAGGGGGATTAATGTGCGCGGCCCTGTTCGATACCAATACCGGTCTGCGAGCGAATAAACTGCGCGCGGAACTGCTCGCGCTCCAGCTTGCCCGCTTCGGTGTTGTCGGTAGCGGAGAAGAGCCAGATACCGATAAACGCGGCGGCAATCGAGAACAGCGCCGGATACTCATACGGGAAGACCGGTGCGGCGTGGCCGAGGATCTGTACCCAAATGGTCGGGCCGAGGATCATCAAAATCACCGCCGTCAACAGGCCGAGCCAGCCGCCAATCATCGCGCCTCGCGTAGTCAGCTTCGACCAGTACATCGAGAGTAGAATAATTGGGAAGTTGCAGCTTGCGGCAATTGAGAAGGCCAGCCCGACCATAAAGGCGATGTTCTGTTTCTCAAACAGAATGCCCAATAAAATGGCGACCACGCCGAGCACCAGCACGGTAATTTTGGACACCTTCAGCTCCTGACGCTCGGTCGCGCCTTTGCGGAACACGTTGGCGTAGAGATCGTGCGAGACCGCCGACGCGCCCGCCAGCGTCAGCCCGGCGACCACCGCCAGGATGGTGGCGAAGGCCACGGCGGAGATAAAGCCGAGGAACAGGTTGCCGCCAACGGCATCGGCAAGGTGAACCGCGGCCATATTGTTACCGCCAATCAGCGCGCCTGCCGCATCTTTAAACGCTGGATTTGCGCCTACCAGCATGATCGCGCCAAAGCCGATGATAAAGGTCAGAATGTAGAAGTAACCCATAAAACCGGTGGCGTAGAGCACGCTTTTACGGGCTTCACGCGCATCGCTGACGGTAAAGAAACGCATCAGGATATGCGGCAAACCGGCGGTGCCGAACATCAGGCCCAGGCCTAGCGACAGGGCGGAGATCGGATCTTTCACCAGCCCGCCAGGGCTCATGATAGCCGCACCTTTCGGGTGCACCGCCGTCGCTTCGGTAAACAGGTTATTGAAGCTGAAACCGACGTGTTTCATCACCATAAAGGCCATAAAACTTGCGCCAAACAGCAGCAATACCGCTTTGATAATTTGTACCCAAGTGGTGGCGAGCATACCGCCGAACAGCACATACAGCACCATCAGCACGCCAACCAGTACCACGGCAACGTGATAGTTCAGGCCGAACAGCAGTTCGATAAGCTTACCGGCACCCACCATCTGCGCAATCAGATACAGCGCAACCACCACCAGCGAACCGCAGGCGGAAAGGGTACGAATCGGCCCCTGTTTCAGGCGGTACGAGGCCACGTCGGCGAAGGTATAGCGCCCAAGGTTGCGCAGCCGTTCGGCGATCAAAAACAGGATAATCGGCCAGCCGACAAGGAAGCCCAGCGAATAAATCAGCCCATCGTAACCGGAGGTGTATACCAGCGCGGAAATCCCGAGGAAGGAGGCCGCCGACATAAAGTCACCGGCAATCGCCAGCCCGTTCTGAAAACCAGTAATATTGCCGCCCGCGGTGTAGTAATCACTGCGCGAACGCACGCGTTTCGACGCCCAGTAAGTGATGTACAGGGTGAGCGCTACGAAAATCACAAACATGATAATCGCCTGCCAGTTTGTTGGCTGGCGTTGTACCGTGCCGGTAATGGCATCGGCGGCGTGCGCCGTGAAAGGAAGTGTGGCGGCCAGCGCCGTCAGGACTCGTTTCATAATGCTTTTACCTCGCTTAGCACGGCTTTAGTCAGACGATCGAACTCGCCGTTTGCCCGCCATACATAGACGGCGGTCAGCACAAACGAAATCACAATCACGCCAATCCCAATCGGGATGCCGCGTGTCACGCTGGTGCCTGCGTGCAGCGGCGTACCGAGCCAGTGCGGCGCAAAAGCGATAAGCAGAATAAAGCAGACGTAGATAATCAGCATGATGATGGAAAGGAAAAAGGCAAACCGTTGCCGTTTTTTAACTAACTCCCTGAAATGCGCACTGTTTTCTATCTGTTGATAAATGTTATTCATCACAGAATTCTCCAGAGGTCTCCCCTTTGTCTTTCGCGCCGCAGGTTCGCTGGCCGCACATACCCACCCCAGTCACATAGTTGTCTATGCTCCTGGGGGGCACGTTTGCCGTCTTCCTGCAACACGAAATCCATTGAGGACTGTAGGGTGAGGTGATTGTTTTCTCTCCTTATAAGGAGAGCGTTATGGTTGTGTTTGTAAGCCGGATAATGGCTGACGCCTTATCCGGCAGGGTATTACGATTATTAAGACGGCATGGTAATCGCCTGCTTCTCTTCGAGCAGTTTTTCCACGACGCCAGGATCGGCGAGCGTCGAGGTATCGCCGAAGTTACTGGTATCGCCCGCTGCGATTTTGCGCAGTATGCGGCGCATGATTTTGCCGGAACGTGTTTTCGGCAGTGAATCTGTCCAGTGCAGTACATCCGGCGTTGCCAGCGGGCCAATCTCTTTACGCACCCAGTTACGCACTTCGGCGTAGAGTTCCGGCGACGGCTCTTCACCGTGGTTCAGCGTGACATAGGCATAAATCGCCTGGCCTTTGATGTTGTGCGGAATGCCCACCACGGCGGCCTCGGCGATTTTCGGATGCGAAACCAGCGCCGATTCAATCTCGGCGGTGCCCAGGCGGTGGCCGGAAACGTTCAGCACATCGTCCACGCGGCCAGTGATCCAGTAATAGCCCTCTTCGTCACGACGCGCGCCGTCGCCGCTGAAGTAACAGTTTTTGAAAGTGGAAAAATAGGTCTGTTCAAAGCGCTCGTGATCGCCAAACAGCGTACGCGCCTGGCCGGGCCAGGAATCGGTGATCACCAGGTTACCTTCGGTAGCACCATCAAGTCGGTTTCCTTCGTTGTCCACCAGCGCCGGTTGCACGCCAAAGAACGGATGGGTTGCCGAACCGGCTTTCAGGCGCGTTGCGCCGGGTAGCGGGGTGATCATAAATCCGCCGGTTTCCGTCTGCCACCAGGTGTCCATCACCGGGCATTTACCGTTGCCGATCTTCGACCAGTACCACTCCCACGCTTCCGGGTTAATTGGCTCGCCCACTGAACCGAGAATACGTAGTGAAGAGCGGTCAGTGCCCTCAATGGCTTTGTCGCCTTCCGCCATCAGCGCACGAATCGCCGTCGGTGCGGTATAGAGAATATTGACCTGGTGTTTATCCACCACCTGGCTCATTCGCGCCGGGGTTGGCCAGTTTGGCACGCCTTCAAACATCAGCGTGATGGCGCCGCAGGCCAGCGGCCCGTAGAGCAAATAGCTGTGGCCGGTCACCCAGCCGACATCGGCCGTACACCAATAAACATCGCCCGGATGGTAATCAAAGACATATTTAAACGTCGTCGCGGCATAAACCAGGTAACCGCCGGTGGTGTGCAGCACACCTTTCGGTTTGCCCGTCGAGCCGGAGGTATAGAGGATAAAGAGCGGATCTTCTGCGCCGACTTCCACCGGTTGATGCTGGTCGCTGGCTTTTTCGGTCAGCTCGTTCCACCACAGATCCCGGCCTGCATTCCAGGCGATTTTGCCGCCAGTACGTTTCAGAACCACGACGTGTTCAACGCTATTAACGTTCGGGTTTTTCAGCGCGTCATCGACATTTTTCTTCAGCGGAATGTTACGACCAGCGCGAACGCCTTCGTCGGCAGTGATCACCAGCCGGGAGCTGGAATCGATAATGCGTCCGGCTACCGCTTCCGGCGAGAAGCCGCCGAAAATCACCGAATGCACTGCGCCGATGCGGGCGCAGGCGAGCATGGCGACTGCCGCTTCCGGCACCATTGGCATATAAATCGCCACAACATCGCCTCTCTTAATCCCCAACTCGACCAACACATTGGCAAACTGGCATACGCTGCGGTGCAGCTCGCGGTAGGTGATTTTTTTACTCTGGCTGGCGTCATCGCCTTCCCAGATAATGGCCGTCTGGTCGCCGCGTTCGGCGAGATGGCGGTCAAGGCAGTTGGCGGCCAGGTTTAATGTGCCATCTTCATACCATTTAATCGAAATATTGCCGGGCGCGAAGGAGGTGTTTTTCACCGTTTTATACGGCGTAATCCAGTCGAGGATCTTTCCCTGCTCGCCCCAGAATGTGTCAGGGTCGGTGATGGATTGCTGATAGTTGGCTTCATACTGCTCCGGATTGATCAGGCAACGTTCCGCAATATTGGCGGGAATATCGTGTTTATGTATTTGGCTCATGGCAATTGCTCTCCTTGTAAGATGTTAATAATATGTCAAAATAACGTTAATTGTAGGGCCTTTACCAGCTTTGTTTATTATTTGAGCGATAGATCACGCATTGATGATATTCAGTAAAAAAGCAGCAAAATAAATGTGCTGGCGTAGCGGAGAAATGAAAAATAACGGCAGGAAGAAGAAAAATGACTCATAACAAAAGGTTATGGAATTCAACGATTTGATTACCTTAATAGCATTGCAGAATAACGCGCTGTGGCAACCCGCTGAAAATACACTGCGGAACCAATAGCGTCGTAATTATTTTAATCTGGTACTATTCACTGTGTTGATGACAAATAGCAGACGAAATTTCCGCTACTGAGTGACCTTTGTGACATTTATGTTGATTAAAAAACATGCAAATGAATTTATTTTACAGAATAATTTTCTGACGGGAATATTAGGATTCAGCGAATTGAAAAATTTTGTATAACAAACACTTATTACTAATAATTGAAATAAAAGATGGTTTTTAGATAAAAAATCAGTCAAACCCCCTCCGGGTATAGGGTTGCGCGTTACACCCTGCAAATGATACTGATAATGCGCGTTAGAAAACCCCGCAATACCGTGCGACGTTTCAGTATGTGTCGTTCCCGTGCATGGAATGGCGCTTCATTGAGGAAGTCTGTAGTGATGAAAAACATAAAAATCAGCCTGGCCTGGCAGATTCTGCTGGCCCTTGTGCTGGGTATTCTTCTGGGTAGTTACCTGCATTATTACAGCGACAGCCGCGAATGGCTGATTGCGAATCTCCTGTCTCCGGCGGGCGATATCTTTATTCACCTGATCAAAATGATCGTGGTGCCGATTGTTATCTCGACGCTGATTGTCGGGATTGCTGGCGTTGGTGACGCAAAACAGCTTGGCCGTATTGGCGCGAAAACCATCATCTATTTCGAAGTGATCACTACGGTTGCGATCGTGCTCGGTATTACGCTGGCGAATGTGTTCCAGCCAGGGGCGGGGATCGATATGTCGCAACTTGCCACGGTGGATATTTCGAAATACCAAAGCACCACTGCGGATGTGCAAAGCCACGCCCATGGCCTGATGGGGACGATTCTGTCGCTGGTGCCGACCAATATCATCGCGTCGATGGCGAAGGGCGATATGTTGCCGATCATCTTCTTCTCGGTGTTGTTTGGTCTGGGCCTTTCATCGCTGCCAGCATCGCACCGTGAGCCGCTGGTGACCGTGTTCCGCTCTGTTTCCGAAACCATGTTTAAAGTCACCCATATGGTGATGCGCTATGCGCCGGTCGGCGTATTCGCGCTGATCTCGGTAACGGTGGCGAACTTCGGTTTTGCCTCGTTGTGGCCGCTGGCGAAGCTGGTGATTCTGGTTTACTTTGCGATCCTGTTTTTCGCGCTGGTGGTGCTGGGCATTGTGGCGCGTATCTGCGGGCTGAGCATCTGGATTCTGATCCGCATTCTGAAAGATGAGCTGATTCTGGCCTACTCAACCGCCAGCTCAGAGAGTGTGCTGCCGCGTATTATTGAAAAAATGGAAGCCTACGGCGCGCCTGCCTCCATCACCAGCTTCGTGGTGCCGACTGGTTACTCCTTTAATCTCGACGGTTCAACGCTGTACCAGAGTATTGCCGCCATCTTTATTGCGCAGTTGTACGGTATCGATCTTTCGCTGTGGCAGGAGATTATCCTTGTGCTGACACTGATGGTGACCTCAAAAGGCATCGCGGGCGTTCCGGGCGTCTCCTTCGTGGTATTGCTGGCGACGCTGGGCAGCGTCGGTATTCCGCTGGAAGGACTGGCCTTTATCGCTGGTGTTGACCGTATTCTCGATATGGCGCGTACCGCGCTGAACGTGGTGGGTAATGCGCTGGCGGTGTTGGTGATTGCCAAGTGGGAACACAAATTCGACCGCAAAAAAGCGCTGGCTTACGAGCGCGAAATGCTGGGCAAGTTTGATAAAACCGCCGGTCAGTAAACCGCTCCCTCCTTTACGGATCCCTCCTTCACGGAGGGATTTTTTTATCCTTTTACCGTGTTGTTTTTGCCCATCATCGCCAGAAAACCCGCCACCACCGGCACCAGCGATCCCCACAGCACCGCATTCCAGCCAAAGGCATTGAGCAGCGCGCCGGAGGAGAAAGAGCCGATAATCATCACGCCAAAGACAATAACGTCATTCAGCGACTGGACGCGGGTCTTCTCTTCCGGGCGGTGAAACTCAATGATCTTCGCCGAAGCGCCGGTAAAACCAAAGTTCCAGCCGATGCCGAGCAGGATCAGCGACAGCCAGTAATGCAGGATGTCGGTACCGAGCAGACCTGCGATCACGGAGAGGGCGGTGATCAATAATCCCGCTGCGGCAATGCGGCTGGCGCCAAAGCGCTGAATCAGTTTGCCGGTAAAAAACCCCGGCCCATACATCGCAATCACATGCCACTGAATGCCCAGGTTCGCCGCCTGCAGAGAAAGACCGTGCTGATGCATCGACAGCGGTGCGGCGGTCATCAGGAAGTTCATCACCATATAAGCCACCGCGCCGCCAAACACGGTACGACGAAAGCCTGGCAAGCTGGCGATCTCGTGAAGCGCGCGACCGCCGTGCTGCGCGTGATCGGCAACGGCAGGAGATTTCACACCGAGCAGCACTGTTGCGGCAATCACCGCGACCGCTGCCTGCGCGAGAAAGGTGACGGCAAAAGTATGCTCCGGCCAGGCGTTCATGGTGCTGGTGACCAGCATCGGGCCAAGGACGCCCGCTACGACACCGCCGCCCATCACCAGCGACAGCGCCCGCGCCCGTCGTTTGCTGCCCACGCCGTCGGTGGCGGCAAAGCGAAACGAGAGCGCAACAGCCGCGTACGCGCCGCCGAAAAAAGCCGCCAGGCAGAACAGGGAAAAGGAGTCGAGCACGACGGCCAGCGAGGCCAGCAGACCGGTCAACACGCCAGCGCCAGTGCCGGTCATAAAGACAGTCCGTCTGCCCCGATGGCGAGCCAATGCGCCAAATGGCAAAATGCAGGCCGCCATCCCCAGAACAAAAACAGTGACGGGCAGCGTTGCCAGCGTGCTGCTGGGCGCGAGGGTATTACCGACTATCGCGCCAGTGGCGTAAAAGACGACCGAGTTAGCGCCAGCCAGCGCCTGTGCTGTCGCGAGGCGCACAATGTTATGGTTCTGCTGGCTGACCGGTAATTCTGCTTCTGTGGAGTTCAACAACTGCGATCTCATTATCAGGGGATTCAGTTGATGACATTACACTACCGGCCGGTTTGTCACACCTGTTAGACGTTACGCCCCGCCATCAACATCCCAACGCTGCGTGAGCCGCCTTAAGCGCACCGGCATCAGGATGCATTTACGGAGGGTTTATTGCTGATGGCATCGGGCGCGATGTTCATATGTTTCAATACCGGGCCGATGATTTTGCCAAAAATCGGCGCCGCGACCGAGCCACCAAAGTGATCGCCCACTGTCGGATGGTTGACCATCACCACCAGCGCCACTTCCGGGTGGCTGGCCGGTGCAACGCCTGCGGTGTAGTTGACGTAGCCGCCATCGTACTTTCCGTCGGTGCCCATTTTTTCCGCCGTACCGGTTTTCGTGGCGAGCTGATATCCCGGTACCGCCGCACGTAAACCTGAGCCGCCCGGTAAAACATCGCTTTCCATCATATACACGACGGTTTTCGCGGTGACCGGGTTCGCCACTCTGACGCCCATTACCGGCGGCGTTACTTTGGTGATAGAAAGAGGGCGATAGATACCGAACGAGCCCAGCGTCGCATATTCCCGCGCGATCTGCAGCGGCGTTACGCGCAGGCCATAGCCAAAAGAAAACGTCGCACGTTCAATATCGGCCCAGCGCTGGCGGTGTAAGGGAAAGTAACCCACACTCTCGCCCGTTAAGCCCAGCCCGGTAGGTTTGCCGAGGCCAAACGCCTGGTAGGTATTGACCAGCGCCTGAGCAGGCATGGCCAGCGCAATGTGGGAAGCGCCCGTATCGCTCGATTTCTGCAAAATGCCGGTTATCGTCAGGCGCGGCCAGTGCCCGACATCACGAATCAAATGCCCGTTTACGACGTAAGGCGAGGTATCAAGAACCGAGTTTGGTTGAATTAAATGGCGCTCCAGCCCTTCGAGAACCACCAGCGGCTTCACGGTTGAACCCGGCTCATAGCTATCGTTAATGGCCGTGTTGCGCATTTGCATCGGAGTGGCGCTTTCGTAATTATTGGGATTAAACGAAGGGTAAGAAGCCATTCCCAGAATCTCGCCGGTGTCGATTTTCACCAGCACTGCCGCACCTGAATCCGCCTTGTTAAGCAGCACGCCATCTCGTAATGCGCTGTAAAGCGTGTATTGATCGAACTTGTCGATGCTGAGCTGAACGGTTGGCGGTTGCTGCGGCGGTTCGTAATTGACCACGGAAATCAGGTGGCCGTCACCGTCCTGGCGGTACTCTTCCTGCCCCGGTTTGCCTTCCAGAATGGTGTTATAACTTTTTTCCAGCCCATTCAGCCCCGTGTTATCGGCGCCCACGATGCCCAAAAGTGGCGCGGCAGCTTCCCCCATGGGATAAAAACGGCTGTCGTCATATTCGGTAGTGATCCCTTTCAGATGCAGCGCGGCAATATCTTTGGCGATACCCAGTTCGATTTTTCGGCCAAGGTAGAGGAAGTGCTTATTGGGATTCGCCGTAAGCTGCGCCCGCAGGGCTTCCGGGCTGACATTGAGCGCTGCGGCGAGGTAAGCCCACTTAGGGCTGGTAAAATTAGGATTCGCCTCGAGAATGTGTTTCGGATCGGCAATGATGTCGCGCGAGGGAACACTCAGGGCTAGCGCCTGGCCATCACGATCCACCAGCGTTCCACGGTTGGTCGGTAATGCAATGGTGCGTAATGAACGTTGGTCGGCTTCATGCTCCAGCATCGGGTGATTGAGCAGTTGCAGGTCGGCAACGCGTGCCAGCAGGAGCGCCAAAAACACCAGAATCACAAGAGAAAGCAGGTGATACCTGTTCAGGTTAAATGAGGAACTGGGGTGATCTTCTCTGTGGTGCTTTTTTACAGGGGGCATTGGGTTTTCGCGGCAGTCATCAATGAGCACATTTTCCTGTTAGTTATAGGTAAACATGTCAGCAGATGACAGAAGAACTATGTTTCAGTTCGTTAATAACGATGATTTTTCAGAAAGTTAATTGAGGTGCTGCTCACGCGCGGCATGATCAACGGAAGGTAAATAAAAAAGCGGAGTGAAGATCACTCCGCTTTGACTTCGACAAACGCGGCAGTCAGCCCATCGCGCTTTCGCGCAGCCGGGTTTTCAGCTTGTTATATTCGTCGATCACATACTGCTCGGCGGCACGCTGATCGGCGATCGGCTCAATGCGCACGGCGCAGTATTTGTACTCTGGCGTTTTGGTTATCGGACTTAAGTTCTCCGTTACCAGTTCATTACAGGCGCCAATCCACCACTGGTAGGTCATATACACCGCACCTTTGTTCGGGCGTTCGCTGACCTGCGCGCGGGTGATGATTTTGCCTTTACGCGAATTAACCCACACCAGCGTGTCATCCTCAATGCCCAGCCTTACGGCGTCGGCGGTGTTGATTTGCGCATAGCCTGGTTCATCCGCCAGCGCGGCCAGCGCCGCACAGTTACCGGTCATTGAGCGGCAAGAGTAGTGGCCCACTTCACGCACGGTGGAGAGCACCATAGGATACTCGTCGGTGAGTTTATCCATCGGCGCGACCCAGTCACAGGTGAAGAATTTCGCCAGCCCGTTCGGCGTGTCGAACTTCTCTTTAAACAGATAAGAGGTACCCTGATCGGCCTCCGACGTATCGCGACACGGCCACTGGATATAGCCCAGCTCACCCATTTTTTCGTAAGTGGCGCCGTAGAAATCGGGACATAAATGACGTAACTCGTCCCAGATCTCCTGCGTGTTGTTGTAATGCATCGGATAACCCATACGGGTGGCGATTTCACTGATGATTTGCCAGTCCGTTTTCAGATCCCACTTCGGTTCAACCGCTTTAAAGAAGCGCTGGAAACCGCGATCGGCCGCTGTATAAACACCTTCGTGCTCGCCCCAGGAGGTGGAAGGCAGGATGACATCCGCCGCGGCTGCAGTTTTGGTCATGAAAATGTCCTGCACAATCACCAGTTCAAGCCCTTCAAATGCCTTACGAACTGCCGACAGTTCGGCATCCGTTTGCAACGGATCTTCACCCATAATATACGCGGCGCGCACTTCACCATGCTCAACACGATGCGGCAGTTCGCTGATGCGATAGCCAGTATGCGCAGGCAGGCTTTCCACGCCCCACGCTTTGGCGAATTTCTCGCGGTGCGCATCCTCTTTCACATACTGATAACCCGGGAACGTATCCGGCAGTGCGCCCATATCGCACGCGCCCTGCACGTTGTTCTGGCCACGCACCGGGTTGACCCCAACGTGCGCTTTCCCCAGGTTTCCGGTCAGCATGGCAAGGCTGGTGAGTGAACGCACCGTTTCCACGCCCTGATAAAACTGGGTCACGCCCATGCCCCACAGGATGGCTGCGGTTTTCGCTCCGGCATACATACGGGCGGCCTGGCGGATCTCCTGCGCGCTGACGCCGGTGATCTCTTCGACCGATTCTGGAGTGTAGCCCTCGACAATCTTCCGGTACTCTTCAAACCCTTCCGTCCGGCTGGCGACAAACGCCTGGTCGTAGAGGTTCTCTTCAATGATCACATGGCCCATGGCGTTAAGCAGGGCGATGTTGGATCCGTTTTTCAGTGCGACATGTATGTCGGCAATTCGCGCGGTTTCAATTTTGCGCGGATCGCAGACGATGATTTTCGCCCCATTCTGTTTCGCCCGAATCACATGATTAGCGACGATAGGGTGAGAATCCGCCGGGTTGTAACCAAAGATAAACACTAAATCCGTGTTATCGATTTCATTAATGGCATTACTCATCGCGCCATTGCCGACCGATTGGTGCAGACCTGCAACCGAAGGGCCGTGTCAGACACGAGCGCAGCAGTCGACGTTATTGGTACCAATAACGGCGCGCGCGAATTTTTGCATTATGTAGTTGGTTTCATTACCCGTACCACGGGAAGAACCGGTGGTCTGAATGGCATCCGGGCCGTACTTCTCTTTAATGGCGCGCAAACGGCTGGCGACATAATCGAGCGCTTCATCCCAGGAAACCGACTCCAGTTTGCCGCCGCGTTGGCGACGGATCATCGGGCTTTTAAGCCGGGGCGTCAGGATCTGGGTATCGTTGATAAAATCCCAGCCGTAATAACCTTTCAGACAGAGAGTGCCCTGATTGGTTTTGCCCTGTGCGGCTTCCGCCCGAACGATTTTGCCGTTATCGACCACCAGATGGATTTTGCATCCCGAGGCGCAATACGGGCAAACCGTGACGACTTTTTTCATCACTTTCGCTCCAGTTAACAGTGTCGCCCCCACTATGCATCTTCTATGCCATAACAATACTGGGGGTATTTACCGATATTACGCCGGAAATTTGCGCAAAATACTGACGAAAAACAGGCTGTCGTCAAAAGTGACGTGACGAAGAGCGAGGGGATGTGACCACGGTTAAAAATTCGGCATTTAGTCGCTGCATTTATAAATGACCGCCAACAGAATGGATCAGACTTACCCAAACGAGCCTGACGGAAGCGGACAATGAAACCTGCAATTCTGGTGGTGGATGACGATAGCGCGGTGTGCGAACTGTTGAAAGAGGTGCTGAGCGAACACGTCTTTACGGTTTACGTCTGCCATAACGGGCAGGATGCGCTGGCGCTCAGCGCGCAGCATGCGGATATCGCGCTGGTGCTGCTCGATATGATGCTGCCGGATATCAACGGCCTGCGGGTGTTGCAGCAATTGCAAAAACAGCGTCCGTCGCTGCCGGTGGTGATGCTCACGGGGCTTGGTAGCGAGTCGGACGTGGTGGTCGGCCTGGAGATGGGCGCGGACGACTATATCGGCAAACCGTTTAACGCCCGTGTGCTGGTGGCGCGCGTCAATGCGGTACTGCGGCGCAGCGGCATACTGGCGGCAGAAATATCAATGGAAAAGCTGTCTGGTTTTACCTTTAACGGTTGGCATCTCGACCCTGAACGCTGCGAGCTGTTTAACCCGCAGCATCAGGTGGTTGACCTGACGCAAGGCGAGTACAGCTTGTTGCTGGCGCTGGTGCAAAATGCGCGGCGGGTGCTGAACCGCGAGCAGTTGCTGACTTTAACACACAGCGAAAGTGTGGAAGTGTTTGATCGCACCATTGATGTGTTAATCATGCGCTTACGCCGAAAAATTGAAGCCAATCCCCACCAACCAGCGCTGATCAAAACCTTGCGCGGCCTCGGCTATGTCTTTGCCGCCGACGTAGCGCACAGCGATAAAGCCGCCTGAAACTCAGCACTCTTCTCAGCACTCTTCTCAGCACTCTTGCAATAACGCTTCCAGCGTCTTCGCGCCGTCAATGGCATTGGCGCACAGCAGACTGGCGCGCGCGCAAGCATGTGCCAGTTGAATGCTCTTTTGCAGCGGCCAGGCTTCGTGGCAGCCGTATAAAAAACCGGCGCAAAAGGCATCGCCCGCGCCGACACTGCCGATAATTTCCGACTGGCTCAACGTGCGCGATGGGATCCACGCTCCGGCCTGATCAACCTCCTCGCCCCATGCGCCTTCCGGGCAGTGGATCACCACCCGCTGGCGTACGCCAGCGGCAAGCAGTTGCGCGGCGGCAGCAGCGATATGCTCAATATGCGGTTCATCGGTTTCGGTGCGCATCGGCAGCCCGCTAAATTCCCCGGCTTCCAGCTCGTTAATCACCAGAAAATCAAGATGCTTCAGGCACGGCAGTACCAGCGGTTGGTAACGCGGATCGCCCTTGCGTGACACCAAATCCAATGAGGTGAGAAAACCCTGCTCGCGCATCTGCGCCAGCAGCCGCGCGCTGCGTGTTCCGTACTCTTCGTCCGGCAAATCAAGGCTATCAAGTAACAAGAGATAGCCGAGATGGAAAATCTTCATGCTGCCGTCCAGCTGCTCAAACGCCGGTATATCCAGCAGGCGGTTCGCGCCGGGCGAGTGGAAAAAGGTGCGCTGCCCGGAAGGATCGGTCATCACCTGCGACATTGATGTCGGCGCAGAAGAGGTGCGCTGCACCGCTTGGCGATTGACGTGGTACTGATCCAGCATCGCCATAATGTAATCGCCATCGCTGTCTTCGCCCACTAATCCCACCGCCTGCAACGGCATTCCCACATGCAACTTTGCCAGTGTCAGCAGCACATTCAGCGGCGCGCCGCCCGTTGAGCGCTCGCTCTGGGTGATCTCCGCCAGCCAGCCGCGCTCCGGCCACTGCACGATCTGGTGAACATGATCGACCAGCATATTGCCAGCGGCGATAACTCCGTTGCGCGCCATCAGAGTTGCCCCGCGCTGCCGAAAATGCGCATCTGTGTGGCGACGGTATCGGTGATAGCTTCTTCGACGCTTAACAGTAACTGAGCGAACTCATCGTACAGCGGCTGGCGATCCGCCATGCGCTGCTCAATTGCGCCGAGCGCGGCCTGTGACATGCCGGTGTAGAAATTGATTTTATGGATACCCAGCGAAATGGCGCGGCGGAAATCCGCATCGCTGATGCCGGAACCGCCGTGCAGCACCAGCGGCAGCCCGGTCTGCTGGCGAATGGCGTCCAGACGCTCAAAATCCAGCTTCGGTTCGCCTTTGTATTTGCCGTGGGCATTGCCGATAGCCACCGCCAGCGTGTCGATGCCGGTACGGTCGACAAAATCCCGCGCCCGCGCCGGGTCGGTAAAACAGGCTTCGTCAGCATGGCCATACAGCGCGCCGCCTTCATCGCCGCCAACCGCGCCCAGCTCCGCTTCCACTGAAACGCCGACCGCATGGCACATCTTCACCACTTCCCGCGTCTGGCGAATATTTTCTTCATACTCCAGCACGGAACCGTCAAACATCACCGAGCTGAAACCGAGGCGCAGCGCGCGCACGACCGATTCAAAATGCAGCCCGTGATCGAGGTTCAGCACCACCGGAATGTCGTGGTGCGCGGCTTCGAACTTCACCGCTTCGACCAGCGACTCCAGCGAGACATATTTAAAATGGACTTCGGCGATGTTGATGATAAAGGGCGAGCGCTCCTGCTTTGCGGCGGCAAACAGCGCGCGTAAAAAGTGCGAGTCGAGCACGTTAAACGCGCCCAGAGCATAGCGGTGTTCACGGGCGCGCGACAGACCTTCGGCGAGTGAAATCAAAGGCATAGCATCCTCCTTTAGCCGAGAAATAGATGATATTCGTTACACAGCGCCAGCAGTGCCGGTTCGTCTTCCTGAATAGCAGTAAAGCGATCGACGGGGTGCAGGAAGTGGTTGTCGTGCTCATCATCATTCACCGACGACACTTCACCAACCAGCACATCGCCAAAGCCCGGTTCGCCCCAGAAGCTGTGATACAGCCCCGGCGTCAGACAAATACTTTCCCCTGGTGAGAGGCGCAACTGGCTGCCCGCCGCATGGGTCTGGAGGCAGCCATCAATGACCACGGTAACGTCGGAGTCAATCACCTCTTCATGCGTTCCGGCGTTCCACAGTTCAATAATCAGATTACCGCCGCCGCGATTAATGATGTCCTCGCGCTTGCGCCAGTGAAAATGCATCGGCGTAAGCTGGCCGTCGCGCACATGCATAATCTTTTCCGCATAACATTTTTCATACGGCGTGCCGTTGGGCGAGCCGTTACGCAGAGTGAACAGCGTCAATCCCTGGGTAAAGAAATTGTCGCCGCCAAACGCAGTGACATCCCATCCCAGTTTCAGATCGAACACTTCACGCCACGCCGCGCGATCCAGCTGTTGCCATTTGGTTGGCGGGAAGCTGGCGAATGGCGGCAAATGGACATCGTGCATGGAGAAAAACTGCCGCGTGTGGCCGAGAATTTCATTAATGGCGGAGCGTTTCATTTCACCTCCAGAGAAGATCCCCCGCCGGATAAAGCGGGGGAAAATCCTATTTCACCGTCCAGCCTTTGTAGCTGCCGACGTTCTGTTTATCGATCATCGTCACCGGGATCAGCACCGGCGCGGTTGGCGCAGGCTTGCCTTGCAGAATGTCGTAGCCGATCTCCACCGCGCGGGCGGCCATCACTTGCGGATCCTGTGCCGGAGTAGCGACAAACAGCGAGTTTTTGCGTTTCAACGCCTCTTCGCCGTCCGGGCTGCCATCGACGCCAACAATAAAGAACTCGTGACGCTGTGCCTGTTTGGCGGCCAGATCGGCACCGATCGCCGTCGGATCGTTAATCGCAAAGACACCGTCGATTTTCGGATTGGCGGCAAGCAGCGAGGTCATCACTTCCAGCCCGCCTTCGCGGCTGCCTTTCGCGTTCTGGTTATCAGAGAGCACTTTGATATCCGGGTGGCGCTTAAACTCGGTCTGGCAGCCTTCAACACGGTTTTGCACCGCAGAAACCGGCGGCCCGTTGATGATCACCACATTGCCTTTACCTTTCAGGCGGTCGGTAATGTACTTACAGGCCATTTCCCCTGCCTGGGTGTTATCGGAGGTGATGGTGGCGTCGGCGCCTTCTGCCGCCACGTCAACCGCCACCACCACAATCCCGGCCTCTTTTGCCCGTTTCACTGCCGGGCCGATACCTTTGGAATCCGCTGCGTTGAGGATGATCATGTCCACTTTGGCGGCGATAAAGTTATCGATCTGCGCTACCTGCTGGCCCAGATCGTAACCGCTGGAGACCAGCGTCACTTTGACGTTATCGCCCGCCAGTTTGCGCGCTTCCAGCTCCGCGCCTTTGGTTATCTGCACGAAGAAGGGGTTCGCCAGATCGCCCACCGTAACGCCGATGGACTTCAGATCTTTGGCCTGCGCAAACGGCGCGCTGGTCAGTAGAGCAGCGGCGCAGAGCGCCGTGACAAGAGGTTTAAGACGCATGCTGTAATCCTCACTTATGTTACTGTTTTGTAGGGTATTGTTATGCTGCCTGATGATGCCGGGTACGGTATTTGTCGATCAGCACTGCTATGATGATCACCGCCCCTTTGATCACCAATTGCCAGAAGTAGGAGACGCCCATCAGCGTCATGCCGTTGTTAAGGGTGGCGATAATCAGTGCGCCAACCAGCGTGCCGGTAATCGTGCCGATGCCGCCGACAAAACTGGTGCCGCCAAGGATCACTGCGGCGATGGCGTCCAGCTCATAGCCGGTGCCGAGGTTGCCGTTGGCGCTGTACAGCCGCGAGGCGCTCATCACGCCACCAAGGCCAGAGAGCAAACCGCTCATGCCGTAGACGAACAGCAGCACCAGCCACACTTTAATGCCGGTCAGGCGCGCCGCCTGCATATTGCCGCCCACCGCGTAGATATGAACGCCCAGCGTCGTGCGGCGCAGAATAAACCAGCACAGTACAATCACCGCCAGCGCAATCACCACCAGCCACGGCACCGGGCCAAGATAGTTATTACCGATCCACTCAAAACTGATATCGGAGTTAATCACCGTGGTGCCATCTGCCAGCAGATAGGCCACGCCGCGCAGCGCGGTATATGTGCCGAGAGTGACAATAAACGGCGGCAAACCGGCAAATGCCACCAGCGCGCCATTGAACAGGCCGAGCACCAGGCCGAGCATCAGTGCCGCCGGGACGGAGAGCAATGCCAGTTCGGGCATCAGCGAAACCACCATCGCCGCTACCGCCGTGGTACCGAGAATCGAACCCACAGACAGATCGATGCCGCCGGTCAGAATGATAAAGGTCATGCCTGCCGCCAGCACAATGTTGATCGACGCCTGGCGGGTAATATTCAGCAGGTTGCTTTCAGTAAAAAAGTTTGGCGCGATAAAGCCAAAAACCGCGACGATCAGGATGAGAATCGGCAAAATACCGACGGTTTGCATCAGATCGCCCATCAACATCTTTTTGGCGGAAGGGCTTTTCGCTGCGTTCTCTTTGGCATCAGTCATGGTGTACCGCCTGGTGGTGGGATTCGTTAACGCCAGTGGCCAGCGTCATAATGTTTTCCTGCGTGATTTCATGCTGTTGCAACTCGCCGACAATGCTGCCTTCGCGCATCACATAAACGCGATCGCTCATGCCGACCACTTCTGGCAGCTCGCTGGAGATCATCAGGATCGCCACGCCTTTGCGCGCCATCTGGTTCATGATCCGGTAGATCTCGCTTTTGGCACCGACATCCACGCCGCGCGTTGGCTCATCGAGGATCAGAATGCGCGGGCCGATCGCCACCCAGCGGGAGATGAGTAACTTTTGCTGGTTGCCGCCGGATAAGCCGCCCGCCCGCACCTGCGCGTGCGGCACGCGAATATTCAATAACTTGATAGCGTCATCGGAGATTGACTGCGCTTTTTTGCGGTCGAGCATGCCCCAGGTCGCGTCGCGCTCCAGTGTCGCCATGGTGATGTTTTCCTGCGCCGCCAGTTCCAGAAACAGGCCTTGCTCTTTGCGGTTTTCGGTCAGGAAACCGATGCCCAAATCGATGGCGGTGCGCGGCGAGTGGATCACCACCGGCTCGCCATCCACTTCGATCATGCCGCCGGTGGCTTTGCGTACGCCGAAGATCAGTTGCGCCAGTTCGGAGCGCCCGGCACCGACCAACCCGGCAAGGCCGACGATCTCCCCGGCACACACCTGCAAGCTGACCAGCTGGATTTTCTCGCCGTCCGTCAGGTGGTGAACACTCAGACGCGGGTTGCCGAGCGGAATATCGCGCTCTTTGTTAAACAGGTCGCTTAACGGGCGCCCGACCATCATGCGCACCAGTTCAGAGGCATTGAGTTTGTCGCGCGTCAGGCTGCCGACATACTGGCCGTCGCGCAGGACGCTGACGCGATCGGAGAGTTCATACACTTCCGCCATGCGGTGGCTGATGTAGATAATCGCCATCCCTTCATCGCGCAGGCGCAGGATCAGTTCGAACAGGCGATGCGTTTCGCGCGAGGAGAGGGCGGCGGTGGGTTCATCCATTACCAGAATGCGGCTGTTGCGATGTAAAGCGCGGGCGATCTCCACCTGCTGCTGCTCGGCGATAGTCAGCTTCATCACCCGATCGGTGGCGTTAAAATTCGCGCCAAGACGGTCAATCACCGCCTGCGCCTGCGCCACCATCTCTTTGCGCTGCACTAGCCCGCCGCGTGCGATTTCACTGCCAAGAAAGATGTTTTCCGCTACGGTCAGGTTCGGCGCTAACTGCATCTCCTGGTAAATCAGTGTAATACCGGCGGCGAGCGCATCTTTCGGGCTTTTGATGGTGTAAGGCTGGCCGTCAATCAGGATCTCGCCGCTGGTGGCGCTATACGCCCCGGCGAGGATCTTCATCAGCGTGCTTTTCCCCGCGCCATTTTCCCCCATCAGTGCATGGATCTCGCCGGGCCAGACCGTCAGATCGACTCCTTTGAGGGCGTAAAATTTGCCGAAAGCTTTGGCAATGTTGCGCATCTCCAGTACGGGCGTGTTGCTCATCAGCGGGCTTCCTCGGAGGAACGATATCCGCACTTCATCACACGTTAGTAAATGCACAATGTCAGGTTCTGTTCATATTTGTCATAGTTATCTGAGGAAATCGTTCCCTGCCGCCCTGCGCCAGGGTCAACATTGCACCGGAGCCACTATGTCGTATCGCGCGAACCCGTTTTTCAGCAGCGCTCGCGGGCGTCTGTTGTTCTTCAATTTACTGGTGGTGGCGGTAACCTTAATGGTCTGCGGCGTAGCAGTGCTGGGCTTTCGCCACGCCAGCCAGATTCAGGAACTGGCGCAGCAACAGACGCTGGACGACATGACTGGCAGCATGAATCTGGCCCGCGATACGGCCAGCGTCGCCACAGCGGCCGTGCGGTTGTCGCAAGTGGTGGGGGCGCTGGAGTACCAGGGCGAAGCCGAACGCCTGAAAGCGACGCAGAGTGCGCTGCAACACTCGCTCAGCCAGCTTGCCCGCGCGCCGTTGGCGCAGCAGGAACCGCAACTGGTGGCGCAGATCACCCGCCGCAGCCACGAATTGCAGCAAAGCGTCACCGTGATGCTGCAACGCGGACAACAGCGCCATCTGGAGCGTAATGCACTGCTCAGTTCGCTGTATCAGAACCAAAGTTATCTGCGCCATTTACAGATGATCACCGCCCGGGAAGCGAGCAACATCCCGGATAGCCGCCTGCTCGCCGAGATGGACCGGCTGATCATCGCCGCCATTCAGACGCCGTCTCCCAGGCCGACAATCAAGCAGATCTCCGACATCATGGGGCAGTTGCCGTTGCGTGCCGTCAGCCCGACGGTGGATTTTATCCTGCCGGATTTCAGCGCCGAACTGCGCAAGCTGGAGCCGCTGTCGCTCCGGCTGGAAGAGAGCGATCTGGCGATTAGTTGGTCGATGTTTCATATTAAAGCGCTGGTGGCGCTGCTCAACAGCGACATCAACCAGTACGTTGCGCAGGTAGCACAGGCGTCGGAACTGCGAACGGCGCAAAGCCACCAGGAGATGCACTCGATCATTTTGTTTATCAGCGTCTTCGCCCTGCTGGCGCTGGTGATCACCGGCTTTGCCGGGTGGTATATCTACCGCAATCTGGGCTCGAATCTGACGGCCATTTCGCGCGCCATGTCGCGGCTGGCGCGCGGCGAGCAGGACGTGTCGGTTCCGGCGCTGCAACGGCGCGATGAGCTGGGTGAACTGGCGCGCGCGTTTAACGTGTTTGCCCGTAATACCGCTTCACTGGAACACACCTCTAAATTACTGAAAGAGAAAAGCACCCAGCTGGAAACCACCTTCCTCGCGATGCGCGATGGCTTTGCGCTGTTCGATAATCGGGGTTGTCTGGTGGTGTGGAACCCGCAATATCCGTTGCTGCTCGGTCTGACGGCAGAGGCATTGCAACGCGGCCAGTACTATCAGAGCCTGTTACAGCAGGTGAGCGATCTTCCCGGCCACGTACAGGAGAATCTGGCTCGTCTGCTGCCCAAACCGCAGGAATTACGGCTGGCGGACAACCGCACCATTGAGCTGCGTTTTAGCCCGGTGCCGGGGCGTGGCATGGTTAACGTGGTACTGGATCGCACTGAGCGTAAAGGGCTGGAAGAGGCGCTGCTGCACAGCCAGAAGATGAAAGCCGTCGGCCAACTGACTGGTGGGTTGGCGCACGATTTCAATAACTTGCTGGCAGTGATAATCGGCAGCCTTGAGCTGGTGACGCCCGGCTCGCCGGATGCGTCGCGTATCTCCCGGGCGCTGAAAGCCGCCGAGCGCGGCGCGCTGCTGACCCAGCGGCTGCTGGCCTTTTCCCGCAAGCAGTCGCTGCATCCCCATGCCGTAGATATGCAGCCGCTGCTGGAGAATCTCGGTGAGCTTATGCGTCACTCGTTACCCGGCACACTGACGCTGGATATCGAAGCACAAAGCCCGGCATGGCCCGCGTGGATCGATGTTGGACAACTGGAAAATGCCATCATCAATCTGGTGATGAATGCCCGTGATGCGATGGAGGGCGAGAGCGGCACCATTAAAATTCGCACCTGGAACCAGCGCGTCACCCGTAGCGATGGACGCCGCCAGGATATGGTGGCGCTGGAGGTGATCGATCGCGGTTGCGGTATGTCGCAGGAGGTCAAAGCGCAGGTGTTCGAACCCTTTTTCACCACCAAACAGACCGGCAGCGGCAGCGGGCTGGGCTTGTCGATGGTATATGGCTTTGTTCGCCAGTCCGGTGGACGGGTAGAGATTGAGAGCGCGCCGGGGCAGGGCACTACCGTGCGTCTGCAACTGCCGCGCGCGGCGGTGCAGGCTGTGGAAAACCGTGAGCCGGATGCCGCGCAGGCGCGCGATAGCAGCGACACGTTGATTCTGGTGTTGGAGGATGAGGCCGATGTGCGCCAGACATTGTGCGAACAGCTACATGAGTTGGGCTATCTGACGCTGGAGGCGGAAACCGGTGAGCAGGCGCTGCAGTTACTGGCTGCTTCGACGGAGATTGGCGTGCTGGTCAGTGATTTAATGCTACCGGGCGCGCTCAGCGGCGCGGAAGTGATTCACCAGGCGCGCCAGCACCATCCGCATTTGCCGATGCTGCTAATCAGCGGCCAGGATCTGCGCCCGGCGCACAACCCTGCGTTGCCGGACGTGGAACTGCTGCGTAAACCTTTTACCCGTGCAGAGCTTGCACAGGCGCTGCGACGGATTGCGGCGTAAAACGGCTGCGCGCCAGCGTTGCCGCGCCCTGCGCACCGTTAAACGCTGATGATGAGGCTACCAGAAAACGCACCGCTTCCCACGGTAATGGTTTACGCAGATACGTGCGGATCGCCGCGATCAACGCTTCGCGCGGAAATGCGGGCATATCCATGACGCCGCCGCCGAGGATCACCGCATCAGGATCGAACAGGTTAATGCTGGTGGCGATGGCGCGCGCTGCGTGATCCAGCAGATCGATCACAAAAGGATCCTGTGCTGCATGGATAAACAGGTCGCCAAGATCGTACTCGCGCGTCTGCTGTTCATACCAGCGGCGCAGCGCAAGGCCAGAACACACTGTTTCCAGACAACCCGCATTGCCGCAGCCGCAGCGCAGTTGCCTGTCGCCCTGCGGAATATGCCCCAGTTCGCCCGCTACGCCGTGCGCGCCTGTCCACGGCGCACCGTTCAGCCAGATGGCGAAACCCATGCCGGTGCCGAGATAGGCCGCCAGCACCTGCTGTTGCGTGAGGTGATGCTCCTGCACATCAAAAGAGAGTTGCAGGTTCACATCACGGGAAAACTCCACCGGGCAGCCCAGCGCATTTTCCAGTTGCCCGGCCAGCCCGCTCAGTTCACCTGGTGCCAGCGGTAAATTGGGCGTGGAGATAATGGTGCGTTTATCTTTGCTGACCAACGCAGGAAAGCCCATTACCAGCCCATAACAGCGGGCATCACGCGCGTTAAGCTGCGCCTGGATAAGCGCAGTAATGCCGTTTACCACGCCGTGCGCAATGACCTCTGCGGTGCGCTGCTTTTCACAATGTAGCACCTCGCCTGCGGCGGTTTGCAGGCAGAAACGAATATGGGTCGCACCCATATCAACGCCTGCCACCAGCTGATTATGCGGTTCGTGCATGAGGCAGTACCTCGTTTTTAGCCGCCAGAATCTGTTCGGTCATTGCCGTCCAGGCGTCGTCGATGTTTTCCGCATGGTTGAATAACCCGGAGGTGCCGACGATAAAGACATCCGCGCCTGCGGTCATTAAACGCTGATAAGTGGCCTGGTTGCAGGAGCCGTCGATCTCGATTTCATAACTCAGCCCTTCGCGCTCGCGCCAGGCTTTCAGCTCGGCGACCTTGTCGAGCATTTCCGGAATGAACGGCTGCCCGGCAAAGCCTGGATCGACCGTCATCACCGTCACTTTGTCCGCCTTATGAATATAGTATTTCATCGTTTCGACGGAGGTTTCCGGATTAAGGATCAGCCCGACTTTCATGCCGTGGCGGCGGATCTCATCGATCAGGCGAAACGCCTGGCCGTTGATCGTCTCCGGGTGCAGGGTGATAAAGTCCGCGCCCGCGCGCGCCAGTTGGCCGATATAGTCCTGCGGGCGCGTCACCATCAGATGGCAATCCAGCGGTTTGCTGGCCAGTTTCTTCACCTGACTGACAAAGAACGGCGACAGCGTCAGGTTCGGCACAAAGTGGCCGTCCATAATGTCGATATGGAAATAGTCCGCGTGGCTGTCGATAAACTCGATCTGTTCTTTAAACTTGAGCAGATCCATACACATCAGGGAGGGGGAGATTTTCATCATTCATTCATTCCTTACTTGCTGATAAGCCGGTCAAGCGCAACAGCGGCAATAATCAGCCCGCCCATCACCACCAGCTGGTAGTACGTTTGAACTTGCAGGATATTCAGGCCGTTATTGATGGTGCCGATAATCAACCCGCCAATCACCACCGAGAAAATACGCCCTTTACCGCCGAAGAAACTGGTACCGCCGATAATGGCGCTGGCGATGGCGTAGGTTTCAAACCCCATTCCCGCCAGCGGCTCCGCCGCACCGAGACGCGCGGTGGAGACCACGCCCGCCAGCCCGGCACAAACGCCGGAGATAATGAACACCACCAGCACATGAAACTTCACATCAATACCGGAGTAGAAGGCGGAGTTTTTATTGCCGCCCAGCGCGTAAATATTGCGCCCCAGCCGCATGCGTGTAGTGAGGAACCAGAGCAGCAGTGCCACCAGCAGCGAGAAGATCACCGGCACCGGAATGCCTGCCACGCTGGCGGCAAAGAAATTCACAAAGCCGAAAGAGAATCCGTACACCGAGTTGGCGTCGGAAATAACCAGTGTAATACCGCGGAAAATCGCGTTGGTGCCAAGGGTGATAATGAACGGGTGCAGGCCGGTCCAGTTGACCAGACAGCCGTTAATCGCCCCCAGCACGCCGCCCACCAACACGCCGCCAATCAGTGCCGCCAGCACGGGATCGACGCCCGCCAGCATCAGTTTGGCGGTTACCATGCCGGAGAGAGCAAGGATCGCACCGACGGAGAGATCAATCCCGGCGATCAGAATGGCAAAGAACTCACCCATGCCGATCAACACTGTTACCGAACTCTGAACAAAAATCTGCGTGATGTTGTTGGTGTTGAGGAAGTATTCCGGCGACATCGTGCCGAAGATGGCGACGATGATCGCGAGGATAAAAAAGGTGCCGTATTTATCCCAGAACAGCGCGAAGTTGAAGGGCTTTTTCTCGCTCATTTCGCTTTTTACTCGTGTGGTAATGCCCATGCCATAATCTCCTCTTCGCTCATGTCGTCGCGATTGGTCAGGATTTGCGTCAACCGCCCTTCGCAGAACACGGCGATGCGGTCGCAGACGGCGATAATTTCGGGAAGTTCGGATGACACCATCAGGATGACTTTTCCGTCATCCGCTAACTGGCGCATCACTTTGTAGATCTCGGCCTTCGCGCCGACGTCGATACCGCGGGTCGGTTCATCGAAAATGATCACCTCGGGTTCGCAGCACAGCCATTTGGAGATCAGCACTTTCTGTTGGTTACCGCCGGAAAGCTCGGTGATGCTCTGCTCCACCGAGTGGCACTTCAGCGTTAGCAGCTCGCGCTGCGCTTCGGCAATCTGTCGCTCTTCGTGTTCGTTAAACAGCCCCATTGCGCCTTTGTAACCGCCGTGCTTGAGGCTTTTGCTGAGCGCCATGTTTTGCGCAATCGAGAAGTTAGGGAAGAAACCGTTGTCGCGGCGGCTTTCGGTGATATACGCCATGCCTTTTTTCAGCGCATCCAGCGGTGAGCGTGGGGAAATAGCATGACCATTGAGGCGAATTTCACCGTTGCTGCGCTTATCGACGCCGAACAGGCAGTTCATCAGTTCGGTGCGGCCTGAGCCGACTAGCCCGGCGAAACCGAGGATCTCGCCACGGTTCACGCTAAAGGAGATATCACGGACTTTTTTCTTGTCGCGACTGGTGACGTTTTTCACCTCAAACACCGTATCGTGCTCGATATTGCCGGTGTTCTCTTTCATCGCATTAAAGCGGTTTTGCAGTTCGCGCCCGACCATCAGCCGCACGATGTCGTCATTGGTGACGTCGCTGACCATGCCGCTGCAGACGCTGCTGCCGTCTTTCATTACCGTATAGCGATCGCAGATCCGGCGAATTTCCGCCAGCTTATGCGAGATATAAACAATGGCGGTGCCTTCTTTACGCAGCTGATTCATGATCAGGAAAAGATAATCCACCTCTTTATTCGTCAGCGAAGAGGTGGGCTCGTCCATAATAATGACTTTGGCATCCAGCATTAATGTTTTGGCAATTTCCAGCATCTGCTTGTGACTAATCGATAAATTCGCCACTTTGGTATCGAGATCGACTTTTAAGCCGACGCGCAATAACATCATTGCTGCCCGTACGCGCATTTCTCGCCAGTCGATAATATTGACGCCGCATACCTTTTTGGTGATGTGGCGGCCAATATATAAATTCTCCATCACAGTTAACTCATCAATAACGCTGAGTTCCTGATAAATAATGCCGATGCCAAGTTGTGCCGCCAGTTTATGGTCAAGTTTGTCGTAATTAACGTTATTAATGGTGATGGTGCCTTTGGTCGGGTCGTGAATTCCCGAGAGAACTTTCATTAACGTTGATTTACCGGCACCGTTCTCTCCTAATAACGCATGAATTTCATAAGGATAAATAGTTAAATCAACGGACTTTAATGCGTGGACCGGGCCAAAGGATTTGCCGATACCCGCCATCAAGATATATGGCGTGACCATAAGTAACCTCTTTGCACACTTTTCAGGCCGGATGCGCGCAAGCGTCACTCGGCGTTGATGGCTTACTTAGTGACCAGAATTGAATCGACCAGCTTGAATTCCGGGGTTTTATCCAGCGGAATAACTTTGCCGGTTTTTGCCGCATCAACCATCATTTTCAGACCCGAAGCGCCAATATCTGCTGGATTTTGCGCAACGGTGGCGGTCATCTGCCCGGCTTCCACCATTTTGCGTGCTTCCGGAATGCCATCGGTGCCGACGACCAGAACTTTGCCGGTTTTACCCGCATTCGCTACCGCCTGGGCGACGCCCATCGCCATGGTATCGTTGGCGCAGTAGAAGGCTTTCAGGTTCGGGTTGCGTTGCAGCACATTGGTGGCGACATCCAGCGCCTTAATGCGATCCCAGTCAGCTGGCTGGCTGGCAACGAGCTTAATTTGACTGGCTTTCTTAAATGCCTCGCTGGCACCGTTGCGGCGTGCTTCACCCGAGGCGTTGCCTGCTTTACCTTCGATAATTGCCACTTCACCGCCCTGTGCGCCAAGCTGTTCAATGATAAAGCTTGCTCCCTTTGCGCCGACCGCAACGTTATCGGTGGTAATAAAACCTTCGACATTTCCGCCAGCTTTTTTCAGGTTATCCATATCGATTTTTTCATCGAGGTTCACCAGATAAATGCCTTTTTTCCAGGCGCGGGCGACAGGCATCACCAGGTTAACGGAAGAGAGCGGGGCAAAGGCGATGCCTTTATAATTTTTATTGCTCAGATCTTCGAATAATTGTAATTGCGACTGAAAATCACCTTCCGAAGGCGAGGCAAAAATATCCACACTGACACCCAGTGTTTTCGCTTCATCTTCGATACCTTTTTTCATATCTACCCAGAACGGGTTGGATAATGTCTTTAAGACGACGGCATATTCAGCCGCGGCAAATACGCTGGTGCTCATCATCAGGCCGATAGCAGCCCCGATGAATAATTTCAGATAGTTATTCATAGTGGTCTTCTCATTGTAGGGTAAATTTACTCATCCCGTTGCGGCGGGATGAGTGTTTATTTTTACTTCAATGCGCCCGGTGAGAAAAAATCAACGATGGCACCGGTTTTTTGCATATTTTGTGTGGCCAGTTCAATGTTCTGTTGTGCAACCGAAACAAAAAAAGCATCAAGTAATGTTAATTGTAATATTCGTGCTGAGGCATTTCGCCCTAATAAAGGGGTCTCTGGTGCTGGCGAGCAAATAATAAAGTCAGCCATTTTGGCAATCGGCGAATGGTAGCTATGAGTAATACAAATAATTTTTGCCCCATTTTTTTTCGCCAGCTCAACGGCCGCTTTTAAATCACTGGTGCGCCCGGAATGCGACACCACCAGTACGGCATCGCCCTCTTTAAGTAGCGATGCGGACATCATCATAATGTGCGCGTCCTGGTAAGCGTGGCAGCGTACCCCGATGCGCAACAGTTTGTGTTCAATATCGGCGCAGATAACGTTAGAGCCGCCAACGCCGTAGAGATCGCGCTGTTTGGCCTGATAGAAGAAGCGTGCCGCGCGGTGGATTTCATCCACGTTAACGATCGACTGGCCTTCCATAATGGTGCGCAGCGTAATATTGAACACTTTGTTCACCACATCCTGCGGCGCTTCGTCAAACGACAGCTCGGCGGGCAGCACCTGCTGCGAGTGGGTGAAGTACGACACCAGCGCGCTGCGCAGATTGCGGAAACCGCTAAAACCCAGCAGTTTCGACACTTTCACGATCATGGCTTCCGACACTGTCAGCACTTCCGCGACATCTTTAATCGCGGAGGCATCGCTGATATTGCCCGGTGTTAGTAGCCAATCCACGATGCGGCTTTCGTTCTCCGTCATCCCTTCCTGCTTCATGCGCAGGTAAGGGGCGAGACCGATGCCGTTGGGAAGACCGTGGTCGAATTCTGTCTGACTCATCGTTTTCTCTTGTCCTTGAAATGAAGACGACACTATATCACCACATCCGGAACCATAAATATGCCATCAACTTCACAAAATTAATAAATTCATAAAGTTTGTGTCTCTGTGAAGTTTGCTGTAATGAACTGGTTGGCTGTTATTATTATTTTATGTTAAAAAACATAAAGTTATAATAATTTATGCAATATGTCATACCTGAGATGTATGGTGTTTCATGCACATGTAGCTATTGATTTGTGAATTCAAGCCGTGTAGAACAGGCGCTTCTCCCGGTGGTTTTGCGGTTTTATTCAGCAGTTAACCGGTCAAAAATCACAAAACTCACCGGGTTCGTAAAGTTTGTACACTAACCAGGCGGATATATGAAGAAGATTGCGTTCGGCTGCGATCATGTCGGGTTTATCCTGAAGGCGGATATCCTGGCGCATCTGTCAGCAAAAGGTATTGAAATCATTGATAAAGGTACATGGTCGACGACACGCACCGATTATCCCCGCTTCGCCAGCGAGGTGGCGCAGGCGGTACTGAACGGCGAGTCAGACGGTGGTATTTTAATTTGCGGTACCGGCGTTGGCATTTCCATCACCGCCAATAAATTCCCCGGTATCCGTGCAGTGGTGTGTAGCGAGCCTTATTCCGCACAGCTTTCGCGCCAGCATAACGACACCAATGTGCTGGCATTCGGTTCACGCGTGGTCGGTCTTGAGCTGGCGAAAATGATTGTTGATAGCTGGCTGGGCGCCGAGTTTGAAGGCGGTCGCCATCAGTTACGTGTGGATGCGATTGCACAGATTGAGAAGCAGTCACCTTCCACCCGCAATTGAGATTCCTCCGCTACCCGCTAAGGCCGACTCTGCACTAACGTACAGCCAGTTCCCCCTTTGAGACTGGCTTTGGCTTTGTTGAATAAATCAGAGTTAACCAGATAGGGAGGCCTCCGCTGGCACACCGGTTATGTGAGCCGGACGCTGTGCGGCGTACCCAACAATGTCATTCGGTTTAGCGCTTTGACCGTCGCCATCGCTTCACCCACCTGTGCGTCATAGTTTTGCAGGCTTAGATGGCCGCCTGGCAATAACAAGGTGCGAAATTTCCCCCCGTGTTGGTGTCTTTATGCTGATACTGCCGCTCTTTGCCCTCCTGCTGACTATAGAGTAATCGGGGCAGTTGGTGATTTTAAACTGTTGCTTTGCCATGGGAACCTGATGTTGAAACGAATTTAGCGATCAGATCCGCAAGTCACCTGATATACCCGTCATACTTCAAGCTGCATGTGCGTTGGCTTTTTTATTCAGCTCATCCCTGAGCCTTAGCCCTTCGGGGCCGCTGCTTACAGCGTTCAAATCTGCTCCCGGCAGATTTGTCGCTCACCCCAGTCACTTACTGAAGTAAGCTGCTGGGGATTACTGAGAGACATCCTGTCTCTCACCGGAGGCCAACCTTCGGTTGGGCAAATTCGTTCCCGACGAATTTGTCACTGCGTCGCCGCCTTCCTGCAACTCGACTTATTTAGGGTATAGTTCGATTTATTCAACAAAGCCAACTGTTTGTTTTTTTTGCGCGTAATTACCTTTTCTCTTTTAATTTAATAGTATCTGTCTCCTCTATTAAAAATCAATCCCATAGCAGTAGCTTTTCATTTTCTGGTTATCTTCGTGGATAATTGCTATTCATATCAACATCAGTTGACTGATTCTAGTTATAAAACACCCATTTCATTTGCATGTGTTAAATAAACCCTGCCTGATGGCTAAATTTAGCCGCTAAGATTACTGGTTCAGCAGGAAATAATCATGGGGAATATCTTATCCCATTTCACCATGACTGTATCGGCGAGGCTTTCGCCACTATGCGGCATAAAAATATAACCATCATACAAAAAACAGTATATTTATCTAAACATGTAATATTAAAAGATTTATGTTCCATTATGACGATTGTGGATGAATGATAGTTCCATTATGGGAGCGTATGATTTCGTGACCTCCTGCTATAACATCCACTTAATTTTAATAGGGGGAGTGAGTGGGTATAAGGGAAAAGTTAACGAGGGAACATATTTTAACTCGCCTTAATGCTTATGGATTTCTTGAGTGCGAAAACGCCATGAAATATCTTCTCCATATCTGTAATGAAGATATTTTAAGCATGCAGGCGTTCCGTTACGTTTATAGTGAAATTACTGAATGTTTGAAAAATCATGCGACAGATATTAGTCGCTATGGGTTTGCTAAGGCAGATGCTATGTCCTATTTTCAAGATTTAAAATTACTGAGGAAAGAACTGGAATTTGTAATTTCAATTATTCATTCTTAAATTTCCACCTTTTATCGACTGAAAAATGTATGCCGAAGAGCGACTTAGAGCCTATCCCATTAGGCTATTTTTTTGCCATTTTGGTCCAGGACAGTGCTGACACAAAATGTGTTGGCATTTTGAACGCCGCTTGCGGAGGCCTTTTAGGGTGAGCGAAGCGAGTCATCCTCACGTACTGCGTGTACGCTCCGGTTGTTGCGCGCTGTCCGTGTCCAAACTGGCTGCAACAATATACGCCTGGTGGGATAGGCTCTTAAAGCCGAAATGAGTCAGGAAAATCAGATAATCGCTGACTGATTCACATCACTGACAACCAGTAAAACTGGGGCTTTGGCCTAATTCCGGTCACTTAAGCATTTTAATGAATATAAATTCATAATTATGCTTAGAAGGAAAACGAAGGTATCAGGGTTTCAGCCCTGTTTTACTTCATCAGAAGCCCGAATTCTCGGGCCTTATTTCCTTAAGTGACCAGCATTAGGCTTTGGCCTGTGTTATCTGTATCTGAGCAACGTAAAAGTTTTCACCTGGAACCACAAAAGAATTTACCGGATTTGATGATTTCAATCGCTAAGCACTGGCTATTAAGGTCGATTTCTCGTTGTCCACCATTCGCGCAGTGAGAGTTTTGGAACAACTAACGCGCCAGCGACGGGATGCGCAAACCCAGGCGTTCCGGAACGATATCCTCAAGCAGTGTGATTAATTGCGGATCCATGAAATGATATTGATCCGGAATATCAAGCACATGAACAGGTTTATGCTGCACCAGGCGGCTAAAGTCGGCAAGGATGCTGTTTTTGTGTTTTTCTTCCATCACACAGATGACGTCTGCCCAGGAGAGAATGGCGGGCGAGACGGTTTTTCTCGCATGGCGTTGTGTGCCAGCAGATCGAGCATTTACCCCGGGGTAGCGACGAAACACATGCTCAGCGGTTGGGCTGCGCCATTGGTTGCGGCTACAAATAAAAAGCACATTCATGGCAAGTGATACTCTGTAAGCCGCGATGTGCTAATTATTTATTGGTCACACGCGGGTATTTAAGACCCGGTTGCGTTATCCACAACCCTATCAGTGCGAGTCTGTACGCTTTGTCCTTCAAACGACCTCTTTACAGGCTACGTCTCTTACCCCATGCCGGTAAGCAACGGGACGAATATATCCATATTGTGCGGTCTAATCCAGTACAATCCGCATGCCGTCAAAACCTGCCTCAAATCCCGTCGGCAGAGCGTTATTCATCAACCAGGCATCAAAGCGATGCCCGATATGGGTTAGCACGACGCGCGGGCAGCCAATCACCTCATTCAGGGCGATAACGGTGCGCAGGTCATTATGATTTTTCGGCGTCTCTGCGCAGGGCGGTTCACTGCAATCGATGATCACCACCTGCGGGCGATTATTGAGTAAAAACTTAAGCGTCTTATCCGGCAGACCGGCAGTATCCGAGAGCCAGGCGACCCGGCTGTGCGCCGATTCCAGCAGATAACCAAAGGTGAGTCTCGAGTGGTTCAGCGGCAGCGGCGTGACCTGCAATCCTTGCAGATCGAACACCACAAATGGCTCAACGGTATGGCTGAAATCAAGCAGACCGGGATGTTTAAACAGATCGTCGCAGCCTTGTTCATCCGGCGGGCCGTAAACCGGGATTTTCGCGCCTAAGCCCCAGCGCAGCGGAAACAGGCCCTGCACATGATCCATATGGTAATGCGTCAACAGAATCTGCTGAAACTGGCCCGCCGGAAAACGCTCCATTAAATCGGCAAGCCCGGCATCCAGCAGCGTCACCGCGTCGTTAAACTGCACCACGCCGCTGCAAGGCTGGCGACGATATTGCGGCTGCTGGCGCGCGCGTAAGCAGGCTGCGCAATTGCAGCCGAATACCGGAACCAGTTGCGCACCGCCGGTGCCGGTCAGGGTGAGGATCAGGTTCATAGCGCCTCGCTTTAACGGTTGAGTTAACGTAAACGGCGCACGATGAATGCGCCGGCAGCATTACGCACTTTTCCCTTGTTGCGCGCGTATCAACGAGATCAATCCTTCCACTGACTGTAGCAGACTTCCGTCGTTGTTCAGCGTCAGGCAATTACCCGGAGAGTAACGGGCTGCGCGCTCCAGCCGCGCGGTAATTTCCATGCTGCTTTCGCGCCCGCGTTTTTCCAGCCGCTGGCGCAAAATCTCCGGCGATACCTGCACATAAACCGGCATCAACACCTCGCCGTATTGCGCCTGCGCCTTCGGCAGATGCCCGCGCGAGCCATTGACCACCACATCAAACCCCGCCTGCAACCAGAGATCAACCTCCATGCCGATACCGTAGTAGAGATCGTTGGCGTGCCAGCTCAGGGTAAACAGATGCTGCCCTGCACGGGTAAAAAACTCTTTTTCGCTCAGCTCGATATGGTTCTCGCTGCCGGAATCTGCCGGGCGCGTGATATAGCGGTGTGCCACCAGCAACTGGGGATGCTCACGGCTGCGCAGCGCGGCCAGCAGTGTATCTTTTCCGGCGCCGGATGGCCCCATCAACCAGATCAGTCTGCCCATCAGAACACCCGTTTCCCCTCGCGCCAGACGTGATCGACGCGGACGTGGTCGCCTTTGTTGTGCACCAGCACCAGATCGGCCCGTTTCCCTTCGCCGAGGGTTCCGCGATCGTCAAGCTTGAGCGCCTGCGCCGGATTTTTCGTTACCAGTTGAATAGCGTGCGGCAGGGTGAAATCATTCTGCTCATCCGCCGCAATGCGGAAGGCGGCGTCTAACAGGCTGGCGGGATAATAATCAGATGAGAGGATATCCAGCATGCAGAGTTGTGCCAGTTTATGCGCCGCCACGTTGCCGGAGTGCGAGCCGCCGCGCACGATGTTAGGCGCGCCCATCAGCACGCTCAGGCCGAGCTCGCGTGAGGCTTCGGCGGCAGCAAAGGTAGTCGGGAATTCTGCGATCACGCTGCCTAACTGGTGGGATTCCACCACATGCTCGCGCGAGGCGTCATCGTGGCTGGCCAGCGGCAGGTTACGCGCCCGGCAGAGCGCGGCAATCGCCAGCCGGTTAGGCTGTGACCATTCGGCGGCCAGTGCGAGTTGCTCCTGTTCAAACACATCCATCTGCTCGTTGGTCAGGTGATATTTGCCCTGAAAGTAGTCGCGATATTTTTCATAACTGGCGTACTGACGCTGGCCTGGTGAGTGATCCATCAGCGATACCAGTGTTACTGGTTCGCGGCCGACCAGTTTTTCAAACAGCGGCAGCGTGGTGTGGTGCGGCAATTCGCAGCGTAAATGCAGGCGGTGTTCCGCGCGGTTCAGCCCGCGTTTTTGCGAATCTTCCACCGCGTTGATCATCTTCTCCAGATTCTCCAGCCGATCGCCGCCATCGCGCACATCGCCAATGGCGACTGCATCCAGCACCGTGGTGATGCCGTTGGCGACCATCAGTGCGTCGTGGCTGCTCATCGCGGAGTGGGCGGGCCAGTCCACTTTCGGGCGCGGGGTAAAGAATTTGTCGAGGTTGTCCGTATGCAGTTCGATAAGACCCGGCAGTAACCAGCCGCCGTCGCCATCATGAGCGCCTGGCTGGCGGCTTTGGCTTTCGGCGAAGGCGCGGATCACGCCGTCGCGCACTTCCAGCGAACCGTCGACCACTTCGTCTTCAAGGATAAGTTTTACGTTGTTGATAATCATGCGGAGATTCCCATCGGAAACAGACGATCGGCGACATTTTCGCGCACAGCCTCGTCATGGAAGATGCCGACAATCGCTGCGCCGCGCGCTTTGGCCTGTGCGATCAGTTCAACGACAGCGGCGCTATTTTTCGCATCCAGCGAGGCGGTAGGTTCATCAAGCAGTAGAATCGGGTAGTCAACAATAAAGCCGCGGGCGATGTTGACGCGCTGCTGCTCGCCGCCTGAGAACGTTGCCGGCGCAAGGTGCCATAAGCGTTCCGGCACATTAAGCCGCGTCAGCAACTGGCTGGCTTTGCCGATGCAGACATCGCGGGAAAGTCCCAGTTCCAGCAGCGGCTGCATCACCACATCCAGCGCGCTGACGCGTGGAATGACGCGTAGAAACTGGCTGACCCAGCCGATGGTATGACGGCGCACGTCCAGTACTTTTCGCGCCGGGGCCTGTACTAAATCGACCCATTCATCGCCATGTTTGACATGAATATGCCCGGCGTCCGGCAAATAGTTGGCATACAGCGAGCGCAGCAGCGTCGATTTGCCACTGCCGGAGTGGCCGTGTAGCACCACGCATTCCCCGGCGTTCACCTCCAGTGAGGTGTCGCGCAGCACCGGCAGACGCACGCCGTTCTGATGGTGCAGGACAAAGGTTTTGCTGACATTTTCCACACGCAAAACAGACATCGCAGACTCCTTAATTTTGCAATACCGAGGAAACCAGCAACTGGGTATAGGGATGATGGGGATCGTCGAGCACGCGATCGGTTAACCCACTTTCCACCACCAGGCCCTGTTTCATGACCAACAGGCGATTTGCCAGCAGGCGAGCGACGCCCAAATCGTGGGTCACCATCACCACCGCAAGATTCATCTCCACCACCAGGCTGCGCAGTAGATCCAGCAAACGCGCCTGTACCGACACATCCAGCCCGCCGGTGGGTTCATCCATAAACACCAGTTTTGGCCGCGTCACGAGGTTGCGGGCGATTTGCAGTCGCTGCTGCATCCCGCCGGAAAAGGTGGTGGGTAAGTCGTCAATGCGTGACGGTGGGATCTCGACATCCGTCAGCCACTGTTGCGCGCAGGCGCGGATATCACCGTAATGTCGCGCGCCGGTCGCCATCAGTCGTTCGCCGATATTGCCCCCGGCGGAAACCTGGCGGCGCAGACCATCCAGCGGATGCTGGTGTACCACACCCCATTCGGTTCGCAGCAGGCGGCGACGCTCGGCTTCGCTGATGGCGTACAGATCGCGGTCGTTATAGATAACCTGTCCCTGTTGTGGCGCCAGCCGTGCTGAAATGGCATTCAGCAGAGTGGTTTTACCGGAACCGGATTCGCCGACAATGCCCAGCACCTCACCCGGCCATAGATCGAATGAGACGTCCTGAAACCCTTTGCCTGGCGCGTAGAGATGGGAGAGTTGATTCACCGAAAGCAGCGGTTGGGTCATTTGCGTAAAGCCTCGCTCTGTTGGCGGCAGTAGTCGGTATCGGAGCAGACGAACATGCGTGTGCCGGTATCATCCAGCACCACTTCATCCAGATAGCTGTGGGTGGAACCGCAGATGGCGCACGGCTGATCCCACTTTTGCGGCACAAAGGGGTAATCCTCAAAGTCGAGGCTCTCGACCTGGGTATACGGCGGAACGGCGTAAATGCGTTTTTCACGCCCGGCGCCGAACAGTTGCAGTGCTGGCATGAAGTGCATTTTCGGGTTATCAAACGCCGGGATCGGCGACGGGTCCATCACGTAGCGGCCATTCACTTTCACCGGCCAGGCGTAGCGGGTGGTGAAGTTGCCGAAGCGCGCAATGTCTTCATACAGCTTCACCTGCATCACGCCATACTCTTCCAGCGCGTGCATGGTACGGGTTTCGGTTTCGCGCGGTTCAATAAAGCGCAGCGGCTCCGGGATCGGCACCTGGTAAATCAGGATCTGATCTTCAACCAGCGGCGTTTCAGGAATGCGGTGGCGAGTCTGAATCAGCGTCGCGTCGGCTGTGCGTTCGGTGGTTTCCACGCCGGTGACGCGGGTGAAGAATTGGCGGATCGAGACAGCGTTGGTGGTGTCATCCGCGCCCTGATCGATCACTTTCAGCACGTCGTCTTCGCCAATTACGCTGGCGGTTAACTGAATACCGCCAGTGCCCCAGCCGTAGGGCATCGGCATTTCACGCCCGCCAAACGGCACCTGGTAACCGGGAATAGCAACTGCTTTCAGCAGCGCCCGGCGAATCATGCGTTTGGTTTGCTCATCAAGAAAGGCAAAGTTGTAACCGGTCAGCGCGTTAGTCACGGGAGCTCTCCTGTTGCAGCTGTCTGAGCAAGTCCAGTTCGGCCTGGAAATCGACGTAGTGGGGAAGTTTGAGGTGCGAGACAAAGCCCGCCGCCTCGACGTTATCGGCGTGCGCCAGAACAAACTCTTCATCCTGCGCCGGGCTTTTAATCATTTCGCCATAGTCGGCGGCTTGCAGGGCGCGATCCATTAGCGCCATCGCCATCGCTTTGCGTTCGCCCATGCCGAACACCAGCCCGTAGCCACGGGTAAAGTGCGGCGCGTCCTCTTCCGGGGCGACAAAGCCGTTGACCATTTCACATTCGGTGATCAGCAATTCACCGACGTTCACTGCAAAACCCAGCTCTTCGGGCACTATTTCCACGTCGATATAACCGCTGCGGATCTCCCCGGCGAAGGGGTGATTACGCCCGTAACCGCGCTGGGTGGAGTAGGCCAGCGCCAGCAGATAGCCTTCGTCGCCGCGCGCCAGTTGCTGCAAGCGCGCAGAGCGGGAGCAGGGGTAAACCGGCGGCTGGCGGGTGATATCGTCCGGCGTGGCACCGCTCTCCTGTTCGGCTTTCGCCAGCCCCTCTTTTTCGAGAAGAGCAAAGACGTGCGGCGTGGTTTCCGGCGGCGCTTCGCGTTTCGGCAACGACGTCGTTTCGCCTTCGGCCAGTAGCGCAAAATCGAGTAAACGGTGGGTGTAATCGTAAGTCGGGCCAAGTAACTGACCGCCGGGAATATCTTTGTACACTGCTGAAATCCGGCGCTCTAAACGCATCTTTGTACTGTCAATGGGTTCGCTGACAGCCAGGCGCGGTAGCGTCGTGCGGTAGGCGCGCAGCAAAAAGATGGCTTCGACGTTATCGCCGCTTGCCTGTTTCAGCGCCAGCGCCGCCAGTTCCCGATCGGCAATACCGCCTTCGGTCATCACGCGATCAACGGCCAGATGCATCTGTTCAGCAATTTGCGCAACGCTCAGTTCCGCAAGCTCGCTGTCGCCGCGACGCTTATGTTCTTGTAGCGCGTGGGCTGCGGCTATTGCCTTTTCACCACCCTTGACAGCAACGTACATCAGAACACCTCCACCAATGTGGTTCGTGGTATCGCCAGTGCGCGTTCACCGCAGGTCAGGATCACATCAATGCCTGTGGGGAACGAGTGCGGACGGTCGGTAAATTCGTCGGTGATGCACTCCGGCAACAGCGGTGCAATCATGCGCTCCTCCAGAATACCGGGGCCGGTCAGGCGCAGCATGCGGCCGCCGCTCAGTGACGGTAGTTGTAAAATCAACGTGGCGCTGGTTTCCGGGCTGGTATCCGTACCGCAGGGCAAGGCGCTGAGTTGTTCGGCGCTCAGGGTGTGATCGGCGACGGCAAAAAGCGACTGCTGTGGCTGGTCAACCAGCGGTGCATTGGTGTGAAAACGCAGGTTCTGGCGCACCAAATCGTTGTCGACGGCAGCGGAGAGCCAGATCGGCGTGTCGTTATCGACTAGCGTCAGTAATACGCTGGTGGATGCCGGGTTAAGCGGCGGCCAGCCATGTTTCAGATGTGGCAACGAGACGATGACGCCCGGCTCGCTCATGGCTTTTAATAGACGACGAAAACAGTGTTGAGCATCGTGAACCGCCGATGCGAAAGCGGGTTGTAAGGTCATGCGTTATCTCCGCGAACCAGGGTGAAAAAGTCGACCCGGCTGGCGTTGACTTCGGCCAGACGCGCTGCAATGCGCGCGGCGCGGTCCGCTTCCAGCGGGGTAATTAGGGTTTCCATCAGCGTCTGGAAATGAGTTGGCTCCTGCAATAACGCGTCGCACACGGCGCAGCGTTCGGCATGGCCTTTGTCGCGTCCGAGCACCCAGCTAAAGCCGAGCTGGCCGCTGCTCAGGCGCACGACGGCGCGGGTTAGCGTGGTGTCGCCGGGGAAGAAGCGATCGCCAGTGCCTCCCATGCGTGCCTGTACCTGTACCAGCCCGGTTTGCGGCTCGCGGACATGCTCATAGTCGGGCGCCAGGCCCAACGTACGCATCCGTGTTCGCAGCATCTCTGGGGTGGACTGGGCAAGCGCTGCCATCCAGCGTTGACGAGTAGGCGTATCAAAGTGCATCTCAGTGCTCCATGGTGAATTCGATCATGTCGGCGCGGGTCAGACTGACGGAGTACTCCGTCGCGTTGACGTCGCCTTCGCGATGGTTAAGGGTGCGCACGCAGAGCAGAGGCGCCATATTGGGAATTTCCAGCCAGCGGCTCTCTTTCACCTGCGCACGACGCGCACTGATGCGCGTCTGGGTACGTTTCAGACTGATCCCCGCGCGTTCACGCAAAAAGTCATGTAGCGAACCGTGGTCGAACTGTTGCAGCAACGGCCACAGCGTGAGATCGGCGAAGTAGTGATCAATAAGACAGAGAGCCACGCCATTCACCCGGCGGCGCGTGCGCAAATGCACCACGTTGTCGCCTTCGCTGATGCCTAATGCCTCGGCGATATGCTCAGAAGCCGGGCGCAGCACCGCCAGCAGGCGTTCGCTGGTGGGATGACTGCCCTGATCGAGCAGGTTCTGGCTAAAGCGCGCCTGGGCATTGAGTGGGTAATCAAACGGGCGCGTCAGCACCAGTACGCCGATGCCCTGGCGGCGCTGCACCCAGCCTTTCTCTACCAGTTGATCAATGGCGCGGCGTAAAGTGTGGCGATTTACCTCAAAACGTGCAGCCAGTTGCTGTTCTGCCGGCAACCAGTCGCCGCAGCGATAGTTAGTTCGCAACTCCTGCTCCAGCCTGGCGGCAATCTCTTGATAGCGCGTGGGGTAGCTGGTCGGATGTCTGGACAAGTGCATGGTCATCTGAACCTCACGGATAAAAAACGGCTGCCTTATAGCAGTCATCACATCGTGAGCCCATGCTGGCGGACTAATGTTTCATTTGGGTTATGCAATCGTTGCTGAGAGATGAAGAGTGATCCGCAACGGGCAAAAAAAGAGTCGTTGACGGCTCTCGTTGGGGAATATGCTGTGAATCAGGCTTGCGGCGGTTTGGCGACGTTGACCATCCACGGGATGCCGAATTTATCCGTCACCATACCAAAACCGTGCGCCCAGAAGGTTTCCTGCCAGGGCATCGTGATGTGGCCTTCGGCGGCAAGCGCCTCAAACCAGGCTTTGCCCTGTGCGACATGCTGGGTGGCGAGGCTTAAGGTAAAACCGGCATACGCTGCAGCGCCTTGTTTGCCGTCGCTCATCATGATCTCACCACCGGCGATGTGCAGGCTGGCGTGAGCAATAGTGAAAGAAAGCCAGGCGGGAAGTATGAACTTCCCGCCGAATCATCAGTTCTTTTTAACGAATTCTGATTTCAGTTTCATCGGACCGAAGCCGTCGATTTTACAATCGATATTATGATCGCCTTCGACCAGACGAATATTTTTAACCTTAGTGCCGATCTTCAACATTGAAGAACTGCCTTTTACTTTCAAATCCTTAATTACTGTTACGCTATCGCCATCGGCCAGCAGATTGCCATTGGCATCCTTGACGATTAATTCATCGGCTTCGTGTGCCGGTTCAGAATTGCTCCACTCGTGAGCGCATTCCGGGCAAATGAACATGCCGTTATCTTCATAGGTGTATTCGGAATTACATTTTGGGCAGTGGGGTAGTTGCATAGGGGTTTCCTCTAAAGAGCATATACTCGTCATACTTCAAGTTGCATGTGCGTTGGCTTTTTTATTCGGCTCATCCCTGAGCCGTACCCCTTCGGGGCCGCTGCTTACAGCGTTCAAATCTGCTCCCGGCAGATTTGTCGCTCACCCCAGTCACTTACTGAAGTAAGCTGCTGGGGATTACTGAGAGACATCCTGTCTCTCACCGGAGGCTAACCTTCGGTTGGGCAAATTCGTTCCCGACGAATTTGTCGCTGCGTCGCCGCCTTCCTGCAACTCGAATTATTTAGGGTATACAACGCTGGCAGTGGCCAGCACAAAAGGCACAATGCCTGAAAGGCGGCAATTATACAGCAAAACCGCACAATTGCCGTTGTTATTATGTTTCAGTCGTCAGGATAAAAAAGTGTGGGCGCTGACATAACCTGTCATTCGCTTAAGTAATGCTTATCGCAGAAAGGCCGGAAGCAAACTTCCTGAGATAATATTTAGAATATTTTATGGCGGAAATTGCCACCATTTAGTAATTCAGATATGGTGGCGTGTAGTATACGGTGCCATTAGATAACTAAACTGTCATGCCTACTATGTCTGTCTCAGCGACAGATAATTTCCTCTCAAATCGGGTGGGTAAATAATGACGATATATCCTGTTTGTTCCTGAAAATGAGCTACGCTCTGACTCTCTGGTCTTTAAAAGCCGGAGGTACGACGCTGCCATTTTTTGAGATAAAAATTATATTTTCCTGGTTTTCATCAGGTACTTATGTTTTTGAAGATATTTTCCACACGTAATTATAAAAGCCGAAACTTCACTCATAGAACATTCCGGCTAAATAAAAGTAAGAAAATTTGCGTTAAGGAAAGGCTTTTTCATGCACACACAAACAATTTTTGAATTAAGCCAGGAAGCAGAAAGGTTGTTGCAACTTTCATTGCATAATCTCCAGGCACTGAAAAAAATGCCGGCAGCGACGTTTGATGAGACGAACGCAGTCGGTAAGGCAGAAAATGCCAATGTGCTGCCTTTGCATTTCAGCGCTCGCGGCGTAGAGGCGCAACAGGATACGCTGCATAACGAATTACGGAAAATCACCCGACTGGAGATGGTGCTGGCGATCGTCGGTACTATGAAAGCCGGCAAATCCACTACTATTAATGCGATCGTGGGTACGGAAGTATTGCCCAACCGCAACCGGCCAATGACCGCATTGCCGACGCTTATTCGTCATACGCCGGGTCAGAAAGAGCCGATCCTGCATTTCTCCCATGTCGGTCCGATTGACGCGCTTGCGCGACAATTGCAAACCCGGTTGTTCAACTATGACCGGGCAAAGCTGGCGCAGGCGCTCGAGATCGATAAAGACATGGCTGCGCTGCTGGATCGTATTTCGCAAGGCGATGCATTTGATAAGCATTATCTCGGTGCGCAACCTATTTTCCACTGCTTAAAAAGCCTCAATGACCTGGTGCGCCTGTCGAAAGCGCTGGATGTGGATTTTCCCTTCTCCGCCTACGCGTCGATTGAACATATCCCGGTGATTGAAGTGGAGTTTGTGCATCTGGCCGGGCTGGATAATCAACTCGGCCAACTCACTTTGCTGGATACCCCCGGGCCGAATGAAGCCGGGCAGCCACATCTGCAAAAAATGCTCAACGACCAGTTGGCGCGCGCTTCCGCCGTGCTGGCGGTGATGGATTACACACAGCTTAAATCTATCTCCGATGAAGAAGTACGCCGCGCGATTTCAGCTGTGGGGCGTTCGGTGCCGCTGTACGCGTTAGTGAATAAATTCGATCAGAAGGATCGGAACAGCGATGACGAAGATCAGGTGCGGGCGCTGATTTCCGGAACGCTAATGAAAGGGAATATCAACCCGACGCAGATCTTTCCGGTCTCTTCCATGTGGGGATATCTGGCTAACCGCGCGCGGCATGAGTTAAAACATCGCGGCCAGTTGCCGGATCCGCAGGAGCAGCGCTGGGTGCAGGATTTTGCCGAAGCGGCGCTGGGCCGACGCTGGCGCACCGCCGATCTGGATGATATTGAGCATATTCATCACGCGGCAGAGCTGCTGTGGGAAGATTCGCTGTTCGAGAAACCGATCCGTAAGTTACTGCACGCCGCGCATGCCAACGCCTCGCTGTACGCGCTGCGTTCTGCATCACATAAGCTATTGAATTACACCCAAAGTGCGCGCGAATATCTCGATTTTCGCTATCAGGGGCTGACGGTAGCTTACGGGCAACTGGAGCAAAATATTACGCGGCTGGAAGAGGATATGGCGCTACTGCGCACCAGCCAGGCTTCCGTCAGCGACGAGATCGAACATGAAGTCGAAGAGGCACTGGCGGCGGCGGAGATCTTTATCCACGGCCAGCAGTTCGAAATTGTTGAGGCCATTGATGCCTGGTTCCACGATGGGCAGATGATGGAGACGTTTGGCGACGGTAAGGCTGATTTGCGCCTTGATGACAATTATAACCCCGGTCAACTGGTGCTGGAAAACGAAGGCCAGGCGCAAATTGCCCTCAGCAAGATCCGTTCGGCTTGTGAAACTATTCTGCTGGCGGCGCAGGAGCGCATCAGCCGTGAACTGGTGCTGCGTTTTGATGAGCTGGAAAACACGCTGACGCGTTCGCTGAACGATGCCATGCGTCCGATTGAAACGCGTATCAAAGAAGATCTTAACCATGCCGGTTTCCACGCACGTATCAGTTTCCCGGCATTCCAGCCCAGTACGCTTAACTTTAATACCCGTTCCCTGTTCACCAACGTGATCGCGCCGGAAGATACGCCTGTCGGGCAGGTACCGCGTTCCGGCAGTATGCGGGAAACCGTGTCGCGCTGGTTAAATAACCCCAGTTGGGGGGGGGATGATTATGTCGCTACCCGCACCCGTTACGTGATTGATATTGCCGCGCTGCATAAAAAGCTGATCGGCCATGTGGCTCATTTTTGTGAACAAATTCGTAAAGCTTTGGCAGCGCAGGTCGATGTTTCTGTTACGGCAGGGATGGCGACATTTTTCGCAGAATTTTCGTTAAGTCTGGCGGGACTACAGGAAAGTTTGCGTGACAGCCTGGCGATACGTCAGCAAAACGAATCATCAGTGCTGATGTTGCGTCAGCATCTGCAACAGTGCATCAGGACGGCTAACTGGATCCATGAAGATGCCCGGTTGTTACGCGATGATATACAAACCTTATTCGCAGCAGAGCAGCCATGAAAAATCAACTACTGGATGGCCCCGGACGGGTGCTTGAGTGTATTCATCCAAAATTTATCGTTGATCTGGTACAGGACGCAGACACTGCGCGCCAGTCGTCGATTGTGCCTCAGCAGCAGTTGTTTCGTGAACGCCTGACGCAGGAGATCTTAGCGCAAACTCAACTGCGGCCGTGGGCGATGTCCGGCGTATTACATGAAAACGATACCCTACGTTTAGGGCTGGCGGAGAAGCTGGCGAGCATGCTCGACCCCGGACATCTGGCGCTTACGCGCATTACCCAGCGGCTTACCACATTGCAGCAGGCAGAACGGCGTCCGGTAAATCCCGGCAGCGCACAACAGTATGAAGAATTGTTGGGTCATTTCAGCCAGCGTGCCATCTGGAAAGAAAAAGCGCTGACACAGCGTGGGCTGGCGGTACAGGCCGGGCATCACAGCGAGCAGGTTTTTGCCCACTGGCGCGCTGGGAACTACAACGGTTGGTCGATGGTCGGGCGTTGTTATGTGGCACTGGAGGAGTTGCGCTGGGGGGCTTTCGGCGATGCCTGTCGTCTGGGCAACGACGATGTGGCGAAGATGCTGAAAGACAATTTGTGCGCCATGGCTGCTGATTTTCTGGCGCAGGGGATCAACGCCGCTCCGGCGACTCGCCATTTTTATCATCAGTGGCTGGCAACACCTTCCACGCCGGGGCTGATGGATTATAAGGATTTACTCGGTTGGCTTGGCGACTGGTGCGATGCCGAACGCCATCCTATTTGTTGGTCGGTCACGCAGAGCTGGCAGACAATAGCCCTCGGAATGCCACGTCTCTGTTCGGCATCACGTATCGCTACAGCGATGGTGGAAGAGATCTTCGGTGAGTAAACGGTGTGCTCTGCAATTGTCTGGCTGGCCGGGCTGGTAATCACAGGATATAGCAAACAGCAAAAAAACCGTCAGGAGATTTTTTATGGGGATTAATCCCCGGTGAATTCGATCGGCTTTATTCACTATCGACTTTCACGGAACGCGCTAAAAATGATGGGTAATCTTTGTACGGCATTTCGTAGTTCCGCTTCTTATAGGCGTATCATGCTTTCTATCTAGTATTGACTCAATAATATTAAAATTACGTTTTATTTATATTGATCCTATATTTCTTATAAATATTTGTTGGTTCTTTTCCAGTTATTAGAAATGTCATTAGGTTGTGACTGAATAGAGCGGCGAGGACACTAGAAAAGTAATAATCACCGCAGTGATAAGTCATGGTGTTAGAGCCTATACCATTAGGCTATTTTATTTTCCATTTTGGCCCTGGGCAGTGCTCAAAATCCTCACGTACTGCGTGTACGACGCTCCGGTTGTTGCGCGCTGTCCGTGTCCAAACTGGCTGCAACAATATATGCCTGGTGGGATTGGCTCTTTGTGTGGATATAAGCAGCGTTGTGCTGTGGAAAAAAGGTGTGAATAGGATGAAAAGGAGAGGCTGAATATCAGTGGGCAAAACTGTGTGAATTTGATCACACTTTTAAACCCTGTTAGGGTAAATAAGTCATTCACTGCCCAACAGGCGTCAACAGGTTCGGTTGTACGGCGGAAAACCGCCAGTGTAAGTAAACCTGCTACGCCTGAACAGGAAGGCTGAAAAGCTGTAAAAACACCCGGCAGGGATAAGCGTCGGGTGGTTCAGGGCGCAAGCTAAAGAGGAAAACATGCATGCTAAAAAGGAAAAAAGTTAAACCCATTACATTGCGCGATGTCACCATCATTGACGATGCGAAATTGCGCAAAGCGATTACCGCCGCTTCACTCGGTAATGCGATGGAGTGGTTTGATTTCGGTGTCTACGGCTTTGTCGCCTACGCTCTTGGTAAGGTGTTCTTCCCCGATGCAAACCCCAGCGTACAGATGATTGCTGCACTCGGGACATTCTCCGTTCCCTTCTTGATTCGCCCGCTGGGCGGTCTGTTCTTCGGTATGTTGGGTGATAAGTACGGGCGGCAGAAAATCCTCGCCATCACTATTGTCATCATGTCGATCAGTACCTTCTGTATCGGTCTGATCCCCTCCTACGCCACGATAGGTATCTGGGCGCCGATTTTGCTGCTGCTGTGTAAGATGGCTCAGGGCTTCTCCGTTGGTGGCGAGTATACCGGCGCGTCGATCTTCGTTGCTGAATACTCCCCGGATCGTAAACGTGGTTTTATGGGAAGCTGGCTGGACTTTGGTTCGATTGCCGGTTTTGTGCTTGGCGCGGGCGTGGTCGTACTGCTCTCCACAGTGGTGGGCGAGGAGAACTTCCTTGAGTGGGGCTGGCGTATTCCGTTCTTCCTGGCGCTGCCGCTCGGACTTATCGGCCTCTATTTGCGCCACGCGCTGGAAGAGACGCCTGCGTTCCAGCAGCATGTCGATAAGCTGGAACAGGGCGATCGTCAGGGACTGCAAGAAGGGCCGAAAGTCTCGTTCAAAGAGATCGCCATCAAACACTGGCGCGCGCTGTTGACCTGTACTGGTCTGGTGATTTCCACCAATGTCACCTATTACATGCTGCTGACTTATATGCCGAGCTACCTGTCGCATAACCTGCACTATTCGGAAGATCACGGCGTGTTGATCATCATCGCTATCATGATTGGTATGCTGTTTGTCCAGCCGGTAATGGGGCTGCTGAGTGACCGTTTTGGCCGCCGCCCGTTCGTGCTGCTGGGTAGCGTGGCGCTGTTTGCTCTCGCCGTTCCGTGTTTTATTCTGATTAACAGCAATGTGATTGGGCTGATTTTTGCGGGCCTGCTGGTGCTGGCGGTGATCCTCAACTGCTTTACCGGCGTGATGGCTTCTACGCTGCCCGCCATGTTCCCGACGCATATTCGCTACAGTGCGCTGGCGAGCGCCTTTAACATCTCGATTCTGATTGCCGGTCTGACGCCGACTCTGGCGGCCTGGCTGGTAGAAAGCTCAGAAAATCTGTTAATGCCTGCTTACTACCTGATGATTGTAGCGGTGATTGGTCTGATTACCGGCCTGACGATGAAAGAGACAGCGAACCGGCCTCTGAAAGGTGCGACGCCCGCCGCATCGGATATTCAGGAAGCGAAAGAGATCCTGCGTGAGCACCACGACAATATTGAACAGAAAATAGAAGATATTGACGCGGAGATCGCCGAGTTACAGGTGAAGCGCACGCGTCTGGTGGATCAACACCCGCGCATTAACGAGTAAGCGTTTTTTTGGCGCAGCAATAAGGCTCGCGCGGCTTAACAACCTGCTGCAATAAAATCGCCGTTTGCGCTGACCGGGATCACCGTCAGGAACAGCACCACGGCAAACAGTATCAGCGCCACGCCACCGGCAATTTTTAGCACGGGCACCAGCCAGCGCATCTGGCTTGCGTCGTCGCCAAAAATGGTGGCTGTCCGGTTGCGTGCATAGCGCACGGCCAGCGACAAGCCGAGGATTGACAGCGCAGTGCCAATCGCCATGGTCATCACCGCCGCAATTCCCCAGCTCACAATGCCGAGTGCGTTCGAGAACAGTAAAATCATGATTGCCCCGCTGCATGGCCGTGCGCCAATGATGAGGATCACACCGAGGCGGGTTTTCCAGTCGCCCTGCGTGCTGGCGCTGACGCCATGATGGCCACAGCCGCAATCGGCATCATGGTGATGTAACGGGGAAAACGCGTTGAATTTTAGTTTGCGCGGGCGCAGGCTTTTCGCGGCATTCCACGCCACATACGCACCGAAGCCGCCGATCATTACGGCGCTGACTTTCTCCACGTACCAGCGGCTTTCACTGAGATCGCCGGAGGCGAGGTTAAACCCCACCGCCAGCACGAAGACAAACAGAATGGCGCTGACGCCCTGCATCAGGCTGCCCAGCACCGGGATGACACGCGCGGCGATCTGGCTTTCTTTATTCGTGCTGAGATAGGTTGTCACAATAAATTTGCCGTGGCCTGGCCCGACAGCATGCAGTACGCCGTAAAAAAACGCACCGACCATCAGCCATACTCCGCCGCTATATTGGTGATTATTGAGCTGAAGCAGATACATGACCAGGTAACGGTGCAGGGTGATTTGCGTCGCCAGGCACCATTGCAGAAATGCCGCCCAGTGGGCGTGCAGCGTGAACAAAGCCGCTACTGCTACCGCCAGCACGGCGAATGCGACCGGCCATCGCCAGTCGCGGCTCAGAATTTGCGTGGTCATAGAATTCAGGGGATTAAGAATGATTTTCGCAGTATAGGCGGTGAAGATATCCGCCTCCACCCTCAGCGCACGTTTTACTTTTTAAGCAAGTGTGTATGCCAGCGCCCCGGCAGCAACACGCTGCCGTGTTCAGCGCAGCGCAATTCACATGCTTAATCGTCGGAATGTCCGCTTCGGCAAAAAAGTCACTATCGTTGGAAAATCGCTAGAAAACAATCAGACACTTTCTTCGTGCAGCGTTTGCCGCGAATGCTGTACTGTATCGCACAAAAGCAAAAAACGCCTTTTGGAACGACTCCATTTCACTAATACCCTAAAATTACCAATCATTTTCCCTGAAAATTAATATTTCTATACAGAGTATAAACGAAAGAATTTAATTTACATTGGTGGGTTGACAATAATATTTGCTATGAGTAGATTTCACATGCCTAAGTTGAGGCCTTTCCTAACCTGACATAAGAGACAAATGGATACTGAATTTAGTAGCTGCCCGAATAATGCCTCAGTGGCTGTTCGGATAAGTAAACATGAAATCGATTGTGATCACTTCTTCGTTTTGGTGTGTCTCGCCGGAGCCTGAGGCTCTTGTGTTGTGCCACCTCGACCAGGGGTATCACGGTCCCGAGGTGTGTTATGAACTTCAAATCTACCTTTTTTCCAGGTGTCAAAACAGTGACATCAACACTACGTGTCCGGACGCCCCACGATAGGGGGGTTTCTACACGTAAAAAACCATCAAACTCAATTTTCTCTTCGAAAATCATTGGGTTGAAGAAGCGCATCACTAACTGGCGTGTCAGCCCTGTCACCGGTCAGTTGGAGCGTCGTTGCAGCTTCTCTGACAGCGAAGACCCGCAAAGTAGACCCTTCATTGCCTGATTCAGCCGTTACGCTGCTCAGGGTATCGGCGTGCTATGCCGCTGCCTGTGCCCGAGTGTCACGCTGAGTTACGTTGCTATTGGTACATGTTTATTTCCTGATGTGTTCGAACAGAAACAGCAGCCGAAATAGTCACGTCCAGATAAAAAATAATAAATTTCTCACCTGTTTATTTAGAAAAATAAATAGTGGGAAGCCCTGTGCGAAATTAATTAAAAACCGATCGCTGATGCGACATCGGGCTATTTTCGGCCGCCCTTAATCCGGTATTAACCGTAAAAAAGCTTGCTGCCGTCCGGCGACAGGAGCACCACCATGACAGTACAAACCAAGAACCGTAATAAAAAAAATATGCATTCTATGCGTGCCGTCCAGGAAGCCAAAAATGGCATTGCTGAAACCCTGGTCAACCTTAACACCACCCGGGAAGGGCTGCAGGAAGTTCAGGCCAATGCCCGGCTGGAGCGGGACGGCCTGAACGAAGTGGCTCACGACAAACCGCCTCACGCGCTGATCCAACTGCTGATGGCGCTCAATAATCCGTTTATCTACGTACTGGGTATTCTGGCAGGGATCAGCTTCTTTACCGATTACTGGTTGCCAACCAGCCACGGTGAGGAAGGTGATCTAACCACAGTTATCATCATCGGCACCATGGTGGCACTCAGCGGCCTGGTACGCTTTTGGCAGGAGTACCGCTCGGCGAAGTCTGCCGAAGCCCTGAAAGCAATGGTGCGCACAACCGCAACAGTAGTGCGTCGCGAACACGCGGGGCAAAAAGGTACACTGCGTGAGATCCCGATGCGTGAGCTGGTCGTGGGCGATATCGTGCAGCTATATGCAGGGGATATGATCCCGGCTGATGTTCGCCTGATTGAATCACGCGACCTGTTTATCAGCCAGGCCGTCCTGACCGGTGAAGCGCTGCCGATTGAGAAGTACGATACCCTTGGCGACGTGGCGCAAAAGTCAGCACACGACGAGGCGAGCGAAACCGAAAATCTGCTCGATATCCCTAATATCTGCTTTATGGGGACTAACGTGGTCAGCGGTACCGCGCAGGCTGTGGTGGTCGCCACCGGGCCACGAACCTATTTCGGTTCGCTGGCAAAAGCCATTGTCGGTACCCGGGCGAAAACGGCGTTTGACCGCGGCGTTAACAGCGTCAGTTGGTTGTTGATCCGCTTTATGCTGGTGATGGTGCCGGTAGTATTCCTGATTAACGGCGTGCTGAAAGGCGAATGGTGGGATGCCCTGCTGTTTGCTCTGGCGGTTGCAGTCGGCCTGACACCGGAAATGCTGCCGATGATCGTCAGTGCAAACCTCGCAAAAGGCGCGGTAGGCATGGCAAAACACAAAGTGGTGGTAAAGCGTCTTAATGCTATCCAGAACCTGGGGGCCATGGATGTGTTGTGTACCGACAAAACCGGTACGCTGACGCAGGACAAAATCATCCTTGAACATCATGTCGACACGCATGGTCAGAAAAACGAGTCCGTGCTGGCACTGGCCTGGCTCAATAGCCACCATCAAAGCGGCATCAAGAACCTGATGGATCAGGCGGTGATTTACTTCTCTGAAAATGAGCCGGGCTTCGTCAAACCTCAGGGTTACAGTAAGGTCGATGAAATGCCGTTCGATTTTGTTCGCCGCCGCCTTTCAATTGTGGTGAAGGACAGCCAAAGCAACCACCTGCTGGTGTGTAAAGGCGCAGTAGAAGAGATGATGAGCATCGCCACACACATGGAAGAAAGCGGCAAGATTGTGGCGCTGGATAATCAGCGCCGTGACGAGATGCTGACGATGGCGAACGATTACAACAAAGACGGCTTCCGCGTACTTGTTGTGGCCACTCGCGACATACCTGGCGCAGAGGTTAAAAAGCAGTACAGCACCGATGATGAGCACGACCTGATTATCCGTGGCTTCCTCACCTTCCTCGATCCACCGAAGGAGAGCGCAGGCCCGGCTATCGCCGCTCTTCTGGATGTTGGCGTAGCGGTAAAAGTGCTGACCGGCGACAACGAGATAGTTACCACACGAATTTGCCGCCAGGTCGGTCTGGAGCCGGGCGAACCGGTTCTTGGTACCCAGATTGAGCGATTGGGTGACGCGTCCCTGCAGCAGTTAGTAGAAGAACGTACTGTGTTTGCCAAGCTGACGCCGCTGCAGAAATCACGCGTACTGAAAGCGTTGCAGGCCAACGGCCATACCGTCGGCTTCCTCGGCGACGGCATTAACGATGCTCCTGCCTTGCGCGATGCTGATGTGGGCATCTCGGTAGACAGTGGCACCGATATCGCCAAAGAGTCCGCTGACATCATCCTGCTTGAAAAGAGTCTGATGGTGCTGGAAGAGGGCGTAATTAAAGGTCGCGAGACCTTTGGCAACATTATGAAGTACCTGAATATGACCGCCAGCTCTAACTTCGGCAACGTATTCTCGGTGCTGGTTGCCAGCGCGTTCATCCCGTTTTTGCCAATGCTTGCGATTCAATTACTGTTGCAAAACCTGATGTATGACATCTCCCAGCTCGCGCTGCCGTGGGACAAAACGGATAAAGAGTTCCTTAGCAAGCCTCGCAAGTGGGATGCAAAAAACATCGGACGCTTTATGCTCTGGATTGGCCCGACATCGTCCATTTTCGACATGACCACTTTCGCCCTGATGTGGTTTGTGTTCAGCGCCAACAGCGAACATATGCAGACGCTGTTCCAGTCTGGCTGGTTCATTGAAGGCCTGCTGTCGCAGACGCTGGTGGTTCATATGCTGCGCACCCAGAAAATACCGTTTATTCAGAGCACCGCTGCCTGGCCTGTATTGATGATGACCAGTCTGATTATGGCTATCGGTATTTACGTGCCGTTCTCTCCGCTCGGGCCGTTGGTTGGGCTCCAGGCGCTGCCGTGGCAGTACTTCCCGTGGCTGGCAGGCACCCTTCTCGCATACTGCTGTGTGGCTCAGGCAATGAAGACCATTTACATCCGTCGCTTCAAACAGTGGTATTAACTTCGCGTTAAACCCAGTAATACGGTGCCGCTTCGGCGGTACCGCTCTGACAGGTAACACAAGCTGGAAAGCATTATGGAAAAGCAAACACCCATTATTTTCCTGATTAAAAATAAGACCATCAGGTTGATGATCTTATTTTTAATGAAAATAACCCGCGCCTTGCGTGTACGTGCTTTGGCATGGTACGCCGGGGGAAAAATTAGCTATCGGCATACTAAATTGTTACTCATTTTCGCCTGCACCATGAATCGTTTTTCGATCAGGCTACTGCGTTGTGTGACTACACCCGCCCATAAGAGGGGGAATTAATCATGTCCGGAACTGCTCTGTTACTTAGCCTGGCTGGCGCCATTGCTTTGCTGCTTTGGGGCAGCCATATGATCGCTACAGCACTGCAGCGTGGATTTGGCACGCCGCTGCGTAACTGGATGGAGCGCCACCTCACCAACCGCTTCACCGCACTGCTCTCTGGCATTGGCATTACCGGTATTCTGCAAAGCAGCACCGCTGTAAGCATGATGGCCACATCGTTTACCGCCGCCGGAACGCTCAGTCTGGCACCCGCACTTGCGGTGATGCTAGGCGCTAATATTGGCTCCACGCTAGTCGTGCAGTTGATGAGTTTTAACACTGAAATCGCCATTCCGTTGCTTTTATTGATCGGATTTGTGGTCTTTAAGCTGCGCGACCATTCCAATTTCGAGAGCGTGGGCTGCGCGCTAATTGGGCTTGGACTGATGCTGCTCGCCCTGCATCTGCTTGGCGGAACTTTGGCCGAAATTGAAGTCACACCGGTTTTCCATGCTGTAATGCAGGGGCTGCAGGGAGATATCCTCATCGCTCTGCTGGTAGCAGCTATCCTGACACTGATTTGCCACTCCAGCGTAGCGATTGTTTTATTGATAGCTTCCCTTGCCGCTACCGGCGCAATGATGCCTGCGACGGCAATAGTGTTGGTGCTTGGTGCAAACATAGGCGGTGCTCTGCCGCCGGTTCTGAACGCAGGTTCAGGCATGGCTCGTCGGCTGCCGATTGGCAACCTAATAATTCGCCTGTCTGGATGTGCTCTGGCATTACTGCTGCTGCCGCTGCTAACTGATTATGTACAAAAGTCAGGACTGAGTACGCCGCAACTGGTGGTTTGGTTCCACACCGCGTTTAGTGCCGTGCTCGCGCTGCTGTTTATTGGCTTGACTGCGCAGATGGCTCACTTCCTGGAACGAGTTTTCCCGGAAGAAGAGCGTCCAGGCGACCCCGGTATGCCGATGTATCTGGACGACGCAGGTCTGGAGGTCGCCTATATAGGTCTGTCTAACTCAGTTCGTGAGTCACTGCGGGCTGCAGATATGCTCACGACCATGCTGGACCGCCTGCTAGTACTATTTGTGACTCAGGAGAAACAGGCCGCAGAAGATATTCGCCACCTTGATCAGTCAGTCGATCTGCTCAGCGCAGCGGTTCGCGCCTACCTTGCGGACATTGGTCAGGATGGATTGAATGACGCAGATGCCGACCGTGCGCAGGAAATACTGATGTTCATTATCAATTTTGAGCACGCGGGAGATATTCTTTCCAGCAACCTGACCCAGTTGGCAACTCGCCGCGCACGCCGTGGGGAGATGTTTAGCGACTTTGAGTTACACAATATCCACCTGCTACACGAGGAGATTCTTACCAGCTTGCGTCTTGGTATAGCCGCGTTCATGCGTGAAGACTTATCGGCCGCCCTCGAGTTGGTAAAGCGTAAGGAAACCATACGTCAACTCGAGGCCTCCGCCAGCCGCGAGCATTTCAAAAATCTGCGTGAGGACAAAAATACCTGGGCGGAATCCGGCGATATATTCCAGCGTGTGTTACGGGACTACCGCCGCGTGCACCACCATATTGCCGCTGTAGCATATCCAGTCATTGAGCGCCTTGGTAATAAGTCCCTGCAGTTTATTAAAACGCCTCCGGTCATTTAAAAATAATAACCACCATGGTGCGTATAGCCTTCTTTTCAATAAAAACAATTTTAAGGGAAATAATAGTGAGAGTTTTAATCTGCTCCGGTCGATTTTATGCCGACATCCACACCCTCACTCGCGTACTGGATTTATATGCCCGTACGCAGACTATAGATGTGCTTATTCATGGAGGTCACCATGCGCTGGGCAGTGCCATTGAAACCTGGGCACGAGACACAGATATTCACGTCATCCGCTATCCGGCAAACTGGGCACTGCATGGTAAATATGCGGAAACCAGACGTAACCTGTTTATGCTTGAAGACAGCCGTCCTGACGTACTGCTGGCCTTTCCTGGCGGAGAGGACACCGCGGAGTGCATAAAAATGGCGCAAAATATTGGGATCCGGGTAATCGAAGTTTAACGTCAGGCCATACATGGGGACGCCTACGTAGTACGTGAGGATTACTCGCTTCGCTCGCCCTAAAGGGCCGCCGCAAGCGGCGTTCGACAACTGGCGCAGGGAATATAATCATGAGAGGACGCATTCATCATTAAATGACATGACTTCGTCTGAATTTATCCGGAGTCTGCAAAAAGACGAAGATCTCTGATTTAGCATTGTACTGATTTTGGACCAGGGTCAGCGCTATATTGGCTCTGCTGATGGTGGTTCAGATGCTGGAACCGTTGTAGGTTATCTGAGCTGTATAGTGTGCAAAAGAATTACTGTGAGTAATTTGTCCCTGGCCAGTGTGGGCATCGCATTACTAATATTCTGCTTAGGTTTCTTGGCCTTAAGGCTGGCGTCGGTTTCCAGACGCCAGAAAATTCCGCGATTCAGAACGACTGCATGGCACTGATATTGCCTTGTTGCCAGTTGCTTTCAGACTGGCGTAACGCCTTGCTGATATCGGTCAGACGATCGGACGGTAGCGTTTTAGGCAGCAAATCCAGTCCAACAGTTGAGAGTATTTGTCCATAGGTGTTGCGCAGTTCTGCGTAGGCAAGATCCTGGCGAAGATTGGCGTTTAGCGCGTTGAGTTCCCCCTGAATCAGCTGCAACTCGCCGATACTGTTTGCCTTGTAGCGGTTTCTCAACTGCCCGGCAATCTGACCATCCAGATCGTTCAACTCCTCGCTGGTTTTGTACTGGCGCTGCGCTTCGTTGAAATTCGCACGGGCGACATACAGTTGCGCCATAATTGCCAGAGACATGGCCTGGCGCTGCACTTCCGATACGCTCTCATTGGCTTTTGCCGTTTTATAAGCCGCCGGTCCGGACAGCAGATTAAACAGGTTCCAGGTAACCTTCACACCAACATCTGCCCAGCTCTGGTTCACCATAAAAGAGTTGCTGTCGTAATGTCCCCCGGCACTGACCTCCAGCCCCGGCAACATGCGCAGCAACGTTTTACGGGTTTCGGCTGCATGGATGCGCACCTGATAATCCTGCTCCCTCAGTTCCGGGCGGCTTAACAGTGCGGTCTGTTCCAGGGTGGCGAAATCGACATTCAGTTGCGGCACTGGCATGTCATCTTTTTCCGGCAAGGCCAACGTATAGGCGGTATCCAGCGGCAGGTTCATTAAGGTTGCCAGCTCGGTTTTTGCCAGCGATAACGCCCGACGTTGCTCTTCCAGTTGACGCACGGCATCAATCAACGTGCGGCGATAACTCAGTACTTCGACAGGATCGCCCACCTGCTGTGCGCTCATATGCTCACTGGCTTCACGCGCCTGGTTAACCCGGTCTATCAGGCTGTCGATGCGGCCCAGCAGACGTTCCGCCGCTACGGCCCGCCAGTAGGCAGAACGTACATCCTGAATAATGGTATGCACAACCTTGCGTTTGCGTTCATCGGCGATCCAGCGCTGATCGGCCCGTTGTTTAGCACTGACATAGCTGACGCCAAAATCTAATACGTTCCAGACCATAGTCAGATCGGCGACGTCACGGTTCTTATCCAGAGAGGTGGATGGCTCCAGCGATTGTTGCCCGGTTTCAACGCTTCGGCTACTGGATGCGCTGACATTGCTGCGGCCAACGTAGCCTGCCGACATGGCAATTTGCGGCAGCATGTCATAGCGTGCAAGCTCCAGTTGCTGTTGCGATAATGCCTGCTCCATCACTTTAAGACGGGCTTCCAGGTTGTATTTAAGCGCCCTCGCCATAGCATCATAGAGCGTTATCGGTGCTGTCACCGGCTCTTGCTTGCTGAACATGGCGATCTTGTCCTGCTGAATACGCTGCTCACCTTCCGCTTTGGAAACCGGCTGGCTGTTGACGGCGCAGCCGCTCATGGTCACCACGATGAGACTCAGACTGAAAAGTTTTCGACCCTTTAACACGATTCCACCCCTGCTGACTCTTGTTGTTATTGTCACCCACGCCTGACCCTGAGGCGCGTTTATATGCGTTGTTTGTCGTCGGTAATTTGACCGACATCCCTCAACGCCTGATCAATGGCTACCAGCCGCTGCTGCGCATCGTCCCCAATACGGTGTAATTGCCACTCCAGATCGGGTGCGAAATGCATCAATGCGGCGATGGGCGCGCCTGCGCCATCACTAGCATTGATATTGCGCCAGCTCCCTCCAGAGAACACCACCATCGGCGACAGAGAAGGCAGGCTGCTTCCCGAAAACATCCCCGCCAGTGAAGAAGTTCCCCCCAGTGCTCCACCGCTGTTAAAGCTGGGGAACGAACCAAGGGAGCTTTCGAACAGGCTGGCGCTGCTGGAGGCGGTACCTTGCGCAAACGTGCCCGCAACCTGGCTGACCGGTGTGTTGTTGTCTGGTGTTGTCCGCTGAGATGACTGGAAAATCGTCGACGTGACTGTCGCGACATCTGCTGTTCCTGCGGTGCTCAGTGCGCCGAGCGACTGTGGGGAGAACAACGCGCCTAACGTTACGGGCGCATTGGCGACCACCGTGATCATTGGCGCTGGAGGCGTTACTGATGGCTGGGAGCCGCCGGGATTCATGCGGAATTCCGGGTCGCCGCCGCTAGTGTTGCTGGCCGCAATCGTCAGATTAAAGGCCGTACTGACTGATACATTGCTGCCGTCGGTAGCGGTGATGCGGATGGATAAACCTCCGACATCGCCATTCGCGGGTGTACCGGAAAAGGTGCGGGTCGCCGGATTAAAGCTCAGCCAGCCGGGGAGCGCTGAACCGTCTGCCTGTGTGGCGCTCAGCGTCAGTGTGTCGCCCACATCCGGATCGGTGAACGTGCCCGCCGGGACGGTAAAACTGAAACTGCTGTTTTGTGTCGCGGTTTGTGCATTCAGTGTGCCGGACAGCACCGGGGCATCGTTAACATTGGTGACGTTCAGCCCGAAGGTGGTGCTGACGGAGGCACTGGCGCTGTCCGTTGCGGTGACCCGAACAGACAGATTGCCGACATCGCCATTCTCGGGGGTACCGGAGAAGGTGCGGTTCGCCGGATTAAAGCTCAGCCAGGCGGGCAGCGCTGAACCGTCGGCCAGCGTGGCGCTCAGCGTCAGTGTGTCGCCCACATCCGGATCGGTGAATGTGCCCGCCGGGACGGTAAAACTGAAACTGCTGTTTTGTGTCGCGGTTTGTGCATTCAGTGTGCCGGACAGCACCGGGGCATCGTTAACATTGGTGACGCTCAGCCCGAAGGTGGTGCTGACGGAGGCACTGGCGCTGTCCGTTGCGGTGACCCGAACAGACAGATTGCCGACATCGCCATTCGCGGGTGTACCGGAGAAGGTGCGGGTCGCCGGATTAAAGCTCAGCCAGCCGGGGAGCGCTGAACCGTCTGCCAGCGTGGCGCTTAGCGTCAGTGTGTCGCCCACATCCGGATCGGTGAATATGCCCGCCGGGACGGTAAAACTGAAACTGCTGTTTTGTGTCGCGGTTTGTGCATTCAGTGTGCCGGACAGCACCGGGGCATCGTTAACATTGGTGACGCTCAGCCCGAAGGTGGTGCTGACGGAGGCGCTGTCGCTGTCCGTTGCGGTGACCCGAACCGACAGATTGCCGACATCGCCATTCGCGGGTGTACCGGAGAAGGTGCGGGTCGCCGGATTAAAGCTCAGCCAGCCGGGGAGCGCTGAACCGTCTGCCAGCGTGGCGCTCAGCGTCAGTGTGTCGCCCACATCCGGATCGGTGAACGTGCCCACCGGGACGGTAAAACTGAAACTGCTGTTTTGTGTCGCGGTTTGTGCATTCAGTGTGCCGGACAGCACCGGGGCATCGTTAACATTGGTGACGCTCAGCCCGAAGGTGGTACTGACGGAGGCACTGGCGCTGTCCGTTGCGGTGACCCGCACAGACAGATTGCCGACATCGCCATTCGCGGGTGTACCGGAGAAGGTACGGGTCGACGGATTAAAGCTCAGCCAGGCGGGGAGCGCTGAACCGTCTGCCAGCGTGGCGCTCAGCGTCAGTGTGTCGCCCACATCCGGATCGGTGAATGTGCCCGCCGGGACGGTAAAACTGAAACTGCTGTTTTGTGTCGCGGTTTGTGCATTCAGTGTGCCGGACAGCACCGGGGCATCGTTAACATTGGTGACGCTCAGCCCGAAGGTGGTGCTGACGGAGGCACTGGCGCTGTCCGTTGCGGTGACCCGAACAGACAGATTGCCGACATCGCCATTCTCGGGGGTACCGGAGAAGGTACGGGTCGACGGATTAAAGCTCAGCCAGGCGGGCAGCGCTGAACCGTCTGCCAGTGTGGCGCTCAGCGTCAGAATTTCGCCCACGTCCGGATCGGTGAACGTGTCCGTCGGTACGGTAAAACTGAAGCTGCCACCTTGGGCAACAGCCTGATCGGCAACGGGCGTGGCAACAACCGGCGGCAGGTTACTGTTATTAACGGTCAAGCTGAACGTCGTGCTGACCGTGGCGCTGCTGCTGTCCGTTGCGGTGACCCGGATGCTCAGGTTGCCGACGTCGCTTCTGGCTGGCGTTCCCGAAAAGGTGCGCGTCGACGGGTTGAAACTCAGCCAGGCGGGCAGGGCTGAACCATCGGCCAGCGTGGCGGTAAACGTGAGTGTGTCACCGGTGTCGACGTCAACAAATGTTCCATTGGGAACGGTGAAGCTAAATGCGGCGTCTTTTGTGGCACTTTGACTGCCGATGGTGCTACCGACTATAGGGGCGTCATTGACGCTGCTCACTGTCATGGAGGCCTGCGCGCTGGTGTTTGAGAACGCGCTGCTTCCCCCCGAGGTGGACGTATCAGCAAGGCCGGTGCTGGCTCCCACTGTGGCAGAACCACTGGTTTGATCCCACGCTTTGAAAGCAAACGTCGCGGTTTCGCCATTGGCCCCGTCCGGTACATAACGAACCTGTGCAGTTGACGCCAACAACAGCGATGACGAGCCGGACACCGTACTGATATTGAACCAGTTAGCGCCGCTGTCGGTGGAGTATTGCCAGTGTCCGTTACCGGTGGTCAGTGTAATGGCAATGCCGCTGGCAGCGCCGCTGTCGACATCACCGTAGCCCGCATTGCTGAGCAATGAGGAGACTGTTGTAGCTGAGGAGGTACTGTCTTCGTTGGTCGTGGTCAGTGTGACAGTCACGCCGTTAGATAACGTTGGCGCATCGTTCACCGCCGTGACGTTCAGGGTCATGGCGCCGACGTTAGCAGACGATTCGGTACCATCGCTGACAGTCCAGGTAAAGGCCGCGTAACCTGCACCGTTGGCATTCGCCGCCGGGCGGAAGGTCAGTTTGCCGATGTTGGCCGCGCTGACCACTGCACCGTTACCAAGCAGCGTGTCGCCAACGCCGCGTATACCATCGCTGTTGGCATCAATAAACAGCTCACCCGCGCCCGGCGCGCTGACAATGGTGATGGATTGCAGGGTGTCACCACTGTCCACATCGCTGAAGCCGAAATCGGCAGCGGAAAAGGTCTGGGCGCTGTCTTCATTGAGGGTCTTGCTGACAGCTGTGTTGCTGATCACTGGCGCATCGTTTACTGCCGTAACGTTCAGGGTCATGGTGCCGACGTTGGCCGATGACGCGGTGCCATCGCTGACGGTCCAGGTAAAGGCCGCGTAGCCTGCACCGTTGGCATTCGCTGCCGGACGGAAGGTCAGTTTGCCGATGTTAGATGCGCTGACCACCGCACCATCACCCAGCAACGTATCACCAACGCCACGCACACCATCGCTGTTGGCATCAATAAACAGCTCACCCGCGCCCGGCGCGCTGACAATGGTGATGGATTGCAGGGTGTCACCGCTGTCCACATCGCTGAAGCCGAAATCGGCAGCGGTAAAGGTCTGGGCGCTGTCTTCATTGACGGTTTTGCTCACTGACGTATTGCTGATCACCGGCGCATCGTTAACCGGTGTAATGCTCAGCACTGCCTGATTACTGCCGCTGCTATTGATAGAACCGTCATTAAAGGTCCAGCCCAGCGTCACGCTGGAGGGGGGATCGTCAGAACTGTTGGCGTAGGTCAGAGACTGCAGCACCGCATCCACAATGGCGGAGGTGGTGTTGCTGTTGAAGGTCAGCGTCAGCGTGCCGCCCGAATTGGTGGTGACGCTGCCTATCGTTGTGCCGTTATAGGTGAAATTTTGTCCCTGGGTGAGCGTACCCAGTAATCCGCTATTGCCAAAGATATCATTGCTGCTGGCGCCGCCGTTGCGGGCAACAGTGATCGACGCGCCATTGTAGTTGCCCACTCCGCTATTAAGTGCATCCAGCTCGGTGTCGGCAACGGTAACATTATTGTCGATGACCACGGCGCTGCCGTTTTCGGTATAGGTCGCACCGCCGTTCAGGTTGCTGAAGATCGGTGCAGAATTGGTTGTGGATGTGATCGACGAACTGTTAATTGCTGTCAAACCGCCTGATGTGGCCCGTAACGCCAGTGTGTTGCTGCTGCCGCTGTTGGTATACATGATCACGAGGCCGCTATAAGTGGCGATACCTCCCGATGGCGTCAGCGTTACCGTAGTCGTGCTGGCATCCTGATCGCCGGAGGTGACCGTAAAGCTATTAACTGTGCCATCCACAGTTCCGTCGTTCGGGTCAGTGACCGAAAGCACGATATTGGAGGTGTAGTCCTGGTCCACCATCCCATTGGCATCGACTGCCTGGACGACCGGTACGGTGGTAAAACTGGTGCTGTGCCCATCCTGGATGCTGGTGGGAACAGGCTGTGTGGTGAAGACCAGCTTTGTGGCAACCACATCCGGGTCGATGGCGGCTGACGTGGCGCTCACCAGGCTGCCCGCAGCGGCGGTGAGCACAAAGTTGGCATCGGCATCACTGGCTGACGTGTATTTTACGCCGCTAAAGGTGGCAATGCCGTTTGAGGCAGTGGCGGAAGTGGTGCCGTTGAGTGAACCGCTGCCATTCTCGCTCAGCGTGACTGAACCGCTGAAATCGGTGTCAATGTTGCCGCGATCGTCAACGGCGATCACCACGGGCTGGGTGGTGAAATTCACACCACTGACCACTGAGGTCGATGGCGACTGGCTGTAAATCAGTTTGGTGGCGGTAATATCAATGTTGGCACCACTGCCGTTGGTGATGTTGGCCTGACTGCTGGCGAAGGTTGAACCGTCGGAGACGGTGGTAAAATTGCTGGCGTTTACGGACAACACAACGGTGTGGTGATCGGTGAGATCGTTACTGCTGGTGTCGTCGTTGTAATACGCCTTAATGGTGTAGGTTTCGCTGCCGCCATCGGCAATCGACAGGTTCAGCCCGGAGAAGGTGATTCTGCCAGTGCTGCTGTCGTACGCGCCGACCACGTTGGTGGCGTCCGGTCCGTTGAGTAAAAAACTCATCTTCGCCAGTTCCGACGATGTAGCCGTTCCACTTACTGTTGCGTAAAAAGCACTAACATTGGTAGCAAGTCCATCGGACGTTCCCGGGTCGGCTATCGTAAAGTCCATCAGCGAGGTGGCGCTGGCAGCCGATGTTGCGGTGGTGGAGAACGTGGTGGCTTCGCCTGAAGGGCCGGCTGTAACGGTAGAGGTGGCATTTGACGGCACAATGGCCTTGACGTCGGAAATATCAAAGTTGTTGGTACCGAAGTCGTACCCGCCCGTTCCGTTCGCACTGGAAATCACCACCGTGGTGATGTCGTTCGCGGAAGAGGTCAGGGGGTTATTTGACGCGTCGTGGAACACAGAGAAATCCGAGAGGGTGATATTGGCATTCGAGGTGGCTATCAGCGTCCCGGTGACGGTGGTGTTGTTGGCATAGGTAAAGGTGACCGTAATGGTGTCATTCAGCGAGGTGTAGTAACTGAAGCTGGTAAGGTCAAAGGTGTAGCCGGAGGCCACCGCAATCGTCAGTTTAGTGGCGTCGCCAGTTTGGTTTCCGGCGCTATCCGGGAAAACGTTGTAATTGGAGCCGTAATTATTGGAAAACGAATACCCGTCCGGGCCGGTAAAGGTGAACTGTACAGAATTGACCGTTTTGTTGAAGACCCCGCTACCGCTACTCAAGTCAGCGTTATCAAACGAGACGAGAGTTAGCAGCTCGTTGTAGTCATTGAACGCCAGCGCATCCGCCTGGATCCCATCACTACCAACGCTTTTTTCCAGCGACCAGTTGCCGCCTTTCGCCACACTGCCCGTGAGATCGCTGGAGGCTGCCACATCTGCGCCGGTCTCGCTGGCAAGTGTACTGATGAAATTTGTTCCTTCACCCGATGCCACCGAACAGCCATACAGCAGAATGTCGCCACTGTCTGTTAATGCTGCACCAAGCGTACTCAAATCACTTTGACGCGATGCCAGGGTGCTGCTGTCCAGCGTCAAATCCCCGAGATAGAGGCGGCCTTCCGCACCGTGGCTGATAATGTGAATCGCGTCATAGCCGCTATGTGTTTGCGCCCATTCCGCCATCTGTGACAGGCCGTCTTTGCTGCTATCCAGCAAAACTACATCGACATCTGTGGGCATCTGGTTGAGCAGTGTCTGGTAATTCGCCACCGAAGTATCAACAAACACCACTTCTTTGTGAGGTTGCGTGCTATCGCCTGCGACCGCGACTTTCGTGTTATCGGTGGTGGAGTCCTGACTTGCGGCCTGGGTCTGGCTGTCGCTGTTCTGTACGTGGCTATCGTCGGCATGTGTTGCTGTGTCTGGGGTAGCCGTTGGTGTGGTCTCCTGCGCAGTGGCGGTTTGATCTACTGTTGCGGCAATGGCACCGTCAAACATCATCCTGGGCTCAAGCGCATATCCCAGCGGGACGGACGACATCATCTCAATGGGACGGGGAGATGGATTGCGTTGTTGACGCGCAATGCGACGGTTACTGAACAGATCACGCCATAACATAGAGATACCCCAGCAGACGAATAACATTCCGGTCATTATTTCCGCATGCTATGGGCTCAGTGTCGCCAGCTTGCGGATAATTATTTCAATTTATTTCTAAAATGCAATTTATGACTTAATTATGTAAATGGATAGATATATCTGCATTTTGTGCTGCTTTTGTTTCTGTTCCATCCAGGGTGTGTGATGGGTAGCAAGAAACTACCCATCAGCCGAGGTAAATCAGCCCGGATTGACCGGATAAAGCCCTGACACTGCAATGCAGGCGGTCAGGGGCAGCGACGGATCGCGCACCTGCACCGATACCGACACGGGCGCCGTAACCGGATTTGGCGTTGTGACATTAGCGCCCACATTGACCGTACCATTTATCGGCAGGGTGACCGTACCTGTTGCCGATCCTGACAACTGGCCGCCGCTGGCTGTTCCGCCGACAGAACCACTGGCGGTCCCAGTTACGCTGCCATCCGGCCCCAGTTGCCTGTCATTGGCCGCACCTGCTGGCGCGTAAACCAGCGCGGCGGGGCCGCTAACGGACGTTAACAGGCTTTTGTCCGTCAGGTTAACCGTGCGACCGGTGGTGGTTGATGAGCCTATTTTGGCAATGCCGGTTACACCGAGGCTGGCAACGGCATTAAACGGCAGGTTTGTAATGCTGCCGGTAAGGGGTAGGGTGACCGACGTGCTGTTTCCGCTCAGGGAAAGCGTTGCCGGGTGGGTATGCGGTGGAATTTGCGTAGCGTTGAGAATGAATGAACTGCTGCCCTTGCCAACAGCGGTTTCCTGACCGATGGCTTTCCCGAGCGTATAAGTAACGTTACCTGACGGTGTCGCTACCGTGCCCGTACCAATTGCGGTTTTGCCGCGCAAGTCGGGCAGCATGAAGGTTGTTGGCGCTGTCCCGCCGTAGATATTGCCAATCAGTGAATAAAGCGCCTGGTAACCATTGACGTTCAGCGTCCTGCCATCAGCAGGTAAATAGCCTTCCGGGCAATACCGGATAGCCATATAACAAATACTGCCAATGAATTCGTCACCCGCCCCGTTGCAGGCGAAAGCCGACTGCGGCAGCGAAAAGACGATCCCCAAGGTAGCGGCAATGGTTGTTTTTGTAAGCAAATGTTGAGCACGTTTCATAAAGATCTCTCCTTGCCAGAAAGCGGCTTCACGACACAGCTAAGCCCATCGGATAATGGTCATCATGCTATTTAGCCCCAGAAAGTGGGGCATAACGGGTGTGTGGTGGCAGAACAGTGTTGTATTGAAATGTCCGTCCACAATCAAAACATAGTCATTCAAATAAGATTTGTCTTATATATTAAAAAATATATTCTTAATCTTTTATTGTTGCGATCGCCAGGCAGCAGTTGCATCTGTTTGACGCGATCAGAATCCGCTCTCGCGGATCCCAAGCGCCGCTATTCGTCGCCATACAGCACCCAGGATTGACTCTTTTTCCCCTTGCAGAATGACGCTACCCCGAAGCGGTTGTTGCGGCGGCTGGAATTGCCCCTCCAGCACTCCAAAGCGGACGCGATACTGCGCCTGTACTGGTTGTGGGTTGCGGTCGCGGTCGCGACGTACAGCGATGGGGCCATGGCGATCAGATGCCAGCATCTCTTGTTGTAACCAGGCTGTGCCGGTGGGAGCAATATCGTTTAAGCGGACCGCAATACGCGGGTAGGCCGGATCGTCAGCAATAAATTCCCCTGTCATGCCGGTTTTCGCACGCGTGAGGGTATCTTCGGGCAAATAGCCCTGCACTTTGCCTGCGCCTTGCTCAACCACCCGCAGCAGGGGTAAATCGGTGGGTAGCCAGCGTCCTTCAGTCATATCCCGCGCCACGTCTCGCACCAGGCCCGCCTGTGGTGCGGTGATCGATAACCGCTGACGCTGCGCATCCAGCCCGCGATAACGGGCCAGCGACTCTGCCAGTTGGCGGTCAAGCACCTGGGTTTCACTGGCAGTTTCCTGTCGCCCTGCGCCCCGCTGGCGCTGTTGTTGCAGGATACTGATCTGCTGGCGTTCAATGGCGAGGCGATAATCCAGATCCGACGAAGTCAGCTCCAGCAATACGTCACCTGCCTTTACCTGCTGACCGTCACGGACATGCAACGCGCGCACCTGGGCGGCGCTCGGGGCGTACAGTACGCTGACATTTTCCGCTTCCAGCACCGCCGGAATACGGATACTGCCACGCCACGGGAACAGCAGGACAGCAAGGATCGCCAGCAGGATCAGGCCCGAACGCAGCAGCCTTGCAGGGTGAGCACTTTTACGCATAGACCACCAGATAGAGGCTTCTTTCAACACCGGGAGAGCAATGAACCAACCAATTTCCACCAGCATCAACATGATGCCGATGACTTTGATGAAAAAGTGATACACCAGCAGCGCAATGCCAAAAAACAGGAAAAAGCGCCATATCCACGAGGCATAGCCCCACAGGAGAAGTTTGCGCTGTAAAGCTGGTGACCAGGTGTGCGGCGGCGGGTGGCCGTAAGCAAATAAGATTTCACGCAAATGCCAGCGGCATAAGGCATAGGCGCGATCCTGCAAATTTTCTACTCGCCAGAAATCACTCAGTAAAAAATAACCATCAAAACGCATTAGCGGATTGAGGTTGACCACAAGCGTCGTGACCCAGGTAGCGCTGGAGAGCATGAAAACTGCCGTACGCAGCGGGCCGTCAGGCAGCAGCGCCCATGTCAGCAACGCAATGCAGGCGAGGATCAGCTCCGCTATAATGCCGCCTGCGCTGATCAATAATCGGGCACGCCTTTCCTTCAGTTTCCAGGCATCGCTAACGTCGGTATAAAACAGAGGGAACAGCACAATAAATGCCACTCCCATGGTTTGTACCCGGCAGCCCGCGCGTTTCGCCATAAACGCATGGCCCAACTCATGGAAAAATTTGGCGAAGACCAGTGCCATGCCGAAGACCGCCATTCCTTGCAGACTGAACATATGCGGAAACGTCTGGGTATAGCGGACCCAATCACGGCTGACCAGAAAGCCCCCCAGCAGCAATATGCACGGTAATACAACGCGTAGCGCAGGCAAGCCGTAACGTTGCAGTACCGGCCAGCAACGGCTGAGTAGCGGGTCCGGACGCCATAACGGAATGCGAAAAAAGAGATACTGGTGCAGGAGGGTTTTCCATAAACTGATCCGTTGCGCTGCGGCTTTAATGGCATACCCCTGGCGTTGCAGCGGGTCGCTGGCGGCAATCAGATCGTGACCGCGCAGAAAACGCAGCAGCTGTTCCAGCTCTTTCTCCTGCAAGGGTAAACCTGGTTCCTGGTTCGCTGCCTCCAGCACTTTGTTGGGCTGGCGCAAAGACCAGTGGCGCAGCAAGCGAATGGCTGAAGGCATCAGTGTGAAATAACGTCCGGTGACGGGATCGGCCAGCACCCATTGCGGCGCGCCATCCAGCCCTTTCGCTGACTCTACGATTTGCAGGTCGCGCCGCAGCGCGGGCAGGATCCGGTTCATTGCCTGGTTTGTCATAAACCAACCGACTGGCGTAAAACAGCAAGCGGTCGCCGGAACAGATATACCGCCAGGGGCACGTATTGGCCCGATACTTTAGCCGTACCGCGTAAACCAATGCGTGGCGGCTCTCCGGTGAAACGGGCATCAAGCCGGTACGCCAGATTTCCTGCAGGCGTTTGTTCTGATTCGTAAGCAACACGCTCCAGCAGCGCGCCATGCGGTGTCAGCGGATCGCTATCGAGAAAGAGGGTGATGGGCGCATCCGGTTGAAGACGAATAGCATCGCCGACATCAAGTTCGATACGCAGCGATACTGAGGCAGGGTCGGCCAGGTCCAGTAAGCGTTCGCCAGTGCGGACTGGTTTACCCACCCAGCGTTCGGCATCCGCAAAAACAGCAATACCATCCCGCTCGGCATGAATTTCAGTACGACTCAGTAAAGCATTGGCATAATCACGCTCAGCGCGCTTTTGCTCAACCTGTGCGGCAAGGAAATCCAGTCGCGCTTTGGAATCGGTATCCTGAAAAGCCCGTTGTGCACTGGCACGGTACTCCGCTTCTGCCACGTTTAACGCGCGTTCGGCCACGTCCGCCTGCGCTTTCAGCGTCGTATCGTCAAAACGTACCAGTAGATCACCTTTGTGTACGCTCTGGTTAGGCTGTACCGCAAAAGCCTGAATCACCCCATCAAGCGGGGCGGCAACAACGCGTCCATTCAGTGGGATCACTTCTGCTGGAGCCAGCACCGACTGGTGGACAGGAATAAACAGACAGCCGACCAGAAGTATACAGGGGAGCGCCAGCTTCCAGCGCCAGCGCGGGCGTCGCCAGACTGGTTGCGGTTCCAGCGCCAGCCAGGCATGACTAAAGGCATGTGCCAGTTGCTCTACCAGCAACGTTTCAGCCTTCTGCCAGGGTTGCTCGCGTGCATACCATATCCCGCCAAACACTCGGCCTTTGCGATCTTTTAGCGGCGCCCACAGCACTTCAGGAGCAGAAAGCGCAAGCCAGTCATTACGGCTTTGCTGATCGAGAGATGCGGCTTGCACAACGGCGCATTGAGCATATTGCGAATGACGTTGTAACTGCGCACTGGCTCGCTCAATAAACGCCACGAACGGCGCGTGGGGAGCTGGTTGGGTAACGCCGGTAACCGCCCGTACCGTGCCGTTGATCACCAGCGCTGCATGACGAAATCCGAACAACGGCTGGCTGTCGTTAACGATGCAGTAAGCCAGTGCTTCGGGCGTTTCCGCCGATCGGGCCTGACGTTCAATGTCCAGAAACTGGGCGAAAATACGTTCGCCGGGAAGGGGAGGCGTGTTGCTCACGGTTGCTCCTGGAAGTTTGCCGTACCGCTCATACCGGCCATCAGGGTGCTGTCGTTGCTGTCGATAACGCCTGTCAGACTCAGCGTCTGGCTGCTTTCATCAATACGCGCCCCCAGGCGGGATACGCTGGCGCGTAGCGGCTTGTTTGTTTCATCCGGTGTAAAAGTAAAGGTCAGCCCCGGTTTGAGCATTGAGAGCCAGCGAGATGGCACCAGCAGATCAATCTCCAGACGACGATTACTGACTATATCAAGTACAGGTGCGCCCGCCGCTACACTTTCATAGGCTTGGGCTCGCCGCTTAACAACCTGGCCGTCGAACGGTGCCAGTATGCGGCAGTGGTTCACCTGAATCTGATACACCTGGCTTTCCGCCTGCGCCTGCGCCAGACGCGCGGCGGATAAGGAAACGGCGTATTTGCCGACCGATTTCATTTGCGCAAGCTGCTGATTTTGATTAAGTTCGGCATCAGCTGCTCGCATGGCAGCCTGAGAGGCGGCCAGTTGGGCTTGATAGATAGCGCAGTCAAAACGCGCCAGCAGATCGCCTTTCTTGAAAGGCTCCCCTTCCCGAAAAGGTATTTCCGTTATACGCCCTGCAAGATCGCTCGAAATCGTTGCCTGCTCGACCGCCACCAGCATTCCGCGGGCCTGCTTATCAGGCAATTCTCCCATTTGAGTTGTATGCGCCGGGCTATTCAGGAGCGGGTCAACGGCTTGTGCCTGTACGTGAAAAAAACAGAAACAAAGTGCCGCCAGTCCAGGGCGTTTTCGAAAAAAAGCATGTATCAAACTCTTCACTCTAGCCTGCCTTAATTCCGCTGGATGAATGCGAAACAGAGGTGCTGAAACAACCTTCTGAATCTTCATCGAATAATCGTACTTATTGGGTCGAGTATAGTAAATCTGCAACAATAGCAAGGCGATATAAAACGATAATCAGGATGCGGATTTATTATAATAATTCGAAAATTGCCACTTATATCTCAAAATGAAGGCAGCTTAGAATATCCCCTAAGTCAAATAAACTTAAGTGAGATCAAAATCCAGAGGATGGTGAAACGTCCTTCGGATTTAAAGTCCCGTGTTCAACAATGATGTGGTAAGCAAAGTACCTTTATCATGCAGGTAACCACTGTCATGCACGTTGAGGATCTCTATCCTTAACGAACAGTGGACACGGCATCGATAATTTAACTTAATTCATTGAATAATATTTTTATTTCTGATGTGACTTATTTGGTACCTTCATTCCGTTTTGATTCACTTTGGCAACTTAATCCGGCACATAATGACGTTCGGTGAGGAAAGAGCGCTTCTGATACATCACGGTATATTTTAACAAACTACCCAGAAACGCCAACCTCTCGTTGTACACATATGCTGCCAGGTCTGCAACCTTAGGCATAAACGTGTTGATGAGTAGTTGCAGTGGTTAGTGACGGAGACTGGGACAATGAAGCTCTTCCGGTTGATATTACTGGCACAGGTGTGAAACATGCGTAAAGGGCAGTCGTGACATTTCCTTTTTGATGAAAATAAATAAGCCACGTTTAAGTAAATAATAAAAAGTTGTGAAGACCTGGATATGCCGTCGGTTTTTCACATGCCCAGTCACGCCCTGCCTCTCATTTTTTATAAAAATAAAAAATCAGATATTTCAAATGGGGTATGGGGTTTTGTGTAAATTAACTCCCTAAATTAAATTTAACACTTGCCGGATGCCCTTATCCCATAAGCTTTGAATGGCCGTGTGCAAGAAAATTCTTATAAATCATGCTGATGATTTTTAATTTTTAAATCTAATTTATGTAAATCTTTGTTACATATTTTTACTTCCAGTCATTCGGGAACGTTCCTACAGTCCGGCTGTTGGGTCTTATCCGGAATTTTGTCATTCCAGACAAACACCCAAAATATAGTGTCGGCATGCTGGTGAATGGACTGCGCCCGCTTTTAACTCCGATATGTTGATTCCGTCGGATGACGTGAACAGGGAGGTTGTTCTGGCTGGGTTTGTCTTTCTTATTAATATCTCACTGGCACTGACCGTTTCCATAATTCCACAGAACAGGGACCGTCATGTCTAATTCTTCTTATCAGTCCGAAATTCCCAGAGCACGTATTAATTTAAAACTTGATCTGCATACGGGTGGGGCGAGCAAAAAAACGGAATTACCACTGAAATTACTGGTTGCCGGTGATTTCAGTAATGGACAGGATTCCGCGCCATTATCAGAGCGCAAAAAAGTTAATGTGAATAAAAATAACTTTGACTCAGTGCTTTCCGAATATTCCCCGAAAGTCAATCTGACCGTTAAAAATACCCTTGCTGATGACGGCAGCGAAGACAATATCAGTCTGACATTCCAGAATATGAAAGATTTCTCCCCGGAACAGGTCTCCAGACAAATACCACAACTGAAGGCCATGCTTTCCATGCGCAATTTGCTTCGTGATTTAAAGGCGAACCTGCTGGATAACCAGGCTTTCCGAAAAGAGCTGGAAAAAATTCTGCTCGACCCGGCGTTAAGTGCAGAACTCAGAGCCGAACTTTCAGCCCTGGCACCTAAACAGCCATAACGGTCACGATGTTTTAACGGATTAATAAGGAAGATGCTGATGTCTGTAAAAAATGAGAATGCGGCTGGTGGCGAAAGCGTGGTGCTGGAGCGTCCTGCTGCGGGCGGGGTTTATGCATCCCTGTTTGAAAAAATCAACCTGAACCCGGTGTCCGAGTTGAGTGCGCTGGATATCTGGCAGGACGCGCAGGCGATGTCGGATGCGACCGCGGATGAACGTTTAACGGCGGGGATGCAGGTGTTCCTGGAATGCCTGACGAAAGCGGGCTCAAAAGTTGAAAAACTCGATAAAAACCTGATTGACTATCATATCGCGGAGCTGGACTACCAGATTAGCCGTCAGCTGGATGCAGTAATGCACAGCGACGAATTTCAGGCGGTAGAAAGTCTGTGGCGCGGCGTCAAATCGCTGGTTGATAAAACCGATTTCCGCCAGAACGTGAAAGTTGAACTGCTGGATATGTCCAAAGAAGACTTGCGTCAGGACTTCGAAGACAGCCCGGAAATCATCCAGAGCGGACTGTATAAACATACCTATATTGATGAGTATGACACACCGGGTGGAGAGCCGATTGCCGCGCTGATTTCCGCTTACGAATTTGATGCGTATGCACAGGATGTCGCGCTGCTGCGCAACATCTCTAAAGTCTCTGCCGCCGCGCATATGCCGTTTATCGGCTCCGCAGGCCCGAAATTCTTCCTTAAGGACTCAATGGAGGATGTGGCGGCCATCAAGGATATCGGTAACTACTTTGACCGTGCCGAATACATTAAGTGGAAATCCTTCCGCGAGACGGACGATGCCCGCTATATCGGTCTGGTGATGCCACGCGTACTGGGGCGTCTGCCGTATGGCCCGGACACCGTGCCGGTACGCAGCTTCAACTATGTCGAAGAAGTGAAAGGCCCGGATCACGACAAATACCTGTGGACCAACGCCTCGTTTGCCTTTGCATCCAACATGGTACGCAGCTTCATCAACAACGGCTGGTGTGTACAAATCCGTGGCCCGCAGGCCGGTGGTGCCGTTCAGGACCTGCCTATCCATCTGTACGATCTGGGCACCGGCAATCAGGTGAAGATCCCGTCTGAAGTGATGATCCCGGAAACCCGCGAATTTGAATTTGCTAATCTCGGCTTCATTCCCCTGTCTTACTACAAGAACCGCGATTACTCCTGCTTCTTCTCGGCGAACTCCACCCAGAAGCCGGCCCTGTATGACACCGCCGATGCGACGGCTAACAGCCGTATCAACGCGCGTCTGCCATACATTTTCCTGCTGTCGCGTATCGCGCACTACCTGAAGCTTATCCAGCGCGAGAATATCGGTACGACGAAAGACCGTCGTCTGCTGGAGCTGGAGCTGAACACCTGGGTTCGTGGTCTGGTGACTGAAATGACCGACCCGGGCGATGAGCTTCAGGCTTCTCACCCGCTGCGTGACGCCAAAGTGGTGGTGGAAGACATCGAAGACAACCCGGGCTTCTTCCGCGTCCGACTGTTCGCTATTCCGCACTTCCAGGTGGAAGGGATGGACGTCAACCTGTCACTGGTTTCCCAGATGCCGAAGGCGAAATCTTAAGGCGAGAGGAAATCAGGGATGAAAATTCATCGTCCGTTATGGAATGAAGGGGCGCTTCTGGCCCCGCAACAGTTTCAGCAGCAGGTCCGCTGGAGTGAACACGTTGCCGACACGGTCGCCCGGATGGGTATTTCTCATCCCTGGGGCGTGGTTGCGGCAGAATTTGATGATGCCGCGCTGGCGCTCTCGCGCCTGAACGCCACCCGTCTGGTGGTGCGCTTTCAGGATGGTACGATTGTTGATACGGATCTGGCGGACAATCTTCCGCCGGTCTGTGATTTATCTGTTGCAGCCGGCAGTGAAGCTGTGGAGGTGGTTGTCGCGCTGCCGCTACTGAGCGCCAGTGGTGGCAACCTCGATAACGGCCAGGACAGTGAGCGTCCGCGTCGCTGGAAAGCCGAACGCGTGGTGGTGCAGGAACTGGCTGGTCATGAAAGCGGGGAGCTCGCCATTCTGCGTAATGCGTTAACCCTGCGTCTGTCCAGCCAGGAAAACACAGCATACCTGACCTGTCCGGTGGCCCGTCTGGTGCGTAATGCTCAGGGACAGTGGAGTCGTGAGCCCTCCTTTATCCCGCCGATGCTTTCCGTTTCTGCAAGCCCGTGGCTTGCCACCGAACTGGGTGACTTGCTGATCCGGCTGCAGGCCCGTCGCCGTCGCTTGATGGCCATGCGCCGTGAGAGTAATGAGCGGATGGCGGACTTTGCGGTCGCGGATGTGTCCCTGTTCTGGCTGCTCAATGCGCTGAACAGCGCCGAACCGGTGTTGACGGAACTGCTGCAGACACCGGGTCGTCACCCGGAACTGCTGTACCGCGAACTGACCCGTCTGGCCGGCAGTCTGCTGACCTTCTCACTGGAGCACGATGCCGGGGACATTCCTGCTTATCAGCACGATGCACCGGAACGGGTATTCCCGCCGTTGCTGGCACTGCTTGATAAGCTGCTGGAAGCGAGCCTGCCATCGAGGGTGGTGAGCATTCATCTGGAGCATCAGGATCAGATCTGGAAAGGTGCCCTGCACGATGGGCGCCTGCGCGAAGGGGCCGATTTTTATCTCTCCGTGCGCTCTTCTATGCCGAACCATGAGCTTCAGACGAAGTTCCCACAGCTGTGTAAAGCGGGCAGTTTTGATGATGTTTCGGATGTGGTGAATGTGGCCCTGAGTGGGATGGTGATCAAACCGCTGACGCATGTGCCGACGGCGATCCCGTTACGTCTTGAGAACCAGTATTTCTCAATGGATCTGAGCTCGGAAGCAGCCCGTAGCATGCTGGAAATGGGCAGTTGCACCTTCTACACCCCGCGTTCACTGGGGGATGTGAAACTTGAACTCTTTGCGGTGCTGCGCACATGAATAAATCTGCTCTCAGTCAAATCGAACAGATTTTTTATCCGGGCTGGCTGATGGCCAGCCAGCTACGCGGTGGACAGGAAGTCCGGGACGGAGAGGCGCTTTATCGCCGGGCCTGCCGTCTGGTACAGGAGGCGAAAGCTGCGCTCACGGAGGCAGGTTACAGCGACATTAGCCGTGATCATATGGTGTATGCCCTGTGTGCATTGCTTGATGAGAGTGTCCTTAACCGGGGAACCACGGACGACGGTTACCTGACCTGGCGACGCGATCCGCTGCAGGCGCATTTCTTTGGCACCCTGAACGCAGGGGAGGACCTGTGGGAGCGGATCCGCAATCTGCTGAAAGAGCCCACTCCAGACACTGCGGTACTGACCTGTATGTACCGTACCCTGCAACTGGGATTTGTCGGCCAGTACCGTGCGCAGGATGACGAGCGCCGTGAGGACGTGGTACGTGCACTGGGTGAACGGGTGCCCGCCTTTACGCTTTCGCAGGATGCGCCGATTGTCGCAAGGGCCTCCCGTCTGCGCAGTGGTCGTCGTCTGTACTGGCTTTCCTGGATTATCGGGGCGGCCGTACTGGTGGGGCTGTGGTTCTTCTTCTCTTCCTCCCTCACCGAACTGGTGAGTCAGACGGTCAGACCGGGGTAAAGGATGCGTGATGTTTACCGGAGTCTGTTAACCGCCCTGGCGGGCGTACTGGCGCTGTGGCTTATCCTGGGCTTCTGGCCGCTGTCGGTCGGGAGTCGCGTGGCACTCAGTCTGCTGGTCATCCTGGTGTGCGGGGCGATGTTCTGGCGTCAGCACCGGGCATCACAGCGGCGGGCACAGTCACTGATGGAGATTGTGGACGAGAGTCTGCCGCCGGAAGATTTTCAGGGCGCGGTCATTCTGGTGTGTGGCGATAACAGTGCGCTTTTCACTGAGTGTGCACGGCATCATGAAACCCGTCAGGTCTGGTATCTACGGGTAAAGGATGCGGAACAACTGCCACTCCTGGCACAGCACCTGAGCCTGGTGCGCCCGGCCCTAGTGTCGCAAATTTCCGTCATGCTGGCGGTGGTACCTGAACAGCATATATCCGGTGATGATTTTACCCAGAGCCTTCGGGGCTGGCAGCGTGCTGCCGTCCAGTGCCGTGCGGCATTCGGCACGTTCCTCCCGCTGTGGACTGTGACCTGGGTATCGCCCCCTGCGGCCTGCGAGGAGGCAGAGCCTGTCTGGTTTACCACAGTAAGCCAGCGGACCGGTATTCAGGGGTATCAGTCCGGTCAGGGCAATGTGTCACTGGCGGAATGGACCCAGGAGACCGGACCAGACGGACGTCTTTCCCGTCTGAGTCAGGGCCTGTGGCTGGACAGTCTGCTTGCCTGGCAGAACAGCGCCGTGAATGACTTGCTGTCGGTACGGCAGGGTGAGCTGCCGGTGATGAAGCCCTGTGTGCAGGGCATGTGCATGGTGCCGGTGAGCGGTATCGCGGGCAATCTCTGGCAACAGCACATTACCTCCGTGACGGCGTTGCCACCGGATGCGTCCGTGACTACAGAACCACTGCCGCTGCCTGAACTGCTGCTGCCAGCGTTACCACGCCGACGTGGCGTCAGCCGCAGAATGGTGTTCTGGCGTTACGCCGGATTACTGGGCGGGATTTTCCTGGCATTCGCCATGCTGGCGTCCTGGATGAACAACCAGCGCCTCATCCGAAATATTGGCGATCATCTTGCATTGTATCACCAACTGACGGGTAAGCCTGTTGCACCGAAACTGCTTGCGCAGCAGCGTCTGCGGGCTGATGGCGAATTGCTGGACGACTGGCAGCGTCGCGGGGAGCCACTGCGTTATCGCCTGGGCCTGTATCAGGGGCTGCGTCTTGTTCCGCCTGTTGAGGCCGCAGTCAGCGACTGGGCACCACCACCACCGCCCCCACCGGTTATTAAGAAAATCATTCAGGGTCCGAAAACCATTCGTCTCGACAGCATGTCGCTGTTCGATTCGGGCAAATCGGCGCTGAAGGCCGGGTCCACCAAAATGCTGGTGAACTCGCTGGTCGGCGTCAAGGCGAAACTGGGCTGGCTGATTGTGGTCAGCGGGCATACCGACAACACCGGTAACCCGGCACTTAATCAAATGCTGTCCCTGAAGCGTGCCGAAGCGGTGCGTAACTGGATGCGGGATACCGGCGATGTGCCGGAAAGCTGTTTTGCGGTGCAGGGTTATGGTGAAAGCCGTCCGATCGCAACCAACGACACCCCGGAGGGCCGTACGCTCAACCGCCGTGTCGAAATCAGTCTGGTACCGCAGGCCAGTGCCTGCCAGATACCGGGCAAACCCACAGCGTCATCGCAGGATGATGACGTTTCTCAACACTAAATGGAGTAATACCGATGGCAATTCCTGTTTATCTCTGGCTGAAAGACGACGGCGGCGCGGACATTAAAGGGTCTGTGGACGTTCAGGATCGTGAAGGTAGCATCGAGGTTGTTGCGCAGGAGCATAACCTGTACATCCCGACCGACAACAACACCGGCAAGCTGACCGGCACCCGTATCCACACCCCGTTCCTGTTCACCAAGGAAATCGATTCCTCCAGCCCGTACCTGTACAAGGCGGTGACCACCGGTCAGACCCTGAAGTCTGCGGAATTCAAGTGGTACAAAATCAACGACGCGGGCCAGGAAGTGGAGTACTTCAACACCAAACTGGAAAACGTGAAAGTGGTGAAAGTGAACCCTGTGATGCATGACATCAAGGATCCTTCTTTCGAGAAGCATAACCACCTTGAGCAGATCGAACTGCGTTACGAAAAAATCACCTGGACCTACAAAGACGGCAACATCATTCATTCCGATAGCTGGAATGAACGCGCCACCGCCTGATTACGCGTCATATTTCGCGCCGCAGGTGCGTTGGCTTCACTCATTCGCCCCGGTCACATAGTTATCTATGCTCCCGGGGACTCATGATTTTGCCGCCTTCCTGCGACACGCACTATTTAGCGTAATCCTCGTTCTTAAGCGGATGGGATGACCCTTCCGCTGTTTTATACAGCGCCTGCCTCGCGGGCGTTCTGCAACGCAGTCACACATTTTATCAGTACTGACCTTATGGGCATCGGTTAACGGCCAGGGGCGGTAGCATGTCCGGAAGCCATCAAGAGAGAGAAAAATGGAAAATCCAGCCATCCTGTTACGTCGTCTGAATCCGTACTGTGCCCGTGCGATGGAAGGGGCGGCCTCGCTCTGCCAGACCCGTGCCCATGCGGAAATTCTGCCTGAGCACTGGCTGCTGAAACTGCTGGAGCAGGGGGAAGGCGACCTGACGGTGCTGGCACGCCGTTATGAGTGGGATATGGATGCACTGTGGCAGGATTTGCTCGGCTGGCTGGATAATCAACCGCGCTCGGTGCGCCATCGTCCACAGCTCTCGGAAAACATTCAGATGCTGATGCAGGAAGCTTGGCTGATTGCTTCGCTCAACAGTGAAGAGCAGATCCGCAGTCATCATTTGCTGATGGCCCTGACCGGCAAACCGAAACTGCTGCGTTGTGACGGTCTGTGGCCGATGCTGACTCTGGCACAAAGCCAGCTGGAGCTCCTGCGCCCGTTACTCGATGCACAGTCGGACGAACGTCCGGAATTGCAACTGGAGAAGGAACTGGCGCAGAGCCACGGTGGAGAAGTGGAGTTCGTCGGGCGTCCTGTCGGCGCGGAGGTAAAAGAGGGCGAGCTGAGCCCGGCCCTGCAAAACGCGCTGGATAAATTCACCCTCGACGTCACCGCTAAAGCGAAGGAAGGCAAAATCGACCCGGTGTTTGGTCGCGATACAGAAATCCGCCAGATGGTGGACATTCTCTCCCGTCGTCGTAAGAACAACCCGATTCTGGTCGGCGAGCCGGGTGTCGGCAAAACGGCACTGGTCGAAGGCCTGGCGCTACGAATATCTGAAGGCAACGTGCCAGAAAGCCTGAAAACAGTGGTGCTGCGTACTCTCGACCTCGGCCTGCTGCAGGCTGGCGCGGGCGTAAAAGGCGAGTTCGAACAGCGCCTGAAAAATGTCATTGATGCCGTACAGCAGTCGCCGGTACCCATTTTGCTGTTTATCGACGAAGCCCACACCATTATCGGCGCGGGTAACTCAGCGGGCGGCGCGGATGCGGCCAACCTGCTGAAACCGGCGCTGGCGCGTGGTGAGCTGCGCACCATCGCCGCCACCACCTGGTCCGAATACAAGCAGTACTTCGAACGTGATGCGGCCCTGGAGCGTCGTTTCCAGATGGTGAAAGTGGATGAGCCGGACGACGAAACCGCCTGCCTGATGCTGCGTGGCCTGAAATCCCGCTACGCCGAACATCACAACGTACATATCACCGATGATGCGGTACGTGCCGCCGTCACGCTGTCCCGTCGTTACCTGACCGGACGCCAGCTGCCGGACAAGGCCGTCGATTTACTCGATACGGCCGCAGCCCGCGTGCGCATGAGCCTCGATACGGTGCCGGAACAAATTGTGCGCCTGAAAGCACAGCTGACCGCACTGGGGCTGGAAGAGCAGGCGCTGCTGGAAGATATCGCCGCCGGCAGTAACCGTCATGGTGACCGCCTGAGCGTTATTGAGAAGCAACGGACTGAACTGGATGCGCGTATCCGGGAGCAGGAAGACCGTTTCAGCAACGAAAAGGCGCTGGCACAGCAACTGATGACCAGCCGACAGGATATCAGCAATCAGGCTGAAATTTCCGGCCTGCAACAGCAGCTGGAGCAGGCGCAGCAGGGCGATGTGCTGGTTCAGGTGGATGTGGATACCCGCACGGTGGCGAATGTTATCGCCGACTGGACCGGCGTGCCGCTCTCTTCCCTGATGAAGGACGAGCAGACCGAGCTGCTGACCCTGGAAAACGAAATTGGCAAACGTGTGGTGGGTCAGGATGTTTCCCTTAATGCCATTGCCCGGCGTCTGCGTGCGGCCAAAACCGGCCTGACATCGGAGAACGGCCCGCAGGGTGTGTTCCTGCTGGTCGGCCCGAGTGGTGTCGGTAAAACCGAAACCGCACTGGCGCTGGCAGATGTGCTGTACGGCGGCGAGAAATCACTCATCACCATCAACCTGTCCGAGTATCAGGAGCCGCACACCGTGTCGCAGCTGAAAGGCTCACCACCGGGCTATGTGGGATACGGGCAGGGCGGCATTCTGACCGAGGCGGTACGAAAACGTCCGTACAGCGTGGTGCTGCTCGATGAGGTGGAAAAAGCGCACCGCGACGTGATGAATCTGTTCTATCAGGTGTTCGACCGCGGTTTTATGCGCGACGGTGAAGGGCGTGAAATCGACTTTCGTAACACCGTTATTCTGATGACGTCGAACCTCGGCAGCGACCACATTATGCAGCTGCTGGATGAACAGCCAGACGCCAGCGAAAGCGATCTGCACGAACTGCTGCGCCAGATCCTGCGTGACCACTTCCAGCCCGCGCTGCTGGCCCGTTTCCAGACCGTGATCTACCGTCCACTGGCAGAATCGGCGATGCGCACCATCGTCGAAATGAAACTCAGCCAGGTGAGCCAGCGCCTGAACCGTCACTACGGCCTGACCACGCAGATTGGTGAGAGCCTGTATGACACGCTGACCGCCGCCTGCCTGTTGCCCGATACCGGAGCACGCAACGTTGACAGCCTGCTTAACCAGCAAATCCTGCCGGTGCTGAGTCAGCAGCTGCTCACTCACATGGCTGCGAAGCAGAAACCCGCTTCCCTGACCCTAGGATGGGATGAGGAAGAGGGCATCGTGCTGGAGTTTGATGTGCGCTCTGGTCTGTAATAGAGGGATAGTGGTATGGACAGCGCAAAAGAGATTGCCAGAGATATGCTGGAGGCCATTAATATCGATGGCTCTGGTTTTTGGGGAGCAATAGGAAAAGGTTTTATTTCATTTCCAGTCAGTCTTGCCTATCTGGGGTATGATTTCATTGATACTGAACATCGCAGGGACAATCTGGATGATAAGTTCAGGCTGGCGCGATTAGTTAAAAAGGGTGTATTTAATCATCAGCTTATTGAGCAAATCATTAAGACCTCTCTTGAGGATTTTATTTCACGTATTCACGCCGAAAAAATATCTTCTATCGTGAAAAATGTTTCCGGTTCGTTCATGGGGAAAATGGCGTTTACTGAACTAACGGGTGTGAAGCTGGGTGAAGCAATAGTATCCAGAGGTGTATCAGCCTTTTTTGCCGGAAGTCTGGTTGGCTTATTGTTATCTGTTGGTGCTGAAACATCTAGAGCAATTTATACATCAAGAGACCTCGAAGACAGAAATCCTGTTTTGCACAATAAACTCCAACGTCTTGGTGACCTGGATCTTCTTTATTTTATTGTTGAAGGTATCGTTAAGCCTTTTGAAACCGCTTGTGAGTTAGGAGACAGAAATCCTGCCGAGTTTGATAAAGTATGTGAATACTTTTTTGGAGGCTTATGAAAATCAAGGTGATTCTTCTGGTAATCCTTTCCCGATTAATTCGTGGGGCGGGGATGGGGCTGGGTGTTTCTGGTATCGCATTTACTATTTGGTTTTTTTTCTTATCTTCAAGCGAGTCCAGATACATCTGGGGTGCGTTTTCGATAGCAGAATTTTTTGCAGGCTATCTTATATATCGGTTCGCTTATACATATGTTTATGATGAATAACCATACGGTTTTGTCACCCCCAGGAAATCAATCATGAAGATATTTACAATGTTCCACCAACAGGCATGGAGATAACGTGGCTATACGGTGGAGCGGCTAAATAAAATAATTTAAACCTTATATCGTTGTCTTTCTTTCCATCACTGGTTATTCAGGATGCTGAAATATTACACGGAGTAAAGATCGTGAGCCTGACAGATACACTGAGCAGTTTAATCCAAACCCCGCTAAACCGTTACCAACTGGATATTCCGTCGTGTGCGGCAAATATTGACGTGGAAGGTTTCAGCGGTTCAGAAGCGATGAGTACACTGTACAGGTACACCATCAATTTCACGAGTGCCGACAAGAACATTGATGCCCGCCAGATGCTGAGTAAGTCGGCAACTCTGACCATGGGGGCGGGTAACTTGCTCTCTCTGACGGAGCGCAAGGTGGTTCATGGGGTGGTTACCCATTTCGAACGTACCGGTGGCTCCGCTGATGAAGCGCAGTACTGCATCGTACTGGAACCGTTTCTGGCGCTGCTGGGCAATCAGCACCGTACCCATCGCTTTTTCGTCAACAAATCGGTCCCGGAAGTGGTGTCAGAGGTGCTCACGGAGCATGGGCTCAAAGGCTGGGAATATGAGTTCACCCTCAAAGCTGACTATCCGAAGCGCGAACAGATTAACCAGTACAAGGAAAATGACCTCGCCTTCATTGAGCGTCTGCTGGCTGAGGTGGGGATTTTCTACTTCTTTACCCTGCAGCCTGACACCCAGACCGAAGTGGTGCACTTTGCGGACAAGCAGAGTGCATGGACGTTCGGTAAAACGCTGCCGCTGAACAGCCCGTCAGGGGCGAGTGATAATGCGGCCGACTCGGTGTGGGATGTGCACGTCTGGCATAACGTGGTGGAGCGTTCGGTTACGGCCAGTGACTACAACCACCGTGAAGCACAGAACATTCTGATGTCCGTACCGGCTGACATGACCCGCGGCGATGGGGAGGGGAACACTTATGGTGATGTGTATCACTACCGACCTCGTCACCTTGAACGTGGCGACAAAATCACGCCGACGGCAGAAACCGGTAACTTCTGGGCACGCCTGGAGCATGAGCGCTTCCTGTCTACCCAGACCACAGTGACCGGCAGCAGTACCGACCACACCCTCAGTCCGGCTCAGGTGCTGACTATTACCGAAATGGCTATCCCGCCAACACTGCCGCGTGAAACGGAGAACGGAGTTGTTATTATCCGAACTGGCTACTACGCCTGCCGTAAGAATGCCCTTAAAGTGGCATGGGTAGCGATGCCGTACTACGAGAACCGCTGCTGGCGTCCTGCCGCTAAAAAGCGCCCGGTGGTCAGCGGTACCCTGATGGCGCGTGTGACCAGCGCCAGGGATAACGACATCTACGCCTGGCAGGATGTATCCGGCATGTACCGGGTGAAATTTGATGCCGACCGCGACGACAAACGTCAGGGTATGGAAAGTATGCCGGTGCGCTTTGCCAAACCTTACGGCGGTGACAAATACGGCTTTCACTTCCCGCTGATACAGGGTACTGAAGTTGCCATTGCGTTCCACGAAGGTGACCCGGACCGGCCGTATATCGCCCACGCCCTGCATGACTCCCGCCACGTTGACCACGTTACAGAACTGAACAGCACACGTAACGTTATCCGCACAGCGGGCCTGAACAAGCTGCGGATGGAGGACAAGCGTGGCGAAGAGCACGTTAAACTCAGTACGGAGTATGGCGGCAAAACCCAACTCAATTTAGGACACAACGTCAATGCTTCCCGAGAACTGCGTGGTGAAGGTGCTGAGCTTCGTACTGACCGACACGTTTCCATTCGCGGAGGGGCCGGGATGTTTATTACGGCCGATAAACAACCATTTGCCAGCGATAAGATGCTGTCCATGCAGGAGGCGATCGCTCAGCTGGAAAACGCGCTGAGTATTGCGCGCAGCCTTTCTGATGCAGCAGAAACGGCAGAGGCTTTGCCTGCTGATATTCAGAGTCAAGTTAAATTGAATGAAGCACTAAATGAACTGGCTAAACCCGGAATGGTGCTGAATGCGCCTGAAGGGGTGAGTATCACCAGTCCTCAGGCGGTTCGCGTGGCGTCAGGAAGTGCCAGCGTGGGGATTATGTCCCAACAAAACACTGATATCAGTGCGCTGAAGCGCTTTACGGTAGCGGCGGGTGAAGCAGTGAGCATGCTGGCCCGTAAGGCCGGGATGAAACTCTTTGCGGCGAAGGGCAAAGTAGAAATCCAGGCGCAGGATGATGCGCTGGAGGCGATAGCTAAAAAAGATGTCACCGTGACCAGTACGGAAGGGCAGATGGTGCTGACCGCCGCTAAAGATATGGTCCTGAAAAACCTTGATGGATCGTTTATCCAGTTACAGGGTAAAGATATCATTCTGGGCTGTGAAGGGAATATTCTGTGGAAGTGTGCTAATGCCCAGAAAATGGGGCCTGCCACGCTAAACTCATCTCCCCAGACCTTTCCGAAAGGATATGGCGGCATTTATTCACTGAAAGATGATGAAGGAGAAATCATCCCGAATACCGAATATAAGGTAACCACTGCTGACGGTCAGATATTTACCGGAACCTCCGATGAGCATGGTAAAACGCTACCGATTTATACCTCAATGCCCGGTAAGCTTAACATTGAAATTCTGGGAACTGGTAATCCATCAACAGGGAGTAACAAGGCATGAGTGACTACCACGCATGGGAAGCCAGTGACTGTGAACATTTCACTGATGTCAATATTTCTGAGAAAATAGTTGTCTGTAAGCGTAAACCCGTACCTGGAATAACAATTACTATTGGGATGTTTTTTGATGGCACAGGGAACAACGCGTTTAATACTCAGAATCGGATTTTGGAGTCTTGTTCTCATCTTGATGTTGGAATGAAGGCAGAAGACGCAGAAGCCTGTGCCAAAAAACTGGGGAAAAAAATTGGCGATGCTGGAAGTTATATTGGGTATTATTCTAACATCCACTGGCTTAATACACTTTACGCCACCAATGACGAGGTAATTGAGGAACAAACAGTTTATCAGCGAGCAGTCTATGTACAGGGAATTGGTACCGATAAAGGCAATGGCGATAGCTCGATAAGTATGGGGACGGGTGGTTGGTTTTATGGTGTGGTTGATAAATCTGATGAAGGTGTTGGTCTTATTGCTGAACAAATTTCGAAATTCTTGGCTCTTAACCAAGGGGTAAATTTTGCAATTGAGAAAATTCAGTTCGATGTTTTTGGATTTAGCCGCGGTGCGGCGGCGGCTCGCCACTTTGCTAACCGTGTAAGAAACAACGATAAAGCGATACAGCAGGCCATAACTAAAGGGCTTGGTGGTCGAAATCAACATGGTAAACCTGCAGGTGAAACTCGCTTTCTGGGATTATTTGATACCGTGTGCGCGGTAGGTACAGTAAGTAATCTATTTGATGTTCATAGTGGTGTGAACCCCGGTGTTGAGCTGGATCTGCCTCCAGATATTGCACAGAAAGTCTTTCAGATCACGGCAATGCATGAGTGCCGATACAACTTCAGCCTGAACAGCATCAAGGAATCGTGGCCGGAACTGGCTCTGCCGGGTGTTCATTCAGATATCGGCGGTGGCTATAATCCAAAGGAAAAGGAGTATCTTTTTCTGACTCAGCCCCAAAACGAAACTGTCAGTGAAAGTATTCCTTTTGAAGTGACTGATATCTACCGGCGTTCAGCGGCCGAAATACCTGACTTAAAGAGCCTGCCAGCGTTAAGTGCGATAATTCCGAGCGGTGAAGTAAAGACAGAAACTTGGTACGACTATCTTGTTAACGAGGATAAAAAACGCGGTGGCATCACACAAAAGCGTGTTGGGGCGGCAGTCACTATTGAGAGGATTGTGACTAATGACTGGAGCAAAGTTAGTTTACGGGTGATGCTGGATGCGGCTCAGGAGGCTGGGGTGGCAATGAAAGAAATTGAACCTACTAATGAATATTTGAATTTACCTGAGGATCTTGAATTCTTATGCCAAAAAGCAATTGATCAAGGTAAAGCTGTAAGGAATGGTGGCCCTCTGAAACCCTTTACCACACCAGAAATACAATTAATTGGTCAATATATTCACTGCTCCGCTCACTGGAACCCTGTAGTTGTAAAAGATGTCTGGCTGGACGGGAATAAAGTGAAAACCATCTACGGGGCAGTGAAATCATCTGATTTGCTTTTTTATATCAATCGCCCAAACCCCGGTTGGGTTCGTGCTGTCTGGAATATGCAGGGAGGAAAATCATGAAATCAATCATCAGACTAATTTCGCTTTTATTACTGGTGGGTTCTGCTAGTGCCTGTGCCAGTGAGCAACCTAACAGTCTCAAAACTCCCTGGGACAAGTGGTTTTTTGCCTTTACTACCCCCAAAGCTTTATCGGCACAGGTTACCCTATTGAAGTTGTTGGATGTCGATGGTTATGCATCGACATATCGGACTATCGATCAGCCACAAGGGATCAGTGTAGGGCGATGGAGTGAACGTAACTCTGCGGGGAATACACAATTTAATAAAGCCGACAGATTGCCACAGATAATGATATTTTGCTGGGATTCAATCATTGATAAAAAGGTTTATCAGTCCACTTTATTCTTTACTCAAGATACATGGAATAAGATGACTACCCCTTATCCTGATGTCTTAGAACCTGCAAAAAATGCATACCGACAGACGATGCTGATAGGTTTGGCCCCTGAGGGAAAAGTACGAGTCTGGTTAAGACAATATGGCCATTCAGATATTCCTTTAAATGATACAAGAATAACAACAGTTTCAGGGAAAGAGCTGGATATGTGCAAGGGTGTAACGGGAAGTAATTTTTCCTATGGGTATAGTAATACAACCAAAGAATTTATTAAGGATAAAAAATATCCTTATGGGATTTGGTGAATTATATTCTTTAGAAAGAAGTTAGTTGCCAGCGAATTCCAAATTTTATTTTGTGATTTTTCTGCGATAGAGGTTTTTATGAAATCATCTTTCTACATATTTTTGCTGTCTATTTCTATCCCTGTTTTTTCTCAATCAATCGTTATCGATCCTACGTCCGCAACAGCTAAAGCCGACGATGCAAACTCAATTGCCAATATGTATCGTATGGGCATGGGTGTTCCGAAGGATATGAAAAAAGCATTTGAACTCTATCAGATTGCTGCTGAACTCGGAAACACGGATGCTCAGATCGATTTAGGCGATATGTATTATTCAGGAAAAGAAACCACTCAGAGCTACGAAAAGGCTAATTATTGGTATGAGAAAGCTGCGAATAAAAATAATGCCACAGCTCAGATGTATTTAGGTTACGCATACCTTAATGGCAAAGGAGTTGCAGTGAATTATGATAAAGCAAAGAGTTGGCTTGAGCTTGCAGTCAAACAAGGCGAACCTTCAGCTATGTATCATTTGGGCACGATGTTCTTTGATGGTAAAGGCGTAACTAAAGATCAAAACCAGGCTATCCCACTATTCAAAAAAAGCTGCTCCGAAGGTGATTCGAATGCGTGTGATAAGTTAAAGGAAATTAAAATAGAGAAATAATGTTCTTATCTGCATAGAGAAATGCATATGTGGAAATTAAAAAATGGAGTTTCGTATGTCTAAAGGCTTTGTATTGATTGGTGATAACACTACGCACGGCGGACAGGTTATTTCTGCCTCATCAACAATGGTAGTAAATGGCAAAAAGGTTGCTCTCGTTGGCGATAAAGTCAGCTGCCCAAAAGGTGGGCATGGCATTAATACCATTATTGAAGGATCGCCTGAATGGACCTCTGACGGTAAAGCCGTCGTTGTGGATGGTTGCCACTGTGAGTGCGGTTGCCAGGTGATCTCCAGTGCACCGGATTGTGTAATAGGATAAGTAATGGGCTGGGAGCGTCAGAAATCAACGATATCGGCTAAGCCCGAAGAACCTTCATTCATCCTGTGGATGATGCTGGGGGTTCTCGCGCTGGTTGGGTGCGTACTGTTGTTTGTCTTGCATGCCAATCAACTGGCCGGGCCACTTCAAACATTTAATCTTTGGGCTGTCACCGCATGCCCTGCAGTTGTCTGGTTTTTCTTTATCTGCCTGCGTGGCTGGCTTTACAACAATGCGTTTGACAGGCACGAATTTGAAGCCGGTGAGGCAGAATATGCGCAACAACAGTGGATGGACTGGGCTGGACGCAATATCACAGTACTGCACAGCGGTGTAATGCTGCCTGCAAATCTGACATCTCAAAATTTTTTGGCTGCTCCGCCTGCGCTGGAGCAAAGCACATCTCTGACCCAACGAATTTGTCTGCAAGATCATGAGACCCATTTTTCTGTTCTGCTCGGAGGGTTAGGTCCAGTTCTGGCAAAGTTGCCTTCAGATATAGAACCCGCCGTCACTCTGCTGACGGATTCTCACGATGACCCTCTGGTATTGCAGGATGGATTTGCACATGCCTGGCAGGCAGCCATTCTGGATCGTTGTGTTCCGCAGTTGACCATTCTTACGTCAAAGACCTTCCTCTCACTTGATGAGCGAATCAAATCACCGACGCTGGATGTAGATTTAATCCTGATTCACCAGACACAGGGGCGGGCTGCGTACAGTGATGCGTTGGCCGTCCTGCTGTTGACCTCCGATGATGTTGCCACAAAATATAATCTTTCGCCTAACGCCCTTCTTTTGCGTCCAATGGCTCTTGATATGGCGATTTCAGAAAAGTCACTGGATACGTTTTTCTCGACCCAAACTCAGGCCTGTGCCACCGCCAGTATTGTTGGCGACAATGTGGAATGGGGAAATGCATTCTCCGATCTGCTTGAAGCAGCACAAAGTTATGGTGGTCACTGGAAACCTGAACAGCTCCACTGGCTGGAAAAATATGCCGGGCTCAGTGGCCCCTTCTCTCCATGGATAATGGCCGCAGTAGTCAGCGATATCGTGAATATACAAAAAGCAGACTGTCTGATGCTTTCTACAGATGGCGAGCAGAAATTTATTAATACAGTGCAAACAGGGAACAGAAATAATGACAACGGGTAATTCGTCATGGCGTGGAGGGTGGGGGCGGCTGGGGTTCTCTGCCCTCATAGCAGGAGGGATTGCCTGGTTAATCTGGCATTTTGGCGACCAGATTGGGCTGCACACTACGCTCACGAAAAGCCGGGCGTTTGCCGGTGCGTTATTTCTGTTACTGATGCTTCGTCATGGCAAAACAATTAGCCTTGCCATCAGGCAGGGCTGGCATCGTCTCCAGTCCAGGAGAAAGAATGTCCTGCCGACCAGTGAAGGTCGAGTTAAACCGACTGCACCCCGCAACGTTACCGTCGACACCATCCGCCTCGCCATGCGCAACCTCTACGGTCGACGCTGGGGCCGTAAAACGCGCATCCTGCTGATAACCGGTACAGTCGCTGAAGTGGAGCAACTGACCCCTGGCCTCACTGGGCAGCTCTGGCAGGAAGACCGCGGCACGCTGTTGCTGTGGGGCGGCGACCTCAACACCCCAGCCGATAGCGCCTGGCTGACGGCGCTGCGCAAACTGCGCCGCCGTCCGGCGGATGGACTGGTGTGGGTCACCTCCGCTTTCGACCAGCTGTCAGCGCCGGGGCTGGAGCAGCCGCTGCCTGTACCGTCTGAAAGCACCATGGATTCCCTGTCTCACGCCATCAGCGCCCGTATGGATACGCTTGGCTGGACACTCCCGCTGTATGTCTGGTCCCTGCATCCGCGCGCCTGTACGCCGGCGGGTCGCATGGTGCAGGCCACAGGCTGTCTGCTGCCTGCCGGATGCAGTCCTGAAGGGCTGGCAGAGCAACTCTCCGTCCTGACGCCAGATTTGACTTCACAGGGGCTGCAGCAGACCTGCGGTGAGGTGAAACATAACTTCCTGCTGACGCTTGCCGACCAGCTCATTCGTGAACCGGAGAGCGTGACCGCTCCGCTGTCGGTGATGCTAAACCCGTATCGCCCGCTGCCACTGGCTGGCGTGGTGTTTAGCCAGCCTTCTGGCGGTGCGGAACGTGCCGTGCAACACCACTGGGGCATGGATAAGCGCTGGGAGGTTCTGCCTGAATCTGTCCGAATGCTTCCTGCCGTGCTGCGTCCCGCTAAACCGGGCGTTCCATGGCGCAAAGTGTTTGCATCGGTTGTCGCCCTGGCGATGGTGGGCTGGGCCGCGTGGATGAGCATCGCCTATGTCACCAACCGCAGCCAGATTGACGGCGCGAATGCCCAGGCCGCACTTGCCGCTCGACAGAATCAGCCGCTGGAACAGCGCCTGCACGCGCTGTCTGAACTCCAGAAAACGCTGGCCCGCCTGCGGTACCGCTCTGAGCATGGTGTGCCCTGGTATGAGCAGGCCGGACTGAGTCAGAATAACGCGCTGCTGGCGGCACTCTGGCCTCGTTACCAGGACAGCGCACTTCCGTTGTTGCGGGATGCGGCCGCTGACCATCTGCAGAAGCAGGTCGTTGCCTTTAACGCGCTGCCGCCGGGTAGCCCGCTGCGTGAGCAGATGGCAAAAACCACTTATGACCAGCTCAAGCTCTACCTGATGCTGGCGCGTCCTGAACACATGGACGCCACCTGGTTCAGTTCTGCGCTGCTGTACGACTGGCCAAAACGTGATGGCGTGAAAGATGGTGTCTGGCAGGGTGTGGCTCCGTCACTGCTGACGTTCTATAGCGCACAGCTGGCTGTGCACCCGGAATGGAAGCTCCGTGCGGATGAGAGCATGGTCAGCCAGGCACGCTCCCTGCTGGTTCGTCTGATGGGCGTCCGTAACAGCGAATCGACCCTCTACCAGAAAATGCTGTCGCAGGTGGCGCATCTGTATGTCGATATGCGTCTCGAAGACATGACCGGCGACACCGACGCAGCCCGCCTGTTCAGTACCACGGGAAGTGTGTCGGGCATGTTTACCCGTCAGGCCTGGGAGCAGGCGGTACAGCCCACCATTGAAAAGGTGGTGAAAGCTCGGCGGGACGAGCTCGACTGGGTGCTTACGGACAGCAAGCGTCCGGGCAATAAACAGGATGAAACCTCCCCGGAAGCGCTAAAAAAGCGCCTGACGGAGCGCTACTTTGCGGACTTTGGCGGCGCATGGCTGGAGTTCCTTAACAGCCTGCGCTGGAACCAGGCCGCGACGCTGTCGGATTCCATTGACCAGTTGACCCTGATGGCCGATGTGCGCCAGTCGCCTCTGGTGGCGCTGATGAATACCCTCAATGTGCAGGGGCGCACAGGCCAGACCGGCGAGGCGATTTCCGACTCCCTGGTTAAATCGGCCAAAAACCTGCTCGGCGGTGATAACAAGGATGCCATTGACCAGAGTGCCGGCGTTCACGGTCCACTGGATGCGACCTTTGGTCCTGTGCTGGCACTGATGGACAAGAACCGCACGGGAGCACAGGAGCAGAGTCTGCAGTCGTTCCTGACCCGCGTGACGCAGGTGCGTCTGCGTCTACAGCAGGTGACCAACACTGCCGATCCGCAGGCGATGGTCCAGACCATTGCCCGGACCGTATTCCAGGGCAAAGCAGTGGATCTGACTGAAACCCGCGACTACGGCAGCCTGATTGCCGCCGGTCTGGGTCAGGAGTGGAGCGGTTTTGGCCGTACGGTGTTTGTTAACCCGATGGAGCAGGCCTGGCAACAGCTGTTGATCCCGGCGGCCGAGAGCCTCAATGCCCAGTGGCAGCAGGCGGTGGTTGCTGAGTGGAACAGTGCCTTTGGTGGACGTTATCCGTTTAACAACGCCAGCAGTGATGTTTCCCTGCCGCTGCTGGCTAAATACCTCAACGCGGATTCAGGGCGTATTGCTCAGTTCCTACAAACCCGTCTCAAAGGCGTACTGCACAAAGAGGGCAACCACTGGGTACCGGACAGCATCAACTCGCAGGGGCTGGCCTTTAACCCGGCGTTCCTCAATGCCATCAACACCCTGAGCCATATCTCGGATGTGGCCTTCACCCAAGGCAACGCTGGTATGAACTTCGAGCTGCGTCCGGGTACCGCCGATGGTGTGATGCAGACCAACATAATTATTGATAGCCAGAAGCTGATCTACGTGAACCAGATGCCTGCGTGGAAACGCTTTACCTGGCCTGCAGATACGGAAGCGCCCGGCGCGAACCTGAGCTGGATCAGTACTCAGGCTGGCACCCGTCAGTATGCGGACATTCCGGGAGCCTGGGGCTGGATCCGCCTGCTCGATAAAGCTGCGGTCAGCGCTTATCCGGGCGTTGGCAGCAGCTATAGCCTGAGCTGGAAAGCCCAGGATGGCCGCACGCTCAATTACACCCTGCGTACCGAAGCGGGCGAGGGGCCGCTGGCGCTGCTGAAGTTGCGCAATTTCCGCTTGCCGGAGACCATCTTCAGCACCACCGGCTTGGCAGCGTCAGACCTGGTCGCCAGCGCGGCCGGTGATGCAGAGGAGGTCTACTGATGAGCTCGCTCAATGCTTTACTCAGCGCCTGTCAGACAGAGCTGGTACCACTGCTTGCCGCGACCCGTAAACGCGTGGTGCAGTGGGATAACTGGCTGCAGCCGCTGTCCGGTTCATCGCCTGTGGGCGAAGACCCGGGCTATGACGATGACTTCCAGCTGATGCGCGAGGAGGTCAACAAACTCTCCGGAGCAGACACCGAGCTTATCTGCCGTCTGGCGGAAAAGCTGCTGACCACCACTGCCAAAGATATCCGTGCTGTGACGTACTACTGCTGGGCCAGACTGCACCGCGAGGGTGAGCAGGGGCTGGCCGAAGGACTCGAATTACTGGCCGGACTGCTGGAGCGCTTTGGTACACAACTGTATCCGCAGCGTGACCGCAGTCGTAAGGCGGCGTTGGAATGGCTGGCGGGTTCGCGTATGACGGATTCGCTCTCCCTGTACCCGGAAGTGGTCAGGATCGATGCGATGCGTACCACCGGGGCGCTGTTGCTGATTGCGCAGCTTACCGAAAATGAGCCGGATGAAATACGCCCGGAGCTGAACGCGCTGTATGGTGCCCTGGAAAGCCGTCTGCAGAAAGCGGGTGGTGTGGATGCGGTCGTGCCGCAGAATGCCAGTACCAGTGAACCCCCTTCGACGGCCAGTCACAGCGATGCCCCGATCATCGGACGTATCACCTCCGGCCAGGATTTGCTGGCTCAGGCCCGTACACTCACCGAATACCTGCGTGAGCAACCCGATGGCTGGCTGTCCGCGCACCATCTGATGAAAAGCCTGCGCCATGACACCCTGCTTGCCATCCCGGCCCCGGATGCGCAGGGACGCACGCGCATCGAACCGCCAAGAGCAGACCAGCGTGCGTTGCTCAAACGCCTGTATCTGCAACAGAACTGGGCTGAGATGCTGGAGACGGCCGACAGCGCTTTTTCCCGTGGTGCCAATCATCTGTGGCTGGATTTGCAGTGGTATATCCACCAGGCCCTGACGAAATCCGACAAGGAGACGCTGGCCGACATTATTGCTGCCGACCTGAAAGGACTGCTGACCCGGCTCTCCGGACTAGAAACGCTGGCGTTCAGTGATGGTACGCCGTTTGCGGATGAAGTGACGCTGCACTGGATCCAGCAGAGCGTGCTGGACACCACAGGCGGGTGGGGCAATGACACGCCTTCCGCACAGATATCCGGTGGCAACGATGACATTCTGGCGCTGGAGTCAGAAGCTGTGGCGCTGGCGGATAGTGAAGGACTGGATGCGGCTCTGACCTGGTTACAGAACCGCCCTGGTGTCACCACTGCGAGGCAGCAGTGGCTGCTTCGCCTGCTGATGGGGCGTATCGCGGAACAGTACGGAAAAAATGAGCTGGCGATGCATCTGTTTGCCGAACTGGGAGAGCGTGCCGGAGAGGTGATGCTCAGTGACTGGGAGCCGGAGCTGCTGTTTGAGGTACAGGCCCGCCATCTGAAACTCCTCAGACTGAAAGCCGGTCGCAGTGAGGCTGACAAGGCCCGCCTTACGCCGTTAATGGAACAGTTACTGGCCAGGTTGATTGCTGTCGATCCAGCCCGTGCCGCCGTGCTTTGCAGTTAAATCCACAGGGACAGAAACAAATGGAAGATTTGACCCTGCGCTATTTTGATGCGGAAATGCGCTACCTGCGTGAAGCCGCGAAAGAGTTCGCACAAACCCACCCCGACCGGGCCGCAATGCTGGACCTCGACAAGGCCGGCACACCGGATCCGTATGTTGAACGCCTGTTCGAAGGCTTTGCTTTCTCGATGGGGCGTCTGCGTGAAAAGATAGACGACGACCTGCCGGAGCTGACTGAAGGTCTGGTCAGCATGCTCTGGCCACACTATCTGCGCACCATTCCGTCACTCTCGGTGGTGGCACTTACCCCGGCGCTGCATGCCATGAAAATAGCGGAAGTGGTGCCTGCGGGCCTTGAGATTTATTCCCGTCCGGTAGGGCCGAAAAACACCGTCTGTCGTTACCGTACCACCCGGGATGTGATGCTCAACCCCCTGAACATTTCGGGCATCACCATGACCACTGAACATGATGGTCGCTCGCGGCTCACGATGCGCTTTGCCTGCAGCAGCCAGGCCGACTGGTCCGGTGCTGACCTTAGCTGCCTGAGCCTGTATCTCGGTGCAGATGTCCCCGCCAGTAGCCAGTTGCATCTGATGCTGACCAAAAGACAGGCCGCACTGTACATGCGACTGCCCGGCCAGACCGACCGTATCCGGCTTGACGGGTATTTCTCACCGGGAGGATTTGCCGAAGAGGATGGCCTGTGGCCGAAAGGTGATACCGCCTTCAGTGGCTATCAAGTGCTGCTGGAATACTTCACCTTCCGCGACAAATTTATGTTTGTCCACCTCAACGGCCTGGACGGCATTACGCCGCCACACGGTACGGAGTACTTCGACATTGACGTCGTGTTCAGCACGCCATGGCCATCAGACCTGCCCGTCACCGATGATGCCGTTCGCCTGCACTGTGTGCCGGTGATTAACCTGTTCACGCTGGAAGCGGACCCGCTAACCATCACCGGTCTTGAAAGCGAGTACCTGCTGCGCCCCAAACGTCTGCAGGACGGGCATACCGAAATTTATTCGGTGGACTCGGTTACTGGCTCAAACCGGACAAGTGATGCGGATTATGTGCCGTTCAGCAGCTTTCGCCACAAGGGCGGGATGATGCGTCGCCATGCACCACCACGTTACTACCACACGCGTGTGAAGCGTAGTGTCACCGGGCTGTATGACACCTGGCTTATCTTGGGGGGCCATCAGTGGGAAGATGACAGCCTGTTTGAGCGTGAAGCTGTCTCGCTGCAAATCACCGGCACCAACGGCCAGTTACCACGCCGGGCACTGCAGAGCACTCTGCTGGACCGCTGTGAGCAGGTGGTGGATACGCAACTGACGGTACGCAACCTCTGCAAGCCCACGCTGCCTGTCTATCCGCCTGCGGAAGACCGTTTCCACTGGAGAGTATTGAGCCACCTGGGATCCGGGTTCCTGAACATGATGAGCACCGCCGAAGTGCTGCGTGGGACGCTTGCGCTCTATAACTGGCAGGAAGATGAACTGAACACCCGGCGTCTGGAGGCGATTCAGCAGGTGGTGCATCACCGCCTTCAACGTTTTGAGCAGGGCTACCTGCTGCGCGGGCTGGATATCGAAGTGACCCTCGACAGCAACGGTTTTACCGGTGAGGGCGATATTCACCTTTTTGGTGAAATGCTCAACCGGTTCTTTGCGCTCTATGCCGACATGAATCAGTTTAACCAGCTCACCCTCATCGTTCAGCCAGAAGGAAAATGCATCCGGTGGAAAGAGAACCACAGTCCGCGCCTGCCCGGCTGATAGCGCAGCTGGACGACCAACTGCCTTACATGAATTTTTACCGCTTCTGCCAGTTGCTGGAGCAGAGCCAGCCGGATAAACCGGTCACCGGCAGCACCTGGCAGGTTCGACATGAGCCGGTACGCTTCCGCCCCCATTCGGGGATGGGGTTCCCGGCCTCCGAAATCAAAGGGGCAGAGCCACCTGAACATCCGCACCTTCCACTCACGGTCCGCATCACGTTTATGGGGCTCTACGGCGTGGAGTCTCCGCTGCCGACGCACTATATCGATGACATCACCCAGCGACGGGAAGGGTATGAAGCCACAGCCGATTTTCTCGATATCTTCAACCACCGGTTGATTGCCCAGTATTACCGCATCTGGCGTAAATACTCATACCCGGCGACCTTCGAGGAAGGCGGTAAGGATAAAACCTCGCAGTACCTGCTGGGACTGGCCGGACTCGGGATTAACGGCTGCACAGACAGTATCGCGACCCCGGCGTCACGCTTTCTGGCGCTGTTGCCGGTCATGCTGCTGCCGGGGCGTACCGCGGAAGGTCTGGCTTCACTGGTACGTCTGCTGGCACCCAACACGCAGGCGAAAATCTGGCACCACGATAAACGTAGGGTTCCGCTCAAAAAGCCGCTGACCATGAGTGTACGTCAACCGGTCACCCTGACAAATCGTCCAGTGATGGGCAACTATGCCACCGACGTGAACAGCCAGGTGCTGATGCGGCTGACAACCACGAACCAGACTGAAGTACAGGGCTGGTTACCGGGCGGTGAGCTTCACACGGACCTGATGGCGCTCCTGCATGTGTATCTTGGGTCTCGCCTGGATGTCCGTCTGCAGCTGTGTGTCGACCGTAGCCTGCTGCCGGATGCGACCATAAACACTAAGCCTAAAGCTGGTGCAGTGCAGCTGGGCCGCACTGCTGTGATGCGGCCGCTGAATGCGGCTAACACCGCCACATACCCCAAAATCATAACCATCAATCTTGGCCGCTATGAGCGGGTACAGGAAAATATTCACCACAGGGAGACCGATGAAGATGGCGATTACCGCTGGTAAATTTCCTCTGGCTGCGCTGGCCGCCAGTATCACACTGATACTGGCGGGCTGTGGGCTGACTCAAAAAGTGACAGACGTCACCGTCGCTGTGACCAAATCGATTTTTTATAAGCAGGTAAAAACGCTCCACCTTGATATCCGCGCCCGCGAGGCTGTGAACAGCAATGCTGGTGGTGTAGCGTTGTCGACGGTGGTGCGTATTTATCAGCTTAAAGACCGTAAAACCTTCGACAGCACGGACTACCCGTCACTGTTTAAGGCTGACAGTCAGGCCATTAAAGCAGACCTGGTAGCGGAGAAAGATATCCGCCTGCAGCCGGGCGGGGCGGCCACGGTCGATATGCCGATGGCGGAAAGTGCACAGTACGTGGCGGTGGCCGGGATGTTTATGTCACCGGACCAGGTGAACAACACCTGGCGTGTGGTACTCAGTCGTGATGATCTCGATCCGGATAAGGCACGCGTCATTGAGGCAGGGAACAACCGACTGACCCTGCAGGCGCTGAAAGATGAGTGAGTCATCCCGTCCTTCACTGTATGAAATGCTCTACGGCAACTTTACCGGTGGCCTCGACCTCAATCAGATCAGCGAAGAAAATCAGGTCATCCTGTCAGTTCTGGATAATATGCAACGTATCCTAAACTGTCGTGCCGGAACGTTGGCACATTTACCTGATTACGGCCTGCCGGATATGACTAAAATCCTGCAGGGGATGCCGGGAACGGCCCATGAGCTTATGGGCACCCTGTCTGCTGTTCTGCTCAAATATGAGCCACGTCTGAAAAAAATAACTGTTGTCCTGCTGGAACAGAACATCCCCGGAGAACTGCGCTATGCCATTGATGCTGAACTCAAAGGTGTTGGCCTGGTGCGCTATGGCACCGAGTTTATGCCCGAAGGGCGGGTATTACTCCGACATTTGAAGAACCAGCAGTATCTCTACACGACACCCCGTCAGTAAGGCCTGATAGCACCATGTCAGTAAAATCACAGTTCCTCAAAAAATTGCAGGCCAGACAACCTGCACCGGCTCCCACAACCAGAGCCAGAGTTTCTGCAGAACCTTCATAAGCAGAAAGCGAACCCGCATACACAATCATTTTCCACCGCTTCAGATACGTCAGATGGACAACTGGTCATGAATGACACCACCCAACGTAAAATCAAAACCGGTGGCGACCCGCGCACACTACCGGATTATGCCGCCCTGCGCGATGAACTGAGTAAGCTGACACACCCGGCGCGTCCTGATGTGAACTGGCATTATGTCGAAAAACTATGCCTCTCACTGTTTGAACAAAACGGTGTGGAGCTACAGACAGTGGCCTGGTATACGCTGGCCCGCACGCAGTTGGCCGGATTATTCGGTCTCAATGAAGGTCTGGCAATACTGGAAGCCCTAATAAGCCACCAGTGGGGTGCGCTGTGGCCTCAGCCTGTACATGCCCGTATGGGAATCCTCAGCAGTCTGAGTCAGCGTCTGCAGCAACTGATGCGTATGATCCCGCTGAATTACAGTGACCTCAGCCAGCTTTATCGCGCAGAGCAACTGCTTACCAGTCTGGGGGGCATGTTACAGCGTCTGGAACTTAACCACCTGAGCCAGCTTGATATCCTGCGTACCCTGATGCACAACAGTGCTGTCCGGCTGGAAAACAGCGATGAAACAACCAGCACCGGGCCGGACATTCAGTCTGGTATCGTGTTATCTGCCACCGTGATGAATGGCGCGGGAATATCAACAGGCTCCTGTGCCGGTAGCCCGTCTGAAGATATCCGGGCGCCGGACAGCGCAGTAAAGTGGGTATACGTTGCGCAGCCAGAACGCCAGGTGAATGTGGCGGTGCTGCCGGCAATGCCCACTCTGGCAAAACCATGGAAATCCTTCGCTGCCGGGATGTGTACCATGCTGGTGGTCAGCGTCGTCGCAGTGTGGAGCTGGCAGTATCTTCACCGGCCAGACCCGCTACAGACTCAGCTTGCAGCATCCCTGGCTCCATTACCCGCAATACTTACGCCGGAACAACTGGAAATGTTGCGTCAGCAATCCCTGTTACCACAAACGGTGATTGCACAAACACAACAACAGATTGCCTGGCTGGATAAATTACCTCCTGACTGGAACATCGCTTACAGCAAAAAACTCACCGAACAGGCTCAGACGCTGTGGCCGGAGCAGGCTAAATCCATGGCATTACACTGGCAGCAGCAACTTAATGCTGCCGCATTGCCGACAGAGCAACTGAATGGCTGGTATCAGGGAATGACGACGCTACAAAAACTGAGTGACAGGCTGAACGGGCTGGATGAGCAGAAAGGAAAATACATGACGGTTAGTGAGCTGAAATCAGTGGTCTTTTCCACCATGCAGGCATTTAATCAATCCATACCGGCTGAAGAGCAACTGCGGGTATTGTCAGAAAACCCTGCTGGAGTACCTTTACCTGCCGCTGCGAGGTCTCAACTGGAGGTGCATCTGAAACAACTGGCTGCCCGCTATGCTGAAATAAAACAGAATGCATCAGAGTAAGAATAGTGCGAAGAATTGTCGGTGATTCAGTCCGTTACCGTAATAAACGCGCAAGATGGGCTGCTGGCGCTCTGATCTTTCTGGAAAAATAAATATTCGTCTATGCCAGTTGCTGAGATTGCCGACTGGCTGGGGGGAATTTCAGGCGCGGTAGGGTTGATGGCTGGTAAGCTCGGATGTCGAAAAAAGAAAAATGCACCGTGGAGTAATGTTGAAATGGAGATTATTCGTGGTCAGTATTCCTTGGGAGCCAATGTGAGGTTATAAGGTTTTTCATCCGGTTTAGCTGCACGGATTTTTGCGTCAGTGAGCGCCATTAGCGGGGTCTCCTGATAGTAAAAAGGGGTATTATACCCTCAGTTGTACCCGTGCAAGGTACTTGATGCGGGTTGAAGTTGATTGAGTTGGGTGGAGTTAAGATATTGTAGAGGTGCTGATTTCGACAGGCTCAGAAAGCAAAAACCCGCCTTGTGGGCGGGTTCTTTAGAATAGTGGTGCCCGGACTCGGAATCGAACCAAGGACACGGGGATTTTCAATCCCCGTGTTTATGGAAAGCAGTGAAGTGAGCAATCGTTCTCATCTGAATAATGTTATTCAGGTGACGAAATGCATTCAAAAACGAAAGTTGTCCCCGTAGTTTCTACCAAAGGTGGTGAGGGGAAATCAACCCAGGCCGCTAATCTCGCCGGTTTTCTCGCCGATGCAGGCATAAAAACCCTCATTATTGACGGAGACCATGCTCAGCCTACTGCCAGCAGTATCTACCCATTAGCATATGAAGCACCCTGTGGCCTATACGAACTGCTCATGCAGACCGTAGACCTCTCTAAAGCCGAAAACATTATTTCCCGAACCGAGATCGATAATCTTGACGTCATCGTCTCCAACGACCCCCGAAACCTTTTACCAACCTATATGCTCAATGTTCCTGACGGACGCGTGCGTCTTCGCAATGCACTGTCAAATCAGGTTTTCAGTCAGTATGACGTTATTTTGATTGATTCACAGGGTTCACGTTCAGTGATGTCCGAACTGATTATTCTTGCCGCTACCGGCGAAATGATTGGGATGGTTAAACCTGTTCTGCCGGATGTGCGTGAATTTATGCGTGGCACTGTAGCTCTGATGGAAGAACTGATCCCGTATATGGCTTTTGGTATCAGTCTCCCGCGCATACATATGCTGGTTAATTGTATGGATTATACGCTTCTCGCGAAAACCACAGTTGAACAGGCCGAAAACATCATAGTAAGCGGCGATTACAGTCAGCATGCAGATAAAATCGTCATCGATATGCTCCAGACCCGCATTTATGACCTGGACGTTTATAAGCAGGGGCATGCAGCAGGTCAGCCAGTACACCGCCTTGAGAAGAAAACCAGCCGTAAAAGCGATTCCGCATTTGACTCTATGTACGGCCTCGCCTGCGAGCTGTTCCCTGAATGGGTAAGCCTTTTCGATACGCTGGCAAAGGGAGGTGAGCGTGTCTGACGATCGCAGAAATATTCCGGGGATTTTTTCCCCTGATGCTGAACAGTCTGTCATCGGGGGGCTGATGCTGGATAACGACCGCTGGGATGAAGTGGCACTCCGTCTGAGTGCTGATGATTTTTTCCAGAAAGTCCATAAAGTTATCTATCAGGAAATGACACGTCTGGTTGCGGCAGGAAAGCCGATTGACCTGATTACGCTCTCGGAGAGTATCGAAAGTCGCGGTAAAGATGCCCTTGAGCAACTGGGAGGTTTTGCCTACCTGGCCGAGCTCAGTAAAAACACCCCGAGCGCGGCAAATATCGTTGCGTACTGTGACATTGTGGCAAGAACCAGCCGGGCACGGCAGTTGGCCTCCATAGGCGCTGAAATCACCGAATCAGTAAGGACACCCGGCACCGATATTGACAGGGTGATGGAGACCGCCGAGCAGAAAATTACCCGTCTGGCAGAGTGTGGAGAACCTGAGCAGGGTGTCACGCTGATTGATGGTCTGGAAAAACTGCTTCCGGAGCTGGAGCGGCGGTGCAATGTGCCGGATGGTATCACCGGCACGCCAACCGGGTTTGATGAGTTTGACCGTATGACCAGCGGTCTGCAGGCGGGCGACCTGGTGCTTATCGCGGCGCGTCCATCGATGGGGAAAACTGCCTTTCTAATCAGCCTCCTGCTCAACTCATTGCTGAAAAAAATAGATTCTCATGGTCAGTTTTACAGCCTTGAACAGCCCACCGAGCAGATCGTGATGCGCATGGTCGCTTTACTGGGGAATGTAGACCTCACCCATCTCAAAAGTGGTCTGATGGATGATGAGGACTGGGCGCGGGTTTCAAATGCCTATGCGCTGATGACCGGCGATATCAAAGATCGCCTCATTATTGATGATACCGGCTCGCTGACACCGGCGATGCTGCGTATCCGTGCCCGGCGCAATGCCCGTCGCTATGGTCACCCTTCGATTATCGGGCTTGATTATCTGCAACTGATGCGCTGCCCGGAGCAGGAAAACCGTACGCAGGAAATTTCGGAAATCTCACGGTCACTGAAAGCGCTGGCCAAAGAGATGGGGTGTCCGGTGGTGGCGCTGTCACAGCTGAACCGCCAGCTGGAAAGTCGTGCTGACAAACGTCCAAACAATGGTGATCTGCGGGATTCCGGTGCGCTGGAGCAGGATGCTGACGTTATCGTCTTTATTTATCGCGATGAGGTCTATCACGAGAACACCGAAGATAAGGGTATTGCTGAAATTATTATCAGTAAACAACGCCAGGGGCCTACGGGGACGATCCGCCTGCAGTATGAAGGCTGCCATACCCGTTTTTCTGACATCCCGGGCCGACCGGGGAGGTGTGCATGAGCAACGTCCGTAATATTAATCTCGGCGCGGCCATGCTGCAGCGGGGCAAAACGCCGGCTCAGGGGGATGCGGTTCCCGCCGCAGTCCCCCTGCCGGTCAGCGAAATGGCCATGGTACTCACGCTCGATCAGCTGCGACCAAACCCGGATAACCCGCGTAAAGGTCGTAATCCGCGGTATGAGGAGATCAAAGCCTCCGTTCGCGCACGCGGACTGGATTCCATTCCCAAGGTGACACGCGATCCGGACGGTGAAGACGTTTATATCTTCAGTGACGGAGGAAATACCCGGTATCAGATCCTGTGTGAGCTATGGCAGGAAACCGGTGATGAGCGTTTCTATCGTGTTCACACCATTTTTAAACCGTGGCCTGGCCGGTTGAAATGTCTTGTCGGGCACCTGGCAGAAAATGAGGTCCGTGGAGAGCTTACCTATATAGATAAAGCGTTTGGTGTACACAGTGCCAGAGCCATTCAGGAAGAGCTGATGGGGCGCCCTGTGACACTGAGAGAACTGTCAGAATTATTAAATAATGAAGGTTATCCGATTGATAATTCGACCATCAGCAGGATGGAGGATACATTAAAATATCTCTGGCCCTGTTTCCCAACCTTGCTCAACAGTGGTCTGGCACGTCTGCAGGTGCTGTCGCTGCTGCGCATCCGTTCCCAGGCAGGAAAGGTCTGGTCGCAGTTCGCGCATAAGTCCTCCCCGCAGTGTTCGTTCGATCAGGTCTTTGAGGCGAGTTGCCAGGGGTTTGACGATCCTGACAGTTATGCATATGAGACATTCCGTGATGAGTTTATCGGTCAGCTGGTTAAGGCGCTGCCACATCCCAGTCTGAACTATGACCGCTGGCTGATTGAGCTGGACCCCCGCGAGCAGAAACGCCGTGAACAGTTTGGTGAGCCGCCTCCGCTGCCCCTACTGACGCCACCACCGGAAAGAGCGGCAGGTCGTGAACCCCCGGAGCCTCAGGTGGCTGTCCTGCCTCCGGATACTGCATCTGAAACGCCGGTCACGGGACTTCGCAGCGGCACGCTGACCACACCCGGACGCCCGGAGCCGGCACCGGAACTGCCCGCAGATGCTGAACTGCCTGTGAACGCACTGATGACCGCCGGCAGTGAACCACGTCGTGAAGTACAGAATGATCTGTTTGGCGGACGGCCGGTCATTTCCGGCGAAACGGCTGACCCTGACAGCATTTCTCTCCCTGATTTCAGCCCGGGCACACTGATGTCAGCATTTGGCGAGGAGAATGCGTCCCCGGCAGCGTCCGTCAGTTCGGTCGCCTTTGCCGCAACCGGACTTGAGCCCGTCAGTGATATCTGGCACATCCCGGCACTCCAGGATGATATTGAGCACCTGCAGGATATGGCTTACCGGCTTGTCTTCGAGATTGCTGAGGCGATGGGCTGCGCGGACAATGTGCGGGAGGATAAAAACCCTCAGTCAGCAGGCTTTGCCGTCTCCGAGACCGGCAGCGAATTTGTCCTCTTCCTGGCGGGCCTGTCCGGCTCGCTCCCCAACAGGCAGTTCAATATGTTTATGTTCTGCCTGAATTTCTTCGGTTCTCAGTCACCGGCTGACATGGCCGTATTCGACGATATCACGGTCGTGAAAACAATGCGCCTTTTCCGCGTTATCCGCCGTCTGCGTGAGCTGCAGCGACTCGCTGCGAAAGGAGGGGAAAATGTCTGATGATCTGAATGACGAAATGGCCCAGGCCAGTACGGCTCTGTTCATCCAGCACGGCATCGATGCCATCCGGGCAAAGGTAAACTCTGCAACACCGTCAAAAGCCTTCTGCGAATGCTGCGGTGCGGCTATTCCGGTTGCCCGTCAGCTTGCGGTTCCGGGCGTGGAGCTCTGTGCCGGTTGTCAGGAGGTAAAAGAGATGAAAAACCGTCACCGGGCTGACGGTGGCAGGGGGATGCGCCATGTCGGATAACGCAAAAATCACTGCCCGTATCCGGCGCCTGATGGCGCTGGGCACCCGCAACAGCAACCCGCATGAAGCCGCGCGTGCGGTGGCGCTGGCTCAGCGTCTGATGCAACGTCACGGGCTGACGCCGGATATGCTTTCCCTCAGTGACGTCAGTGAGTCAGTCTGTTTCAGCCTGACCAGTGATGCAGAAAAGGTGCCGGCCTGGCTGAGCTCGCTGGCAACCGTGGTCTGTATGGCCACGGGCTGCCGTTGCTGGTTTGGCTGGCATATTCATGTCAGTCCACAGGGCGTGAGCAGCGTGCGCCGTTCACTGCACTTTTATGGATTCAGCGAACGACCGGAGGTGGCGCTCTACATCTATACCGTTCTCCAGCGGCAGCTGCGTGCCGCCACAGACGCACATATGTCCGGGTATCGCACGCGCCGCATTCTTCTGCGCACGCGCCGTCGCCGGGCAGACCAGTTCCGCGAGGGCTGGGTATCCGGCGTCTGGCAGGTGTTGCAGTCCTTTTCACCCTCCGGGGAAGAGAACGCCGTACTGCAGCGCTGGCTGGCTCAGCGTCATGCCGGCGAGCCGCTGGAAGATATGGCGGTCCGGTCTGCAGGCAAATGCCGGGGTGACAGAACGGCCCGGGTGGCCGGTTTTTTCGCAGGTCGCGATACCGACCTCCATCATGGTCTCAGTGGCGCACAGGCTTCCCGGCAGATAACGGCGGGAGGGCATGCACATGACTGACGTTCTTTTATGGAGTGCCTGCCTGTCGGGCTGGCTTTTTGATGTTCTGCTCATCGCTGACCGGGCGATATCAGGAGGTGGCCTGTGAGCCAGCATAATCTTTCTCAGGCCACCACGGCCATTCTGTCCTCACTGCTGATGGACGTCAAAAACGGCAATATCCGCCGCTGTGAGTCACTGGGTATGTCGGTCGAGGAAATCCGTGCGCTGAGTCATCTGAGCCTTGATGAACTGCATTACCTCAGCCAGTCACATGTTTCCGTTCTCGATGTCACCCTGAACCATGAAAACTTCTGGCTGATGCTGAATCAGGCCCGCAATGAGCAGAAGCGCTTCATGATGATTGACCGCGCACTGGAGCTCGGCGGTTCGATGGAGCTGATTGACCGGTATTTTGGTCTGTCTCCTTCGGAGGTGAGTGCCCGCCGCCGTCTGATGGGCATTGAATCCCGGCAGGGGCGAACCCAGGCCCTGACAGAGCCACAGGACGCCGCGCTCTGGGCCGAGTGGAAAGCGGCAGGGTTGTCATCACCGGACTCCTATCAGGCGCTGGAGGCGATGATGCTGGCGGCCGAGCAACTGGGCCTTTCACTGACGGCCGTATGGAGCCGGGTCTGCCAGTGGTGTCGGGAGGCGAATGCCGCAGGCCGCCGGGCTGAAATACCTGTGCGTAAGGAGGCGTGATGGAGATGGGTGATTTCTCCCCCCGGCAGCAGGTGTCACCGGCAGTACGCCGCCGCGCGCAGCAGCTGTTCCGCGCGGCCTGCGGTGGACAGAAGGTGTTCCGCCGGCTGACCATGAATGGCTACCTCAAGATAGACGTGGGGCCGTTCTGGCGCATTCTCAGTAAGGATGGCGGCCGGCAGTGGTGGCTGATGGACCATGAGACCTACAACCGTGAAATACGGCGGTAACGGACTGCCGCTGATGACCAGACAGTGCCGGGTTTATCCCGGCACTGTGCTGTCTCAGGCTGAAGAGGAGAGCATAAAATGACCATTCCCGCCGACAGCATCGTGGCGCACACGCTCGCCAGAATGCAGCAGAATCTTGAGCGGCGCACCGATACCGGCGATGTCAGCCAGGAGCGCAGCGGGCTGCTGTTCATGGGCAACGTGCACGATGCGTTCCCGCGCAGGCTGTTTCTGGATACACGCCTTTCACCGCTGGATAAAACCGCCTGGGTGATGATAAGACTTTACGCACAGCAGAATGAGGGAGCCATCTTCCCGACTTACGATGAGCTGCAGGTTCAGCTTGCCTCCGCGCATTCAGAGAAGGCATCGAGGGATACGGTCAGCCGCGTCCTGCTTATGCTGCGCCTGACCGGCTGGCTCAGCCTGTGTAAGCGGGTACGCGATGACCGTGGACGCGTCCGGGGCAACATCTACGCGCAGCATGATGAGCCGCTGGGTTACCGGGACGCCGAAACCTTCGATCCGGGCTGGCTTAAGCTGGTTGAAGAGAGCTGCCTCAGTCGTAATAAAGCGGTCCGCATGACCGCGCTGGCCGTGGTGAATGACATACTTCAGGACCCCGGAATGCGTCACCGTCACAGTCGCCTGTCCCTTATCGAAAGTCGCCTGAGCGCGCCGTCCACGCCTGAAAAAATGGTTCGTCAGCGACCGGCAGTGAACCGGAGTCCGGAATCCGGACTCAGTCAAAAAAGCACCAAAAACACCCCGGAATCACTGAGTCCGGAAAACGGACTCAGTACCCCGACAGCGGATAAAACACAGAGTCCGGAATCAGGACTCAGTCTGAAATCAACGAGTTACACCGGAGTCCGGAATCCGGACTGTAACGTACGTTCTTTCACACAGAGTGTGAATAAAAAAACGTACGCACCGGGCGGGGAGCATTTTCTGCCTGACGATTTTGTGAACGGACTGAACAGCGATGACCGGCAGATGCTGACCACACAGATGGCCTCACTGCCTGAGGCGGTGGCAAAGACGCTGGCTGACATGCTGCGTGAGCAACTGCGGCTTGGCAGGCTGAAAAACCCGGTGGGCTGGCTGTTCACGATGCTGCGGCGTGCCCGGAGCGGTGAGCTGAACCTGCCGGAAGCAGCTGCACCTGCCCCTGCCGGTTCCGGCAGCAACAATCCACCGACAACCGGTACGCGTGCTGTACCGGCAGCGATCATCCCCGTGCAGCCTGCCAGACGGCCTTCCCGCGATGAGGTCAGGGCGATGATCGAGAGCATACGACAGTGTGTTGGCAGATAAACATGTGGTTAAAATTTGAGCTTGCTGCCAGTGGCAGCAAGTATGTTTTTTGAGCAGTCAAAATCTCACATGTTAAAAGGGTCTCTTACTATTGATTAAAAAATCACCTTGCTGCCAGTGGCAGCAAGATTAAAAAACGTACAAAGGATAATTTCCTGTCGCGAATTATGAGTTTCACATTGTTGGTCATGCGTGTGATTCAGGACTATGCGAGCTCTTCTTAACTGAATACAGGTGACGACAACGATGGCAGATAAACAGGTAACAAAGACAGGTTCGCTTCAGTCAGAAATGACAATTGCGCTCCATACCAATTATGCAATTGGTTTGTGGCTGGGTCGCAAACGGGAGAAACAGGAAGACAATACTCCTGTTAAACACGGCATCATCGGGATGCCTCAGTTCTTCGTGCGTGCAACACTGATTAACCAGGACTCTCTGAATAATAATCCGTGGGCAGATGAAGCCATGTACCGTCTGGAGGAAAAGCTGAGATCTGCAACTGAGACGATGACCGGGCTTATTAAGCAACTGGATGAAGAGATGAGTATGCTTCCAGCAGGTATTACGCTGACAGAAGTTACTTCGGTCGAACCACTCGATATTCATGTGTTTACGCGTACTCCTCTGGGATACCGGTGTGTGTTTCTGCTGGTCGGGTTTGACCAGTTTGCCAAGAAGGTTCTTCAGGCGTCACATTACGGGCTGATTACCCGTAATGGCCGGGATAATTATCTCAGTGAAGGTGGGAGACTTTTGCGTCAGATTTACGGGACGGTTCTTTCTTACCGCAGGGTGGATGCGACACGCCTGGACGCAGCAGAGAATAATGAAGTCTGGCAGAAGGCCTGTCAGGAGGCGGGTGAGCCCGATCGTGCCGTGCTGCTCGGAGAAAAACGTTCAGCATTTTCCCCTCCAGTTAATGAAGCGAGCGTGAACCTGCTGCGCCTGCGTTATCAGACAGTCTGAGTCGCCGGAGGCTGGTCATGCGGCTATATATCTGTGAAAAACCCTCGCAGGGGCGCGATCTGGCCGGGGTTCTCGGTGCCACCCGGCGCGGTGACGGCTTTCTGACCGGCAGCGGAGTCACCGTCACCTGGACAGTGGGGCACCTGCTGGAAACCGCACCGCCCGAGGCGTACGGTCAGCAATACGGTAAACCGTGGTCACTTTCGGCACTGCCGATCCTGCCTGCCCCCTGGCAGGTTGTGGTCAAAAAAGAGACGCAGGATCAGTTCAAAGTCATCGAGCGGCTGCTGCGACAGGTTGACGATGTGGTTATTGCCACTGATGCAGATCGGGAGGGGGAGGTCATTGCGCGTGAGCTGCTGGAATACTGCCGCTGGGAAGGTCCGGTGCAGCGGCTCTGGCTGTCTGCGCTGGATGAACTCAGTATCCGCGCGGCGCTTCAGGACCTGCGTCCCGGTCAGGCCACGCTCGGGATGTATCACGCCGGACTGGGTCGTGCCCGGGCCGACTGGCTGATAGGTATGAACCTCTCCCGTCTTTATACCCTGCGCGCAGCGGAGGCCGGTTTTGATGGCGTGGTCTCCGTGGGGCGTGTTCAGACGCCAACGCTGGCGCTGGTTGTCCGCCGGGACCGGGAAATCGCAGCATTTGTGCCGAAGCCGTTCTGGCAGGTTAAAGCGCTTATTTCCGTCGGTGACCTCACCTTTCCGGCGCAGTGGGTGCCGGCGAAGGTGTATACCGACGAGGAAAAGCGCTGTGTTCACCAGAACATCGCGCAGCAGGTGGCACAGCTCTGCCGGCAGGCAGGTCACGCTGTGGTGACCGAATGTGACACTAAGCGTGAAAAAGCCGCCGCGCCACTGGCGTTTTCCCTCGGGTCCCTGCAGCAGGCCTGTGGCAGGCTGTGGGATATGTCCCCGCAGCAGGTGCTTGATACTGCCCAGAGCCTGTATGAAAAGCACAAGGCCACGACCTACCCCCGTACCGACTGCGGTTACCTGCCGGAATCGATGCGGGAGGAGATTTCCGGTGTGCTTGATGCCATCGGCCATACCGACCCGGAATGTGCGCCGGTGCTGGCACGCCTCGACAGGGCATTTGTCTCGCGCATCTGGAACGACAAAAAAATCACGGCACACCACGGCATTATCCCCACCCGCAATGCGTTTCAGCTGTCCGCGCTGACGGAGACCGAGCGTAACGTCTATATGCTCATCCGCCGTAACTATCTGGCCCAGCTCCTCCCCCTGCATGAGTCCGATTTCACACGGCTGCAGTTCGACATTGGCGGGCAACTGTTCCGTGCCACCGGGCGAACGGAGGTGATAAAGGGCTGGAAGGTTCTGTTTGAGAACGCTGGTGATAATGAAGTTGATGACGGCGATGAAGCAGACGTTGCCCTGCCGCCGCTGGCGCAGAATGACCGCTGCGTGGTGACGGGGGCTGAGGTGGTGCAACTGATGACCCGTCCGCCGGCGCACTATACCTTTGCCACGCTGATTGGCGCCATGATGAACGCGGCAGCATTTGTCACCGACGTCGCGCTGCGCAAGGTACTGAAAGACAACTCGGGACTGGGCACCGAAGCCACCCGCGCCGGTATTGTTGAGCAACTGCTGAACCGTCACTTTATCGTGCGTAAAGGCAGTAAAATCATGGCGACCGAACTGGGTGCCGATGTGATTGATGCCCTGCCGCCGCAGCTGACCGAACCGGGCATGACGGCGCTGTGGGAACAGGCGCTGGATGAGGTCGCCGCCGGGCGTATGCCACTCGACGACTTCCTGCAGCGGCAGACTGGCTGGACGCGTAACCTGGTCAGTCAGGGCACACAGCAGCAGGTGCGTATCCGGGTTCCGCCCACGCCCGCCTGCCCGCTCTGCGGGGGAAAAACCCGTCTGCGCAGGGGAGAGAAAGGGGAATTCTGGAGCTGCCAGCGCTGGCCGGAATGCAAAGGTGTCATCAACATCGGGGGCACCAGAAAGAAACGACCGCGCAGGGCTAAGTCTCCTGAATCAAAGAAGAATTAATCCTCTGTATCCGATTGCGGGGCGTTGTGGGCTCTGCTATTGTGACCCCGGCTCTGAAGCCGCACCCCGTGACTGCGGGTTTCGTCAGCATCTAATGCATGTGCTGCCGGAATACAGTCTGGCCGGCCCCGTCCACACCTGAACGGGAGACGATAAGGCACAAAAACTCCGTGAAACCTGTGCCGGGCCCTTTCAGCCAGCGGAGCCACTGCGATAAGCAGGTTTACCTCAGGTCGATGGTGCAGACCTCAGAAGGCGGTGTCGCACGGCACCGCTTTTTTTATTTTTGTGTGCTGATGATTTTTTGCACGCAGCGGCGTTGACATCCGCGGCGTCTGAATGAATGATAAAGAGGCTAATCGTTGTCGTTCCGACAACTGCCAATGTTCCGGTGATTTGAGAGGAACGCCTTCGGGTAATCACATGCCAATGCCACATTAATCTGAGAGTGGCGCCTTCGGGTGGTTCAAACCTGTTTAACCTTTGCAAACAGGGACCTGATAACCAGGTTAAGGTCCATTTCACCAATACAGCCAGTCGGCAAACCTTGCTGACCTCCCTGCGGGAAACACTTCCCGTACGGGACAGATGTTTCTCCGCAACCAGTTCAGTTTTACTCCGGAGAAACCATCATGACTGCAACTACCACTACCCCTGCTTCAAACGGCTCTGCTTCTGCCCCCCAGAAAAAAGAGTTTTTCAACCTCAACGTCAATGGTATCGGGTATCTCAGCTCGATACGCCGTGTACAGGGTGGTAATGGTGAATTCACCTGCGCCGTTATCAATGCCCTCACCGGTCCGACAGACAATGCATCTTATACCCGTTTCGATGTCACCATCGCGGGTGCGGAGACCACCAAACTCATCAACCGCTGTCAGAAAGCCGTTGATGAAGAAGAAAAAGTGCTGATTGGCTTTGTGCTGAGCGGGCTGAAAGCCGATGTGTTTACCCTGCAGACGGGTGATCACGCTGGTGAAAGTCGCCCTTCCCTGAAAGCCCGCCTGATTAAGGTGGAGTTTATCAAGAAAGGTCAGGACGTCGTTTATCAGGCACCCAATGCTTCCCAGACGCCGGAATCCGGTTCATCGGCTCAGAAAGAGTACGATCCGAATTCGTTCTAAGCGTCACGGACACACCACCGGAACACACCCCGGTGGGTGTGCTCCTCTCAACCCCATTCTTAAGAGGAAATCATTATGTCCGCACGCGGCGTCAACAAAGTCATCCTGGTCGGTCATCTCGGTCAGGACCCTGAAGTACGTTACATGCCTGGTGGTAAAGCGGTGACCGGTTTTAGTCTGGCCACGTCGGAAACCTGGCGTGATAAACAAAGCGGTGAGAACCGTGAAAATACCGAATGGCATCGTGTCGTGCTGTTTGGCAAGCTGGCCGAGGTTGCCGGTGAATACCTGCGTAAGGGTTCACAGGTGTATATCGAAGGCCAACTGCGTACCCGCAAATGGACGGATAACAGCGGCACCGATCGCTGGACAACCGAAATTATTGTCGGGGTTAACGGAACGATGCAGATGCTGGGCGGTGGCCGTAATAACAGCACCAACACCAGTGGAAATAATGCGCAGTCAGGTCAGCAGGGCGGCTGGGGCCAGCCTCAGCAACCGCAGCAGACACCGTCAGCGCCACGAAATCCGCAGAATGAACCTCCGATGGATTTTGACGATGATATACCGTTCTGAATGACATAACTGATTCGTATAATTATATACCCTCATGCGCCAGTTCAGTCTGGCGCTTTCTTTTTCAGTTTTAGCTGAATAACTATGTATAGCAATTTGCTACCATTCAGACTATCCTGTGTGTATAGCAATTTGTTACCAAGAGGAAGAAATATGCAAACTCCAGTCCGTAAATCCGTCCGTGACAAGCAAATCAATATCCGCGCCACGGATGAAGAACGTGCGGTGATTGATTACGCTGCGAGTCTGGTTAATAAAAACCGTACTGATTTCATCATTGAAAGGGCTGTGCATGAGGCCCAGAACATCATTCTGGACCAGCGTGTGTTCGTTCTTGATGATGCCCGTTACCAGGCGTTCATCAGGCAGCTTGAAGCCCCTGTGCAGAATGTTGAAGGTCGTCAGCGACTGATGGATGTAAAACCTGAATGGAAATAAATGTCACTGCGCCTGCTTTACTGACAGAGGAGCATGTTCTTCATCCGTTCGATTGCGGGAATGCGGTACTTGATGACTGGCTTCGCCGGCGTGCGTTGAAGAATCAGCATCTTAATGCTTCCCGTACATTCGTCATCTGTCCTGAAGGTACTGCGCGTGTAGTGGGTTATTATTCCCTCGCGACTGGCTCAGTAAGTCATGTCGACTTGAGTCGTAGTCTGCGACAGAATATGCCCGATCCCGTACCAGTTGTTTTGCTGGGCCGCCTTGCAGTCGATGTATCCACTCAGGGCAATAACTTCGGGAAATGGTTGCTGAATGATGCTGTGATGCGCGTATCGAATCTGGCGGATCAGGTCGGCATCAAGGCTATCATGGTGCATGCAATTGATGAGCGGGCTAAAGCGTTCTATGAATACTTTGGTTTTGTGCAGTCACCGGTTGCGGCTAACACGCTTTTCTACAAAATATGATGGTCTCATGCAGGTATTCATCTGTAGAACACATGGACCTGAAATCACATTCAACGCCGGTTCTCCGGCGTTTTTTCTTATCTGATTAAAGTGAAGGGCTTAGTCAGCTGATTAAGCCTGACCGGCTCTGCAATGTTTTTCTTCAGTTTCCGGAAAGAGTTTCGCATTGCCCGCTTTTTCATCCCCGCCAGAATAGCACTCCTGATTAAGACTAATCCCGGGGTGAATCCTGATGGCAGTACCTTCCAGACGTGTGACAACGGGCGCCGCCCTCATCGCCTGTTCCGTTATCCAGGCGGGCTGCAGCAGCGCCGTTTCTGATCCCGCGCCCTTTGCAACCGGCCGCTATCAGCAGCCCGCCCGCTTCGATGATATTTACCGCAACCGGGCCCCCGATGTGGTTCGCTATGACCGTTATACGCTGGTCAGCACGCGCCCGGACGATGCGCAGCGCGATCCGCTCAATCAGATTGTCGATATCACCATGCCGGCGCAACTGGTCAAAACGGTCGGTGAGGGCTTTCGCTATCTGCTGCTGGAGTCCGGATATTCACTGTGCTCAGCCACAACATCTGCATTTTCAGAACTTCTCAGCCGTCCACTGCCGGCCGTTCAGCGCGATATCGGTCCGGTCCGGCTCAGTGAAGCCCTGCAAATTGTGGCCGGCCCGGCCTGGCGACTGAAGGTGGATGAAGTTAACCGTGAAATCTGCTTTGAACTGCGGGACCAGTATCGCAGCTTCGCCGCACCGTTGCCGGCTCCGGTCTCACTGGCGTCACAGCATGTACCAGTCAGTCTCCCGCCAGTCATACAGCCAGCCCGGACTGCGGGGGTAGCCGGGGCCGTCAATGCCGTGCCGCGTAATCCCTTTACCGGTGATACGCGCATCAGCAGCACCCCGGGCACCGTGCAAAAACCGGTGCTTACGGCGCAGAACCTGGCCGTCCCTTCACCGGTACTGACACCGGTGAAGGCACAGGCTTCACAGAAGTCCACGGTGCCACCACCTGCAGCTGCACCGAAAGCAGTCTCATCTCAGAAAACCCCTGTTACAGCGGCCCATCCGGTTACTGTACAGCCGACTGCAGTGAACGCTGCCCGGCAGGCTGTGCCCGTCCGCCCCGTCACCTCACTGCCGCCGGCCCCCCCTGTCTCCGGTCACACAGCCACTTCATATATACCGGGTACGCCAGTCACTCCCCTGCCAGTCGGTCAGACGTGGCGTGCCGAGCCAGGTTCCACTCTGAAAGAGACCCTGACGGGCTGGGCATCAAAGGCGACGTGCAGCAATGGCGGAAACTGGGTGGTCATCTGGCCGGTATCACTGGATTACCGCATTGATGCGCCTCTGGTGTTTCATGGCAACTTCGAATCCGTCCTGGTACAGGTCTTTGACCTCTACCGCAAAGCGGAAAAACCGCTGTTTGCCGAGGCTAACCGCATTCAGTGCCTGATTTCGGTGAGCGATACCCCGACGGGCGGAGGGCACTGATATGGGCTATGCGCTGCCCGTCTTTGTTTTCTGTCTGGTCATTGTGCTGATGGCTGGTGATGCGCAGCGTCACTCCGCTGAACACGTCCGGCTGTCGCTGCAGCAGACTCTGCCTGACCAGCTTGCCACCGACATGCTGCGCACCGCGGATGCGGTGAACAACTGGCGCCACGGCCGGACAGTGGCTGACGGCACGGTGTCCCCTGCACAGGCCGGCATCGTCCCCGTGCCTGACAGTCGTATTCAGACCGTGATTCAGGGGGGACGCCTCTGGGTCTGGGTGCCTGCCACCGACGGCGTGTTTGCGGCGCTGCGTACACAGTCCGTGACCTCGGCGCTGGCGCTGACCGTCAGCGGCGGGCGGCTGCGGATGGCGGATGGCACCGATATGAACCTGCCCCTGCCGTCCGGCGTGACGGAGGGCAGCATTGTTTACCTCAACTAACCTTATCAGGGAGCTGCGGATGCCGCGTTTACCTTTCTGCCTGACAGTGCTGGTCGCCGCGTTTGTGCTGTCATCATGTTCGCTAAATGAAATCAGCAAAATGGACAAGGAGGCTTCCGGGCAGGCCGATACCGCTCAACGCGTGCTGCAGAGTCGCCAGACACTGACTCAGCCCACCGTTGTCTGGTCCGATAAACCCTGGGTGAACCTTCAGCCGGTCACGCCGGTCATCTCCACGCCGGATGAGAAAAACCTGCCCGCCTGCCAGATTACGATTAACCGGCCAGAGGGGATTTCGCTGCCTGAGCTGGGGCAGCGCATCACCGCGCTCTGCGGAATCCGCGTTTCCATCACTCCGGATGCCTTTGCCGCTCTGAGCAGCATTTCCACCGGCAGCGTGGTGACGTCGCAGATGAACGGTCAGTTGCCGGCACCGGATGATAATGGCCGCGTGCCTCTGTCACAGATGGGCACCACGTCTGCGCAGCCCGTCTCCGTTCATTCATCTCCTTCGCTTATCCGGGGCCTGAAATATCAGGGCGATATCCGCGGGCTGCTGGATATGGCAGCGAGCGGTCTGGGACTGTCATGGCGCAGCGACAGCAGCGGCGTGTATTTCTACCAGCAGGATACGCGTACCTTTCAGCTCGTCATCCTCAATACGAAGGTGAACAGCAGTGCCTCCATCAACTCCGGCTCCGGTAACCAGCTCGGCAGCGGTGGCGGTACATCCGGGGGGACCACCGGCGACATCAGCTCGAACCAGAAGACCGACTATGGCATGAACAGCGACCTGTACGATGACATCAAAAAAACGGTTGAGCAGATGGTGACGCCAAAATCCGGCCGCTTCTGGCTGTCGTCTGCCACCGGTACGCTCAGCGTAACGGATACACCCGATGTTCTGAATCGTATCGGTCGCTATATCGAATACCAGAACAAGGTTCTGAGCCGTCAGGTCCAGCTTAATATCCAGATTGTCAGCGTCAACCAGACGCGTAACGAGCAGATGGGGCTGGACTGGGGACTGGTCTATAAATCGCTGCAGAACGTGGGTGCCAGCCTCACTGGCTCAATGGCGAACGCCTCCTCATCCGCCGCCAGCGCCGGTATCTCCATTCTTGATACGGCCAGCGGCAATGCCGCTAAATTCTCCGGCTCCAGCCTGCTCATTCATGCCCTGTCTGAGCAGGGCAACGTCAGCATGGCGCTGAACCAGACCGACCCGACCGCCAACCTGACGCCGGTGGCCTATCAGCTCTCCAAATCCACAGGGATGCTGACCAGCTCCAGCTCGACGGCCACCGCCAACGTGGGGGTGACGTCAACGATGACCACGACCAACGTCACCACCGGTCTGTTCATGACCATGCTGCCCTTCATTCAGGAAAACGGTGATGTGCAGCTGCAGTTTGCCTTCAGCTATACCAGCCCGCCGGATATCAAAAGCTTTGTCAGCCGGGACGGTAATACCCGCAATGATACCGCAGACACCTCTACCGAAGGGCTCGCCCGTAAGGTCAACCTGCGCTCGGGCCAGACGCTGGTCCTGACCGGTTCTGAACAGCAGAACGTCTCGGCGGATAAGCAGGGCACCTTTACGCCGGGCAACTTTATCCTGGGCGGCGGTCAGACCGGCTCGCGGGGCCGTACCACGCTCGTCATCATGATCACCCCTGTTCTGCTGAGGTAACGATGTCATCACAGAAAAAAACAGCACGCCGCACCGGTATTCGTCTCACACACCACCGGCGAGACTGGATGGCCGGTCTTCACTGGGCGCCGCAGCACAGCGCACTCAGGATTCGCCTGCGGGGCAGGGCCTCGCCGGATACCCACTGTGTGACGGCCGGCAGAGGCCGCGCTTCCATGGCGGGTGTTGTCTCACCGGGACGCGTGCGTCACCGCCTTTATGCCCTTGCCGTGGCTTTTCAACTGTCCGAAGGCGGTAATGCCTGGGGTATTTACCGTCTGAGCCGCGATGAAGACCTGTGGGTGTTCTTTGCCGCCAGTGGGGGGCAGCTTTCCGTGATGGGCGACGTGACCGGCCCGCGGGCATTCATTGAGTCTGCCGCACAGAACTTTCTGCGCTTTAACGATGCAGATGCTTCGGGCCTGCGCTGTGCAGCCACGGCAGAGGATGGCCGCGATGCCACCACACTCACGGACAGGCTGAGTGGTGCACAGCTGAAGCGCTGCCGCCTGCGAAAACGCCTGGCACCGATGTCGCTCATCCTGCCGGCTGTCGTTGTCACTCTGGCGACGGCAGCCGGCCTTTACTGGCACGACACCGTGCAGCAGCAAGCAGAACAGGCGGCTGCAGCTGCGGCGTTTCGTGCCCGCATGGCAATGACGCCGGAAAACAAGGTAGCCCCGGCCCGCGCACCGCACCCGTGGGCCTCACAGCCTTCGGTGTCAGTGCTGCTCAGCAATTGCTGGCTGACGCGGGAGCCAGTCTTTGCCTCGGTGGCCGGCTGGCGTTTCACCGATGGTGAGTGTGTGCCGGAAGGACTGCGGCTGCGATTTGTCGCCACACCCGGCTCAACAGTTGAAGACTTCTCCCGCCGCGCCCGCGAACTGCTGGGACATGCGGCTGTTTTTAACCTGCAGGAAGGCGGGAAAAATGGCGATGTTTTCATTCCATTCCGTAAATACAACGTCAGTGAGTACACCGATGAAGCGCTGCCCGGTGCCGATGCGCAACTGATGCGGTTTATCTCTCACCTGCAGCGCCGCAACCTGGACGTGAAATTCACGGAGGTGAAGCCGCCTGCAGTCGCCCCGGGTCAGGAAAAAAACACGCCCGTACAGGACTGGCGGGAATTTACCTTCTCCGTCAGCTCACGTCTGCAGCCTGAGCGCCTGCTGCAGGATTTTGATGCCACCGGGCTTCGCCTGACCAGCGTGTCCATCACCATGAGCCCGCAGGGGCAGTTCGGATACACCATGAAGGGGAGCATTTATGCGCAGAATTAATCCCGCCCGGACGGGGCTGCTGCTGTCCGTTCTGCTCAGCGGGCCCGCGCTGTCAGCCACCACCGCCGATGCACTGCCGCCGAACGTCACCCTCGGGGAACTGGAAGCCGCACAGGCCAGAAACCTGATTCTGGAGCAGAAAGTCCAGACCGCCCGTCTGGAACAGCAACTGCGCGAAAGCCAGTCCGGGCAGAGTACCGACCGTAATTATCTGGCGACATCCCTGCAACCGTCAGTACCGCTCATGACCCAACCGGTCCCTTCACAAATGGCCGCGAAGTCTGCGGCGGAGAAGCGCACCGGCAGTGTGCGCCTGCAGGAGATTTACGGTCGCGGCACACAGCTGCGCGCCCGCATTGTGCTGCCGGACGGGGGCGTAACTGAGGTGGCGAAAGGCGACCAGATCCCCGGCACTGCAAAACGGGTCACGGAGGTCACGTCCACGCTCGTGCGCCTCAGTGACAATTCTGAACTTTCCTTCTGAGGCAACGATGACGCCCGATAAAGACATTATGGATTTTGTGTTTGCCGAACAGCAAACGTCCGGCGGCGTGACGCTGCTTATCGACGGTAACCGGCGAAAAGAACCGGCCATACAGCGCTGGGTGATGGATGTCACCCGCGAGTATCCGACGGCAAAGACCGAGTTTGTGACGTTGAGCGAGCTGAACCGCCGGCGCGAAGTGGCAGAGCGTCAGGGGCTGGCACTGTCTCAGAGCGTCAATGTCAATGAGGCCGACCTGATCAGCGTGACCCAGGATAAGGTCATCAGTTATCTGCGTGTGGCTCAGAAGATGGGGGCATCAGACATTCATTTTCAGATCAGCGCTGACCGTAAACTGACTATCGTTGAGTTACGTGTTCACGGTGAACTTGAGGTGATCGATGAGCTGACGGATGCCGAAGGGCTGACACTGGCCTCGACCATCTATCTCTCGATGTGCGACGTGCGTGAACAGTCATTTTATGTCGGTCGCGGTCAGAAAGGACGTGTGGATTCGCGGTTCGCCCGCCAGGCTGGTCTTTTCGGCGCGCGTTATGAGCACCGTCCTACTCCAGACGGGCTGATAGTGGTGATGCGCACCATAACCGATAACGGTCATAATGTTCCTGGACTGCCGCAACTGGGATATCTCCCTGAGCAGATCCGGCTGATTATGCAGATCCTGCGTCTGCCGGAGGGGATGACACTGGTGACTGGTCCGACCGGCTCCGGTAAAAGTGAAAGTCTGCGGGTTTTCGGTGACATCTGGCTGAAACTCACCGGAGGGAAAAAGCGTCTGCTGACGCTGGAGTTTCCTCCTGAAGGGCCCATTCCGGGCGGGATACAGACACCAGTTTTACCCGATGACCCTTCACAGGAGTCTGTCCGGCGGGCCTGGGATGCGGGGAACTCATCGGTGCTGCGACTTGACCCGGATCTGATTTATGTCGGCGAAATGAGTGATTTTCATTCAGTCATGGCGGCTATTTACGCCAGTGAAACCGGCCACATCCTTCTTTCCACATTGCATACACAGAGTGCTATTGGCGCGCTACGTCGTATGGAACAGTTTGGTGTTGATCCAAGACTTTTTGCCGATGTTACGCTGGTTAACGGGCTTATCGGTCAGCGTCTGGTGCCCCTGTTATGTGAAAAATGCCGTATTCCCTGGCAGGTGAAAGCGCCTGAGCTGGATGACGAAACCCGTGCGCGCCTGGAAAAATACTGCACCGTGGCGGGTGTGTGTGACACCGGCAAGCTCTTCTTCCGTAATCACAATGGCTGTCCGCACTGCCAGAAGACGGTGCCGCTGACCGATCGCATCATCAGCCGCGGCGTAACCGGACGTACGGCTGTTGCCGAAGTCGTCAGAACGGATGCCCGTCTGATGCAGCTCTGGCTCTCCCACGGTCCGGCCGTTGCCCGTCAGTACTGGGTAAACCAGGGGGGTATCACCCGGCGTATGCATCTGCTGCGTTATCTTGCAGAGGGGCGCGTTGATCCGCTGGAAGGCGATCTTATCTGTCCGCTTGACGAGGACGACATCATGCAATGTGAGGTGCCGAATGTCGGTTAAGCCCCGTTTTTCTCCTGAGCGTGATATGTCTCTGGTGGAAAAGCTGCGGTATCGCCTGGTCAGGGCCACCTTCACCGGACAGTATCGCCAGCCGTTTTACGAAACCCTGCGCTTTCTGCTGGAAAACCGCAAAGCACTGGAAGAGGCGCTGACCATGATTGGTGAGGTGCATACCGACTTTGGCCGGCGCTGGCACCCCTATCATGAACTGGTTCAAGACTGCCTTGAGGGCGTGAAAGACAACCGCGAGGGCCGCTCCCTGAAGGATGTGCTTGCTGCCTGGGCACCTTATGAAGAGGCGGCACTTATCAGCGCGGGGATGGAAACCGGCAATATTCCCGGTGCGTTGATGCAGGCTGACAAGCTGATTATCGCCCGCCGGCGCATCCTCGGTCAGGTGGTTTTTGCCTCGGTCTTTCCGTCAGCGCTGGCCCTGCTGAGCACGGGGCTGCTGCTGGCCAACAACATGGCACTGGTGCCCACCTTAAGCAAAATGTCTGACCCGGCGCGCTGGACCGGTGCACTCGGGCTGATGAATGGGGTGGCACAGTGGACCGATACGTGGGGGGTGACCGCAGCGGGTGCCGCTGTCGGAGGCGTCATTCTGGCGTTCTGGTCGCTGCCGTGCTGGCGAGGCCGGCTGCGTCGTGTTGCCGATTTTCTGATGCCCTGGTCGGTTTACCAGGATCTACAGGGGGCGGTTTTCCTGATGAATATCGGGGCCCTGCTGGGTGCCGGCGTGCAGGAGCTCAAGGCTCTGCAGATCCTGAATGAGTTCGCTCCGCCCTGGCTGCAGGAGCGTATCGAAGCGGCAATGGACTGTATGAGCGAGGGGGACTCGCTGGGCATGGCGCTGCGTCAGAGCGGTTACGACTTCCCCAGCCGCGAGGCGGTGAACTACCTCTCGCTGCTGGATAAGGGTAACAGCGCCGGGTCACTCATCACTAACTATGCTGACCGCTGGCTCGAACAGGCGCTGACACGCGTTGCCCGTAAAGCGAATGTCACCAAACTCTTTTCTCTCGTTCTGATTATGAGTTTCTTCTTACTCATCCTGCTGATGGTGATGCAGATTCAGGACATGAACACCTTCAACATACATTAAGGAACGACTATGTCATCTCAGACATCACATTACCACCTGCGTCAGCCAGACCGGGGCTGGGGTATCCTTGAGCACGGCAGCATTGCCCTGTTTACGGTTATCGTCATCTGTATTGTCGGGGCGCTTGTCTGGGGTCTCTCAGGCAAAAAGTCTGTTGCGGTGGAAACCTCAAATATCCAGACCGTTGTGACCAATGCCCAGCAGCTCAAGCAGACCCAGGGTGGGTATAACTTTACCAGCGGCACCACGATGACCGGCACGCTGATTCAGCAGGGAGGCGCGCCAAAAGCTGGCTGGACGATTCAGGGGACGGCCAGCTCCGGCACGGCGACGATGTGGAACAGCTATGGCGGCCAGGTTGTCATGGCACCGGTGGCATCAAACGGATTCAATAATGGTTTCTCCGTCACCACGCAGAAAGTGCCGCAGGCCGACTGTATCTCCATTGCCACCCAGCTCGGCTCCGGTGGCGCGTTCAGTGCCATCAGCATCAACAGCACCGACTACAGCGACGGTCTGGTCAGCGCCGAAGATGCCGGCAAAGCCTGTACCGCTGACACCGGTATGACGGGTAACAACACCCTGGTTTTCACGCACAACGGCTGATGACATGCTGCGCCTGACAGTCCTCCTGCTGTTTATCCTGCTCAGCCCCCGCGCGGGGGCATTCTGCTTTGACGCAGCCGGGGCAAAGTACCACATCGATCCGCTGCTGATTCAGGCCATTGCCACCGGCGAAAGCAGTCTGCGTCCGGGGATTACGAATATTAACCGCGATAAAAAGACCGGGCGTGCGCTCAGCACTGATTACGGGCTGATGCAGGTCAACTCCTCACATATCCCGGCGCTGATGGCTCAGGGGGTTATCCGCAGCCCGCAGGATCTGCTGGCCCGTCCCTGTCTCAATGTGCAGATTGGCACCTGGATTCTGGCGAAACATTTTCAGGTATGCGGCATCAGCTGGAACTGTCTGGGTTCTTACAACGCCGGGTTTCGCCAGGATCGCCATGAAACGCGCGAATCCTATGCCAACCGGATTTATGCCATTTACCGGCGCCTTTTACTGAAAGAGCGGGGGATCAGACTGTGACGCTGCTGACGCTGAGTATGCCGTGGCCAACGCTTGGTATCCTTTTTCCCCTGAGCCTCGGTTTGTTTAATTTTATGGCGACCCTCGTCCGTATTAACCTGGTGATATCGGGGCACCGGAACGGGCGCAGTTCTCCCGTGCCTCCGGCGATAGTCTGGCTGTATGCCGCTGCTGTCAGTGTCATGCTGCTGGCGCCTGCACCGGCGATGCTCCGCCAGCTGTCCTTTTTCCTCAGCCTGTTTCTTTTCAGAATGACGCTGACCGATGCGCTGACGGGACTGCTCCCCCGTGAAATGACAGTGAGCTGCCTGACTGCGGGGCTTGCTGCCGCACTTCTGCACCCGGGGTTTACGGAACATCTCCTTTCTGCGGTTTTCGCGATGTTGATATTTGGCGGTTGGCGATATGGCTCAACGAAGATTCATGGTCGCGAGTGTCTGGGGCTGGGCGATGTGTGGCTGGCGGGTGCGATTGCCGCATGGCTCGGTGGAACCGATGGGCTTTATGCCCTGCTGACCGGTGTGATGTTTTTTGTCCTGTGGCAGTTAACGGTGCGTCGCATCAGCGAGGGCGGGCCTATGGGCCCCTGGCTGTGTGCCGGTGCGATGTCAGTGACACTGCTTAAACTTTATCAGCCGCATATTACATGGTGATGCCAGTGAACTTATCAAAAACAACCGATCGGGGCTGGGCTATTCTCAGCACGGGTGTGGCTTTAGTGATCCTGCTGCTGGTCAGCGTATGGGGATATTCGCTTATCAGCGACTGGATGCAGAAACGGACCTGGATGAACACCTCCGCGCAGGTGTCCCGCTTCACGCAGGCCGTAAAGAGTTATACCGGGCGTTATTACGATACGCTGCTCGCCAGTGCCACCACCACCGCGCCGGTCATTGTGACCCCCGCTATGCTGAAAAACACCGGTTTTCTGGAGCAGGGCTTCAGTGAGACCACAATAGACGGTCAGGCTTATTCCGCTGCGTTGATACGCAATGCCACCAATACCGACCAGCTACAGGCGATGGTCTACACGCAGAACGGCTCTGCGCTGCCGTTTCTCGCTCTGCGTCAGATATCAATGGATATCACTGCCGGCATGGGGGGCTACATCTGGACGTCCGGTATCGCCACCGGTGCAATGGGGAGCTGGACTGTTCCTCTCGCACAGTTTGGTGTCAGCAGCACGCAGGGGCACATTGCCACACTGCTGACTGCGGATGAACTGGGTGTGGCACGAGGTGAAAGTGACCGGCTTTACCGTTTTTCGGTCACTGGCAAGCCCGATCTCAACACCATGCATACCAGCATCGATATGGGCGGTAACAACCTCAACAATACCGGAACCGTCAATGCCGTAACGGGGACGTTCAGCGGCAACGTGGCCGCCGGTGGCAATATGACGGCAAACGGCACGGTAACGGGACAGAACGTCGCTGCCGGGACAAATGTCACAGCCGGCAATACCATTACAGCCAGTAACGATATCCGTTCGAATAATGGCTGGTTCATTACGCGGGACGGAAAAGGCTGGCTGGATGAAACACATGGTGGCGGTTTTTATATGTCCGATAATGACTGGGTTCGTGTTGTTAATAACAAGAATATTTACACCGCCGGTCAGGTTCGTGGCGGAAGCGTGCGAGCAGACGGGAACATGTCAGCAGGGGGACTGATATACCAGGACCAGGTCAACTCAACAGGTGCAGGCTGCAGTATTATTGGTGCGATTAGTCATGATTCAAGCGGCGACACACTCTCCTGTAAGGACTGGGTGTGGCAGAGCGGTTCTTCATCCCCGGTGCGTGTCTGCGCTAACCGCTGCGGTGGGCGCTGGCCGCTTGAAATTGGTCGCGTAAACCATGACGGCGACTGGTCTTCATGGAATACGCTTGGCGAGGGATGTGGTGGCTCATATACCCAAAACTGGCTGGTACCTGTTTTCTGCAGCATAAACTGACTGTCAGTCCGGTGTCTGGCGTGGATGTTAAAATTCTGGGCGCTATGCTTGACGCCGGAACACGGTTTGTAGATTTTATAAATACTCCAGTAATATTAACCTCTAATGACACTTTTATACCGCTAACCGGGAAACTGGTAGCGGTTTTTTTTGAAGCGCCTGATGTAGCTGTAACATGCCGGGAAAAGGGTAATCAGAGCCTCATCTGTCCTCTTCGACTTGCCTGTGTATTAGCCACCCGTAAATTTTCAGAAACGGTTGATGAGTTAATCATCGTCTTCTCTCCCGCGTTTTTGCACCTTATGGCCGTTCTGCTGTGCAGCCATAAGGAATCCCTGTATGTCACTCAGTCATGCCTCACCCGAGGAACTGCTCCCTGATGCTCAGGAGCTTCAGGCCAGTGCGCCGGAGGTGCAGTCCGCTGCTGCGGTTAAGCCACGTATCCGGCTTGCGTTCAGCCCCCGAAAAATTCTTCAGACTGGCAGCATCATTTTGCTGACTGTCAGTCTGACGGGTTCCCTGATCGCGCTGGTTGTCATGGGGCGTCAGGTTTCAGACCTGGCAATACGGGTTAACACACTCGATGCGGCATTCCGCAGCGGCCAGATAGGCCAGCTCACCTCAAATGTTTCAGCGATGGAAGCGCGCCTGAAGACGCTCGAACAGCAGGCGGCCACGCTTGCCTCACTTCCTGCTGCCATGCAGTCGGCCGATGAGCAGCAGAGCGCCCTGAGAACATCCGTCAGTCAGCTTCAGGAGGCCGGCAACGACACCACCCGGGCGGTGACTCAGCTGCAGTCACGCGTGGGCTCTCTTGAACACGATGTACAGCAGTCCCGGGCCGAGCTTGATGAGATTAACCGTAAGGCGGAACTGACGCAGAAAACGCAGGCGCCTGAAAAGCCCCGGACCAGCACAGGCGCAGTGACCTCCCGGGGGGCCGCCGCTGTAAAAAAGACTGACCGGTCAGCCAGGCGTACGGTGACGCCTGCTGCACCGTTTGTGCTGACCGGCATTGAACGCCGTGGTGGTCAGACCTTCGCCGTCGTCATTCCCCGCGGTGTCTCGCAGATATCGGCCATGCGCCTGCTCTCACCGGGGGCTGCCATGCTGGGCTGGACGCTGCGCTCAACGGAGGGCAGCGGTGCTGCTGTCTTTCTGGTAAACGGCCGCGAGCACCGGATTCAGGTTGAATAAACGGAGATAACGCTTTGATGAGAAAAACACTGATGGCCTCACTGTTTCTGGTGCCGCTCATGACCTCCGCTGCCACGGTCAGGACATCCTCCGCGCAGAGCAGCATATCCACATTGCAGGAGTCCTCCACCGGCGTGCTGAGTGTGCAGCAGCAGGCGCAGCAGTGGGGACTGTCTGACGGCGACTGGAGCCGTTATCAGACCCTGATGAAGGGGGATCGCGGCATTATGTCACCGGGCCTTGACCCGCTGACGGCGCTGGGTGTGGAAACCGATAACAGTGCTGAGCGCCGTCGCCTGGCTGAACTCTGGGTGAGGCACGAATACCAGCGAAGCGAAAAGGAGCTGGCCTTTCAGCGCGAAATCAATGCTGCCTGGCTACGGCTGTATCCGGAGACGCTGGCCGTCAACATGGGCAGCAATGCGGCGGGCATTGCGCACGACACGCAGGGGCGTCTCGCCCTGTTTGTGAAAGAGAACTGCTCGCGTTGCGATGCGCGTCTGGCGGCGGTGCTCGCCGACGACCGGCCCGTCGATATTTATCTGGTCGGCGGAAACAGCGATGAGGCCATCCGTACCTGGGCCATCCGTCACAACATCCCGGTGGAAAAAGTCCGCAGCCGCCAGATAACGCTCAACCACGACGGTGGCCTGTGGCTGCGCTACGGGCAGGGCCAGATGCCGGTGATTCTGCAGCAGGGGGAAAACGGATGGCAGCTCGCCGCATTCTGATGCTGGGTGCCGGGATTCTGTTTGCAACAGCGGCGTCCGGCGCCACAGACCTGCAGGTTATTCCTGATGCTTACCGGCAGATAGCCGCCGCTGAGCGGGTGCCTGCTGAGTCACTGTATTCGCTGGCAATGGCCGAAAGCACCCGCAAAACTGCCTGGGGTGCGAAGCCGTGGCCCTGGACCATTAACGTGGCAGGCAGGGGTTACCATTACAGCACGCGTGAAGAGGCCTTTACGGCGCTGCTCGGGTTTATGCAGCGCTGGCCGCTGAAAAATATTGATGTCGGCGTGGCCCAGGTGAACCTGGGCTGGAACGGGCATTTTTTCCCGACGTACCGTGATGCGTTTGATCCGTACACCAATCTTCGCGCAGCGGCCCGTATCCTGCGGGCCTGCTATGACGCCCGCCCTGGCAGCTGGCTTCGTGCTGCAGGCTGCTACCACCATCCGTCAGGCGGTGCGCACGCGGCCACCTATATGGCCATTGTGCGACGCAAGCTCAGTCAGATAGCCATGACCGATACACCGGCGGCCGTCGGTCAGCCCGGGTTACTGGCCCGTAATTCTCTTTCCTGGATTGAACCGCAATGAAAAATACGCTCCGTTATACCCTTGTTTTCACGCTTTTTTCAGGGCTGCTGACCGGTGCCGTCAGTTCCTCTGCTGCGCTGACCGTGGTGGGTGACCTCGGCGGTGAATCCACCGCGCCGCTGTTTGACGCCATCAATGCCGGTCCGGGTCAGTCTGCAACGGGAGCGCCCGTTCTCCCGCCACCGCCGACATCGCTTTCCCTGTCCGACATGCTGCCGGTCAGCACGCCTGAAATGTCACCAGGCGCTGTCGCCGCCCGGCCGCTGAATCTGCCCGGCATGCCGCCGGTGTTTGTACTGGGGGACGATGCGTCTTCCCGTCAGTGGCTCACGCAGCACGCCACCACGCTCAGCCGCATGCAGGCGACCGGCATGGTTATCAGTGTCAGGGATGAGCAGGGATTAAACGCACTGCGTCAGCTGGCACCGGGGGTGGCAATGGTGCCTGTCAGTGGCGGTGACCTGGCCCGGCGCCTGGCACTGACGCATTATCCTGCTCTCATCACCACAACGGGGATATCACAGTGATGCCGGTCTCCCTTATCGCTGAGTTGCTGAACCCGCACAGGGGACTGTCTGTCCTGGCGATGACGGGGGCGGTAGTGCTGGCGCTCCTGGTATTAAGACCTCGCACTGTCAGTCAGCGCCGCCACCGTCGCTATCAGAAACAGGCCGCACGGGCACTGCTTCGCCTGCCACAGCTGCGCGACGAGGCGGCCAGGATAGCCTGGCTGCGTAAGATGAACCCGTATGTGTTCGAGGAAATGCTGCTGACGGCACTTTCCCGGCAGGGCCTGCGCATACAGCGTAACGCCCGTTACAGTGGTGATAACGGCGCAGACGGTCAGGTCTGGATCAACGGTCGTCGCTTGCTGATTCAGGCCAAACGTTACAGCGCCACCATCAGTACCGCGCATGTTTCGGCATTCGGGTTACTGACAGAGCGCGAGGGGTGCCAGGGGCTGTTCGTTCACACCGGCCGGACCGGCGAGGTCAGCCGGGAAGCCTTTCGCCGCTATGACGGCATCATCCTTATCAGCGGGCAGCGCCTGCTCTGGCTGCTGTCCTGTGACAGGCGCTGGATGGATACACTGACCAGACCGCCACACAGATCCCTCATCCCACAAAGTCAACGTAAAGAACCGGCACCATCCCCCGTCATCCGCGATTAAGAAGGAACATTGCCATGCCCCAAATGCTGTATTCCCTGACAGACCGCATCTTCGACCTGGTTACCTCTCAGGCCTCTCAGGCGGCAAAAACGGCCCCGATGGTTATTTTCGCTCTCGTGATGGCATGGCGGGATAAGCGTAACGCAGCTAAACGTTCCGGATTTTTCAGCTGGCTGACCAGCAGGGGGCGTACATGAGTGATCGCTATGTGATGGAATCCCTGCTGCGCCCGGCCGTGGAACTGTATTCAGCAACGGTTGCCGCCAGTGCGACCTGTATCTGCCTTACCGCCCCGTGGGCGGTGGCACTCGCGCCTTCTGTCAGTTGGGTGACCGCCGCCGGTTTTGGCGTTCTGGCCCTGAAGCGTACCCGACAGGGCATGAAAATCCTGCGCTATCGGCAGAATATCCGCCGTCTGTCCCGTTATGTGCTGACCAGCGAACAGATACCGGTCAGCCGGCGCCATCTGTTTCTGGGTAAAGGTTTTCAGTGGTCTGTGCGTCATACCCAGCGGCTGATGGAGGCGCGTCGTCCGGAGTGCGAAATCTATGTGCAGCCCTCCGTGCTGTACCGCATGGCGCGTGAGATGGAAAAGAAGATGGAGTACAGCCTCCCCTGGCTGTGCCGGCTGACCCGCACCGATTCGGCACTCAACCCCTTCCGTCTGCTGCCACCGGTCGGCGGCAGCCCGGTGTATCACGGGGTTGAACCCGATGAAACCACCGTCACGTTTGATTTGGGCGAACGCGTCGGGCATATGCTGGTTATCGGCACGACCCGTGTGGGCAAGACCCGACTGGCGGAGTTGCTTATCACCCAGGATATCCGCCGCACAAACGCCGCCGGTGAACACGAGGTGGTCATTGTGTTTGACCCCAAAGGGGACGCGGACCTGCTCCGGAGGATGTACGCAGAGTCGCACCGCGCGGGGCGTCAGGATAACTTCTGGGTGTTCCACCTCGGCTGGCCCGATATCAGTGCCCGGTATAACGCCGTCGGACGGTTCAGCCGTATTTCCGAGGTGGCCTCCCGCGTGGCCGGTCAGCTCTCGGGCGAAGGTAACTCCGCGGCCTTCCGTGAATTTGCCTGGCGGTTCGTCAATATCATTACCCGGGCGCTGGTCGCCCTCGGACAGCGCCCGGACTATAGCCTCATTCTGCGGTATGTCACCAATATCGGTGAGCTGTATGAGACTTACGTGGATAACCTGCTGAGCGAAAAGGCGCCGCAGCTGATGAATACAACGGAAGCCATGATGCAGAGCGGGATCAGCGATAAGGACCTGCCGCGTCACCTCCAGGGACGGCCTAACGGCGTGAAAATCTGGGTGTCAGAGCAGGTGCTCGGCAGCCCGGAGGGGAAAAAACTCTGGGACCCGGTACTGGACGGCCTGCGCAGCGCGGTGCAGTACGACCGCACCTACTTCGATAAAATTGTCGCATCCCTTCTGCCGCTGCTGGAGAAGCTCACCACCGGCAAAACTGCCGCGCTTCTTGCCCCCGATTACACCGACCTGGACGATCCGCGTCCGATACTGGACTGGCACAACATTATCAAGTCCCGCGGTGTGGTGTATGTGGGTCTCGATGCACTTTCTGACCCGGTGGTGGCGGCCGCCGTTGGTAACAGCATGTTTGCAGACCTCGTGTCTGAGGGAGGCCACATCTATAAGTTCGGTCTCGGTGATGAGGAAGAGGGGAAATCCGCAAAGGTGGCCATCAACCTTCACTGCGATGAGTTTAACGAGCTGATGGGAGATGAATTTATCCCTCTTATTAACAAAGGCGGTGGTGCCGGTTTTCAGGTGACGGCCTACACGCAGACCCTCTCCGATATCGAGGCCCGCATCGGCAGTACGGCCAAAGCGAACCAGGTGGTGGGTAACTTCAACACTCTGGTGATGCTGCGCGTGCGCGAGAAAAACACCGCCATGCTGCTCACCGATCAGCTCCCGGAAGTGGACGTCTACCAGAAGACACTGACATCGGGTGTCACCGACGTCTCGCGTCCCGGGGAAGGCACGGACTTTAACAGCAACGTTAACGACCAGGTGAGTCTGGTGAAGGTGCCGATGATACGGCCCGCCGATATCATCAACCTGCCGAAAGGGCAGGCCTTTGCACTGCTGGAGGGCGGACGGTTGTGGAAAATCCGTATGCCGCTGCCAGCGGATAACAACGACCCACATATGCCGGCCAGCCTGAAGCATCTGGCTGACAGCATGGAGAAAAACTACCACACCGGTGAAACCTGGTGGACCGGTGGTGACATAACGTATGCAGGAGGGCCGGATGCCACAGCAGGACAGTGAGAACGGGCAGCGCAGCGCGACGCCCCGACAGCGACAGTCCGGTCCGATTGGCCTGCTGTTCTGGGATTTCCCGATGGGCCTTATCGGTGTGTTGCTCGGTTCACTCCTGGTCAGCCTGCTTATCGAGTATGTCTGTATAGCGCTGTTGTGGCCGGAAGAAGGCGCGGCCCACAGCTATCAGGTGATGGTGGTAGAAAGCCACTGGCTCTCGGAAGGGTATACGCGCAGCCTGCTGATGGCCGCCCCGGTTGAGACAGTCAGCCGGTGGGTGCACGTTGCCTGGCAGTGGCTGTTTGTGGACAGCGGGTTCAGTGGCTGGCTGCAGTCATTTAAATCCCTTAGCGAAAAAGGCAGCGGGCTTATTCCGGCGCTGAACGGAGTCGGTGCCACGCTTGTGAACTGGCTGGGTATTTATCTTCAGGCGACGGTCTGGGTCACGCTGATATTCTTCATCCGGGTGATGATCCTTTTTCTCAGCCTGCCGCTGTTCGCGCTGGTTGTCATCACGGGCGTGGTGGACGGGCTGGTCAGACGTGATCTGCGTCGCTACGGCGCGGGGTATGAATCGAGCTTTGTTTATCACCATGCCAAACGCTTTATCAAACCCGCGCTGTATGGCCCCTGCATGCTCTATCTGGCATGGCCCACGGCGGTATGGCCGAATCTGCTGTTGCTGCCATCAGCGTTGCTGGTTGGTGCGGTTCTGGCCATCACAACCGCAACCTTCAAGAAATATTTATAGCGCCTTTATGCTGTACGGAGCTGTATCAGGAAATACCTGCGAGGACACATGATGAACAAAAATAATGCTGGCAACCTGTCTGAACCGAATCAGGCCCGGCCAGTGGCAGCTATCAGACCTTCGCCAGAGATGCAGGAGATGCACTTTGTTCTTCAGGACAGGTGTCACACTGTGCTGATGCCACTGGAAACGCTCCTGCGATGCCTGCGTGAAGCAGAGAAACTGGGCGAGGTACCAGTCATTCCTGAGGCATGGTGGTCACTGCTGAACTGCAAATACCCTGAAATCAGTTAGTGAGCAGGTGTGGACCCAGAATGTCAGCCGCGTGTGCAAGAAGTTTCTGTCCAGCGGCTGAGCTTTCCCACTCAGAAAAATTCACGATATTATTGAAATAGTTAAAGTCGAAATCTATTTTTTGACGGTAAATTTCACGCGGGGCTTCATAACCACACTTTAGCGTGACCACCATATCCATTGTCTCGCGGAGCACATCGTTGGTCACAACAGCGCTGTGACAAGTGTAATAGGTCCCAAGAGTCAGGTAATCAGTGCAGGACGGGACTTTGACAAGAAAACCATTCTCGTTCAACAAAAGCCTTTCCGGCTCAGCGACCATCAGTGCCTGAGCCATCTCCTTATTCTCCAGTTTTTTGTAAAAAATATCCTGCCAGTCTGCCATATACGCGAATATCCAGGGAATGTTCATTAACGTTGCCCGGGAATACAGCCACCCTTCCTCACGGGCGTACTGTCGAAGCATGGACACAGCCAGTTTCTCATCAATTCTGATGCCGATAGTTTTACTTAGCAGCCAGATCACTTTATCAAAATGTTCGATAAGCAACTGAAGTATCAGTCGTGAAAGTGCGCCAGGTGCTCTTTTACCTTTATCTGAACCAGAGCTCTTAGTTTTGTCCGCATAAGGACAATGTTCGTAGGCTTCCCTGTCGTAGATCCCCACACCAGGCAGTGCTGTATTATAGTGTTTTGCATAGGGAGCGGAGACATTGGCGGGGAGCCTGTAGATACCTATTATCTGGATCGGATTATTGCAGGCCGGGCAGACTGCAAAATAACGGGGGGAACCAGAATCACTTACTTTATACCAGGGGGAACGACGAGCAGTGCGCTGTTCGTAACCATCTTTATCGAGTAACCAGTATCCCTGTTTTTTTACATCCAGCTTATAAACATTCACCTTCCAGCGCGTCCTTTCTCAGTCATATTGTTCATTTTTATAACATACCTGTTCTGGTGTCTTAAACATGTGCCATTAAGGAGGATGCCGGTAAGGGGTTATTTTCGTTAGAGCATAAATAATTTCCTGCTGTAAGACCTACGCCTTTGCGTCAATCTCCCGACGACCAGTTAACCGGGAGAGCCTCATGCTTCACACCAGAATCCTCACAGCCCTGCTGATGGCAGTCCTGCCCGCGCTGCAGTGCCACGCTTCAGAGAAAGACGAACTCGCGCTGGTCATGCGCCAGCTTGACCAGGTGCAGGCCGGGCTGGACCGCGCCCGTGTGGTGGCGAACCAGACCCAGGATGCCCGCTTTTACTTCGATTACCAGCAGGCGACGCGCGATATCACCACCATGAAGCAGGGGATCTCAACCTATCTTGAACCCTCCCGTGCGCAGCCTGCGTCACCGTCGTCTTCTGTCACCGGACAGTACCGCGCACAGGAGCAGGCATGGCGATGAACGGTGCACAGCTTAATGGCTGGAGCGCAGGCACCGGCAGCAGCCTCACGCCTTCGCAACTGAACACGCTCATCCTCGGCACGCTCGCGGTCGTCATCCTCCTGTTCAGCGCCTGGGCGCTGGTTCAGGCCTATCGCGGGGTTGCCTCGAAATCCGTGACATTCCGTCAGTTCAATGAACTTGCCGTGCGACTGATCGTGCTTTACCTGGCAATGCTGTTTCTGTTTTTCCACTGAAAGGACCATATCAATGATATCCACATTACTCAGGCGTTACCGGGCCATCCGGGCCCGTGCAAAACACATACTGCTGACAGGGCTTTTCTTTACCGGCAATGCCCTGGCAGATCTGCCCTCCGTCGAGCAGCCGACAACCGGTGGCGGTGGGGGAACCTATAACACCATGATGGGCTACGCCAAAATGGGAGGGCTGGCCTTGGGCCTTCTGGTAAGCGTAGGGGCGTTCCTGGCCGTAGCGCACGCGGTCATTACTTCCTTTCATGACATACGTAAGGGTAAAGGCTCCTGGACAGAATTCATTCTGTATGCCGTCGTCGGCGTCATTCTTATCCTTGTAGTCATTTTTCTGGCGACCAAAGCGTCAGATATTCTGTAAGGAGACTCTATGGCCGTCATCGATTTCCTTCCTGACCGTCTGAACAACCCGCCTGTGGTGTGGAAAGGTTTCACGTCTGGTGAATTTCTTCTGGCGGCCATCACCGGCGTCATTGCCGGTATTCCGCTGGCGGTGCCGCTGGCTCTGGTGCCCTTCATCGGCTGGCTGGCCTTTCCCACCTGTATGCTGCTGATGCCGATGTTCGTCATCTTCTTCGGCGGGGGCTGGATAGCGGGTTACAAGCGCGGTAAGCCGGAGAATTATATCTGGCAACGCCTGGAGGAAATCCGCTGTCGTACCGGTCTGTCCCGCACCCTGATCCTCAACAGCCGGGCATGGGAGATGAAACGTACCACAGCGATAAAACGCGGAGGTCTGTCATGAGTCGTTTCCGCAATGGCATGACCGCGCGGGATAATCACATTTTCTCCTTGCGCATCGCCTGTGCGCTGCTATTCGCTGGCATGCTGATGGCCGGTATCGGCTGGATGCGTGCACCGTCAGAACTTACCATCCACAATCCGCCGGATCTGCGCTCAGGCAGCACCCGTAAATGGTGGGAAGTGCCGCCTTCCACCGTGTACAGCTTTGCCTTCTATATCTTTCAGCAACTGAATTCCTGGCCGAAGAACGGCGAGGTGGATTATCCGGCAAAAATTGCCCAGATGAGTCCTTACCTGACGCCGTCCTGCCAGGATTTTCTCAATAAAGATGCTGAGATGCGTAAAAACAGCGACGAGCTCCGCGACCGCGTGCGCGTGGTGTATGAGATCCCACGTCGTGGTTACAGCAGCCGCAGCGTCACCATTCTCGATCAGGACCACTGGATAGCACAGCTCGATCTGGTGGCGGATGAGTATTACCACACTGAGCCGGTAAAACGTGCGCTGGTCCGCTATCCGCTGAAAGTGGTGCGCTGGGAGGGTGATCCGGAACGCAATCCCTTCGGACTTGCTCTGGACTGTTATGCGGCCACCCCGCAGCGGCTGGAGGCCGTCACGCTGCCTGAGCCGGAGAAAAAGTGATGAATAACCCGTTAAAAAAATGCCGTCTGCTCCTGCTCGCCGGACTGATCCTGTCGGGGGCGGCAGACGCTGTGGAGCTGATGAAGTGGGAACGTATCCCGCTGCAGGTTCCCATGACGGTGGGTCAGGAACGTATCGTTTTTGTGAATAAAAACGTGCGTGTCGGCTTTCCACCCGCGCTTAACAATAAGCTGCGTATTCAGAGCACCGGCGGCGTGGTGTATCTCGATGCGAGTGAGGCGTTTCCGGTGACGCGGCTTGAGCTGCAGAACAAGGAAAACGGGGAAATTATTCTGCTCGATGTATCAGCCGCACCGGGAAAAACCACGCGTGAACCCGTGAAAATTGTCTATGACGGCGAAGTGGCCACCGCAACCGCCAGTGACAGGCAGTCCGTCAGCAGCGAGGGTGACAGCACCGGCCGCAGTGCTCAACAGGCTGATACGGAAACCACAAAGCCGGACCGTAAGCCCGCGAAACTGAATGCACCGCTGCCGGTGGTCCTGACCCGCTATGCGGCCCAGAACATGTACGGTCCGTTGCGTACGGTTGAACCGGTGCCGGGTATCAGCCCGGTGTCACTGAAGCTGCCTTCCGTCATCACCACACTGATGCCTGCTGAACCGGTCACCGTCACGCCGATGGCCGCCTGGAGTCTGCAGGGCAGCAGCGTCGTCGCGCTGCAGGTCCGTAACCGTTCTGCCGGCAAGGTCATTCTTGATCCCCGCGCGCTGGAAGGTCAGTTTACCACGGCCACCTTCCAGCACCGCTGGCTGGGGCGCGCAGGCACACCGGAGGATACAACGGTCCTCTATCTGGTGACGCCCGGACGCCCGGAGGGTGCCTTCATTGCTGAGCCACCCTCGCTGCAGCCCGCTGACGGACATAAACGGAGAGCGAAAAAATGAAGGCACCCTCCTCAAATCTTCTCGTGAAAGTCGCCGTTCCGGTGGTACTGGCCAGCGCGGTGGTGGTGGGCGTGAAATCCTGCTCAGGGGGTGGGAATCAGACGGCTGCGCCACATGCCGCCAGCAATGTTGCGCTGAAGGACCTGTCGCCGGAAGATCTCAAAGCGCTGGGTATTGAAGGTGACACGCCGCAGGACACACTGCGCACGGTGGTGGGAAATTTCCGCAAAGTGCAGGACCGTCTCGATACGCTCGCGGACGATAACAAAAAGCTCAGCGACGAAAATAAAGCCCTGAAAACCACCAACAGCAATGTGGACACGCAGATTAATCAGGCAGTAAGCAATGCCCGTGCCGAGGAGGCGCAGAAACGCCAGCAGCTCAGTGCAGAGGTTACCGATCTCAGTACCCAGGTCAAACAGCTGATGGATCAGTTGCGCAATGGCGGTGCCGGCACGGAATCCGGAAAAAACAGCGGCTCCGGCAGTGATATTCCGATCGGGCTGGGCTATGACAGTGGGCTGAACAGCGGCGCTTCCGGTGTCTCGTCTTCCTCCGATGGTCTGCAGTGGGTCGAACCCAGAGACGGTGTCTCCGTGGATGCCAGCGGCCGGCCGGTGACTGACAGCAACAGGAATAACGCCACCGGCTTCTCGTTTGCCACGTCGTTTGCTGATGCCGCTGATGCCGGTAAACAGGCCGTCGGCAACACCGCAGCAGCGGTACAGACGCAGCTTACGGATGCACAGAAGGCCACCGACCCGGTGTACACGCTGCCGGAGAATTCCACCCTCGTTGGCAGTCGCGCGATGACCGCACTGCTGGGGCGTATCCCCGTGGATGGCAAAGTGACCGACCCCTATCCCTTCAAGGTGATGATTGGCAAAGACAACCTGACGGCAAACGGCATTGAGCTGCCCGACGTGCAGGGGGCCATTGTTTCCGGCACGGCGACGGGCGACTGGACGCTGTCATGCGTGCGGGGCTCCATTACCAGCATCACCTTTGTCTTCAGCGACGGCACGGTCAGGACGCTGCCTTCGCCTGACGGTCAGGGGCAGAACGGAAACAGCAGTAATCAGAACAGTCAGGGCGGTAATAACAGCAGTATTGGCTGGTTGTCCGATGATAACGGTATTCCCTGCATCTCCGGGACGCGCAAGAGCAATGCTTCGACATATCTGCCGACCATCACCGCACTTGCGGCCGCCAGTGCGGCGGGGGATGCCGTGGCAGAAAACCAGAGTACCGGCCAGACCAACGCTTACGGTGGCGTGACCTCAACGCTCACCGGTAATGCGGGTCAGGCCGTTCTGGGTAAAGCGCTCTCCGGCGGCATGCGTGAGACCGTTGACTGGGTGAAGGCCCGCTATGGCCAGACGTTTGATGCCATCTACGTGCCGCCGGGCCAGACAGTGGCTTTGCACATCACGCGCCAGCTGGCCATCGATTACGAGGAAAAAGGCCGCAGGGTTAAATACGATTTCAGCCTGGCCGGCAGCGGCACGGGTATGGACTGAGGGGAAACTGATGCAAAACACTGATTTCGAATACCGGGTGGGGTATTCCCCGCTCAGTGGAAGGCTTTATGCCGGTATGGTCAGAAAAGATAGCGGAAAATGGGAGGGGCAGCCACACGACGTGACGGACCGGGTTACATATTCCGTCGGCCATTTTCCGCTGTCGGACGGGCGCATGCTGCGTCTGTCAGCGTATGTTACTGACCCGGAAGGGGCTGAGGTGCCCGATGCGTAGCGGTAAATCCTTTTCAGTCCTGCTTTCAGGCTGCACGTTGATTATGTTGCTGACCGGCTGCAGCACGTCAAAAGATGAGATGCTGCCGCCCGGTGACAGCACCATGCTGGAGCTCTGGAATGATGGTGCATCTGCAACACATGCAACTGGCGAGAGCCGAACCACCCTGCGCCGCCCGGTCACTGACAGTGACCGGGCTATTTCACAACAGACCCGGGACAGCTATAGCCGCACTCAGGAGAACGAAATCCAGCAGACGTTTCCGCGCCTGCCCAATCCTGACATGGTGATGTACGTCTTCCCGCATCTGGCTGACGGCAACACGCCGGTGCCCGGCTACAGCACCGTCTTTCCCTTCTACAGCCAGGTGCAGTATGCGCTGCCCGGCGAGCGCACGGAGGACCTGTAATGGCTTTTTCACTGTTCCGCCACAGGGCTCAGGCTCAGGATGCGCACCAGTACGGTGACGGGCCGTTTTCTGTTAACGGCCATGAACCCCTGACGCGCGAGGGACGTTTGACCCGCAGCGAGGAAGAGAAGTTGTATGAAACGGCCCCGTCCATCATCGATCACATTCCCTGGGGGGAATATCTCGCTGAACATCAGTGCATCCTGCTTGATGACGGCATGTCCGTAGGGGCAGTCTACGAAATCATCCCTGTGGGCACCGAGGGGCGTCCGGATTCCCGCCTGGAGGAAATCCGCGATGTGGTCGAGAACGCTCTGCAGGACAGTCTCCCTGAACTGGATACACATCAGTGGGTAGTGCAGTTCTACTGTCAGGATGAGTCTGACCTGATGACGTATATGGATAAGATCCGGGGGTATGTGAAGCCCCGGGCGCAGGGCACCGACTTCACCGACGCCTGGCTGAAGGAGCAGGCCCGTCACCTGCAGAATGTATCCACTGAAAAAGGCCTGTTTGTCGATGAGGCCGTCACCGGTGCGCCGTGGCGCGGTCAGATACGTCGTACGCGTATGGTCATCTACCGCTGGGTGGAATTACCATATCGCGATCCGATAGCCCCCGAGGTGCTACTGAAACAGGTCTGCGACCGCCTGACGGCCGCCATGAGCGGTGCCGGTATTCATTGCCAGCGCCAGAACGGTGAACAGATCCACAGCTGGCTGCTGCGCTGGTTCAATCCGGAACCGACCTGGGTGGATAAGACCACGTTGTATCGCTGTGCCAGACACACTGACGACGCTCCTGGTGAATTGCCGTTGCTGAATGATTTCAGTGAGAGTCTGTGGTTTACCCGCCCCCGCAGTGATGCGGAGAAAGGTGTATGGTGGTTTGATGATGTCGCGCACAGGGCGGTGCCGGTGGCGCGTCTGCGCACAACACCGTCCACGGGGCACCTGACCGGTGAAGTCCGCCGCGGCGATAATATCAATGCCATTATGGACCTGCTGCCGGAAGGCACGGTACTCGTCATGACGCTGGTTATACAGCCCCAGGACAAGCTGGAGGAGGACTTTGCCCGGCTGAGTCGCGACTCGATGGGGGAGAACGTGGATTCGCTGCGTGCCCGGGAGGATGCGGCAACAGCGCGAACTTATCTCGGTAACAAGCACAAACTTTACCGTGCTGCCATTACCCTGCTGATTAAAGCCCGCGACCTGCCTTCACTGGACAAGCGCTATCTCGACCTCAGCAGTAAGCTGCTGAACTGCGGGCTGGAGCCGGTAAACCCGGAGCATGATATCGGGCCGCTCAGCACCTATATGCGTGCATTACCCATGTGCTTCAATCCGGCACAGGACCGGCACAACTGGTATACGCGGCTGATGTTCGTGCAGCATTTTTCCTGCCTGGCCCCGGTATACGGGCGTGACACTGGCACTGGCAACCCGGGCTTTACCTTTTTTAACCGGGGCGGTGGTCCGCTGTCCGTCGATCCCCTCAACAAAAATGACCGTACGCAGAACGCCCACCTCCTGCTTTTTGGGCCGACTGGTGCGGGTAAATCGGCTACTGCACTTGATAAGCTGGCACAGGTTATAGCCATTTACCGTTCACGTATATTTTTACTGGAAGCGGGTAATAGCTTCGGGCTGGCCGGAGACTATTTTGAGTCCCTGGGACTTACCGTTCATCGTGTCAGCATCAAGCCCGGTAAGGCTATTTCGCTGGCACCGTTCGGGGATTCGCATCTGCTGATGCAGGAAAAACCGGATGAACTCATTATCAGTGAAGACGCCCTGCCGGATATTGATGACGATGAGGATAAGGATGAAAAACGTGATGTGCTTGGTGAGATGGAGATTGCAGCACGCCTGATGATTACCGGCGGCGAGCCAGCGGAGGAGCAGAGAATGACTCGCGCCGATCGCGGGATGATCCGCGAGGCCATCATGATCGCCTCGCGGAGTACGTTTGAGGCCGGTCGGCAGATGTTGCCTGAAGATCTGATGTTTGCGCTGCAGGGCATCGCCCGGGATGTTGGTATGGGTGAAGACGGTCGCGAAAGGCGTACGGCCGCGCGCCGGGCTCGTGCTGAGGAAATGTCGGAAGCACTACGGATGTTTACCGAAGGATTTGAAGGTGAGCTTTTTAACCGTCCGGGTACGCCGTGGCCGGAGGCTGATGTGACCATCGTTGATCTCGGCACGCTGGCGCGCGAAGGTTATGAGGCGCAGATGGCCGTTGCGGTTATTTCCCTGCTCAACACCATCAACAATATTGCTGAGCGCGAGCAGTACAGTGACCGGGATATTATCGTGTCGATCGATGAGGCGCATATCGTGACTGCAAATCCCCTGATGGGGCCTTATGCCACAAAGATTGTGAAAATGTGGCGTAAGCTGGGTGCCTGGCTCTGGCTATTCACGCAGAACCTGGCTGACTTTCCGGATACGGCCAAAAAGATGCTCAATATGGCAGAGTGGTGGATTTGTCTGGTGATGCCCCCTGATGAAGTGGAGCAGATAGCTCGCTTTAAAACGCTGAACAGTGAACAGAAGGCGATGCTGTTGTCTGCCACCAAACTTCCTAAAAAATATACGGAAGGCGTTATTTTGTCACGTAAGGTGCAGGCCCTGTTCCGTGCCGTGCCCCCGAGCCTCTACCTTGCTCTGGGTATGACAGAAAAAGAAGAAAAAGCTGAAAGACGGCACATTATGAACGAATTACAGTGCAGTGAACTTGAGGCTGCGTTTCATGTTGCGCGCCGGCTTGATGAAAATCGCGGACTGAGTATCTGACAGGGGAATCCATGAAAAAATTGACTATGGCGCCGCCAGTCGTTGTCCCGGACAAAGCGCTGATTGCTTCTGTCATTTTTACTGTGCCGCCACAGGGAACGGCCACCATCGGCCAGTCCGACAGCGTATCGCTGGAGGTGCTGCAGTACGAAATTATGAAGCGCCTTGATAAGCCGGTTCTGATTTCTTTCTATCCACATCGCATTGGGCGGCGCTGTTGCGTAGCGGTGCATCTGACTGATGTGAATGGAAAAAAACTGGATATTTTAATCACCGTGACCGGCAATACCCTGTGGCCTGGTGAGGCTGAATTCAGAACCAGTCTTCGCTGGAATATCTGTGTATCTGACGCCACCGACCTGTTGTGGGTGCTGAAGGAGATTGACAGAGTCACTGGCGGGGAAATCTGCAGTTAACAGGACCTGCGTATTTGTCGGACAGCGCTGTCTGCTGTCTGACAAATACGCAGACTGCGGGTGCGGGCGGCAAAGAGCCCGCGTTAATGTACATTTTCATTCTGCACAGCGATCGAGCCTGATACTACAATAACCCCTTAATTTGCCATTTGCCGCCCATCCGGCGGTGTGTTCGCCCGCATGTCAATGTCTCTGCCTGCGCATCTGACGGCTCTTTGCTGACAAAAATCCTGCCCGTATTATTTTTATCCAGGCGTAAAGGCTGTGGACAGGGGGATCAGGACATGATGCCACGCCGGAAACAGAATGGCCTCGATCAGTTATCTGTTTGAGCGCTTTAGTTTTAAACTTTTCGGGATGATGACGCCCGACTGTTACCGCTTATCCGCCAGATATGCAGCAAGCGGGCGACAAACGGCTATCGTCGCGTGACTGCACACCTCAATCGTGTGCTGAAGGAACAGAACTGGCGGGTTAACCCCAAACGTATTTACCGGATAATGCAGGCGAATAACCTGTTACTGGCAAAATCTGGCCATAAAAAGCCAGAGTGCTGTCATACCGGCAGCGTCGTGACACTTAAGCCGGATACGCGCTGGTGTTCAGATGGCTTCGAAATCCGCTGCTGGAATCGGGAAGTCGTGCGGGTGGTGTTCAGCCCTGACTGCTGTGATCGCGAAGCCATCAGTTGGTCGGCGACAACAGGCGGAATAAACAGTGTTATGGTGCAGGATCTGCTGACAGAGAGTGTAGAAAAGCGTTTTGGAAATACGCTTTACCTGCCACATGCCGTTGAGTGGCTGACCGATAACGGCAGTTGCTACATAGCGGACTTAACAAGAACGTTCGCTGCCTCACTCGGGTTCATCGTATGCACGACGCCAGTACGCAGTCCGGAGAGCAATGGGATGGCTGAATCGTTCGTGAAAACGTTCAAGCGCGATTACGTGTATGTAAATGATTTACCGGATGCCATCACTGTAATGGGAAAACTGACGGAATGGATGGAAGACTATAATAACTGGCATCCCCATAAAGGTCTGAAAATGCAGTCACCGAGAGAGTACAGAAGTTCACTACTCGCTATAAATTAACCGTGTCCGTTTTAGCGGGGGCAACTCCAGTTTTCATGACCTGCGCCCCGGTGATTAATACATCGCGATGTCAGTAATGTCTTCAATATCCAGACTCTTTTATATATGAGCCGCTTACTAACCTACTGATTTTAATGAGTCCAAAGAGTTGATGTGCTGACAGGTAAAACCGACTCTCTGTAAACCTGACAAATAGCTGGGCTGCAAAAAGCCATGGCACTAATGAGGACAGAGAGTACGGATGTTCATCGGGGCTCACGAAGCCGGATATATGTGTGTGGCTACTTTGTCAGAAAGAGACCTGCCGGTGCTTGCATCGGAGAGGTGTCCATATAGCTATTTAGCGATGACGTTAAATAGTTTTGACGGACTGAAAATCTGCAGAAGCTTCATTTAGCTTCCTATTTTCGGAGCTGACATCATTGTTATGGTTTTTCTGGCGCTCATATTTCCAGAAAATAAATTATTTCAATTTATTTGGTCTTGAAATGTTATGTTCTGTAAGCATAGTGTTCTGAGGTTATAAATTAACTCAGTTTAAAGTTTTATTTTTTTGATATTGTTTCATTATTATTTAATTTTAGTGAATAATTAATTGCAACATATGTTGTATTTTCTTGATATTTATCATAGGGTTGGTTTTTATTGTTTGTTTGCTAATTCCCGAAAGTAATGGTTTTCTAAAGGCTGTTAAAAATTAAATGGAAAAATAACAATATGTTCATAAAAATAGCGCTTCACCAAAAAAGGATAAAATAAAATGAACAGTTACGATGTTGTTCTTATCGGCGGGGGTATTGCCGGACTGATGTCTGCCTATAAACTCTGTAATATTGGCCTTTCTGTGGCGCTGGTTGAAAACAAACCTGTGTTCGCAGCAGGCCCGTCCACACGCAATGAGGGCTGGCTCCATAAGGGGACTTATCACGCGACCTCGATTAAAAACAGGCAGGAGGCTGTTCAGGTGGCCAAGCGATGTATTTACGGACACGAATACATACGTGAGTTTGCCCCGGAAGCCCTGGAGGATATTGACAAGCGGCCTCTCGCATTATTAAAGGACGAATCGCGAGTGGATGAGGTTATTTCCCGCTGGAATGAAGCCGGCGTGTCCTTTACCCCACTGACGTTGTCAAAAGCGCGCAGCCTAGTTCCTGAAGCCGATTTTACTGAGACGAAAGCCATTTTTGCGGTCGACGACGTCAGCCTGAACACCCGCTTACTCTACAGAAAACTGATCAATGCTGCTCAGAAAGCAGGATGCGTATTCTACCTGGGGCATGAGATTACCGCGATCGAGGGGCAGACACTTCACCTCGTAAGTCTTTCGGGTGATAAAGCCGCTATAGCTGGTCAGCGCATCGTTTACTCTTCCGGTACTGGGGCAAGGGATTTATTTACCAGACATCATGACCACGACATTCCTATCAGGTACTGGAAAAGTCATCTCATTATCACACCAAGGCTCTGCGCAGAAGGCGTTTTTTATCTGGACCCGCATCAGGCTGCGATGATGCATCACGGCGACCACAGCATTGTGGGTTTCAATGAAGATGCCTTACTGTCGCCATGTGCCGATTATGAGGTGATTCATGAAAGAGCAGAAAATATTAAAAGGGGCATCGCTTCAATATTTCCCGGCTGGGACAGCCGGAATTCAGTAAATATAGCCTGCGTAAAAGTGGATCTGCAGACTTCCCTGAACTGCAACCGTTCACTCAACGTTGCCATCGCAGAGCCGGTGCCAGGCCATATTCTCGCCTTACCCGGAAAAATGACTGAAGCCCCGTTTTTAACTGACAAGCTAGTCGCCTATCTTCATGACGCAATAGACAATGCATCTGTTGCTATGCGTCCCTGTGATGAGTTCCGTGTGCTGGAGAAAATTGCGTGATGAACATTACTCTTTTTAACCGTATGAGAAAAGACAGTGGATTTCTGACGCTCGATGAGCTCGGCGGATTGTGTGAAGCCGGGAATATTATTTACGATCCCTTCTCGACACTTATTTACAAGGATATCAAAATCGGGAAGGGAAACATTTTCTTTCCTAACGTAATTCTTGCAGGCAAACACGGGAATACCCTTGAGATAGGTGACTTCAATATATTCTACAGCAATACATCGATCGAAGCCTCGGCCGGACCGGTTTTCATTGGTTCAGAAAACCAGTTTGGCGAAGGTGGCTTTACCGTTAAAGCTAACAGAGCCGGTGCCGTTGTAAAAATAGGTCACAACGGCCGTTATCTGGGCGGCGCGTCAGTTTTTGGCGTATCCGAACTTCAGTCAGGAAGCCAGATTCTGGGGCAGATAACTGTTGACAGCTGCACACTTGAAAGCGGCGGAGACTGGCATGAACCATCGCCTGATGATAGAGCCGGACTGCTGAAAGGGTTTGGTACGGCCCGAAACCTCATCATACCCCGAGGACGTGTCATCAACGGCGCTGGACACTTTGAAGAGAGTGGAATTGAACTGCAGTCAGTTTATCACCCAGTGAAAAAGGCCTGACAGGCTGAAGGACCGATCGAACATGTGGATTTATTACGGTGTTTCAGCCGGCGTTATTCTGGGTTTTTATGATTTCTGGACTAAAAAGGCCATGTCAGGGAATGGTCTGTTTCAGGTGGTTTTCTACAGTTCTTTTTTTGGAGCTCTGCTGTGGCTTCCCGTATTTTTGCCCCAGGTACAGGCGTTTAGCCCGCAGCTGAAAATAGGTCCTGTTCGTTTTGCAGAACAATGGCCTATTCTGGTAAAGAGTCTGATGATGACTCTGTCATGGATTTTCGCCTATTTCTCTGTGAGAGAACTGCCGATGTCCTTTTCAGGTTCCGTCAGGGCCTCAGGGCCGTTATGGACGCTTGCGGGCGGCAGCGTGGTGTTCGGCGAGTTCCTGTCTCCCCTGCAGTTCACAGCAGTACTCGTTTCCGTGCTCTGTTATTACGGGTTATCACAGACAGGCAAAAAAGAAGGGATCAACACGCTACGCAGTCTCCCCGTGGTCATGATGCTTCTTGCGACCATCCTTTCCTCATTAACAACGGTTTTTGACAAATACATCGTTCATAATCTCGATATATCGGCTTACACCATCCAGGCTTATTCTTCACTTTACCGGTTTATATTCGCAGCCGCTTTTCTCTTTGCGTTTATCCGTCTTGGGCGGAGCAGCCTGCGATGCCTGTGGAGTCTTTACATTCCCTTGGTTGGGTTTTCATGGGTTATTGCGGAACTGATCTATTTTTTTGCAATCACCGATCCCGATGCCAATGTGACTTATCTTTCAGTATTCAGAAGAATGAGCCTCGTGGTAGGTTTTATTCTTTCAGCGTTATTCATAGGAGAAAAAAATTTTCAGAGAAAATTGATTATCATCTCTCTTATTGTGCTGTCTACGATGTTTTTGATAGTTAAGGTTTAAATAAACGAGTAATCATGCCTGTAAGAGACAGGGTTGCATTGTTTTCTCTTAGCACTCCCGCAAGGCCGTGATGAAGGTGTCATGGCCGCTCCTTCCCATAGTTCTTCCAGATAAAAATAAGCGTGCAGCCAGCCTTGCAACTACCCACAATTATATTAAGGTAATCATTTAGATAGCTTGATCGCATTATTATCAAGGATGGATGCAAATGGCTAATCAGGAACAATCGCCACTCTCATGGCTCAATGAAGAAATCAATGCTTCTGTTTTTAGCGATCGTCGCCACGTCAGTCGTTTTAGATCTCTCATGCAAAAGCTCTGGCGTGGAATGGGCAACAGCCTCCCTTTTGCCTGCCAGGACAGTGCTGCAACAAAAGCCGCTTATCGGTTTCTTGCCAGCGATAAAATTGATGAGCAGACCCTGCTACAGGGGCATACTGAGGCTACCAGCCAGCGAATCCGGGCTGCAGAAAATGAGACTATTTTGCCCCTCCAGGACACCACGACATTCGGCTATCACCGGGATAATCCTGATGCCGTGGGATTCGCAGGAAACCACACCGCAGGTCTAATTAAGACCGGCAATGATGCCGGCATCAATTGCGGGATCCTGATGCATTCCAGCCTGGCCGTGACGACACAGGGCCTCCCGTTAGGTCTGACGGCAGTTAAATTCTGGACCCGCAAGAAATTTAAAGGAACAAATGCATTAAAAAGAAAAATTAATCCCACCCGGGTGCCCATTGAGGAGAAGGAAAGCTATCGCTGGCTTGAAAATTTACGGCAGTCAACAGTGCTGTTACAGTGCCCGGAACGGTGCGTGCATATTGGCGATCGTGAGAGTGATATTTATGAGCTTTATTGTCTGGCATCAGAATTAAACACACACTTTCTGGTCAGAACGTGCGTAAACCGTCTGGCTGAAAATACGACTCTGGAAGAGGAAATGAAAAATATCTCTCCTGAGTGCCGGGGGCAATATAAAATCTCTCTCCGGCAGGACAGATTGTGTGCGAGAAATAACTCTGGATATCAGCTGGAAGCGGCTCACGTTACATCCCCCGATAGGTAAGGCAAAACAATACCCGGCTCTGCCGCTAACGGCCATTATCGCAACAGAAAGTAAACCGGAAAATAAAGGTTCTAAAATTGAGTGGAAGCTGCTAACTGACCTGACGGCAACAAATCTGGAAGAGGCGGTAGAAAAGCTCAAATGGTACAGTCATCGCTGGAAAATCGAAACCTTCCATAAGGTTATGAAATCCGGATGTCAGGCTGAGCGCTCCAGGCTGGGTTCAGCAGAACGACTGACAAACTTATTATGTTGTTACTGTATCCTGAGCTGACGAGTATTTTGGCTGACAATGCTAACCCGGGAGATGCCCACAGCTCCGGCAGAAATTGCATTCAGCAATACTGAAATGAAAATCCTTGATGCGATGGTAAAAGATACAACGCAAATTATGTCGTCATCACCTCTCGAAAAATATACGATAAAACTTGCCCAGTTAGGTGGATACATGGGAAATAAAAACAGACAGCCGCCGGGGAATATCGTTATCTGGCGGGGGCTGCGTCGCCTGAATGAAATTCTGGTTGGGTGGAAAATGGCGACTGAAAAATGTGGGTAGTTGCAAGACAGCGTGAATCGTCTGGTTATAATCTGAAGCATCCGACAAAGTGGTGTCCACCCAATAAGTAGTGGGAACCAAAGTGTCAGATATGCAGAAAAATGTGACTCCCGGTGTCATCAGCCATGAAGGCATTGAGGCCGCTGTGAACGCACCGTCTGAGCCGGAAGATGCAGCCCGGCTCCGCTTTCTCAACCAGAAACTGAAAGGCGCGGGTACGGCAGCGCCTGCAGAAACTGACTGGAATAGTGTGGTGGCCGCAGGTATTGCGCAGACGCGTGAAAATCAGCTCGCGCGGCTACGTGAGCAGCAGACCCTGGAGGAATGGTGCGCTTCAGATAAAGATGTGACTGATATTCTGACGGATGAGCAACAGGCAGATGAAGCCGAAGAGCAGATGTGGCTGGAGTCCCGTAAATTGCATTACCTGTCCATTTTACCCGGGGCGACTGAGGAAAATCTGCATGACAGGGCTGTGGAGTTTCTTACTTATATGATTGTTTCAGAAGAGGTGGCGCTGGCCGCCTGGGCCATGCGGGCCTGGGAAAACAGTGACCAGTGGTATGCCAGACATACCCCGTCGTACAGTGAGGCTGATGACCTGTATAACCAGGACTTCGATCAGTCACCTGAAAGAGCGATCCCGGCGGACTGGCTGCCCTTTGTGCGCGAGGGGGAGACCCGCTGGATGGTTGAACGTAACGCCGCCGCAGCGGGTTTCATGCGGGAAAAGGATTACCTTCACTGGCGGAAGGAGAATGAAGCCTGACATCCGGTTTAATTTTCATTTTCCGGGTATGAGTTAAATACTGACCTGTCCATCAACTGACCGCACCCTGAGCGGGTTACTCACTCAGGGAGTGTTCTCCATGAAATTACCTGTCTGCTGCCTCGCAGCATTTTTCCTTACCGCCGGCGTCCGTGCCGGCACCGTCATTTATACCGACAGCACTCACCCGGTCATGGGCAACGACGGTACTGACGTGACCATCGTTCTGCTCGATGCCCCTGACCGACTGCAGGCGCAGCTGTTCGGGCCACTGCCAGCTGACCCGGCGCAGGCTGAACAGCAGGCCCGCTCTGTCATCAGCTCGCCCGCTTTTCAGCAGCGTCAGCAGGACCTTGCCGGAACCTATGCCGGTCTCACGCGCGCCTGGTCACTGGGGGTTGAGAAATATCCCGCCGTGGTGTTTGACGATAAGTGGGTGGTCTACGGTACCACCGACGTCGGTGTGGCCACGCAGCAACTGACTGCATGGCAGGAGAGAGGACAATGAACATGATGCTCTCCCGTCCGCGCCGGCTGGCGCTGGCCACGTTGCTGACCTGCACGGGGACGCTGGCCAGCGTCAACACCGCAGGGCTGCTCTCCAGTGCTGCCAGTCCGGACTGTATAAGCTGGCGTATCAGCGGTATCTGTTACTGGCTTCTCTGTACGCCGTTCGGCTGTTCGGTCAAAACCTCCGTGAAGGTCACGCATTTCATCCCGGAGGCCGTGGTCTCGGCCTACCTCAGACCGGGTGGCAATCCGTGGACCGAGATGTCGGCTGTCAGCAGCATGGCCGACAGCACCGAAAGCACGCTGCTCGGTGGCGCTGCAGGTGTGGCCACCGGCGGTGGCCGTCAGGAGATGAAGGCACCAGGCGAACGTAAGCAGAACCTGCATTTTTACTATGGTGACGCATACGGCCATCCGGCCACCAGGCTCATCGGCGGGATGGTCCCGGGTTATTCCTGTGACAGTGCCGCCACGCCGTTTATGCCGTACTTCACGAGCAGCCTCGATGCGCTGGCCTGGCGCACCGGCGTGCCGGAATTGCTCTACCCGGAGGCATTAATCCCGGGACAGCGTGAAATCGGCAGCACGACCAGCGGCAATATGTGGGGCAATGTCTACCCCCGCAGTGGCTTTGTCACTCAGACCGACAGCTACAAATCGGCGGCCGTTGTGGTGCAGCGCGTGGCCGACATCATCACCCGCCAGGGACAGCTGCATGTCTACAGTCCTCTCACCGGCCAGCGATCGCCGGGGTACTGGCCACCTGAGCCGGTGCAGGAGAATACCGGCACGAAAAATCACAAGTGGCAGCGACTCTCTCCGCAGTTGTCGCAGAGCTGCGCGGTGTTCCCCGACCCCGGCGGACAGACTGCTGAAGACGGCAACTATGCCTGGGCACTGTGGCAACCTTACAGCTGCTGCAAACGACGTGGCCAGACCTTCCTTTACAGCACCGATTTCTCATGAGGATTATGCAGATGAAACAGCAGTATCCGCAGCGGCTGCGCCGCCTTCTGGCGACACTGGCGCTTTTTGCCGCTCTTTCCCTGCCGGCACTGGCCGTGAATACATCGCTTTCGTCCGACGGAGCCTCGGTCAGTGGCGCCATCAATGACGGCCTTTTTTATTCCATCGGTGGCGGCTCAGTGATTTCTCCGCCGCCGAGCCGCAGCAATATGTCGCGACTCGGGCTGAACGGAGGCTGGAGCAGCGATCTGATGTGCGGCAACTTCGACCTGAAAACGACCGTGGGAAATCAGCTCAACGGTATCACCAGTGGGTTTAAGGATCTGATGGGCAACGTGATTCAGGGCGCCACCGGTGCGGTCATGAGCATGCCGGCGATGGCCATTCAGCGTGCCAACCCGGGGCTGTATGAAATGCTGACCAACGGCGTGCTGCAGGCGGGGCTCAGTTACGATAAGGCCCTGTTGAACTGCCAGAATATGTCGAAAAAACTCACCGATTACACGCTGGGCAGCAAGTGGCAGCAGGCGGCCGTCTCCGAAGAGTACAAGGATATCGTGGCTTCGAGCGGCGGGGATGCAGTCTCCAGCGACCAGCAGCTGCAGAAGGCCACCGGTGAAGAAGGTGTTACCTGGGTCGGAGGCCAGAAGCGCGGAGGCAAAGGCCAGCAGGCCATTCAGCCGACCCGTGACCTGGCGAAAGCCGGTTATAACATGATGAACAGCCTGCCGGTGACCAGCAACAGTAGCGTGGGTTCCGCCAGTTGCAACGGCACGGTCTGCCAGCGCTGGAAGTCGTCGGATGATGCGGCAACTGCGGTGGTGAAAGTGCTGGGTGACCGCTCCATCCGTACCTGCCGTGAGACCAGTGAATGTACCAGTGGTGGCACGGACAATCAGCCCGGCAGCACCGTTGCCGGCACCGGTTTCTCGCCGGTGCTGGAAGATGCTACGAAAACCAACCTGGAACAACTGGATAAGCTGGTCGGCGGTCAGCTCCAGCCCACTGCGGATAATCTGGGGGCGCTCAAAACCGGCAGTCTGGTGGTGACACGCGGCGTCATTCAGTCGCTGCGCGATGACCCCGATAAAGCCGCTCTGGTGCAGCGTCTGGCGGGTGAGCTGGCGATGGCCGACACCGTCGAGACCGCGCTCACCATGCGCCGCATGCTGACCACCGGTGAGTCTGAACCGAATGCCGCCGAGCAGCCTGAAGCGATTACCGAGGGTGACCGCCGCATCGATGCACTGGACCGGGAACTGAATGCCCTGCGTAACGAGATGGAGCTGCGTAAGGCCATCAGTAACAACAGCCTGCTCACCACGCTGGAACGTCAGGGTGCCCGTAACCAGGATAACCAGCTGCAGCAGAAAGCCGGCAACCAGGACCAGGGCTTCAGCCAGATGAACCAGACGCAATCCTCAGGAGCACAGTGATATGAAGCGCTCTTTTCTCCGCGGTCGTACGGGCCGCATTGTCCTGATGATTGCCGCCTTACTGCTTATAACCATGGCCATGTTCGCACTGGCCTCTGTGTTTATGGCGTATGACCCGGATGGCCACCTGACCCGTCGCTGGTTGCATGACAGCCGCTGGGCACTGTTTACCTGGCGGCTGCTCATGTATGCCGGCATCGCGGTAGTCTGGCGGATGAAGGTCCGGCCGCAGATGCTGGCGCGCTGGCCGGAGGTCCGGACTCGCCTGCCGCGCACGGAACTGCTCGGCGTGCTGTTTATTGCGGCCACGGAGTGCGTGGCCTGGGCAGGTGCGGCGTGAGGAGGGGACAATGACTGCGAACAGTTTTCTGGAGTATTTTCTCATCCTGTTCGGCTGGGTGATGAACAACGCCATGTGGACCATCCTCGGCAGCACGGGGCTGTTCGCCCTGCCGCTGGTCTTTAAGGTGATGGGTGTGTGGCTGAAGGTCCGGGAGGAAGGGGCGGACGAAGGCAACAAAGGGTTGCTGGCACTGCCCCGTATCGAGCATGCACTTTACGTGTCGTTTGTGGTGATGTTGTTCTGCTGCATTCCGCTGCTGCCGGTGGATATCAGTACCATTAAATTCGACAGTTCCCGGGCAAAACAGTGCGGTGTCAGTGTACCCGCGCCACAGAACTCCGGTTACAGCGGACTGGTGAACGACTTTGACGGCCGCACGGCCGAGGTGCCCATCTGGTGGTATCTGCTGCACATGATGTCGAAAGGCACCACACAGGCGATGATTGCATCCATCCCGTGCGGTACGGAGCTGCGCCAGATGCGGTTTGACGTGCAGAACACGAAGCTGCGTGACCCGGTACTGCTTCAGGAGGTACAGGATTTTGCTAACCAGTGTTACTCCAGAGCGTACTTTCGTCTCAAGAACAGCAACAGCCAGCTCAGCGATGCCACCATCAACTCGGTGGGCTGGATTGGCAGCGACTATTTTCTGAATACGTCCGGCTATTACGATTATTACACCGCCTCCACACCGCGGAGCCAGTGGCCGTATGACAGCACGCGCGACAGCGGTTATCCGGATACCGGGCAGGGAGGCTATCCCACCTGTAAAACGTGGTGGTCAGATGGTTCTTCCGGGCTGCGTAAACGGGTGCTGGCCAGCTTTGGCGACAACACCCGTAAGGAAATGCAGCGATCCTTTCCGGGTGCTCAGTGGGAAGAGGTTGCCCTGCGCTGGCTTGTCAGCCCGCGTAATGCCGGCCTCTCCGGAGATGGAACGACGTATGCAGTGGGCAGTTCTGATAACGTGAGCGGAGTGGCCGGTAATGTGACCCGACTGACCTCCACCATCGGGCTTGGCCTCAAGCAGGCGGAAGCGCTGCCGGGATTTGATGCGCTGAAACAGGCGCTTCCGATGATTCAGGCGCTGCTGCAGATGATGATTATCACGGTGATCCCGGTGCTGATGATGTTCAGTGCCTATGAACCGAAAACGGTGGTGACGATATCATTTGCGCTGTTTGCGCTGCAGTTCATTACCTTCTGGTGGGAGCTGGCCGGCTGGCTCGATGACCGTCTGATCACCATCCTCTACGACAATATGGCCCAGCAGGGGCTTGCCAACAGTTCTGTGCCGTTCGCTAACTTCATGAGCTCAACCAACGACGGCTGGATCATGAATCTGGTACTGGGAATGATGTACTTGGTATTCCCAACGTTCTGGGTTGGGATGCTAAGTTGGGTTGGGATAAATTTAGGAACTATTGTCCAAACAGGGTTGGAAAAGGCAGGATCTCCACCTCAAGATGCTGGAGCTAAAGCGGGCCGAGATGCACAAGGATTTGTTACAGATAAAATACAAGGGGGTATTAAAGGTGGCTTAAAGTAACACTACATGATGATTCCAAACTGCATGAAATATGAATATTCATGCAGTTTTATTATTTATAGTAATAGTATGAATTGTACCTATCTTCTTCTTCCTTCCTTTTTAACTCTGCCCATTCATCATTACGTTTTTTTTGCTGAGGGGTTTCAGTCAGGATAGTTGCCACTCCTTTAAGGACAGCAGAGCCACAATCGTGCGTCGCACTGGAGAATGCAACAGGTTCTGGCGCTTTACGTTTCAGCTTTGCTTCGTCATAAACGATGTCACGACGTTTACCGGCGAACCGGGCCAGGGTGATGCTCAGGTCGTCGGCATCGAATCCTTTGTCACTCATAACAGGGTTCCTTGCGCTAAGGATGTCTCATATGCCGACTTTTACGGCCACTCATAACATTGGTACCAGGTTACTAAATTTCAAAAGGACTGGCAAATTTTTGAGCAATCAAGAGCACGTTTAATGTGCAATTCTGACCCCTCAGTGAATAGGTCAACAGATCTGACTCATTCTGCTATACGGCGTGAAGTTGACATGAAAGGCGGTGGCGGGTAATATGACCCCCGTAGACGTCTCGTTGCCATGACAGTCTCTTTACCGAAGGCGCGTATGTGAGATGCATCGGAGATGCAAAGGAAGTAATGAAAAAGCCACCTCTAAAGGGTGGCTTTTTCGCATCTACCAAGGATGAAAACGCCCGACAACTTTCCCTTTATACTGCAATAAAACTGATTCCTTTTTCAGCAAGTGTCGTTTGATGTTATGAATACGACTGAGCTTGGCGAGATTCATTTTTTTAACTTTCTCACTCTCTCTAAAGTTATTAAGCCCTTCCTGGCTGATGAGAAAGGTCAATTCCTGATGTGTGCGGGTACTTTCATAATAGGCAGACATATCGGGTGATAACCAGTTAAGTAACTCAGTCATTTTCCTGTATTCCAGTTTTAAGCGGGAAAGACACTGTTGTGCATCTGTAGGCTCAGGTTTTACCACACTCCCATCTTCCTCAGAAAGTAAGGGGCCGAATTTCCAGACAGGTTCAAAATGAGCACACCGGTTACGTATTTTATTAAAAGCCTTGAGACGATTAAGAACTGTATTTCTCTTTTTATCGGCATGACTATCTGTACCAGACAGGGATGTCATGTAATTCACAAAAACATCGGGGAATACTTTGTGCCATTCAATTTTATGGTTATTCAGTGTTTTCTTAACCTTCATAACATAAAACCACTTTCCATTTTCAATGGATGAAATGACTTTATGTGGAGAGGGGGGCGGTATCAATATATTACCCTGAGTGTCCGTGAGTTCTTTTTTAAAAGCAGCCTTCAGTTTTGGATTTTGATTGAGTTTGAAGTAATCATACCAGCTGCATGACGTAGAGTTTCCGAAAGGAATAGTGGTGCAATAAACTCCCTGATTGTTATAAATTAATTTACTGATACTCCCATGTATCCGATTTCTGAGCGTCACTTCAATCATCCCAATCAGATACATCAATTTTGCTGCAATCTCTTCATTCCAGCTATAAATACCGTGGAGTTCAGATTCATCAGACACGGAAAAAATATTTTTATAATTGATAAGACGTGTGTGGGTAATATCGTTTATAAGAGAAAGTGTGTTTGCTGGTGACGTTCTGAACATATTAATTACCTGAAATGAACAGTCTGATTTCGTCCGGAGATACCGAAGCATACCACGATTTTCAGGGGAAGAATCAAATCCGGAAACACGGAATACTTGTAAATGGATCGCAAGTCGATCTACTATCTGCATCGTTGTAACGTTGCGTAAAGCAACATGCCAATGTCCCTGCAATCTGAGAGGGGCGCCTTCGGGTGATTGCATGCCAAAACCGTCATGACCTGAGAGACGGAGCCTTCGGGCGGTAACTCCGTTTAACCTTTGAAAACGGAGGTCGTACAGCGACGAAGGTCCTCTTACTTACAATGCCTGTTTATGGCCTTTTCATCTCAATGGCGGTTCTCGCCAACGTTTCCTCTTTCGTTCAGACGCTGAATTCCGGTTGCAAACTTTGCAGCGTGGGTATGACCATTTGGAACATTTGGGCATCTTCCACGACTGCATTGAGAGCAGAGGAGCGCGGCGTCACTTGCGTTCGAGTGAAACGAGTACCAAGTGACGCACGCAGCGCATAACTGGCAGAGCTGACGCACTGCCGTTTCAATAACTCTTTTACCAACTGACCAACACGTATTTAAAGGATTAAGGGCCTTAAAAACGTACTTCGTTCACTGCTTGTTCATTTATCAACCAAATGTCTTACCCGTAAAAACGGGTCAGGACTTCATTCGAAGAGGAGAAAAATCGACACGATATCGATGGCGACACCAGTCAACCAACTGGTGTGTGGAAGCAGACTGATTAACATCAGCCCGGTGAAAACCGCGAACAGGTCAGAGACCTGGGGAGCTTCGCAATAACTCAACATTTCGCCGCCCCGATGCACAGATATCTGTCGAGACGCAGGAAGCGCAACCATAAACCGTGCCGTCGGGGTGAAATTCATCGTCTGTAGCTGTGGTGCAGCCGGTGTCAGTGCTTTTCCGTTCACACAGACGGAAAAGCACTGACACCTGTTTAAATGGAGAGTTAAATATGGCAAAACTGAATAAGAATCTTAAAACGCTCGCCAAACAGGCGGGGGGGAGTTTCAAAACTGTTTCTGACCGTATGAAAATTGCTGACAGATTTGCTGAACGTTTATTAAAACTTAACGTTCAGGTCAGGGATATTAAGAACATCAAAACGGGACATATTGAGTTGTATATGAAAAGTCGTCTTTCCGAAGAGATTTCTAAGCGTACTCTTCAGAATGAAATGTCGGCTATCCGGGCTTTATTGCGGGTTGCAGGAAAAACATTCATGGCAAATCCAGCTCACGAGAAACTGAGTAATCAGGCATTGGGTATTTCAGCAACCAGCAGGGATGGGACAAAAGTTGCGATTCCCGAGACTTATTTCCAGCAAGTATTAACGAGTGTGGAACAAAAGGATAAAGGCGTTGCGTATGCAATGAGGTTATCCCGATTACTTGGTTTAAGAACAGAGGAAACTGTACAGTCCGCTAAATCATTAAGAACCTGGCAAAAGGCTTTAATCAACAATGAAGGAAAAGTACGAGTGGTATTTGGAACTAAGGGAGGACGTCCAAGAGATACGACAGTATTAGATCGAGAGGCAACGCTGGCCGCAATCAATGATGGGCTCCGGTACCTGAAAGAAAATAATGGAAAGTTAATCGACAAGCCCTCATTACATACAGCTATCGAACGATATCGAAATGTGGTTCGTGAGTCCGGATTAACAGGTAAATATGCACCTCATAGTCTGCGTTATGCTTACTCTGTTGATGTCTTGAATTTTCATATAAGAAACGGTTTCAGTAAACAAGAGGCGGAGGCTCTTGCGTCAATGGATCTGGGGCATGGTGATGGCAGAGGGCATTACGTAGCCCGCGTTTATAATAAGGTTGAGTAATAATGACTCCCTGACATAGCCTATCTGCCCTTACAAGGGATGAAAATGTGTATTAGTGTGATTACCAAGGGATACTGACGGTATAATTACCAGGCGATTTTGTCGTTATCACACTATCAACACCCTTCGATTCAGGCAAAGTCTTTTGCAGTATTAGATAGCGATTCCACTTTGGCTAACCTAAGAGCCATCGTATTCATATTCTCACGCAACCAGATGTAACGGACGCCATTGGGACTAATATCTGCTGAGTAACGATCGTTCATCTGACGTGATACCTGTGCCTGACCGAGATGAGGATTACGTAGAGAGAAGTCGATAACGAGTTTTTCTAAGGCTGAGCCTGTCAGCAACTCTGACAGCCTGACGTCATGTCCTTCCGGCAGATTTTCCGGATTGCGCAGCAGTAACCAGCGACTCCGTTTGATGACCTGCCGGGACTTCGGGTTATCACGCAACTGGTTTGCCTGATCGACCCTAACACGGTCAATAACCTCGCGCCCGAACTTTGCGACCACATGGAACAGGTCATAGACCACCTTCGCCTGTGGGCAGTGCTCCCTGACCTCCAGATCGAATGCCGTGTCCATGTCCATGGCTACGGACTCAATGGCGGTACATCCCTCTGGCCCCAGCCAGGTGAAGAAGGGGCGGAGGGCCGCTCTGCTGCGACCTTCTCCCACCCACAGTACCTGCTGCGTATCGGCGTCCGCCACGACAGTGGCGTAACGGTGTCCTTTGAACAGGGCAAATTCATCCATCATCAGGTGACGCAGACTATGCCGTTGCGGCTCACAGACCTCCCGTAGCAGTCTCCGGCGATCGATGTTTTTAATGGTATGCCAGTGCAGTCCGGTCAGAGTGGCTACGTGTTTAACCGGAAGTAACCGGACGAGTGATTCAACCCATGCCGACAGGGTAACACTGAATCCGGAGCGGGAAAAACAGGTAGCTTAAATTAACCAGGGGTGCCAACTATCTTGACACTTACCGAGTTGAATCATTTATGTCCATCGGTATGTTAAGAACGATTCCGTGATGCCTTCCTTTGAAAGAGGGTTTTAAAAATTACCACTGTGAAAAATGACCTCAATTGGATCTTTTGTATTCAATATGTGTGATCATAGTCTTTGTTGTTTGTGCATTTTTATAAATATATAGATTTATATGAAAACCGATTTAGGTGTTTTCACATTTTTTAATAGCTATTAATTGATACAATTTATTCTATTGTGAATGGCATTGGTTATCTTGTTTGGAAACCCCAACAGCTAAGTAGGATCGTCATTGCCATTCCACATAATTACAACGCATCAACAGTTAATAAAGGAATTTAATTATGCCAGCTATCGCTCCATTAGCTTGGTACAGTGCATTGTTTGGATTATTTCTGGCAATAGTGCTGATACTTAAAAAATTTAATCCAGTTTATTCTTTATTCTTTGGTTCAATTTGTGGCGCAATAATCGGAGGTGCCGATTTACCTCAAATTGTAACAATGCTTACGACCGGAACTCAAAGTGTCATGGGAACCGTAATCCGTGTTCTAGCTGCTGGGATTTTAGCTGGCGTAATGATGGAATCAGGAGCAGCAGAAACGATTGCAGATACGGTAGTTAAAAAATTTGGTGGGAGCAAAGCAATAATTGCATTGGCTTTAGCTACTATGATTATAACCTCTATAGGGGTTTTTATTCCGGTAGCAGTTCTTATTGTTGCACCAATTGCATTATCTGTTGGCAATAAAATGGGAATATCAAAAATTGCATTATTACTCGCATTGTCTGGCGGTGGAAAAGCAGGAAATATTATTTCTCCTAATCCAAATGCAATTGCAGCAGCTAATGGATTTCATATTAATTTAAGTGATGTAATGATTGCGGGTTATTCAGCGGCATCTGTTGGCTTAGTTGTTACGATTATAATCTCTAGCATTATTAAGCATAAAGGAACGCAAGTCTCTGATCACGAAGTGGTTCAAATCGGATCTCATGAAGTAAAAAAAGAATTGCCACCATTAAATAAAGCAATTATAGCGCCTATAGTTGCAATTATTTTATTAATGGTTAATCCTATTGGCTCAATTCTTCATATTCCAGAATTGGCAAAAATCAAATTGGATGCAATGTATGTATTGCCACTGGCAGGAATTATTGGGTTGTTTGCTATGGGAATGAAAAATAAAATTATTGCTTATTCCTCAATTGGTTTAGAACGTATGACTCCAACAGTTTTGATATTAATTGGAGCCGGATCCATTGCCGGATTAATTGCTGCATCTGATTTGTCAGCACAGGTTGTTCATATCATAGAAGTAGCTGGAATTTCAGGTACTTTCTTGGCGCCAATTTCAGGAATATTAATGGCTGGTGCAACAGCGTCAACATCAACGGGTGTAATTCTTGCTACTGGCACATTCGGTAATGCGATCTCTCATGTTGGTATTTCATCGGTTGCTGCGGCGGTTATGGTCCATACAGGTGCAACCGTAATAGACTCTTTACCTCACGGGACTTATTTCCATGTAACAGCGAATAGTATGAATATGCCAATTAAGCAACGTATGTCTATATTCCCGTATGAAGTAATAGTCGGTGGCTCGATGACTCTTTTAGCAACAATTCTATATGGGTTTATTCTTAAGTAATAGTAGGTCATCTAATCATGAAATCAAAAAAAACATTTGTTCTTGCCCCAGACTCTTTTAAAGAAAGTATGACAGCAAAAGAAGTATGCTTGGCTATGGAGTCTGGTCTTAAAAAGATTTTCCCTGATGCGAATTATATTCATGTGCCTATGGCTGATGGTGGAGAGGGAACGGTTCAATCTTTAGTTGATGCTACTAATGGAAGCATTAGAACGGTTATTGTCACAGGACCATTAGGTCAACCTGTACAAGCTAGTTACGGCATTATGGGTTGTGGGCAAATTGGTGTTATTGAAATGGCTGCTGCTAGTGGTATTCATTTTGTTAATGCTGAAACCAAAAATCCATTGAAAACGACAACCTATGGTACAGGTCAATTAATTAAAGACTGTTTGGATCAAGGTATTAAAAAAATCATTCTAGGGGTTGGCGGAAGTGCCACAAATGATGGTGGTGCTGGTATGGCAATGGCCTTGGGTGTTAGGTTTTATGATGATTGTGGTTTTGAAATTGGCCTTGGTGGCGGCGAGTTAAATAAAATAAACGTCATTGATATGTCATGTTTTGATAACAGATTAAATGATGTTGAATTAATTGTTGCGTGTGACGTAACAAATCCTTTGTGTGGCGAACATGGTGCATCAGCTGTTTTTGGCCCACAGAAAGGCGCTACACCAGAAATGGTAGAAACGTTAGATAGAAATCTATCTCATTATGCAAACATGATTAGTAATCAATTATCTCGTAATGTTGCAGATATCCCTGGTGCCGGAGCAGCCGGTGGTATGGGGGCTGGGCTGATGGCGTTCACTAAATGTCAGTTAAAACGAGGTGTTGATATCGTTGTTGAATATACTGGCTTAAGAGAGAAATTAGCTAATGCAGATCTCTGTTTTACCGGTGAGGGACGCATTGATTTTCAAACCAAATTTGGTAAAACTCCATTTGGCGTTGCTCAAGTCGCTAAAGAGAATAATATTCCCGTTATTGCGGTTTCTGGTTGTATTGGTGCTGGTGTTGATACTTTACATGATGAAGGTATAGATGCCATTTTTGGGATTATTCCAAACGCTAGTTCAATTGATGCGTTGTTAAAAAATGGGCCGATAAACATGGAGCGCACGTGTGAAAATATCGGGCGATTATTAAAAGTTGCAATGGTTTAAGGTGGTATTATGAACGCATTAAGACGCACAAAAATTGTTGCAACATTAGGGTGTGTCCCGTAACTATTTTTTGTACAATCTGACGTCTGTTTTAACTACAAAAAGTCCTTTAATGTGGCTCGTTACGATTTCCCTGATGAGGCGTGGGCTCTGATTTTCCCTCTATTACCGCCTGAAAGAAGCGCCTCGCAAGGTGGCCGACCCTACTTTTCACACAGACACGTCATGAACGGTATTTTCTGGGTACTTTGTTCAGGCGTACCATGGAGAGATTTACCCGAGCGTTATGGTCACTGGAAAACGATTTATAACCGGTTTAACCGGTGGTCTAAGGCTGGAGTAATGAGTATTATTTTCAATAAGTTGCTCCAAATTCTGGATGAGAAAGAATTAATCGACTGGGATGTTATTGCGCTTGATGGCAGTAATATCCGTACTCTGAAAGCAGCCGCCGGTGCGAAAAAAACATCCAGATGAGCTGTCAACAACACTGCCTAATGACCGCTTTGGGGGTGCGGACGATTTCCTGGACTCTCAGGAGATAAATTATGTATTCCGAAGCGGACCGCCTTCGTGCAATCGAGCTGTACTTTAAATACGGCAAAAAAATTGTAGCCGTTGTTCGTGAGCTGGGTTATCCCACCGAACGTCATCTCAGACGCTGGATAGAAGCCTGGAAGGCAGGTGACGGCACTGTAAAGAGTATTCAGCGCAAACCACGCTACTCCGCCGCACAAAAACGGTAAGTGTCAATATAGTTGGCACCCCCGGTTGATTTAGGCTGCCTGTTTTTCCCGCTCTGGATTCAGCATCACCTTGCCTGCCTGATGCCAGTTTCGTGTTCTGCCAGACCAGCGCTCAGGCCGTTGCGCTTTTGCCTTTTTGTACACCTCATCCCGATTTTTCAACAGCACGCCGTCTTCTCCACGATGTCGCTGACCCGGCGTCACATACCTGATGCCGCTATGTCTGTGCGTTTCGTTATACCACTGCATAAAATCCTCTACCCATTCACGCGCCTCATCCAGTGTGCCGAACCCTGATGACGGCCACTGCGGGACATATTTCAGTGTCCGGAACAGCGACTCCACATACGCATTATCGTTACTCACCCTCCCCCTCTGTCAGGATAGTTGTCACCCCCATCGAAAATACTAATGACAGGATGGGAACAGAGCGTGAAGCGTATTTCACCAGAACGTAAATCAGCCGCACTGGCTAAATTATTACCACCCTACAAC